>Ga0126383_10003618_pt1 | contig 10273 bp, 13 predicted proteins | sample PanSoiMetPlot_35_FD_96882 | JGI IMG/M metagenome (GOLD analysis project Ga0126383, IMG submission 96882) | Tropical forest soil microbial communities from Panama - MetaG Plot_35 | ecosystem: Environmental > Terrestrial > Soil > Tropical forest > Bulk soil | place: Panama | collected 2016-02-17
GAAGCGATGGATCCCCGGTAGCGACGTATCGGCGTCCAATCCCAAGACCGGCAACACCCGCATGAAGGGCACAATCGCCCAACGTGGGCCACAGTACGGCGGCGGCGGGCGTAATACGCAATAGTCATGCCCTGGACCGCCGGCGAATTCGCCTCGCGCCATAACCACTCATTGAGCGGCGCCGGCGCCAAGAAGGCCTCGTCGATCGCGAACGCTATTCTGCGCTCGGGCGGCGACGAGGGCGTGGCGATCGCCACCGCGAACAAGTATGCGAACAAGCACGCCGACAAGCTCAAGAAGCGCGGCGTCATTTCCGAGAAGGCACACGCAAGAGTGAAAGCGCGGGCCGCCTGATGGGTGGCAGAAAGCCCGGCACGCCCAAGACCGGCGGCCGCCAAAAGGGCAGTGTCAACAAGGTCGGCGCCGACGTTCGCGCCCTTGCGCGCGAATACACCGAACAAGCGATTAAGACGCTCGCCCTCGCGATGATGAAGGCGAAGGAATGGTCGGCGCGCGTCAACGCCGCGAAGATCCTTCTTGAACGCGGCTGGGGCGCACCCAAGCAACAGATCGATGTGGGCCTTAAGCCCCTTTATGCGATCGCGGATAAGCCGATGACGGCCGAGGAATGGACGAAGGCGTTTGCGGCCGAATCGAGCCCGTCTGGAGCCCCCAGCCCGGCCCCCAAACCGCCCTCGTCAACTGCCCGCTCGCCGAAATCTTCTATGGCGGCGCGCGGGGCGCCGGGAAAACGGACGGCGTCCTAGGGAAGTGGGCCCTAAAAGAGGCGCGCTATGGCGCGGCCTTCAATGCGCTTGGCGTCCGCCGCACCAAAATTAGCTTTGAAGACGCCATCGAGCGCTCAAAGGAGATTTACGAACCGCTCGGCGGCAAGCTCACCGGCGGCGACACCTGGCGGATGCCCAACGGCGGGCGCGCAAGCTTCAAGTATCTGGAATCGGTCGATGACGCGCAGGAATATCAGGGCCGCAACGTTACCGATGCTTGGGTCGAGGAAGTTGGCCAATATCCGCGGCCGGATCCAATCCTGCGCCTGTTCGGCGTGCTGCGATCGGCGCACGGCGTCCCGGTGCAGATGATCGTCACCGGCAACCCCGGCGGCGCCGGCCAGCATTGGGTTAGAGCGCGCTATGAGCTCCACCCGTTCCCCGAGCGACCCAAGCTTCTTGTCCGCAAGCTCGAAAATGGCTCGTTGCATCGCGTTGCGGTTATCCCCGGAAGATTGCGTGATAACCGTATTCTCATCGAGCAGGATCCCGAGTATGTAAATCGCCTTCACCTGGTCGGATCCGCGCAGCTCGTCAAGGCGTGGCTTTCCGGTGATTGGACGGCGATCGAAGGAGCCTTCTTTGAGTGTTGGTCCGAAAGAAATATTGTCGCTCCTTTCAGCGTTCCTGCTGGTTGGGTTCGCTTTCGGTCTGGCGATTGGGGATCGGCTTCACCCTTCAGCTTCGGATGGTGGGCTGTTGTCCAAGATGACCACCGTCTACGTTCAGGTGCCTTGCTCCCCCGAGGCGCCCTCGTTCGATATCGAGAATTTTATGGGTCGACCGACCCGGCAAGCGGCGGCAAGGGACTCAAGCTCACCGCCGAGCAAGTAGCCGAACGCCTCATCGAGCGCGAGAAGGGCGACCCCAAGCTCGCCTATGGCGTCCTCGACCCTTCGACGTTCCGGGTTGAAAGCGGACCAAGCATAGCCGAGCGCATAAATCGCGCCCTGATCAAGCAAAAGCTTGCGGCCTTCCGCGAGGCTGACAACACCCGCGTTAACACCCGCGAGTCGAAGGACAAGCGCGGCCCGATGTCGGGATGGGATCAAATGCGATCCCGCATTATCGGCATTCTTGACGACAAGGGCAGGCCTACCGGCGTGCCGATGGTTTACTGTTTCTCAACGTGTGTTGCGTCTATTAGGACAATCCCGGTCCTGCAGCACGATCCGGCGAGGGCCGAGGACCTGGACACCGAGTCGGAAGATCACGCGGCCGATGATTGGCGATATGCCTGCAGCTCGCGGCCATGGACTCGGACCATCAAGGAACCGGATTCGCCGCGCGATGGATATCGGCCGCCAAGCGAAGACATGGACGACGTGCAGTCGAGCGTGAAGCTGTTGTGAAGTGGAAAATTGAGCCCGCGTCGCCCGAAGAAATGGCCTTCGCCGTCGAGGCCAACAAGCTCCTTGCCGATATCGGCGCCAAGATCAGCGTCTTTACGATGCTCGATCAGGAAGACGGCACGCGAGCCTATAACGTGACGTTCCAATGCGGATCGAAGCGCCACTCAATCACGTCTGAGGCGCCGTTTCATTACGACCCGCCGGCGGACGTGGCCGAGCGCGTCAAGCAATGGATCGCCGGCGTAAGAACCGAACGGCGATGGTCGACCGAAATCCCGGCGGATCTTGAGTGATGGGCGAAGCAAAGCGACGCAGGAAGAAAACCGCGCCGATCGAGCTGCCGATATCGGACAAGGCCGAGATCTCGCAAACGACAATCTATCCGACCGTCGAGGCGATGTGGCTTGAGTCGATCGGCAATCTTCCTTGGTTCGACAAATACTCGCCCGAGACGAAACGCGCGCTCAAATTCACGTTCTACTGCGCGATAGCGGAAACCCTGCGCACGGTTGCCTTCCGCATCAATGCGGACCAGGACACGCGCGTGTTTGATGAGTTCGGCAAGGAACTGCAGGCCTATGACAAGGAACTGCAAGTCGCCGCAGAAGCCTATAACGCCTCCTTACAGTGAGGACAGCCCGCATTCCGTCGAGGTGATGGAATTCGTCGACCGGCTCAAGCCCGCGATGCGGGCGCTGGTCTACGAGTTCGGCTTTGACGTCGTGCATGGCATGTTGGGCGATGGCTGGTCGGATGCGGACAAGCTGCGGGCCGAGCTTGAGGCCTGGCGCGAGCGCCGGCAAGGCGAGTGGTTAAGCGAGATCCCGTATGCCCGAAGCACCTAGCGCCGGGGGAGCAAATTTCCGCTCCCAAACCGGCACCCTTGGCAATTGGTCGACGCACTCGCCAGACGAATTCGATTGGTCGGGCAACGATGACGGCTTCTTTCCAGTCTCGCGCCTGCGACAACAATATCTCGATTATTTAACGGCAAAAGTTCAAGAGTATGAAGAACAGAAGCTTTCCCGCCACTACTACCACGGCGCCCAATATACGCCGGAAGAAATCCGCATCCTGCGCGAGCGCCGGCAACCCGTCATCACCATCAACCGGCTGGGGCGGAAGATCGATTCAATCGCCGGCCTGATGCTTCGCCTGCGCCAGGATCCGAAGGCTTATCCGCGCAACCCGAAGAACGCCGACGGCGCCGAGATTGCGACGCAATGCGTCCGCAACGTGCTTGAGTCGAATGAATGGTACTTTCTGGATAATTATTGCGCGACGCAAGCGGGGATCGAGGGCATCGCCGGCGTCGAGCTGAAATTAATTCCCGGCGATCACGGCGATCCCGATCTCGGGATGGATTTTATATTCGGGGATGACTTTTTCTATGATCCCCGGTCCTTCAAGCCGGATTTCAGTGATGCGCGTTATATGGGGATTGCCAAATGGCTCGACGTGGAAGCTGCCGTCGAACTTTTTCCGGATCGTGAGGACGACATACGGTCCCTGATGGTCGAGACGGGCTTCGACCTTACAACGCACAGTGATCGCGAATTCAAGTGGGTCTATGTCAACGAGCACCGCATTCGCTTGGTTGAGCATTGGTACAAGCACCGCGGCCGGTGGTATTGGGCGTTCTACTGTTCGTTCATCCTTCTCGCGCAAGGCGAGTCTCCTTTCCGTGACGAGCGCCGGCGGCCGTGCTCACGCTACGTTATGTTTTCGGCCGCAGTCGATCACGATGGCGATCGTTATGGCCTGACGCGAAACCTCAAAGGCCCGCAAGACGAAATCAACGCCCGCCGTTCGAAAGCGCTTCATATAAGTAACGTCTCCCGGCTCACGGTCCAAAAGGGCTCGGTCGATGACGTTGAGACGACGAGGCGCGAGGCGGCGCGACCTGACGGACTCATCGAATACAACGCCGGCTTTGAGGCCCCAATAGCCGCGGACAAGAATAACGACCTTCAAGCGCATGTGCTGTTGCTACAGCATGCGACGGGGGAAATCGATACGTTCGCGAACATTAATCCCCAAATGCTCGCGCAGGACGGCAAAGACGAGCACAGCGGAGTTGCAATCAACCTCTTGCAGAAGGCCGGCATCGCCGAAATCGGTACGTTCCTTCGCAATTATCGGGCTTGGAAGATCCGCGTCTATCGAGCGATTTGGAACACGATTCAATCGACCTGGACGGCCGAGCGTTGGGTGCGAGTGACCGACAACGAGGGCGTCAAGCAGTTCCTTTCCGTCAATCAATTGGGCCTCAATCAATGGGGCCAGCCGATCATCACCAACGCGGTGGGCTCGCTCGACGTGGACATCGTCCTCGATGAAGGCCCCGACGTCGCGAACATGATGCAAGACGCCTGGGAGGTGCTTGCGCAGATGCCGCCCGGCACGATCCCGGCGCCGGTGCTCGTCAAGCTCATGCCTCTGCCGTCGAGCGTGAAAAAGGAAATCTTGAACGACCTGGCGCAAGCCGCACAACAGGCCGCATCGAAGCCCGATCCGAAGACGCAGGGCGAAATGATCAAGGCGCAGGCCGCGCAGGGCAAGGGCCAGGCCGAAATCATGAAAGCGCGGATTCAGGCCTCGGCCGAGCTGCAGAACGCGCAACAGGACCAGGCGCAGGCCACGCTTGACGCGCAGATGCAGCGCGAGCGCGAGGCTGCCGAGCGCGATCGCATCCGCATGGAAATGGAACAGTCGCGCCAGGAGCACGAGTTTCGAATGGCCGAGCTCGCCGAGAAGCGCAAGACGATGCAATTCCAGCACGCGCAGAAGCGCAAGCAGGCAATGCAACAGCCGAAGAAACCAGCCAAGAGGGCCGCATGAGACAACGACTAGCTTGCTTTCTGGCGATCGGGGCCGCTCTGGCGGCCCTTTTTGCTGCCGGGGTTGCCTTCGGCCAGGCCAACCAATCAAACACCTGGACCACGCCCGGCAATCAAACAGTCGGCGGCTTCGTCGTCATGTCGCCGAATGCCGCGGGGCAAGCGGTCCCCAACGGAAACAACGTTCCGCCCGGAACGCCGATCACGGCCTCGGCGACCGGCGCCGCGGCGGCAGCAACCGCGACGCTTCCCGGCGTCGCCGGCAAGACCACATTTATCTGCGGCTATCAGATCGGCTCGACCGCGACGGCCGCGGCCGCGGGCAACGCCACGATCACCGGGACGATTTCCGGCACCCTCAACGTCGAAATGGGTACAGGCACGAGCCCCGCAGTAGTATCGACGCAGTCGACTTTTACGCCGTGCGTGCCCGCGTCCGGGACTAACACGGCGATCGCCGTCAACACTGCAAACCCCGGCGCCGGCGGCGTCATTTCCGTGTCCGCATGGGGCTTCCAGCTCTGACAAGCTTCGCCCGTCGTGAGCGAAATCACGGCAAGCCGCAGCGGATCGGCCAAATCCGCCTCGCCACTCGTGAGCGATATCACGACACACGCCACTCTTAAGCGAGATTGAGAGACCATGCCCCGCAAGACCGCAGAGGAACTATACGAGGAACAGGAACGCGCTCTGATCGGCGACGCCATCCGCGAAACCGAGCAGGAAATCCACGATTCCGCTTTCGGAAATCCGGCTGACGACAACGACGGTGACATGTCGTTGGAACAGATGGATCCCGATGAAACGCTCGACGATGACAACATCGAGGGCGAAGCGGAAGACGAGGAAGTCGAGGCCTCGGGCCAAACCGAAGGCGACGAGGGCGAACAGCCCGACGAGCCCGGCGAGCCCGACGAGCGCCAGGACCGCCGCGGCGTGCCGCCTGGCCGTCTCCGCGAGGAAACGGAACGACGACGCGCCATCGAGGCCGAGCGAGACGCAGCCCTTGCCCGCAATCGGGAAATCGAGGCTCGCTTGCAAACGTTGGAACGCGGGCAACGCCCGCCAAACCAGCAAGAGCAGCGCCCCGAACGTCCCGATATCTTTGCCGACCCGGAAGCTTGGGAACGCCAACTCCTTAACGGCATCGAGCAGCGGGCCGAGGAACGCCGCGTGAATTCGAGCTTCTACGACGCCATTGAGGAACATGGCCAAGAGAGGTTCGGGGAAGCCTACGAGGCCCTAGTCAATGCGGGCCGCGGCGGCGATAGCGCGAGCGTTGCGCAAGTGATGCGCTCCCCCAATCCGGGGCGCGCCCTTATCTCTTGGCATGAGCGCCAAGGGCTCTTGCGTGACATCGGCAACGATCCAACGGCCTTCATTGATCGCCAGATTCAGGCGCGGATGAGCAACCCTGATTTCCGGCGCGGCTTTATCGACAGTATGCGCTCGGATGCTATGCGCGGCGAAGGCGGCCGCGGCCCCAGAACGCGCGTCGACCTTCCTCCTAGCCTCAACGGTTCAACCGGCGGCACTTCCCACCGCGGCCGCGATAGCAATGTCGGCCGCGATTCAGCCCGCACAAGCGCATCGATCGAGCGAGAGATCTTCGACTCGGCCTTTGACGACACCTAAGCCACCGGACAGCCCGCCCGCCACGACCCGCCCTAGTGGCGGGTTTTTTGTTGGTCGCGGCGCCGTCCAACCACGAAAGGACGACGTGCCATGGCCGTCACCACAGTAAGTGCAAACAACAAGCTCATTGTCTTCCGCAAGGAGGTTTACCGGGAATATATCCGTCAAAACCTTTTTGCGCCGTACATCGGAACAGAGTTGACCGCGATCATTCGCGTTGTGAATGATCTCAAAAAGGGCGGCGAGCAGATCAATATTCCGCTCATCGCGCGGCTCAAGAATCAGCCAATCGCGACCGGTACGCTCGTCGGCAACGAAGAGTCGATCGACAATTACGGCGATCGCGCCTGGATTGATTGGGCGAGAAACGCCGTGCGCATTCCGCGCTCGGAAGAACAGAAATCATCCATTGACCTGTTCGGCCAGGCGCGCCCGCTCCTTGACGATTGGGGGAAGGAGTTGCAGCGCGATGAAATCTGCGACGCCTTTTTCGCAATCCCGCTTGCTTCGACCGCTCCCGCAGGCCTCGGCTCGACCAATGGCCAGCGCGTCAACGGCGCCTTGTTCGATGCGGCGACCGCTGCGCAGCGCAATACATGGACGGCCGACAATCAGGACCGTGTTCTCTTTGGCGGCGCGACCGGAAACTTTAACGCGACCTGGGCGACGGCCGCGGCAAACGTAACCTCGGCGATGACGCTATCGGCCGCGGCGCTTAACAAAATGAAGCGCCTGGCCAAGAAGGCCAACCCGCGCATTCGCCCCTATAAGCTCAAAAACGGCCGCGAGTATTTCGTGGTGTTTGCCGGGTCGAACTGTTTCCGCGACCTGCAGAACGATTCCACGATCGTGACAGCCAACACGCAATCGCGCCCCCGCGAAGGCGATGGACTCGACAAAAACCCGCTCTTTCAAGACGGGGATCTTCTGTACAACGGGATGATTATTCGCGAAGTCCCGGAATTGGATGTACGCCTGCCTACGACCTACACCACCGCCGGCGCGACTGGCATCCAAGTTGCGCCTGTGTTCCTCTGTGGCCAAGGCGCAATGGCCTGGCTGTGGGGCAGAATGCCCACGCCCACGTTCCTCAAAGAGGACGATTATCAGTTCTTCCGGGGCGTCGGCGTTATGATGGCCTATGGCTTGAAGAAAATCGCGAAGCTCAACCCCACGAATAACTACAAAGAGTGGGGCGTCTTCACCGGCGTATTTGCTTCGGCGTCCGACAGCTAATCGCTGATCACCGGACGAAATAGCCAATTTCGTCCGCTTCCACCTTCCTCACAATCTGGAGAAAATCACCATGCGCAAGTATGCCTCTGCGCTATTCGACCGTTTCCGTCAGGGCGTTATCGGCGCGCTGATCGGCCTCGGCATTGGCGCCACTATCGTTGGCCCCGTCGCCAACGCACTCACCGTCCCGCCGCAGCTCCCGCCGCGGCAATTCCCAACGCAGCAAGTTCACTACGTCCGTTTCTCAGTGAACTTCAATTCGTGCGTCTATGTCTCGCTGACGTGCTCGTTCAAGGTCGGCGCGCTGCCATACAATTCGTATGTGCTGCGCATCAACAACCAGGTGACCACCGCTTGGAACGCTGGCACGTCGCAGTCGATCGCGCTCGGCACATCATCGGCCGGCGTCAACATCGTGGCATCCGCCGCGACCGGCCCCGGCACGGGCGGCGGCACGGCGTCGACCGTCGTTGCGGCCAACATCGGCGTTGCGGCGACCGGCAACGGCATCGCGCAGACCGGCGCGGACGGTGGTTTCGACCTATGGGCCACGATCACGATCGTTGGCGCGCTGCCGACCACGGGTCAAACGAACTACGTGCTCGAATACATCGCCCCGAACGACGGGCAGTGTGTTTACACGCCGATGACAGCAACCAACCCCGGTTGCTGAAACGAGTCCTCCCCGACTGAAGGCCCCATCTTCGGGGCCTTCTCTTTTTTGGAGTCATCCCCATGTCCGTCGCCAACGACGCCCTTCTAGTGGCGCTCGGTCAGAACGGTTTCCCGGTGCTCGATGACCTGTCAGCACCCAACACGACGCAGAACACCGCAACCCGCCTTACCGGCCAGGTCAGCCGCTTCATCACTTCGGCAGGCGCCAACGCTGCGGCGGTCTTGCCAAGCCTTGTGAGTTTAGAGGCGCAGTCGATCGTGTTCATGATCAACGACACGCCCAACAGCATGCAGGTTTTTCCGGCGACCGGCGAAACCATCAACGCGCTCGCGGCCAACGCCGCGTTTACCGCCATCCCGGCGGGTCAATCCGCCGTGTTCATCAAGGTGCAGGCCGCAAGCGTTGGCAAGGGCGGCGGCATCATCCCCGGCTCATTCGCCAACAATTGGCGCGCCGCGATCATTCCTTAGCCCGAAATTTCCTTCTCTCCGGCCGCCGACGATGGGCGCGATCGGAGCGTCGCCCGACCTGGTCGTGGTGTTTTCGCACCGCGACCGCAGAATCTTTTTCTACAAACGAGGATATCATGGCAAAGGGAAAAGCCCCCGCTTCCACGGCCCCAAAGGCCTCGAAGAAAACCGTCGCCGTCACCTATCGCCCGCTCAACACGGACGATCGAACCGAAATCGTATGGAACAAGGTCAAGTTCCTGGCGAACGTCCCGGTCGAGCTCGACCCGAACGACAAGGCGCACGGCTACGACGTGCCGATGCCGAAACAATATCCGGGCCAGAACGGCGAGACGCTGACGAAGCACGTCGAGACGTGGGTCTCGATGATCGACATCGCTAAGGACAACCCGTCATTCGAAGTTGAAGGGTTTCCGCGCGCCCGGCGCAAGATCTCGACCCGGAAGGTGCCGCCGCCTGGCGCCGAATGGACCGAGAAAAACGAGGGCGAAATCTCGATCTCCGATACGATCGATACAAGCGTGGCGGCCTGATAGATGGCCATCGCCGGGCGCTTTCGGACTCAGACGGATCTGATCACCGAAGCGCTCGCAAACCTTGGCGTGCTCGCGCCCGGCCAGGCCGTCGACGTCGAGGATCAAAGTTATGTCGCCTCAAAGCTCGATTCGATCCTTCGGACTTTGATGTTTCTCGATATCTGTTTTGTGCCCGATCCGAACAGCATCCCCGGCGAATGGTTCGCCCCGCTCGCCGACATCGTCGCCGGCGAGTGCGCCACGAAGTTCGGAGCGAACACGGAAGACTATCAGCGGCTCAAGCAACAGGGGCTAGGCATTCCGCCGGGCAGCGGCGCCGGCGCCATGGCCCTGAAGCAAATCACGCGCGGGCGGCCGACTTATGAGCGGCTGCGGGTCGAATATTTCTGAGGCTGACGCCCCACCAAACATTTCTGCCGTCTGTCTCCCGCGTGAACTCTGCCTGCGCGTTAGCCGGCACTTCGAATCCATCAGATGGCAGGCCTTCACCGAAAACCTTGATCTTTTTATGCGAGGCGTTTTGCATTGCGCGGCCCGATCGATATCCCCTTCCCGCTCTCTACCTTTCCGGGATCGACACCGCAAGAGTCTGCCGGCCGTCTCATCAACTGCCACGCCGAGCCCTTGGGGCCGAACGGTCCCGCACGGGCCGCCTATCACCGCTCGCCCGGCCTTTCCCAGCATGCCACCACCGCACAATCGGGCTACCGCGGCGGCCTCATCGTCAATAACCTGGCCTA
>Ga0126383_10003619_pt1 | contig 10272 bp, 8 predicted proteins | sample PanSoiMetPlot_35_FD_96882 | JGI IMG/M metagenome (GOLD analysis project Ga0126383, IMG submission 96882) | Tropical forest soil microbial communities from Panama - MetaG Plot_35 | ecosystem: Environmental > Terrestrial > Soil > Tropical forest > Bulk soil | place: Panama | collected 2016-02-17
TCGCTCATCGCCGCGCGGACCGGGCAGGCGAAAGGCTACTTCCTGCTTGGCATCTGGAGCAGCTTCGTCTACGCGGGAGCCCTCGCCGTCACGCTCGTCGTCCGCCGTCCCGCCGTCGGCCTGCTCTGGGAGTTCCTCGACCCAACACCGCACGACGGCACGGTTCCCTGGTACCGCCGTAGGCGCTTGTTGCTCGCCTACACCCTCGCCACGACAGCTGCCGTGCTCGTGTTCCTGGCCCGCGGCATCGTCCAGCTTGCACTGTTCGAGCACAACGCGACGGGCTGGCTGGCGGTCGCCCGCATCGCGATGGGTTATCCCCTGTACATCGCGGCGATCGGCTTCGCGCTCTGGGTGGTGCGCCGCGCCCGGCACCGGCTAGGCGCCGATACGGCGGCATAGCGTCACACCGCGCAGACTGCCTCGCGGATCGCGGGCTCGGTGTCGGGCAACGCCACGAACAGCAGCTCGTCGCCCGGCTCGAGCGGTTCTTCCGGCGTCGGCGTGACCACCCGCGCGCCCCGGACGATGGCCACTAGTGCGGCGTCGCGCGGCAGCGCCAGCTCACGCACCGGCAACCCCGCGCACGGGGCGCCGTCCGGCAGGGTCACCTCGATCAGGTTCGCCTGCCCCTGGCGGAGGCTGAACAGGCGCACGATGTCGCCGACTTCGACCGCTTCCTCGACGAGCGCGGCGAGTACCCGCGGCGTCGACACGGCGACGTCGACGCCCCAGGCGTCGGTGAACAGCCACTCGTTCGAGGGGTGGTTGATGCGCGCGACGACCCGGCGCACCGAGAACTCGGTTTTCGCGAGGAGCGACACCACGAGGTTCACCTTGTCGTCACCGGTCGCCCCGATGACGACTTCGTACTCCTCGAGCTTGGCGTTCTGCAGGTTCTCCAGCTCGCAGGCATCACCCAGGAGCCAGTCGGCGCCCTCGACCCGCCGCGGATCGACCTTGCGCGGATCCTTGTCGATCAAGAGCACCTCGTGGCCGTTGTCGACGAGCTCCTGTGCGATCGAGCGTCCGACCGCTCCAGCACCGGCGATCGCGACCTTCATGAGTGCGCTCCTTCCGGCGCCCGCCCGGCGACATCGCGCAGCGTCTGCGCGTGCGAGTCGGCGACGAGGACGTGCAGCTCGTCGCCGTCTTGCACCATTGTCGACGCCGTCGGCAATTCGCCGATACCGAAGCGGGTTACAACTGCGACTCGCGCGCCGGTAGCTGCCTCGAAGTCGCTGAGCCGGTACCCGATCCACCCCTCGTGCGGCGCGACGTGAACGAGGGCAACCGCGCCGGACGGGTCGCGCCACACCTCGGCGGTCGCCTCGCCGAGCACAGCGCGCAGCAGCCGGTTGGCCGCCCAGGGCACGGTCGCGATCGTGGGGATTCCGAGCCGCTCGTACACCTCGGCGCGCTTGGCGTCGTAGATCCGGGCAATCACCTTCTGCACGCCAAATGTCTCGCGCGCCACCCGGGCGGAGATGATATTGGAGTTGTCGCCGCTGCTCACCGCCGCGAACGCATCGGCGTCCTCGATCTTCGCGGCAACGAGCGTGTCCCGGTCGAAACCGAGGCCGGTCACGGTGGTTCCGCGAAAGCCCTCGCCGAGGCGGCGGAACGCCTCGGGGTTGATGTCGATGACGGCGACGCTGTGGCCGCGGCTTTCCAGTTGGTGCGCGAGCGACGAGCCCACACGTCCGCACCCCATGATCACGACGTGCACGGCGGGCACATCTCCCTTCTGCGCGATGTGGCCGCGCGGCCCCGCTGCCGCGACGCTACACAACCGGCCGATGTGCAGGCGACCGCGTAGCCGGCATGGCGCCGTATCGTGCACGCGTGAGCGTTACGACGCGGGTCGCCAAGCGGCTGGTCATCGGCAGCCCGGTGCGCTCGGACCGCATGGCGCATGCGCTGCTTCCGAAACGGCTGGCGCTGCCTATCTTTGCCAGCGACGCGCTGTCGAGCGTGGCCTACGCCACGCAGGAGATCTTGCTGGTGCTGACCGTCGGCGGGACCGCGTTTCTGTTCCTCACGCCGTGGATTGCCCTCGCGGTGGTCGTGCTGATGGCGACAGTCGTCGCCTCGTACCGCCAACTGGTACGCGCCTACCCGACAGGTGGCGGCGACTACGAGGTCGCCACCAAGAACATCGGCCGCCCGGCCGGTGTGATCGTGGCGAGCGCGCTGCTGGTGGACTATGTGATGACGGTCGCGGTGTCGGTGTCGTCCGGCGTGGACAACATCATCTCCGCGGTCCCGTCGCTGGACCCGCACCGCGTGCTGATGGCGCTCGTCTTCGTCGCATTGCTGGCGGCGGTCAACCTGCGCGGTATCCGCGAGGCCGGCCTGACATTTGCCGCACCCACCTACATGTTCGCCGCCGGCGTGTTCATCATGGTGATCACCGGGCTGTTCCGCACCGTCGTCGGCGACGCGCCGGTGGCCGAGTCGGCGCATTACGGGGTGCAGGCGCAGCCGGGCTACGGGTCGCTGGGCTTACTCGCCCTGTGCTTCCTGACGCTGCGCGCGTTCTCGTCCGGATGTACGGCCCTCACCGGCGTGGAGGCGATCGCCAACGGTGTGCCGGCATTCCGGCCGCCGAAGGCACGCAATGCCCAGGTCACCCTGCTGATGATGGGCACCATCGCGTCGTTGATGTTCGTGGGGCTCACGGCTATGGCGCTCATCAGCAAGGTGCACATCACCACGGATTCGTGCGATCTGATCGGCTTCCCGGACTGCGCGAACACCCCGCAGCGCACCGTGATGGCCCAGGTGGCGGCGGCGGTGTTCGGCGGACCGCACTCGGTCGGCTTCTTCTACATCCAGGCGGCGACGGCGCTGATCCTGGTGCTCGCCGCCAATACCGCGTTCAACGGCTTCCCGCTGCTCGGCGCGATCTTGGCACAGGACAAGAACCTGCCCCGGCAGCTCTACACGCGTGGAGACCGGCTCGCGTACAGCAACGGCATCCTGTTCCTCGCGGTCGTCGCCGGCGCGTTGATCTATATCTTTCACGCGAGCGTCACCCACCTGATCCAGCTCTACATCCTGGGCGTGTTCACGTCGTTCACCCTGGGCCAGTCGGGGATGGTGCGGCACTGGAACCGCGCGCTGTTCACCGAACGCGATCCGCAGGAGAGGCGGCGCATCGTCCGCTCCCGGGCGATCAACGCCTTCGGGGCGAGCCTGGCCGGACTGGTGCTGGTGATCGTCGTCGTCACCAAGTTCACCAAGGGTGCCTACCTGGTGATCATCGCTATGCCGATCCTCTACGCGGTGATGCGTGCGATCAACAAGCACTACACACACGTTGCGGCGGAGCTTGCCCCGTCGGAGCGCCGCGGGCTGATGCTGCCGGCGCGCAACCACGTCGTCGTGCTCGTATCGAAAGTGCACAAGCCGACGCTGCGCGCCCTGGCCTACGCCAAGGCCACCCGCCCGGACACGCTGACTGCGTTAACCGTCAACGTCGACGACGCCGAGACGAGGGGGCTGCTCGCCGAGTGGGAACGGCTCAACCTGCCGGTGCAGCTCACCGTGCTTGAATCGCCCTTCCGAGAAGTGACCAACCCGGTCATCGAGTACATCCGGCAGCTGCGCCGCGATCGGCCTGGCGACGTCGTGAACGTGTTCATCCCTGAGTACGTGGTGGGCCATTGGTGGGAGCACCTGCTGCACAACCAGTCGGCACTGCGCCTCAAAACCCGGTTACTGTTCCAACCCGGCGTGATGGTGACAAGCGTGCCGTGGCAGCTCACTTCGTCGCAGCTGCGGGCGGACGCCGAGCCGTCGATCAGGCCGCCACCCTCCGCAGCGCCGGTAGCGGAGCGGGGCGACGCCGAGCAGCGTCGGGCCGACGCTGAGCAGCATGAGGCCGACGCCGAGCAGCGTGCCTGACCTGGAACGGCTGCGTGTGGGCGCCCCGGCGCACGGCGGGCACTGCGTGGCTCGTGGCCCGGACGGGCGCATCGTGTTCGTCCGGCATGCGCTGCCCGGCGAGCTAGTGCTGGCACGCATCACCGAGCAGGCCGGCTCGTTCTGGCGGGCGGACGCCGTCGAGGTGCTCGAACCCTCCCCGGACCGCGTCGCGCCGCCGTGCCCACACGCCGGGCCGGGACGCTGCGGCGGCTGCGACTGGCAGCATGCGTCCGGGCCGGCCCAGCGCGGGATCAAAGCAGCGGTGGTGCGCGAGCAGCTTGCCCGGCTGGCACGGCTGGACGTGCCGGTGACGGTCGAGGAGCTGCCGGGTGGCCTACTCGGCTGGCGTAGCCGCATCCAGTGGGCGATCACCGCCGACGGCACGCTCGGCCTGCGCCGCCATCGCTCCCACGACGTCGAGCCGATCGAGTTCTGCCCGCTGGGCGCCCCCGGCGTGGGCAACCCGCCGGCGCCGCGGCCGGGCCTCACCGGCGTCGAGGTGGTTCGCGGCGACGACGGCAGGCTGAGCGTCCTGGGCCGCGCGCCAGGGCCGGGCCGGCAGGCGAGGGGGCGGCGGCCACCCGACCGGGTCCGGCTGATTTCCGGGCCGGCGCGGCTGCGGCACACCGTTGCCGACCGGACGCTGGAGGTCGATGCCGCCGGCTTCTGGCAGGTACACCCCCATGCGGCCGAGGCCTTCGCCGGGGCGCTTCTCGACATGGTGCGCGTCCGGCCGGGCGAGCGGGTGCTGGACCTTTACGCGGGCGCAGGGCTGTTCACCGGGTTGCTCGCGGATGCGGTCGGGCCGCACGGCGAGGTTGTCGCCGTGGAGATGTCGCCGCAGGCGGTCGCCGACGCCGAGGCGAACCTGGCCGAGCTGCCGCAGGCGAGAGTAGTTCGGGCGCGGGTCATCCCCGACGTGGTCGGCGATGCTGATGTGGTGGTCCTGGACCCGCCCCGGTCCGGGGCCGGTCGCGACGTCATGGCAGCCATTGCAACGCACACCCGGCGCGCGGTGGGCTACGTCGCCTGCGACCCGGCCACCCTGGCCCGGGACCTCCGGGTCGCGGTCGACACCGGGTGGCGGCTCACCGGGCTGCGGGCATTCGACGCGTTTCCGATGACGCAGCACGTCGAATGCGTAGCCACGCTGTCTCGCGGTTAGGCTTTGCCGCTATGAGCGAGCCGAGGAGCTCGCGCGAAGGGAGTCAGTATGAGTCGTGTGCTGCCCCGCATCGGATCCCCGTCCGATCTGCGCGCTCTGTCTCACGACGAGTTGGTGCTGCTCTGCGCGGAGATCCGTGATCTGATCGTGCAGACGATGTCGCGTGCGAGCAGCGGCCACTTCGGGCCGAATCTCGGTGCCGTCGAGCTGACAGTCGCGCTCCACCGGGTGTTCGACTCGCCCGCCGAGCCGATCTTGTTCGACGTGGGTCACCAGGCATATGTGCACAAGATCATCACTGGGCGTGCCGGCCAGATGCCGACGCTGCGCCAGACCGGCGGCCTGTCCGGCTATCCGAACCGGGCGGAGAGCCCACACGACTGGATAGAGAACTCACACGCGTCCACCGCGCTCTCCTACGCCGACGGCATGGCCAAGGCGTTTCAGGTCCGCGGTGAACGCCGCCCGGTGATCGCCGTGGTCGGCGACGGCGCACTCACGGGCGGCATGTGCTGGGAGGCGCTGAACAACATCGCCGCCGCGGACCGCCCCGTCATCGTGGTGATCAACGACAACGGCCGCTCGTACGACCCGACGATCGGCGGGTTCGCCCAGCACCTCGCCGGGCTGCGGCTGCGACCCGGCTACGAGAAGGTGCTCGGAACGATCAAGCACCGGTTGCCGCAGGTACCCGTGGTCGGCGCGCCGATCTACGACGCGTTGCACGGCGTGAAACGGGGGATCAAGGACCTGTTGTCGCCGCAGGGCATGTTCGAGGACCTGGGCCTGAAGTATCTCGGCCCGGTCGACGGGCACGACCTGCCCTCGCTCGAGCACGCGCTCTCGCTGGCCAGGCGCTTCGACGGTCCGGTAATCGTGCATGCCGTGACCCGGAAGGGCTACGGGTACGCACCGGCCGAGAACGACCAGGTCGACCAGATGCACCAGACGCGAGGCTTCGACCCGGCGACGGGTAAAGCGGAACCCGCCACCGGGCGGCGCTGGACCGCGGCGTTCTCTGACGAGATGTTGCATATTGGCGCCGAGCGCGACGACGTCGTGGCGGTTACCGCGGCCATGTGCGAACCGACCGGGCTGGGCGCGTTCTCCCGCAAGTTCCCGGACCGCTTCTACGACGTCGGCATCGCCGAGCAGCACGCGGTCACGTCGGCCGCCGGCCTCGCCACCGGGGGGTTGCACCCCGTGGTGGCCATCTATGCGACGTTCCTCAACCGTGCTTTCGACCAGGTGCTGCTGGACGTGGCGCTGCACCGGCTGCCCGTGACGTTCGTACTCGACCGGGCCGGGCTCACCGGCGACGACGGCCCGAGCCACAACGGAATGTGGGATCTGGCGATCCTGGGCGTCGTGCCGGGGCTGCGCATCGCGGCGCCGCGTGACGAGCCGACGCTGCGCGCGGAGCTGTCGGAGGCGGTCGACTGGGCCGAGGGGCCCACCGCGCTGCGGTTTCCGAAGACGCCGCTCGGCGACGACGTGCCTGCGTCGCGGCACGTGGACGGTGTCGACGTGCTGGCCGAGCCGGACGACGGTGCTGTGGACGTGCTCCTGGTCGCGATCGGCGCTGTCGCGGGGGACGCACTGGAGGCCTCCGAAGCGGTACGCCAGGCGGGCTACACGGTCCGTGTCGTTGACCCGAGGTGGGTGCAGCCGGTGCCTCCGGCTCTCGCCGAGCTGGCCCGGTCGGCGGCGCTGGTGGTCTGCGTCGAGGACGGAGTGGTCGCGTGCGGGGTGGGCGCCCGGGTCTCGCAGGCGATTCGCGCCGCCGGCGTCGACACGCCGACCCGCGAGATCGGTGTTCCGGTAGCCTTTCCGGCCCATGGCAAGGTGCCGGAAGTAAAGGCTGCGGTGGGGCTCACTGTTCAGGACATCGGCAGGCGCATGGTGGAGTGGTCGGCGCTAGTTCAGCGAAGTGGTGACGCCTCGAGCGACGACGCGTCCGAACGCCGCGCGAATGAGATCGCCGGCGAGTGATACCTGGACCAACTGGAGGCATGACGGATGCGTGTTCTGGTCGTAGAGGACGAAATGCAGCTGGCGGAGGCCGTCGCCAGGGGCCTGCGCCGGGAAGGCATGGCGGTCGATGTCGCGTACGAGGGCGACGACGGGTACCGGAAAGCGGCCATGACGCGGTATGACGTGATCGTTCTGGATCGCGACCTGCCGGGGATCTCTGGCGACGATATCTGCCGCCGGCTGGCCGACGAGGGGCTACTGACCCGGGTCATGATGCTGACGGCGAGCGGCACCGTCGAAGACAAGGTATCCGGCCTCGCCCTGGGCGCCGACGACTACCTCGCCAAGCCGTTCGCGTTCGCAGAGCTGGTCGCCCGAGTGCGTGCCCTGGGCCGCCGCACCACCCCCGCCGCGCCGCCGGTGCTGACCGCCGGTGACATTGAGCTCGACTCCGCGCGGCGCACCGTGACACGGGGCGGCGAGATGATCGACCTCACCCGCAAGGAGTTCGGAGTCCTCGAGACGCTGATGATGGCGCACGGCGCCGTGGTCAGCAGTGAGGAGCTGCTCGACCGGGTATGGGACGAGAACGCCGACCCGTTCACCACCACGGTGCGGGTGACGATGATGACGTTGCGCCGGAAGCTCGGCGAGCCGGCGATCATTGACACAGTGGTCGGTTCCGGTTACCGGATCGACCCGGCGGCGCTCGCGCCGGGCGCGGAGGAGGCCGGATCGCTCCTGTGAGATTCCTCCGCCCTACGCTGCGCATCCGCATGGCGTTGCTGTACGGCGGATTGGTTTTGCTCGTCGGCGTAAGCCTTCTCGTCGCGTGGATGGTCCTGATGGACCGCGCGATCGGCAGGTTGGGATTCTTTAACAGCCAGGGCACCGTCACGATCAAGGACAGTTCGGGGGTCACGCAGACTGTCAGCCCTTCGCATCTCTCCGCACAGGCGCGGCACGACGCGCGCGATTACCTGCTGCACACCGGGCTGATCTACTTCGCCGTCATCGTGATCATCGGTGCGGCCGGCGGCTATCTGCTCGCCAGGCAGGCGCTGAGTCCGATCGCCAAGGTAACCCGCACCGCTCGGCAGCTATCCACCGAGACACTCGACCAGCGCATCGACCTGGGCGGGCCGGACGACGAGCTACGTGAGCTGGCGGACACGTTCGACGACATGCTGGCCCGGCTCGACGCGGCGTTCGACGGGCAAAAGCTGTTCGTCGCGAACGCGAGCCACGAGCTGCGCACGCCACTGTCCGTCATCCGCACCGAGATCGATGTCACCTTGTCCGATCCGGCAGCGTCGTCGGAGGAATTGCGGCGCATGGGAGAGGTGGCGCTGAGCGCCACCGAGCGGGCACAGCGGCTGGTGGGCTCGCTGCTGACGCTGGCGCGGCTGCAGTCCGGCGAGCGAGGCGAGCTCGCGGTGCGCGAGCCGGTCGACCTGGCGTCCCTGGTCGCGCCGGTACTGGCGAGCGTCGCGGCGGAAGCCGCGGATCGGTCCATCTCCATCGAATCGGAGACGAGTACCGCTCGGACCGCCGGCGACCCTCGGCTGCTCGAGCGGTTGATCGGCAACCTCGTCGAGAATGCGGTGCGGCATAACGTGAACGGCGGCTGGCTGCGGGTCAGTTGCGGCGAGGCAGACGGACGGGTGTGGCTGCATGTCGCAAACGGCGGACAGATCATTCCGCCGGGCGACGTCGACGGGTTGTTCGAGCCGTTCCGCCGTGGCGGCAAGATGCGCACCGCAACGCGGGGCGCCGGGCTGGGCCTGTCGATCGTGCGGATGATCGTGGAGGCCCATCACGGCCGGCTCCAGGCCGCGGCGCCACCGTTCGGTGGGTTGGCCGTGCGCATCGAGCTGCCTCTGGCTGCCGGCGAGCCGGTCGCGGTGGCGAACTCGTCACCGGAGCGCCTCCGCCAACGCGGCACTGGTGAGGTCGATCTGCCAGGGTCGCGCGCCTAGCCGAGCGAGCTCAGCACGTACCGCTTCCTCGGTCGGGGGTTGCGGGGGCTGCCAGGCAAGCTGACGGACGACGTCGGACGCGAGCAGGTTCTGTCCCAGCACCCGATACCGCTCGGCCAGCCCCACGATGACGGCCCGGCACCGGGCGAGTCGCGACGCGGCTTCCGGTGAGCGATCGCGCCACCGAGACGCCGGCGGCACCGCGTCGCCGCTACCGCCGATGATCTGCGGGAGCTCACTGTCGGGAAGTTCCCGGGCCTCGACCAGCGCGGCGTACCACCGCGCCGTTTGGCGGCGCTGCCGCGGCCCGCCGAAGACGGGCAGCGCGGCGAGGTCAGCGGGACGGCGCGGGTTGGCGCGTGCGGCGGCGATGATCGCGGAGTCGGGCAGCAGCCGGCCGGGTGCGACGTCGCGCTCGGCCGCGTACCGGTCGCGGGCGTACCAGAGCGACCGGACGGCCGCGAGTTGGCGTCTGCTGCGGAGCAGGTGCATGCCGGACGTGCGCCGCCACGGGTCCTCGCGCGGAGCCGGGGCGGGTGCGATGCGTTCCGCCTCGAATTCTTGCTGCGCCCACTCCGTCTTGCCCGCGCTCGCGAGCTCGGCGGCGAGCGCCTGACGCAGCGCGGCGAGCAGCTCGACGTCAAGCGCGGCGTACACGAGCCAGTCGTGCGGCAGCGGGCGGGTGCTCCAGTCTGCGGCGGAGTAGCCCTTCTCCAGCCGCACGCCGAGGTGCTGCTCGACCATCGTGCCGAGCGCCACGCGGTTGTCGCCAAGCAGCCGGCCCGCGAGTTCGGTATCGAAGAGCACCGGCGGGTGCAGGCCCACTTCGGCCAGGCAGGGAAGGTCCTGGTTTGCGGCGTGCAGGATCCACTCGGCGTCCCCAAGGGCCTCGCCGACCTCGTGCAGGTCGGGCAGCTCGATCGGGTCGATCAGCACGGTGCCGGCTCCGGCCCGCCGCAGCTGGACGAGGTACGCGCGTTGGCTGTACCGGTAGCCAGAGGCGCGTTCGGCGTCGACCGCGACCGGGCCGGTGCCACGGCTCAGCGCCGCGATGGCGGCACCCAGCTGCGCGGTCGTGGTGACGGGCTCCGGGACGCCGTCACGCGGCTCCTGCAGCACCGGGACGTCGCTGATGGGCGCGCCGGACCCGTGTGCGTCGGTGGACGACATGAGCGTGCGGCTATTCGCGCGGGTTCTTGAGGACCGTGACCCCCTCGGGCGGCA
>Ga0126383_10003620_pt1 | contig 10272 bp, 9 predicted proteins | sample PanSoiMetPlot_35_FD_96882 | JGI IMG/M metagenome (GOLD analysis project Ga0126383, IMG submission 96882) | Tropical forest soil microbial communities from Panama - MetaG Plot_35 | ecosystem: Environmental > Terrestrial > Soil > Tropical forest > Bulk soil | place: Panama | collected 2016-02-17
CAAAAATCTCTCGACGCAAGGTAAAGCCGGGGAATGAATTCGAGAACAGAAAAATATCCATCAGATTGCGCAGCCCGCTTTTTACAGGGTAGCGTTTAACCTCGCCATTGACTGTGTGCCAGGTTCGGCCATCATTCAACGCCTCGCCATCCGGCCCGATCATCATTGCGTCACAACAGAACAACCCCAAATTCTGATATTCCTGAAATGTCGCAACCGCTGTTTCAAGATGCCCCGGCTCCAATACATCATCGCTGTCAATGAAGGATATCAACTCACCTTTGGCAAGCCGGACGCCTGTGTTGCGGGCGACCGAAGCTCCACTGTTCTTTTCCTGCGTGTGAATCCTGGCAAAGCTGTATGGATTTGAACGCAGCCATTCAACAGTGCCGTCAATTGACCCATCGTCAACGACTATGGCCTCGAAGTTATGATGGGTCTGGATAGCAAGCGCGCCCAGACAATCGTCGATCCAGCAGCGGCGGTTGTAGGTTGGGATGATAATACTGACCAAAGGGTTTATAGCCACCCGCCCTCCCGTTACAAATTATTTTCAAACGAAGCCTTAGACCGGAGTTATTAATGCAGGTTTTACCAAGCAATTGGCGTAATGACCTGAGATGTTCAAAGTTATGCAAATCATCCGGTAACCGAATCCCGCAATGCTTTTACTACGGCGCGTATTTGGACCTCAGTCAACTCCGGATAGATCGGGAGAGAAATGCACTTGCGGCTAAACTCTTCGGAAACTTTGAAGGCGCCCTTTTCGTGCCCTAGAGAGGAATAAGCGCGTTGTAAATGGATAGGAACTGGGTAGTGAAGGCCGGTTTCAACTTCGGCTTCTAGCAGACGAGCCCGAACTTCATCTCTTCGATCGCACTCTATCACATAACAATGCCACACAGCCTTAGAGTCTTCATAGTATGTTGGCCGTGTAATTGGCAGCCCGGACAGCAATTCCGAATACATGTGCGCCTGTTGTTCTCGCAAACCGTTCCATTCATCTAGCCTCTTGAGCTTGATATTAAGAACCGCCCCCTGAAGACTATCCATCCGATAATTATATCCGATCTCGTCATGATAGTAGCGCTGGCTCTGTCCGTGATCGCGTAATGTCCGAGCGCGGGACGCAAGCTCATCATCATTTGTAACCAAAGCCCCGCCCTCTCCATAGGCGCCAAGATTCTTGCCGGGGTAGAAGCTGAAGCAACCCATCAAGGCGATTTGACCGACTCGTTGACCTTTATAAAAAGCGCCATGCGCTTGAGCGGCGTCCTCGACTACTGGAATACCATGGCGTTCGGCAATTCGTAGAAGTGGCTCCATATCCGCGGGCTGGCCGAACAGATGCACCGGCAAAATCGCCTTGGTTCGCCCGGTGATGGCGGCCTCTAATTTGGCCGGATCCATCGTCCTGCGTTCCGGATCGATATCCACAAAGACCGGCCGGGCGCCCGTATAGCTAATCGCCCAGGTAGTAGCAATGAAGGTCATTGGAACCGTGATGACTTCATCGCCCGGGCCTATGTCGAGGCACCGCATGGCCAAGTGCAAGGCGCTGGTGCCGGAGTTCACGCTTATGCAGTGCTCAACACCGCAAAAATCGGCGAATGATCTTTCAAACTCGGCTGTTATTGGTCCTTGCGCAAACCTGGTCGATTCGCATACTGCTTCTAAGGCTGTGAGAACCTCTTCGCGAATGCTTTGATATTGCGCTTTAAGATCAAGATATGAGACTCCATTTATCAACTTTTATGTCCTATTTTTCGTGATTTGAATTGCTGTACTAATGCCGTATGATTCGGTTTAGAATTACGAACGCATCTCAACTCGGCAACATTATGGTTTCTATGCGCGACTGTACTACATTATTATGGGTAAACTATTTCCTTGAACAACGCTTCGTAAGCGCTAACGAATTTATCCAGGCCGAACAAATGCTCTGCGCGAACTCGACCTGCCATTCCAAATCTTGTGATTTCATTGGGGGTTGATAGAAGGCGAGTCACCGCCTGCCCCAACTCGGCGTCATTGCCCGCGCCAACCAAGAATCCCGTCTCACCATCGACCACCTGTTCTGGTATCCCGCCGACTCGCGACGCCACCACTGCCTTGCCACAAGCCATCGCTTCTAATATCGTGTAGGGAAAATTATCCGCCAAGGTAGGTGACACGAAAACATCAGCGGAGCACATCAGTGACGGCAGATCTTCCTGATCAATCATACCAAGGGGATGGATGTTAGGAATATTAGGTATATATCCTTCTCCAGCCACTGCCAGAACTGCAGATGGATAACGTGGCACGATGTATTTGACAAAGGCCTCTGCCAAGTATCGCAACCCCTTGCGATGATTGATGTTCCATGGTCCGACATGATGAGCGACATGGAGAATGACAACGCTTTCTTCAGGCAGGCCAAACTTGCGACGATTTGAAGGCATAGGCCGAAACCGGTCTAGGTCCACTCCGTTCGGTATGGTGGTGATTGAGAACCTGCTTAATTCCTGCTCTCGAAGCCGGCCAGCCATCCATCCGCTCGGAGCTACAATTCTCAGCCCTTTAGGGCAACGCAAATGGCACAATCGTTTCCTTAGTCTTTGGCGAAAGTAAGGGTTTCTCAGCAGTTTGCGCCAGCTACCACCTGATACCAGTGGACAGGCTAAACACCAGTCGTTGCGATCACATGTCCAGCAAACGGTTTCCATGGTTCCGATCGGTCTAGGGTCATGGACAGTGAGACAAACAGGGAAGCGATGCGCAATATCCACGAGCATCGGATATGGAAAATTGCCGTAAAACGAATGGCAGTGGACAACGTCAGGGCGAAATTCGGCTAACCCTTGAATTACAGAATCTGCCGTCTCATGTTCCGTCCGGGGAAAGAATTGAATTTGGTGACTGGCGCGAAGAGCGCTTTCGAGGTCCCAGGCGCACCGCGCAGCCCCAGCTCCCCAATTTTCATGGACGATTGCTATACGAATCGATTACCTCTCAGTTCGTGTAATTTCGGAGAGATCACAGTGGCAGGAATCCCTTGAGCGCTTTAAGCCAAGGAACCAGCCGGATCCCGAATACCTGCTCTAGTTTAGACGCCACAAGATAAACTATGGGTTTTATACTCCATGGCTTCGCCGTTAAGGCGAACCGAAAGGAGGTTATAGCGTGGTCTAACTGTCCTATCTTGTAATGACTTGCTCCTGAGTACGTGTAGCCGACGGCTAACGCAGTTGGTAAATCCAATCGAATAAGGCGCAATATTTCTTCAGCCTCCTTCTCACTAGAAGCGTTGTCGCGAATTTCTTGTGTTGCAACATCCCAAGTGCGGCCATACTGGAAATTGTTGACTGCCTTATCTACGAGTCTCGATACGTACATACTGGCCAAGGCATGGCAATAGTCCAAGTAAAGGTTTTGCATTCCCGCTTTTTGTACCTCTCGTATGATCATCCATCTAACCATTAACTCTTGGTCAAAAAACAGGGAAGCCTGATCTCTTTCCATCGTCTTCTCCATGTTGGTGGCATGCCGCCGGTAGCAGACCATAGGCTCGGCGAAGTAACCGACGTCATATGCAGTCGCAGACGCTACCCAGAAATACCAATCGCCGGCCCGCGGCAGGCTTACCGGAAAACCGCCGATGCGCGTGTAACATTCTTTTCTGACCAGGCTAGTTGGCTGGCATACCGGGCAGGCGACTGCTGAGTGTCTGACTACCTCAAGGCCGCTGAGAGTTTGGTCCCCTTTTCCCGGCCAGGCGGACCAGGGCTCCAATCCGTACTCCTTTCCTTCCCGTACGCTCATGGCAGGGCAAAACACATATCCGACATGTGGGTTCTTATCGAGAAAGTCGACGTACTTTCGCAATACCTCACGGCTCCGAAGGTAATCATCAGCGGAAATGAGCCATACGTAGCGTCCCCGGGCAAGTTCGATGCCTTTGTTATAATTGCGGATGTTACCAAGATTTATCTCATTCCGTATATAAATCACACGTGGATCTTTGAACTCAGCGGCGACCTCCGGAGTATTGTCGGGCGAGCAGTCGTCCATAATGAGCGCCTCGAAATCTCCATAGGTCTGCGCAAGAATGGAGTTCACACAGGCGCCAAGAAAGTGCGCAAGTTTATAACAAGGAACGACGAAACTGACTTTAGGGTCCATCAAAGTCTTCTCCAACCCTGATCTGACGCCATGAGCTATAACGGACCCATTCCTTCCCGCCAGCGCAACAATTTGGCGGGGACACCAGCCACGATGGCGAACGGAGGCACATTTTCAGTTACTACCGCGCCGGCCCCGATTATGCTTCCTTTCCCGACCGTTACACCGGGCAGGATAACGGCGTTTACGCCAATGTCAGCCCATGCCTCGACCTTAACCTGTTTGATCTCAAGATCCGTTTGGATGATCGGAATCTTGACTGGCAAGCCGACATGAGTCGACCCCAACACTTTGCACCCGGGCCCCCATCCAACGTATTCCTCCACGATCAGGTCACGAGCGTCAAAGTAGCATTGCGGGCCAATCCACACGCGGTCGCCGAAGGCGCACCTGCCGCTAATCCGTCCCTGGATATAAGTCTGAGCGCCAATGAATACTCCAGCGCCGATTTCGAAGGTCTCCATGTGTTTAAACCCGACGCCGCTACCGACGCTAAGCCCGTCTCCGACCTGTCGCGCCAGCGCGCGCCATATTGCTCGCCTCATCAACGTGTCGAAGTCGCCATCCCCCAACGCAAAGCGCTCGTACAGTTCGAGCAGTCCCGCGCGGCCGTACTTATCGCGTAAGTGTTCTGCCAGTTCAATCTGGAAGTTCGGGTCCGGCTCCACCTCCCGTAAGCCGTGAACGGCTTTGACTAGAGGATGTCCCGCGCGACTTTCGACACCCGGTTCAAATTTGTCGGTCATAACGTTTTATGAGCGCTGCGCTTTTCCCAGCGCCGCCACGACGTGATCCTGTTCGACCTCAGTCATCTGCGGGTAAAGCGGCAGAAGTAATGAGCCGTCACTGGCCTTCTCGGTCACGGGCAAAGGTTGATGGCCGTAGGTTTCAGTATAAGCGCGCTCTCGGTGAATAGTCATGATCCCACGCTTTGCCGCCACTCCGTTGTCCAATAATGTTTGCCAGACGCCATCTCGCGTAACGGCGCAGTCATCGCTCAATGAGATGGCGTAGGACTGGAAGTTGGGATCGGCGTATGACGGGACGTAAGGAGGCCGCAACCACTGGTGTTCGGACAGGATGCGGTCGTAGCGCATCGCCAATTCCACCCTGCGGCTCACCAGGCTGTCGAGCCGCTTCATCTGTTCGATGCCGACAGCCGCCTGCAGATCGGTGAGTCGGTAATTGTACCCCAGTACAGGATATTCCTCGATTACCACTCTGCGGGCGCTATGCCGCGCCGTGTCAGAGACGTTCATCCCATGTTGGCGCAGTAACCGGAGTTGTTCGGCGTATTCCGGGTTATTCGTGGTGATCATTCCGCCATCGCCCGTGCAAATAACTTTACGCGGGTGGAAAGAGAAACACGCCATCTCGGTATGCGCGCCAATCGGCTTGTCCTTGTAACGCGAGCCGAGCGCGCACGCGGCGTCCTCGAAAACCTTCAGATTATATCTGCGACCGATGTCGAGAAACGCGTCAATGTCAGCCGGTAAGCCGATCTGATGAATGACCATGATAGCCTTGGTGCGCGAGGTGATGCGGCGCTCGGCGTCAGTCGGGTCGAGGTTGTATGTGCGCGGGTCGACCTCGGCGAATACGGGCGTCGCGCCAACGTAACGCACGGCGTTTGCGGTGGCGATGAAGCTAAGAGAAGGCGCGATCACTTCATCGCCCGGTCCAACGCCAAGGGCGAGCAACGCCAGGTGTAGCGCGGTTGTGCAACTGCTACAGGCCACGGCGTATTGCGCGCCGACATATCCCGCGACGAGTCGTTCGAATTCCGCCACGCGCGGACCCTGGGTGAGCCAGCCGCTTTCAATTACCACGCGGACGCTCTCCAGTTCTTCAGCGCCCATTACTGGTTTGGTAATTGGGATCATTGTCGAAGACTCACTTCCGCAGCCGCCGTCCTATTTGTCTCCGCCGCGTAATCGGCGTGCTGGTGGTTTGAAACGACCTGTTTGCGCCACTCGACCAGCCTGCGCAGGCCTTCTTCCAAGTCGACCTGGGCGAGAAAGCCTAATTTTTTTTCCGCCATGGTTATGTCGGCCAGGCGACGAGGAATAGGGTTGATTGCGCGTTCGGGCATGAATTCGGGCTGGACCTCGGTCCGCCCGGCGCCTTTCAGTAGCGTTTGTAATAATTCCAGCAGCGTTGTTTCGGCGCCGGAGGCGACGTTGAAGACTTCGTCCACCAGATCGCTCTTGGCGGCGAGGATGTTGGCGCGCGCGACATCCTCTACGTAGACAAAGTCCATTGAGGCCTGGCCGTCGCCGAAAATCTTCGGCCGCTCGCCCCGGTCAAGGCAATCGAGCCAGCGAATGAGAACCTCGGTGTATTTCCCGAACACGTCCATTCGCGGGCCATAGACGTTGAAGTAACGCAACGCGATGTAGGGGAGGCCGAACATGTCGTAGAAGGACCGAAGCAGACCTTCATTAGCCAGTTTGGCGGCGCCATACCATGTGCGGTTGTTGTAAGGGTGATGTTCCTCTGAAGTCGGATAGCTGTCGGCGTCTCCATAAACGGACGCCGAGCTGGAAGCCACCAGTCGTTTTACGCCGGCTCGCGCACAAGCCTCGACGACGTTGTAGGCGCCGTCAATCATCACCTCGAGGCACTCGCGTGGCTGGGCCGCGCAGGCGGTAATTCGGATGGCGGCCAGATGAAAGACCACATCGATGCCGTCAAAATATGGTCTGATGTCGGCGAAGCTGCGAATGTCCTTTTGCGCCAGCTCGACATTGCCGTGTTGTCGCGCCCACTCGATATTATGGAGCGTCCCACGACTGAGATTGTCCAGTATGATGATCCGCCCGACCTGCTCGTCACGGATGAGCAGGTCGGCGATGTGAGAGCCTATCAGCCCACATCCGCCGGTTATCAGAACAGTTTTGTTACGTAAATTCATGATCAGATATTCACCCGTCCATTATGAGACTTGATGCTGCGATGCGCCGCGTCGAGGATTTTGACGACGCGCAACCCGGCCTTACCGTCAGACACCGGCTGCTGGCCGGTCTTAATGCACGTGACGAAGTGCTCGGCCATTTGCGACAACGGCTCGCGAGTGGCCAGATTCGGCGACCAGACGTCGCCACTCCGGTAGCTGATCAGCGTCTTGCGGCGCTGCTCCAGATCCTCGCCGACATCGATTCCGCGATCAAAGACTTTGATCTTCTCGTCGACGTCGAGGTCGTTATAAATAAGGCTGCGCTCGCTCCCGCCGATGATCATCTGACGAACTTTGACCGGCGATAGCCAGTTGACGTGGAAATTGGCGATCAGGCCGTCGCCGTAATCGAGGTTAAGGTAGGCGACATCTTCGATATTGTGATTGGCGTGCGTGCTGCCATACGCCGAGAGTGAGACTGGCAGCCGATCTATCAGGAAGTCCACGATCGAAAGGTCGTGCGGAGCTAGGTCCCAGACCACATTGACGTCGTGTTGGAACAGTCCCAGGTTGATTCGTACACTATCAATGAAGAACAGCTTGCCTAGCTTCCCTTGCGCCACCAACTCTTTCATCTTTAGCACCGGAGGGCTGTAAACGAAGACATGGTCGACCATGAGGACCACCCCGTTCTTCTCCGCCAGCGTCACCAACTCCTCCGCATGGTCGACGCGCGCCGTCAGCGGTTTTTCAACCAGAACATGTTTGCCGGCCTTGATGGCGCGTTTGGCCAACACATAGTGCGTGTGTACCGGCGTGGCGATGGCGACGGCGTTGACATCCGGATTTCGCAGCGCCTCTTCGAAATCGGCGCTGCAGGCCAGGGCGGGGAATCGCTTTTGAGCGAGACCGAGTCGCCGCGGGTCGGATTCACAAATCATCATCATCGCCGCCCCTTCGGTCTCGGTGAAATTCCGAGCCAGGTTCGGCCCCCAATATCCATAGCCAGTGATGGCAATTCCAATCATGTTTGTTACTCCTTGCCGCAAGAAACAGAAGATTCCAGCATAACTTGATTACCGGCGCCGTTGGCGCGCCAGTTCCATTCTGCAGGTTCGTGGAACACTCCGAAATCCGAGTTAAGGATTTCGTCACGGACGTGAAACATCGGCCCTATCTGCCCGCAGTAGAGATTCTTGAATTCCCGATCCCAAACTATCGCCCAGGAGCCGTATTGGTCCGATACCAACCGGAGCGGCGGCGTCTGCAATTCGATTACTCCGCTCTTGTCGAGCAAGGGCGTTGTAACGCCGTCTCGCGCGGCGCTGAAGCTGCAGCATGCGACGTTGTCTGACCTGCGTATTGCAAAATAGAAGTTGGGGTACTTTACAGGACTTCGTACATCATAATGTATCCGCACTCGCATTCGTTCTCCGTAATCGTAAACCGTCCGTGGCCTGCCCTCGGTATCAAGATACTCCATGAGGCGGATGACAATTGGCCAGCGATCAATGTCCTCTCCAATTACTCCAATTGCCCAGGGGTCAGCCTCCAGTCGGGATTCCTTTTCATAGAGGTCAATGCCTTCGGCTGGCAAACCGTCGAACTGGCGCCTCCCGGCGGACAACAAGAGTACTCGACGGCACATCGCTTTTACTGCGAAGAGGTTATGCGAAACCATCAGGATAGTAATGCCGCTTCGAGCGAGTTTTTTCATGTAGTCCATGCATTTCCTCTGAAACGCCACGTCGCCCACCGCCAGCACCTCGTCCACGATCAGAATTTCCGGCTCGAGGTGGGCCGCGACCGAGAATGCAAGACGCACGTACATGCCGCTGCTATAGCGCTTCACGGGGGTGTCAAGGAATTGATCAATTTCAGCGAAGGCAACGATTTCGTCGAATTTTTTTCTGATCTCCGCCTTGCTCATACCGAGGATAGAGCCGTTGAGGTAGATATTTTCCCGACCGGTCAACTCCGGATGAAAACCGGCGCCGATTTCGAGCAGGCTGCCGACGCGGCCGTAAATGTCTCCCTTGCCGTTAGTAGGTTCGGTAATGCGGGAAAGAATTTTGAGCAGCGTGGATTTGCCCGCGCCGTTGCGGCCGATGACGCCCACGACTTCGCCCGGCGCCACTTCAAAGTTGACGTCTTTTAGCGCCCAGATCGTATTTCCCCCGTTTCGGCGGAACCTGGCGAGTGGGGCGCGAAATGTTTTGACGATCGAATCGCGAAGAGTCAGGTATGGCTCCTGTCGCGCGCCTATGTGGTATTGCTTGCTTAAGTTTTCAACCTTGATGATCGGCCTCATAAATCAACGACTATCAACAACCGATCCGGCGTCCAGATTAACTGTGAAGCGTCAAACATATTCAAACTACGTCGGCGAACGTGCGCTCCACCCGTTTGAATTTATAAGCGGCGTAAAACAGGAGAGTGAAAGTGACCGCGGCGGAGATCGCGAGCGCGTCCCAGTCGAAAGGCCGTCCGAAGAATGACGCGCGGTACCCCTCGATGATTCCCGTCAGTGGGTTGAGTTTGAGCGTCCAGCGAAAGCGTTCGGGAACGATGCTGACCGGATAGATGATCGGCGTGACGAACATCAACAACTGGATGGCGAAAGGGAGCGCGTGACGAATATCGCGGTATTTCACGTTCAGGGCCGAAGTCCACATTCCCACGGCGACCGCCAGCAGCGCAGTCATCGCGACGAGCGCGGGGGCCATCAACAAACTCCAGGACATGCCGACGCCGCAGTAAACCATCAGGACGATCATGATCCCGAAAGCGATCATCAGATCGATCAGACCGGCGGCGACTGCGGCGGCGGGAATAATCATTCTGGGGAAATAGACTTTTGTGATCAGGTGGGCGCTGCCGACCAGAGAATTGCCGCTGCTGTTGAGGGCGTTCGAGAAGAAGGTCCAAGGCGTCAGCGCGGCGTAGGCGAAGAGCGGATAGGGGATTCCGTCAGACGGCAGACCCGCGAGTTTACCGAAGAAGATCGAGAAAGTGATCATCGTGAAGAGCGGTTGGATGACGGCCCAGGCCGCTCCCAGGACGCTCTGCTTATACCTGACCTTGACGTCGCGCCAGGTCAGGAAATAGAACAGCTCGCGGTAAGCCCACAACGATTTCAGATCGACTGCGGCGGATTTATCGCCTGCGCGAATTGAGACCAACGGCCTTTCAGGCAGATTCAGCCGGCTCTC
>Ga0126383_10003621_pt1 | contig 10271 bp, 9 predicted proteins | sample PanSoiMetPlot_35_FD_96882 | JGI IMG/M metagenome (GOLD analysis project Ga0126383, IMG submission 96882) | Tropical forest soil microbial communities from Panama - MetaG Plot_35 | ecosystem: Environmental > Terrestrial > Soil > Tropical forest > Bulk soil | place: Panama | collected 2016-02-17
AACTGCGGGTTGACCCATCCGAAGGTGAAGTGCGCGAGGTGAAACAAGATGAATGCGAAGATGATCAGACCGCTGATCCACATCGTGCGGTCGGCGAATGTCGAGGCCACGGGCTTTTTAAACTCGTAGCCAATGGGACGCGCGCGGCGGTTGGCGAAAACCAACTGTGAGGCGGCCAGAACGTGTAGAGTCGCGATAAAAAGCAGCCCGGCGCGCGCGGGCCACAGGAGCGCCGGAGTGGCCTTTAAAAGCGCGGCGTAAGCGTTGATCTTACTCGGGCCGAGGAATATTTGCAGATTGCCCAGCATGTGAATGATCACGAAGACCCACAGTCCCAATCCGGTGATCGCCATCACATATTTTTTACCGAGCGAAGACCGCCACAGGCGCCGAAGTGAGCCCACCGGCGGTATTTGCAGGCTTTGAGCGGAAGCAGCCATCTCTACTCCTCACGGTTCAATCTTCGAGTTAAAACATCCACTCGTATAAGTCGCGAAAAGTATCAAGCTTCGGCCAATAAGTAAAATTCAAAAGTTTAAAATTGGAGATAAGCTGAGCTAATATGATCGCGGGCGGCGGGAGCGCATCGAATGCACATTGAAACTCTCAAAACCTTCTGCGACCTGATCGAGACCGGGAGCTTTTCAAAAGCCGCGGCGCTCAATTTCGTTTCGCAATCGGCCGTCAGCCAGCAGGTCAAATCGCTCGAACGGCGATTCGACCGGCAGTTGATCGAGCGGGGTCAGCGCAGAGGCGTGGCGCCCACCGAAGCCGGAAAGATCTTCTACGCCGAATGCCGGGAGATTCTCGAACATTTTCATGCGTTGGAAGAGCGGATGCGGGTCAAATCGGCGGCGCCCGCCGGCTCGATCAAGGTCGCCACCATTTACAGCATCGGCCTGCACGAACTGCCGCCCTACGTCAAACAGTTCATCAAGACCTACCCGCAAGTCAAAGTCCAGATCGAGTACAGCGGCGCCGACAAAGTCTACGAAGCCTGTCTCAACAATACGATTGATTTCGGCATCGTCGCGCTGCCGCTCAGGCGACCTAACCTCGCCGTCATTCGGTTTCGCGACGACAAGTTGGTCATCGTTTGCAATCCCGAACACAAGCTCGCGCGCCGCCGCCGGGCGAGCGTCGAGGCGCTCGCCGGGGAAGATTTCATCGCCTTCGAGCGCGACATTCCCACACGCAAGACGATTGACCACATACTCAAACAGCGCAAGGTCAAGGTCAACTACGTGATGGAGTTCGACAACATCGAGACGATCAAACGTTCGGTCGAGGTCGGTATCGGCGTTTCGATCCTGCCCGAAACCGCCGTCGCAAACGAGGTCCGTAACAAACAGCTCGTCGCCCTGGACTTCACCGAAGGCGTATTCACACGCTCCATCGGCATCATCCACCGCAAGGGCAAGGTTTTCAGCGCGGCGGCGCGCGAGTTTGTCAAGCTGCTAATCTCGGCGTGATTTTTCTCGGCGCGCCGGGCCCCGGGCCGGGAATTTTGTTTGAAATTTTCTTTCCCCGATGGTAGCCTGCCGCGCGTTTTCGTCGGCATACAGTTAGTCTCCCCTTCATTGAACGCAACGAATGCGAGTGAGCGGGCGCGTCAATTCACCTGACACTCCGTTTGACGTTGACACGCTGTACAGATCTTTTCTCTTATCGCCGATCGCGCGAATTTCCACAGGCGGGCGGTTCTTCCCGCGAGAGTTCGATCGCGATCGGGTTTTCGGCCCCAGGTGACAACACTATGGACATCTCTTCTCACGATGTTCTACTGGTCGGTGGCGGTGGCGCGGGGTTAAGAGCCGCTATCGCTGTTTCCGAATTCAATCCGAACTTGAGCGTCGCCGTAGTCTCGAAAGTCTACCCGATGCGCAGCCACACCGTGTCGGCCGAAGGCGGCGCGGCCGGCGTGATCAAACCCGGCGACACACTGGATGAGCACGCCTACGACACGATCTCCGGCGGAGATTGGATGTGCGACCAGGACGCGGTTGAACTCTTCGTCCAGGAGGCTCCCGGGGAGTTGTTGCAGCTCGAGCATTGGGGCTGCCCTTGGAGCCGCGAGCCGGATGGCCGCGTCGCGGTCCGGCCTTTCGGCGGGATGAAGAATGAACGCACGTGGTTCGCCGCCGACAAGACCGGCTTCCACATGCTCCACACCCTCTTCCAGACCTCGCTCAAGTACCAGGCGGTCACGCGCTACGACGAATGGTTCGTCACCAAATTGCTGGTTGACGACGGCCGGGCGCGCGGCGTGGTCGCCATCGAGCTGATGACCGGCCGCATTCAAGCCATCCTCGCCAAAGCCGTGATCATCTGCACCGGCGGTTGTGGCAAGGTTTTTCCGTTCACCACCAACGCGAACATCAAGAACGGCGACGGCATGTCGCTCGCCCTCAACGCGGGCGTCCCACTCAAGGACATGGAGTTCGTCCAATACCATCCGACCGGGTTGCCGTTCACCGGCATTCTGATCACCGAAGCCGCGCGCGCCGAGGGCGGTTATCTGCTCAACAAGGACGGCTACCGGTACTTGCAGGACTACAACCTCGGCAAGCCGGAGCCTCAGCCCGTGCTGCGTTCGATGGAGCTCGGGCCCCGCGACCGCCTGTCACAGGCCTTCGTCAAGGAGTTCGAAAAGGGCCGCACCATCGAAACTCCGTACGGCCACGTCGTTTACCTGGACGTCCGTCATCTGGGCGAGAAGAAGATCAACGCGAAAATTCCTTTCGTGCGCGAGCTGTGCCTGAAATATCAGAATATTGATCCGATCAAGGAGATGATCCCGGTGCGCCCGGTCGTGCATTACATGATGGGCGGCGTGCATACCGACATAAGCGGCGCCACACCGATCAAAGGGTTGTACGCGGCGGGCGAGGCCGCCTGCGTCAGCATCAATGGCGCGAACCGACTGGGTTCCAATTCACTAACCGAGTTGTTGGTCTTCGGCGCGCGCGCCGGGCATTCCGCCGCCATCTTCGCCTCGGAGCAGAAGGAAGGGGACACGGCGGGCCTCCTGGCGCAGGCGCTGGACGAAAAGCGCAGGGTCGAAGAGCGGTTCCTGAACAAGACCGGCGGACGTGAGAGCATCGCCGGAGTCAGAGAAGAGATGCAGAAGGCCATGGAGGCGGGCGCGGGCATCTACCGCACGCATGACAGCCTGGCCCAAGCCTCCGAGGCCATCGGCAAGCTGAAAGAGCGATTCAATGACGTCGCCATCACCGATCACAGCCATACGTTCAATACCGAACTGACCGCCGCCTTCGAGCTTTCTTATATGCTCGACGTGGCCGAGGCGATCATCGCCTGCGCGCTCAATCGGAAGGAATCGCGCGGTTCGCATCAGCGAACCGATTTCCCGAAGCGGGATGATGAAAATTTCCTGGCGCATTCGCTGGTCTATCGCAATGAAGACGGCTCGACCCGAGTGGAATATCTCCCTGTCACGATCACGCGCTGGCCGCCTGCGGAGCGGGTTTACGGAAAATAGGCGTGGCGGACGGCTTGCTTGAGCCTTTTCCGGGTGTAAACTCGAAGTGCGAGAAATTCCGACACGACCGAAAATCGAGGTGAAAAGCGATGTCCGGCAAAGTCGGGATCACTTTCATAGAGCGTCTGCCGGATTATCCTTAGAATATGGAATTTAATGAAGCGTACCCTGAAGTGAGGATTGATGGCCAAAACTATCACATTGGAAGTCGCGCGTTATCGCCCCGAACGAGAAGCTGAACCAACTTTCGAGAGTTTCGACGTGCCGCTCAACAAAGACTGCGTGGTGCTCGACGCGCTCAATTACATCAAGGACAAGCTGGACGGCTCGCTTTCATACCGCTGGAGTTGCCGGATGGGCGTCTGCGGCAGTTGTGGGATGATGGTCAATGGCGATCCGAAATTGACCTGCGCCACTTTCCTGACGGCCTACGATCCCGGCCCGATCCGCGTCGAACCGCTGCGCTATTTCCCCATCGTGCGCGACCTGGTCGTCGAGATCACCGACTTCTTGGACAAGTTGAAGGCCGTCAAACCCTGGCTCGTCCGCGACGAAGAGAAGCCGATCGGCGAAGGCGAATATCTGCAAACGCCGGAGCAGTTGGACAGCTATAAGCAGTTCAGCATGTGCATCAATTGCCTCTGCTGCTACGCGGCGTGCCCGGTCGTCGGGTTGGATCAGCATTTCATCGGGCCCGCGGCCATCGCGCTGGCGCAGCGCTACAACAAGGATTCCCGCGACGAGGGGGCTGAAGAACGCCTGAACGTCCTTTCGCAGCACGAGGGGATCTGGGGGTGCACATTCAACGGCGAATGTACGCGGGTTTGCCCGAAGAATGTCGACCCGGCGGGCGCCATTCAGCAGTACAAGATCAAAGCGGTGACGGAATGGTACAAGTCGTTGATTATGCCGTGGGGCAAGAAATAGTCACAAACGCCATACTTCATATGCGATATGACATATGTCATATCGCATATGAAGTATGGAAATTGAATTGAGGACTCGGGAAATGAAACAACCACCAGCCTATACTCTCTATCACCCCAAGTGGTACCGCAAGCGCGTCTCGACCTGGTGGTGGACCGAACAGTGGCGTTCTTTCAAGTTCATCCTGCGCGAGTTGAGCAGCCTGGCCGTGATCTACTTCGTGGCGTTGCTGCTGTGGCTGTTGTGGAGTCTGGGGCGGGGGCCCGATAAGTACCTGGAATTCCAGGCCTGGATGAAGGATCCGTTGGTGATCGCGTTCAACCTGATCGCCCTGCTCTTCGTGCTCTATCACTCGATCACGTGGTTCAATCTGGCGCCGAAAGCCATGCCGATACGCGTGGATGGAAAACGCCTGCCCGAATGGATGGTCGCCGCGCCGAATTACGCCGCATGGGTAGTGATTTCGGCGGTGATAGCCTGGTTGATCCTGGGAGGGAAGTGACATGGCTAAAAGATCGAATGAGCCGTTTCTGTGGTCGCTCTTCAGCGCAGGCGGGATGATCGCCGCGTTGGTGGTTCCGGTTCTGCTCTTTCTGTTCGGCGTGGCTTTTCCGCTGGGCTGGATCGAGGCGCCGGGCTATGGGAGTTTGCTGGCGCTCGCCGCGCACCCTCTGGCGAGGCTGGCGGTCTTCGCGATCTGCTCGCTGTCGCTCTTTCACGGGGCGCATCGTTTTCGCTTCACGCTCTACGACGGATTGCAGATCAAACATCTCAACGAATTGATCGCCATCTTCTGTTACGGCGGGGCCGTGATCGGGACGGCGCTGGCCGGGTATATACTGTGGGATATTTAGCAGGCGCCTAATATGTTCGAGCTGAAGAAGATTCACAAAGACGCCGTCACGCAGGCCCTCGATCGGGCGCATTTTTACCGCCTCCTCAACGAGCCGGGCGCGGCCGAGAGCATCTGCCTGGACGTGTTGGAGATCGACCCGGAAAATCAGGACGCGTTGGTCACGCTGCTTCTGGCGATCACCGACCGTTTCACCAAAGGCTACGCCGTCGGCGCCACTCAGGCCAAGGAGCTATTGCCGCGCATCAAGGATGACTACCAGCGGTCTTATTACGCCGGGATCATTTGCGAACGACAGGCCAAATCCAGATTGCAGCAGGGCGGTCCGGGATCGAGCCACGACGCGTACGAATGGCTGCGCGACGCGATGGAATGCTACGAGAAGGCGGAAGCGATTCGTCCCGCCGGCAACGACGATCCGATCCTGCGGTGGAACGCCTGCGCGCGAATCATCATGCGCAACCACCTCTCGCCGAGGGCGGTGGACGCTACGGAGCCTTATCTGGAGTAGGGAATGAGGGTCAAGCCGTATGCGATACGCCATATTTCATATGGCGTATCGCATACGGCTTGAATTCCTAACATCGTCTCACTACAATGTCTTTACTGTTCCGATAACTTACCCATCAATCACGGAGAGTCCGAAATGGAATGCGGGCAGTTTGAAGAATTGGTCAGTGATTACCTTGATTGTGGGATGGCGCGGCCCGAGCGCCGTCGTTTCTGCGAGCATCTGCTGGCTTGCCGGCCTTGCCATTCGCTTTTCAACGACGTGCGCGAGGTGATTGACGGTTGTCACGAATGGAAAGAATCGCAGGCGCGCGAAAGCGCCACGTTTATCGAGGTCGAACGGCGAATCATCAACGCCACGACCGCCGGCGAGATGCTCAGTTGTCGAGCGCTCGACGCGCTGATCTCCGATTACTTCGACGGTTTGATCGAGGGCGCGTACGAGACGGTCTTTAATGAACATTTCGCGGTCTGTGAAAGTTGCCGCCGCCTGGTCGAAGGCGTGCGCGAATCACTCGAAGAACAGGAATCGGTCGAAGTGCCGGAAGAACTTTATGGCCGTATATTCGCGGCGACCTCGAGGGCGGCAGTGGGCGGCTCGCGACGTTAAATACCAGACGGTTTTCATGCTTTACCCAAGTCATCTTCTCGCTCGATTGCCGCAAATCCTCTGGTTCGCCCTCCTGCCAGTTTTCTTAATTGTGGTCTCTGTCGGGCGCATACAGGCGCAGCAGCCGGGGAGCGTCGAAAAGAAAGTCGAAAATCCCATCGGCGCGGCGGAGGAAGAGAGGAAGTCTGTCCGCAATATCACGCCGGCGCCCAAATTGACGATCATCGCTCAGTCAAACGGCGGCGCGGCCGAGCGCAAAGTCAATATCAACTCCGAGAAACAGGACGCTGATAAAGAGGGGAACGTAATCGTCGCGACGGGCGACGTTCAGGTCTCCGATGGGGAGAGCCTGATCATTGCCGACAGAGTCACTTACAACAAAAACACAGATGACGTGCTCGCCGAAGGGAACGTCTATTTCGAGCAGCAGGGGCAGAAGCTGACCGGCGAGATGCTCGAATTCAATTACAAGACGCGGCGCGGCACGATGAGAAATCCGACCGCCTTCACGAACACCACTCCCGGCGGAGTTACGATCGTCGTTGACGCCAAGCGGGCGGATAAGACCGGCGAGGACACCTACAACCTGAACAATGCGATGTTGACGGCGTGTCAGGAGAGGGTTCCGAAATGGAGCTTCACCGCGAAGCGCGCCAGCATCCGGCTGGATCACCGGGCCAAGGTTTACAACGCGTTCTTTCGCATCAAAGGCATCCCGGTGCTCTGGATGCCGTACGCCTCGATCTCGATCAGCAAGAAGGACCGTTCATCGGGATTCCTGCTGCCCAGCTCCGGATCGTCCTCGATCAAGGGGCGCACCTTCAACTTTGGCTATTTTCAGACTTTGGGACGTAGCGCGGACCTGTTGGTCAGGACCGATATTTTTACGAAGCGCGGCATTGGACTCGGCTTCGATTTTCGCGCCAGAACCGACGAGAATTCACACATCGATCTTGGCTCCTTCCTCGTTTTTGATCGCTTGCTCGGCCCCAAATACATTCCCAATTGCGACCGTGCGACTTTGGGGGACAAGTGCAAACTACCGAATCAGGGCGGCAGCAGCTTCTATGTTGACGCCGTGCAGTATTTCAAAAACGGGTTCATGGCGGTCGCGGACGTAAACATCACTTCATCATTTCCTTTCCGCCAGGTCTTCTCCGACAACGTTCTGACCGCGATCTCGCCCGAGGAGCGCTCGATCTTTTATCTGAACAAAAACTGGCGCTCGTTCAGCTTCAACGCCCTGTTCGGTGAACAGAGCGCGTTCGTGGCTAATTCGGGCGACCCGCTTCAAAGGACTTCGGTCGTCAAGACGCGCCAATTACCGAGCGTAGAGATTTCGGAGCGGAGCACGAAGGTTTCCGACAAGTTCCCGGCCTATTTCTCCTTCGACGCGGCGCTCGAAGGCGTGAGGCGCAGCGAAACTACGGGCGATCAGGTCGATTTGAAGACGCCATCAATCGTCCAACGTCTCGACCTCTTCCCGCGCCTGACCTTACCGTTGAAATCGTTCGCGGGCTTCACTCTGACGCCGAGCGTCGGCGTGCGCTCGACTTTTTACAGCGACAGCCTCGATCCGGTCACGCGTCAGGTTGTGGGGCAAAACCTGCTGCGAAATTACGTTGACCTCGATCTAGATTTGCGCGCGCCCGCGCTGGAAAGGGTCTTCCATCGCCAGGACGGGACGCCGTGGTTCAAGCACTTGATCGAACCATTCGTCGAATACCGCCGCATCGCGGGCATTGATGATTTCGACCGCACTCTGCCGATTGACGAGCGGGATCTGGTCGCCGACACGAACGAGGTCGAGTACGGCGTCACGAATCGTTTTTTCGTGAAACGTAAGGGGCTTACCGGCTCGACGCCGCAGACTCACGAACTGCTGGACATCACGCTATCGCAGAAATATTTCTTCGACCCGACCTTCGGCGGGGCGTTGCGCGAGGGCCAGCGCAACCAGTTCTTCCCGGTCAACACGCTGTCGGGTTTCGCATTCGCGGGACTCAGGCGCGACGTATCTCCCCTGAATTTGAAGGCGCGGCTACGTCCGACTCAGAGTCTGTTTGCGGATTTACGGCTCAATTTCGACACACAGTTCCATAGCCTGCGCGATTTCATCGTCGGCGCGGGAGTTTCAAAGGGTATCTTTTCAATCAGCCAGTCCTGGTATTACACGCGCCGTATCGAAGTTGATAAATTCCGCGAGGATCAACTAATTCACGTCGACCCGACGACCTTTCCAGGCAACCAATTTGACCTCGCCGCATTTGTGGGCAATCCGACGCGCGGTCCATACGGCGGTTTCACTATCAGCTACGATTTGCGAGACCAAACTTTCACTGGCGCCCCTCGGGATCGCCGTTTCATCAACCTGACGACCTCATCCGGATGGGCCTGGGATTGTTGCAGCTTTAACGTCCAGCATGTGACATTCAATGCAGGAATTCGCAACGAATCGCGCTTCGTGTTCGCGTTTACCTTGAAGGGCATCGGCACATTCGGGACTGAGAAATTCGGGCAACGCAGGCGATGAACATTCTTATTGTCAATAAGTAGTACAGCTTGGTTGATTTTCTCCTGTTCGCTTTTAAGGCATAAGGAAAATTTGACTCAGTGGGGCTGAAAAGAGGCCTTTTGTGCTATACTGCTGTCACTTCATTGGCGCAACAGGAGAAAAGCATTGACATTTAGAGAAGGAAACAAGGTTATTTATCCACGACTTGGTATATGCCGAGTAGCTGGCGTTCTTGAACAAACGATCAGCGGTTCAACGGTTAAGTTATACCAGTTAAAGCCTTTAGATTTCCAGGAGAGCACAACGGTTCTGGTTCCGGTCAATAAGGCCGAAGATGTTGGAGTTCGCAAATTAATTGATAAAGCCGACATCCCGAAATTATTGCGCTTCCTGGGCAAAGACATTGAGGTCGCCAGCGACCATCGAAAACGCAACGCTAAAAATGCCGAGCGTATGGCTTCGGGCGAAATTTACGAAGTCGCCGATTCGCTCAAAACTATGGCTAAATTGAGCAAAGGCAAGACGCTTTCGCCGGAAGAGCAGCAGACTATGGCGCGAGCACGCCATTTGATCATCAGAGAACTCGCTCACGTCACCAAACTTGCGGCGGAAGAGGTCGAAGAGATGATCGATAACGCTCTGGTCGGCAAGCGTTCGCGCACGAAGAAATTGGCTGCTTAGTACATTAATATCTGGGCCCGATCCCGGACGAAATTTCCCACAAAGACCGCACAAAGTCGCCCTTTTAGGGTCCGTGCGGTCTTTTTGCAAATTAAGCCCAACTTTTATTCTCAGCCTCGATCATTAAAATCCCAGCTTTTATTTCATTGGTAAAACATTTGCTTAATCTTGACCTTAAGCATTGGAAAATCCAGACTAAAAGCTCAGTCAAAATGCGATTCAGATAAAAGATTAACTGCACACGAGATGGCGCTCACAATCTTAGTAAATGGCCCTGTTATAATCTTCATCGGACCTGGGCGGTAATTGATTAGAAAGATGGTTAGGTAAAGTCTCAAGTTTCACTGGTGAAACTATTGAGAAAAAAGGCTTTACAGGAGTTAGGTTTGATGGTAATTTCACGCCCGCATCAGTTAAGCATTAGGGTTAAACAGAGTGGAATATGAGTATTACTTTTGGGACATCCGGCTGGCGCGCGATCATCGCAGACGAATTCACTTTGGCGAACGTGCGATTAGTTACGAGCGCAATCGCTTCGGTTTTGAATGAAGAGTCCACTGGCGGAAGCGTTATTGTCGGTTACGACACCAGATTTTTGAGCGAAAGGTTTGCCGCTGAATGCGCGGCTGAATTGGCGGGTATGGGTTTCGAAGCCTATTTAACGACGCGCGAG
>Ga0126383_10003622_pt1 | contig 10269 bp, 9 predicted proteins | sample PanSoiMetPlot_35_FD_96882 | JGI IMG/M metagenome (GOLD analysis project Ga0126383, IMG submission 96882) | Tropical forest soil microbial communities from Panama - MetaG Plot_35 | ecosystem: Environmental > Terrestrial > Soil > Tropical forest > Bulk soil | place: Panama | collected 2016-02-17
CGTCATTGAATTGAATACAAAAGACCTTGTTTGAACAGTCATGCGCTCGCAAGCTATGGAGAAGCTGGACGACATTCGCTAGAACGCGATCGTTCGCAAGCAGGAAGATGGCGGGTGCCTCGGTCATCTCTCGTCAAAGTCGTCGGTGTCGCACTTCCAAATAGTTGCGCCCGACAGCCGACAGCGACTCGGATAGGTAGAAGAAGATGCTTAACAACTAGTGTCCGAAACTTGGCGCTCGGTCCTCGAGATGATACCCCGATCTCGGAGCCTGAGATCCCTTCCCCCCCCGCCGTACTCTCGGCTGATTGCCGGGACATGGGCTCGTATCGACACCACCCGAGCCATCTATAAGCTGCCTTCGGTCTGTCAGTTTTCGCGGCGAAGCGCTCTGAGTTGCCCACTAATTAATCGATTTCACGTTTTTGGCGAGTAAACCAAAATACTGGAAGTTGGGGGAATGCTGCACAACCAACCGGTTTTTTGCCCGCATCCCGGCTGATAGTCTGGAGGTGGTACGGCGCTTGCTACTCAAGACGGGGGGAATTGATGCATCAGCTCAATAGGAGAAACCCCGCAGGCCGCGCTGCTGGCCGCGGCGAGCAGTGACCGGAAAGGCCTCAGCATGGAGAAGATCAACAACGGGATCATTAACAGCACAATTGTGAGTATCGGTGTAGCTTCGGTTTTGGTCGTCGCAAGCCTCGCTCCGGCGCGGGCCGAGGAGAGCACCGAGCAACCTGCTGCAGAGGAAAAACCGACCGCCATGACGACACCGGTGATGCCCGGGCCACTCACCGCTAACCCTAACCCGATGAGCTTTGACGCTGGGCCGCTTGGCCCGGTCTACGTAACGGGCGCGGTCACGCCTCTGGTGCTGTGGCAGAACAATCCCTTTCCCGGAGACCAACGCTCACTGGGAAGTTTGAGCAACGGCCAGTTCTTCTTCCAGAAGCCGGAGGGCCTATTCCAATATTACGTTCAGGCGGGAGCGTATACGATACCGGCCCTCGGCACGCCTTACTTCAACACAAACAAGGCGACCGGTGATTTCTTCGGGCCGCTGCCGATGGCATGGGCAAAGGTGGCGCCGACCGATGCTTTTTCGGTTCAGGGCGGCAAGCTCGCAACTCTAATCGGTGCCGAAAACACCTTCACGTATCAGAACATGAACATCGAACGCGGTCTCCTTTGGAACCAGGAGCCGGCGATCAGCCGGGGCGCTCAGCTGAATTATACAATGGATCCCCTGACCTTCGCCTTCTCGTGGAACGACGGGTTTTACTCGAACCGTTACACGTGGCTTTCCGGTTCGGCGACCTATACTCTTGATAGCTCCAACAGTTTCGTCCTGGCTGCCGGCGGTAATTACGCGCATACGACGAAGGCGACCTTGGCCACGCCGTTATTCCAGAACAATTCGACGCTTTTCACCTTAGTTTATACTTACAATTCCGCGCCGTGGACCATCACCCCCTATTTCCAATATACGCACGTACCGGCGGCCTCGTCGATCGGCGCGTTCACCGCCGCTTCGACATATGGCGGTGCGATTTTGGCGAATTACTCCTTCGGCGAAGATTCGCCCTTGACTGGCTTCAGCATCCCAATTCGCTTCGAGTACATATCATCAACGGGCAGTGCGGCAAACGGTGCGCCAAATCTCCTTTATGGCCCCGGCAGCAACGCATGGTCGATTACGTTGACTCCAACCTACCAATACAAGATCTTCTTCGCGCGAGCCGAGATTTCCCACGTTGGCACAAACAGCGCGACGCCCGGACTGGTGTTCGGCCCGAGCGGCACCAATACGACGCAGACGCGGTTCGTGTTTGAAACCGGCATTCTGTTCTGAGCCGGCAAAGCGCCTCGTCGGTCCATCTGATTATCCGCATTCTGCTAACGCAGCCATTGTGTCCGGCAAACATGGGAGGCGCTCGATGTGGTGACGGTGCCAAAGGGCGTAGAATAGCAAGTTCCAGGCAGCGCGGGCTGTCCGCCTGTCAACAGGCGCGGCAAAGAGACGCTCGACGGCATCGGGTCGGCAGATTTCACGCACAGCCACCGAGCGAGCGACCAGCGGACCGAGCTGGGTGCCGCGCTGCGCGATCCAGCGCGCCACCGGCACGGTGAAACCGCGCTTGCGGGCAAAGGGCTGGGTGTCCGGCAGACGTTCGGCGAGCCAACGCCGTAATAACCATTTGCCGAAGCCCCGCTTTACCTTCAGTTCGTCGGGCAGACGGAAAACGAGCGACGCCAGCTCGGTATCGAGATAGGGAGTGCGGCCCTCGGTACTGTGCGCCATCAGGCAGCGATCGAGCTTGACGAGCAGATCGTTCGGCAGCCAATCGGCGCAATCGACTGCTTGGGCGACCTGCAACGGCGTGCGCTGGTGACCGCTGTTGCGGATCTCGGCAGCAGCGATGCCGTCGCGCCAGCCGGCGATTTCGCCTCTTAAGATCCCGAGCCGGTCGAGGATACCGCGCGCCCTCGGCGTGCGTCCCCCTGCCCACCATGGGCGCATCGCGCTGCGATAGCGTCCGTATCCGGCAAAGAGCTCGTCACCGCCCTCGCCTGTGAGTATAACTTTGAGGCCGGCCTCATGCGCTGCACGGGCGAGCGCCCAGGTCGGCAGGATCGCATAATCGGCGGCTGGATCGTCTACCGTGGAGACGATCTCGGGCAGCAATTTCCAGAAATCAGCCTCGTGGAAGGTAAGTTCGACATGCTCGGCTCCGACCGACGCGGCGGCGGCACGCGCCGCCGGGCGCTCATCTGCAATTTCGGCTACGGGAAAGCCAATCGTGAACGCCTTGACCGGACGTTCGGCGAGCCGCGACATCATTACCAGCACCGCGGTCGAATCGATGCCGCCGGAAAGAAATACGCCGAACGGCACGTCGGAGCGCTGATGGAGGCGGACACTCTCCAAAAAAGCGGTGTCCAATTTTGCGAGCGCCTCGTTCTCATCGAGCTGCAAGGGCCCGCCCTCCGGCAGCGCGGTGCGCCGGCGGCGCTCGACGATGCGCCCACGGCGCGCCACCACGGTCTCTCCCGGGAGGACTCGATTGATTCCAGCGAAGACCGTCTCGCGGCCGGTGGTGAACTGCATCTGCAGCAGTTCGTTGCGTACCGAGCGAACGAGCCGAGGCGAGACGACACCGGCTTCGATCAGGGCGCGCGGCTCCGAGGCAAAAGCAAAGCCGCGCGGTGTCTCGGCGTAGTAGAGTGGCTTGATGCCGAATGGATCGCGAGTGAGGATCAGATGGCCGTCTGCCGGGTCGTGCAGCGCAATCGCATACATCCCCCTCAGATGCGTGGTGAATTCGAGCCCATGCTGGCGATACAGGTGGAGCGGCACCTCGCAATCCGACTGGGTCGAAAAGACCGCCGAGCGGGTGCTGCCGAGATCGGCGCGCAGTTCGAGGTAGTTGTAGATCTCGCCATTGGCGATCAGCGCCGCGCCGCCTGGTTCATAGAGCGGCTGATCGCCTGTCGTAAGGTCGATAATTGCGAGCCGGGTCTGCACCATCCCGACGTCGGCGGAACGGTATCTGCCGTCACCATCCGGGCCGCGGTGGCGCAGTGCAGCGCCCATTGCACGCAGCGGGGCCAGCGGCGGGGCCGCGCCGTCATTTGTCATCAGCCCGGCGATGCCGCACATCGGTGTGTCACTTTATCAAAGAAACGGCGATAGCCTGCGACGACAATCGACTCGGTGAACTGGGCCTCGTAGACCAGCCGGCCCGCTCGCTCCAACCTGGCACGCAAGGCATCATCCGAGCAAACGCGCTCGATTGCATCGGCCAGCGCCTGCGGCCCGCCGCCGGGAGCGCCGGGCAGCGGCACCAGAATCCCGCTTTCGCCATGCTCGATCAGAGCGGCTGGCCCATCGCTCGCCGTGGCGACCACAGGCAATCCGGCAGACCAGGCCTCTATGACGACATTGCCGAGCGGCTCGCGTAGCGACGGACAGACGAGCAGGTCCGCAGCCGCCAACAAGCGCGGCACGTCCTCGCGCCAGCCCAGAAAGCACACCCGGCGGCCGAGTCCGAGGTGAGTGGCGCGACGTTCGAGACGCGAGCGCAGTGGGCCATCCCCCGCGATCCACAGGCCGACGCCTCGGGTCGCAGCGAGAGCCTCGAGCAGCAGATCGAAACCCTTGTTCGGGTGAAGCCGTCCGAGTGCCAAAGCCAGCGGCCGCTGCGGATCCCGTGCAGGGCCACCTGTAGCAGTTGGTTGAGCTGCAGCGCGTGCATCCGGAACGAAATTCGGCAGGTAGGTCATCCGGTCGCGCGGCCAGCCACTAGCCACCGCGTAGTCGATGATCGCCCGTGTGTTCCCTATCAGATGATCGCAGCGCTGGTAGTATTTGAGATCGTAATAACCCCCGAGCCGAGCGACATGTACAAAGTCGCCGCGCGGGCATAGCCGAGTCGCGCGGCTCATCCAGGTCAACACGATATCGGGATGCCAAGCAGCGACCTCGCGCGCGAATGCCGACCGGGTCGTTAGATCGAAGAGGCCACCGAAGGGAAGTTCGCCGACTGTAACGCCAGCTGCACGCAGTGACTCGGCCCGGTCGGAATTGCGCCGGATCAACACCCGTTGCGGTTCTCCGGCGCGCTGCAACGCAGTCACAAGCCGAGTAAAAAAGCCTTCCGCGCCGCCTTGCGGCGCCCCGGCGATCGCCTGCAGCACCCGCCGCGTCATCTCATCAGCGCTTCGAATTGCGCCGCGACGCTATCCCAACTCGACCCGCCCTGCTTTGCGAGAGAGGCCAGATGCCAGCGACGCCATAGGTCGTCGTCGCGCAGCACTGCTATTGCTGCCGCGGCGAAGGCGTCGTCATCAGCGGCCACACGACCCGTCACGGCGTCGATAACTCGCTCGGGTGCCGAACCCAAAGGCTGAACGATCGCCGGCACGCCCATTGCCTGTGCCTCGGCGAGTGCGAGACAAAAAGTCTCTCCGGGGTCGCCGCGGTACAGCATAACTCTGGCGCCGGACAGCGCCGCCGCCAGTTGCGCGCGGCCCACCGGCGCAAAACGCCGTATCCCATACTTGGAGAAGGCGGCGGCCCGCTTCAGAAGCTCCTCAATCTGCCGCGATCCAGCTGACCCATAGACCTCCGCGCCGGCGTAAATGTGCAATTCCGCCTGCGGCAACGCCGGTGCGATGCGCTTGACCCAAATTCCGACAAGCCAGTCAAGCCCGCGCAGCGGGTTCGAGGTAAAGATCGCCCGCGGCGGCGGCGCCGCCCGCGGCGTTGCTGCGCGAAACTCATCGAGCACCCCATAAGGGATGATCTCTCGGCCGCCGCAGGGCAGCCAGTCCGGCACCGTGCTTGCGTGATAGCTTCCTGTCGTAATCAGAATTGGGCGATACCGGGCGAGTCGCCAAAGATTGCGCGGCTTCTTCAGGTAACCTGCCGGATTATGGAGCCAAAAGAGCCGGCGTCGCGCGTGTCGAACAAGGCTAATGACCCGATGGCCGCGACTGCCGATGTAGAGATCGCATGCCGGTGGAACTCCATCCGACAGCGGTGCCCAATCGACCCCGTTGTGGCAGAGCGCGGCGGGGCAGCGATTGCGTACGGCAACCTGGTGGCCGCGCCGCGCCAATCCTTCGGCCAGCGCCGCAAACGCTGTTTCGGCCCCGCCGAGAGGCCCGCGCTCCGCGGTGGCCCCGTCAAAGGAAATACCATCATCGGCCATTACCACCCTAGCCATCTTCCGCCCTAATCGGGGCATTGAGGCGGGCTTTGAGATAGGAAAGGATCGGATAGAGCGCGGCGCAGAGCGCGATCAGAAAGCCGTAGGGGCCTTCGCGGTAACCTTTACGGACGACATAGCACTTCCAAAAGCGCGAGACTATCCGGCACAGGTTTCGGCCGTAGCTGCCGATATCGCCTTTTTCTCGAAGATCCTGGGCGTGGGCAGTGGTGTAGCGGTCGAGACGCTGCAACATATCGGAGATGTCGCGGTCCACATAGTGCAGCAAGGGTGATGCGAGTATCTCGCCTCGTTTGCCAGACAGCGAAACTGTTGGGTGCACACGCTGATCGCCCCACCGCTTGAAGCCCCTGCGATACAGTGCAGCGTGGGCCGACCTGCCGAAGGATGCACCCCATCCCCAGCGCACCCGGTGTTCTCCGATATAATTATCCACTGGGATAAGGTGCGAGGCCGCTACCGAGGTTTGGATCACCCGCCGGATTTCGGTGGCGAGTTCGGATGTCACCCTCTCGTCCGCGTCGATTTCCAGGATCCATTCGCCACGGCAGGCGTCGATCCCGGCGTGCCGTCGAGAGCCCTCGCGGTGCCAGGCGCCTTCGACGAGGTGCGCGGTGAAGCCGAGGGCAATTTCTCGCGAGCGATCGCTACAGCGATCGAGCACGACAACGATCTCGTCGGCAAAACCGAGGCAGGCGAGACAATCGGCGAGCTGGCGTTCCTCGTTGTGGGCCACGACCAGGGCGGAAAGCCGCGGCTCACTCACGCGGCTGGCCTCTCAACCGAACGCCACAGCCGGCGGGCCGCGGCCTCCGCAGCGTCCACCGACAGACCGTCCATCAAAGTGCCGGTGGTGCGGTGGTCGAACCCCGGGCCAAACATCGCCTCGCGCGGATCTGCGGAGCAGACCCAGGCAGTCAGCGGACCCCACGGCGCATATTGAGCGACAGGGCTCGGACCGAACAGCCCGAGGGTCGGCGTACTCGAAGCCGCCGCGATGTGCATCAGCCCGGTGTCGTTGCCGATGAACATCGCGCAACGCCGCAGCACCGCGGCCGCCGTCAGTAGATCGGTGCGACCCACCAGGTCGAGGCACCGCCCATCAGGGAATGCCTCCAAGACGGGCTCGGCCAGATGGCGTTCGTGAGGGGCGGCCAGCACCGCGATGCGACCTCCCGGGAGGGCGCCGCCCGATGCGGTCAGGCGCCGAGCGAGCTCTGCAAAGCGCTCTGCTCGCCATTGTTTGCCGGGCCAATTCGCAGCGGGCCCGATCGCCAACAGCGGGGCGCCGGAGGAAATCAAAGTGCTCGCCGCCTGTTCGTGTTGCGGCGCGGTCCAAAGGCGCGGGCTCGGCGGAGGATCGAGATAAAAGAGGCGCGCGAGCTGGCGCACGCGATGCTCGTGCCGATCGCCCTTCGCCATGACCTTGCGATCTCCGGCGCGCAACAGCCAAGCGAGCGCCGAGCCGCGAAGGTCGACGACAAGGTCCCAGCGTCGGGTCGCAACCGCGCCGTAAAAAGACAACCAATGCGACGACCAACGCCGCTTTTCCATGACGACGACTCGTTCGAGTCCAGGCACTGCGCCAAACAGGGGGGCCGCGACCGGTCCCGCCGCAATCGTGAGCCGGGCGTCCGGGTGGCGCTCGATCAGGTGGGCGAGCAGACCGGTCGACAGCACGGCATCCCCGATGCGCGTCGCAGTGACAAACAGGATGTGCATCTCGCCGATCCGGCCGCCTTATATCCTGGCCCCGGTCGCTTGCCAAGAAAGGGATCGGGGCCTAACTCTAGACCACCATGGCCGATGCCAGCTTTGTGGTGCTCGATGATCGCGGCATTCTCGCCGTCTCGGGGCCTGATCGCCGCCCGTTTCTGCAGGGGCTGGTTTCCAACGATATCGACAAAATAACCCCGACGGTCGCGCGATATGCGGCGTTTCTCAACGCCCAAGGCAGATATCTGCACGATTTCATAATGATCGAGGCGGGCGAATCGATCTTGCTCGATACGGAGTCTGCCCGCCTCGGGGATTTGAGACGGCGGCTGTCCGTTTACCGGCTGCGCGCGAAGGTGTCGCTCGACGAGAGGTCTAACCTCTCGGTCGCGGCAATTTTTGGGGCGGACGCATTAGCTGCGCTGCGTCTGCCCGGCGAGCCGGGGGCCGTCCGGCCGTTTGGTTCGGGCATTGTACTCGTCGATCCCAGGCTCCCTGCACTGGGCGCCCGAGGTATTCTCCCGCGCGAAGAGGCAAGGAAATTGCTCGTGAAAGCCGGCATCGCCGAAGCCGGCTTCGACAGCTACGACCGGCTCCGGCTGTCGTTCGGCATTCCCGATGGCAGCCGCGATCTGCTGCCCGAAAAATCGCTCTTGCTCGAATCGGGGTTCGACGAACTGAACGGCGTAGACTGGCAGAAGGGCTGCTATATCGGCCAAGAGCTGACCGCGCGGACGAAGTATCGCGGGCTGGTGAAAAAGCGGCTGATGCCGGTGCAGATCGAGGGGCCGACACCCGTGGCAGGAGCGATCGTGACTGCAGACGGGCGCGAGGTTGGCGAAATGCGGTCGAGCCGCGAAGGGCTTGGCTTGGCTCTATTGCGGATCGAGCCGGTGCGCGACGGCAACCCGCTGACTGCCGGCGAGGCGACTGTTACCCCGCTCAGGCCCGCCTGGATGTATCTGGACCGATTTTCGCGCGAGTGAGGTTGTCGCGCCGCCGCCCGAAACGGCGTAGGCTAGTTCTTCCCATTCGTAGAGAAAAGCGGAGGAACCGATGCGCGGCGTAGTCTTCACGGGCGAGCGCGAGATCGAGTTGATGGAATTCCCGGACCCGATGCCGGGTCCCGGCGAGGTCGTCGTCGAGATGAAGGCCTCGGGCATGTGCGGCAGCGATCTCCATCAGTATCGCCGTCCCAAATCAGGAGGCGAGTCGATCGGCGGCTTGCCGGTCAACCCGAACCCGGTCATCGGCGGGCACGAGCCCTGCGGCGTCGTCGCGGCGATCGGGTCCGGGGTCAGCGAGAAGATGGCGCGTGTCGGTCGGCGCGTCATGGTGCACCATTACAAAGGCTGCACGGTTTGCGAGCACTGCCGCTCGGGCTGGTCGCAGCTCTGCCAGGAGGAGCCGGTCCTCGTCTACGGCAATAACGCCCATGGCGGGCACGCGCGCTATCTCAAAGTGCCGGCCTTCACTCTGGTGCCGCTGCACGATGAGCTGTCGTTCTCTGCCGGGGCGGCGATCTCCTGCGGCACCGGGACTGCGTATGGGGCACTGCGGCGGCTGAATATTTCAGGCAACGACACGATCGCGCTGTTCGGCCAAGGACCTGTCGGTCTATCCGCAACCCAGCTCGCGGCGGCAATGGGCGCTCGTGTCATCGCTCTCGATGTCAGCCCGGAGCGGCTGTCGCGAGCGAAAGAGTTCGGCGCTTGGGAAACAGTCAATCCGCGCTCGAACGACCCGGTCGGCGCGATCAAGGATTTGACGCATGGCGGCGCGGATTTCACGCTCGACACGTCGAGCCAGCCCGAGGGCCGCATTGCCGCCGTGCGTTCGGCCAAAGTATGGGGCACCGTCGCATTTGTCGGCGAACGCAACAATGTGACGATCGACGTCAGCCCGGACATGCTCCGCAAGCAGCTGACGATCATCGGCTCCTGGACCTTCTCGTGGCAGGGCCAGGCCGATTGCGCCCGCTTCGTCGTCGACCACAAGGTCGATGTCGACCGATTGTTCACCCATCAATGGAAGCTGGACCAGGCTGAGGAGGCATACCGCTTGTTTGACACACAAACAACCGGCAAGGGTGTATTCCTAATGTAGCGGCTGCCCTTCACCCCGGCCGCTCTGGGGATGGGTTTGCCTACCGCGCGCGGGTGTAGCGGCGGCACTCGATGCGCAACATGTCGCGGAAATGTGGGCGCATCTTTTGCGTCCACGGGGTGTCTGCCGTCTTCTTCCACTCGGCCGAGCGCGCCACTTCCGACGAATTCAGGTGGTAAAGGGCCACGTAGCGCTGTGTGCCCCCACGGGACAAGCCCGTGGGCTGAAGGCCCACGGTGCCGCGATAGCGGCGGGCGGCCAACACGCCGGGGACCGCGGCCAAGGCCGGGATGTGCTCGGTATTGTACCATTCGTTGAATTCGTGCTCGTGCACGGGGGCGACATTCATCCCGATCATGAACAGCGCCGCGGCACCTGGCGGTGCCGTTCGGTCGCCCGGAAACACTTGCTCGCCCTCGTAACGCAAGATGCTTTTGCGGAACTTCGCAGTGCGTTTGGTCCAGGGCGACCCGTTCTCGCCGCCGACCGCTAGATATGGCGGGCTGTGCAAGACGCCGACATTGTCGAGATCATAGGTCGCAACCGAAATCTTCGGGTTCTCCGTGCCGATCCATCGGTCCGCGTTCAAAAAACCGGGCACCCGCAGCCGCTCGGGGATGTGCTCCAAATCGTACCAGTCGTGAAACTCGTCTTCCGGCGCCGCCGAGAAATCCATCGCCGCAATCAGAACGCCTTTTGCCATCGCCTCCTC
>Ga0126383_10003623_pt1 | contig 10268 bp, 10 predicted proteins | sample PanSoiMetPlot_35_FD_96882 | JGI IMG/M metagenome (GOLD analysis project Ga0126383, IMG submission 96882) | Tropical forest soil microbial communities from Panama - MetaG Plot_35 | ecosystem: Environmental > Terrestrial > Soil > Tropical forest > Bulk soil | place: Panama | collected 2016-02-17
ACAAAGTCCTTCATGTAGAACGCCTGTGCCTTCACCTTGGTAATACCGACCTTTCTTTCCAGCAATGTCTGTGTGGCCCAATTGCCGAGGGTACAAACCAACTTTGGCCGGATCATCTGGATCTGTTGCATCAAAAACGGCTTACACGTGTCGACCTCGTCCGGTTCCGGGTCGCGATTATTAGGGGGACGACACTTGATCACGTTGGCGATGTAGATCTGGTCGCGCGAGAGATTGGCTGATGCCAGCAGATCATTTAACAGCTTTCCGGCTGCGCCGACAAAGGGCTCGCCCTTCTGGTCTTCATTGAACCCCGGTGCTTCACCCACGAACATAATGCTCGCATGGGGATTGCCTACACCAAACACGACTTGCGTCCGGCCCAGTTTGGCGAGCTTGCACTGTTGACAATTGTGGAGTGATTTGGCGAGTTCTTGAAGCGTCATGAGTTTGAAACGACGGTGGCTCGATGCGAGGGCATCTTAGGAGGGGCGAAAAAAGTTGTCAACGTGGAAAATTGTCTCAGGACGGAATGGATGGCTGCGCTCTCGATCGCTGATGCTAGGCTGGCCTTCCCTCGAGGATGATTTCGGCGCAGCGCTCTCCGCTCACGATCGCACTTTCCAGATTGGCCGGCCAACCCGTATCGGTCCAGGCTCCAGCGAGGAGCAGATTAGAAATCGGGCTCCTCTGAATCGGTCGCCGGACTTTGGTTCCCGGTGGAAGGGCTAGCCAGCTATGGGTCGCATCCTGCTGTCTAAATCCGGTGAGCTGACGGTCCGTTCGTAGAAGGTTGAGTGAGCGAAGGAGGGTTAAAACCTGCTGTTCTGAGTCTGTCACCGATTGGTCACGCGGCATTGCCAGTACAGCGACCAGACCGCTGTCTCGTTCAGAGGGCTTACACGCAATCCACGGGAACGGCCCTGTGCCTATCAAGATGTAACGCGGTGCTGCAATGAGTGCATCCGCGCGAACCTGGATAATGTCACAGGGTATGCCGGTGAGATCGACGAGATGCTGAAAATAGGCATACCGCGTGAGCCAACGTTCCGGCAGCAGCGGAGTGAGTTGATGAGCCGCAATCGCTGCGACGTACCAATCGGCTTGCAGAGAAGTACCATCCTTCATGCGCAGGCCAGTGATCCGGTCTTCCTGGTAGTTGAACCCGACGGCCGACGTGCCCATCCGAATTGTCGCGCCTGCTCGGGCAAGCGCCTCTGACATCGGCTGCACAAAGATGCGAGCCCACGGCTCTCGCGGGACCCAGATACGGCTGTCGGCAGCCTGTGACAGGAAAAAAGGCTGCAGTGCCGTGACAAGAGCATCGGCGGAGAGTTGTTGGACATCATTCCCCGTGAGCCAGCGTGCGAGCGGATTCCAAATAGTCTGCAAAGCGGATCGACTTTGTGCCAACGATTCAAGCCAGCTCTCAGCGGTCCGCTGTTCAAGATCAGTGGCGAGTTGGAGCGAACCGTCCCAGATTTGTTCAAGCCAGGAGAGAAGCCGCCAGCGCTCGCCCCACGACAGTCCGGCAAATCGACCGATGGTGAAGAGTTGGTGTAACGGGGCGGGCAATCTCGAGGTCGGATATCGAGCCAGTCTGCCCTCCGACGACAGGAATTGTAGCCGGGACTCGGCGAAGAGCGGCTGAGCCGATCGAACTCCAAATGAACGCAACAGCGACCAGGTGGCCCGGTGGCAGCCCAGGATTGAGACCGGTGGGTCGCTTTCGCGTCTGAGCCGTTCGCCGAGCACCGGAGATTGATTCACCACGGTGACGCGTAGGCCACGAATAGCCAGTCGGTAAGCCGTCGTAAGGCCAGCTGGTCCCGCACCGAGCACGATGACGGATTGACGGTCTGATGGCGTCACAAGAATTTCGAGCGAAACCATACGCCGGCTGCAAGTGCCAGCCGATGGGATGTCGAGAGGCGAACGCGAGGACCGAAGACCGCATGGTCTGGACGATCGATGCGTTCCAGTATGCGTGAATACACGGCCCGCATGATCTCGGCGACGCTCAGCGCTCGCCGGTCGCTCTTCGGAAGGCCGTCCAAGGCTGCTTGCGCTTTGCCATAATAGGCGCGTGCTCTCTTGGTCTCGAAGTGCACGAGTTCGCGTAGTTGCTGATTGTTGTGTCGTTGCAGGAGGTCCGTCTCCCTGTACCCAAATTGGGCAAGATCTTCCTGCGGAAGATAAATGCGGCCTTGCTCGGCATCGGTGCCGAGGTCGCGCAAGATATTCGTCAGCTGAAAGGCCATCCCGAGATCGACGGCATAGTCCTGGGCGTGGGCTGACGTAGGACCGAATACATGCAGGCAGATTAATCCGACGACCGAGGCTACACGATAACAATAGAGCGACAGCTCTTCGAACGTCCTATAGCGTGTGGTGACGAGGTCCATCTCGACACCTTTGATCAGCTCATCGAAGTAGGCCTTCGGAATCGAGAGCCGTTTCACATGATGGGCCAGACTGATCATGATCGGCCAAGTGGGCGAACCGCCGTAGACTTCCTCGAGCTCTGCTCTCCAGCGGCGGAGTTCTTCTTTCGGATCGCTGCCGGGCGGCGGTTCGTCGACCGCGCTGTCGACCGCCTTGCAAAAGGCATAGATCGTGTACATGGCGTTGCGCCGGGCCTTCGGGAGAAAGAGAAATGAATAATAGAAGTTGCTTCCGCTCTTCTTCGTCAGCTCGATGCAATAGGCCTGGGCTTCTGCCGAAGTCATGCTCATCTGGATTCGCTTGCCAGGATATGAGATGCGGTGATTTCGCGGGCGATCGCATGATCGCAGTCGGGCGGCAGGTTTCCCGAGAAGATAGAGGTCAGCAGCTCGAGACCGTCGACAAGACGGGGACCCGGTCGACTAAAGTATGAGCTGGCATCAACGGCGTAAATTTTGGGCCATGATCTGAGAACACGTAACCACTTCTCGTCAGTCCGGCAAAGAGCAGAAAGCTCCGATGCGGTGCGTGCGACCGAGAAACCACAAGGCATCATGACGACGATGTCGGGTGAGGCAGCATGAACCTCATCCCAGGTGACTTGACGAGAAGGCCGGCCAATCTGTCCTAACACGTCTTCCCCGCCAGCGAGATTCACCATCTCGGGCACCCAATGACCTCCAATGTAGAGAGGAGAGAGCCACTCCAGACAGAGCACTCGCGGCTTCGTTTCGCCTGACTTGGTGCGAGTTGCCAAGACCCGTGTCCGGAGTGATCCAGCGAGTTCGCGTCCCCGTGCAGGTTCGCCCAGGAATGCTCCAATCCGTTCGACATCGTCGAGCACATCGAAGAGTGACGCAGGATTGAGCGTCATCAGTCGGGGTGGCGATGCGAGCGATTGAATAGCTTGGCTGAGTTGGTCGGGTGTCACAGCACAGACGTGGCACAGGTCCTGGGTCAGAATCGTATCCGGTCTGCTGTCCACAAAAGCTTGTACATCTAGTCTGTACAACGGTTGGTTCGATGACACCAGCGCCTTGATTCGGCGGTCGATAGCCGCGCTCTCCATGACTTCGTGGTCGATAACCGGTTCCACTATGACGGGAGCCTGACGGACCGACGGCGGGTAGTCGCATTCGTGACTGATGCCGACCAAGTGTTCCGTTAATCCCAACATCGCGACCACTTCAGTCGCTCCGGGAATGAGCGAGCAAATTCTCATGTCTCCATCCTCATCCTGGCCATAAACGTGTGCGTAGCTCTTCCAGGCTAACCTCTTTCAAACTATGGGTGACGGCGTGGGCTTCGTGCAGGTCTTGCACGGTGTGCGTGTTCGTCACCGCCAACACTTTCATACCGGCGGCTTTGGCCCCTTGAATGCCCGGGAGCGAATCCTCGATGACGAGGCATGAAGGTATCGTCAGACCGGCGGTTCGTCGTTGCAGGGCTTTCCAAGTCAGGAGGAATGGTTCAGGGTCGGGTTTGCCCTTGGTCACATCCTCGGCGCTTGTGATATGCACGAACTCTTTTCTCAGTCCGGCTTCTTCCAAGATGTATTCAATCTCGTGCCGCAGAGCTCCTGAGGCGATGGCGAGAGGATAGTCGCGTGACGCACTACGCACAAACTCCGGAATGCCCGGAAAGATCACCTGATGATGCTTGACGGATTCGAGGTAGGCCAGGGCTTTCCGCTTCATCAGTTGGGCGATGCCGGCGGGATCAATGGGGCGATGATTAGCAGTGAGGGCGGCGATAAAGCACCCACGATCGTCATAGCCAAGATAGTCGGCATAGTACTCACGTTCGGATAGTTCGATGCCGATTTCTCTTAGCGTCTGTCGCAGCCCGGCAAAGTGCAAGGGCTCTGTATTGGCAACGACGCCATCGAAGTCAAAGATGAGGGCCTGAAGTGTCGACATGTTTTCGAAGCAGTGTGGTGATGGATCATGCTGGAAGTGTGGCGCGAATTATAGCACAGAGGTTAAAAAAGAAGGCCGAACGAATCCTTCAGACTTCTGGTGTGGGAGCGTATTGGAAATGTTGTTAAAACTTCAGGCGGAGCCGCTTCTCGGAAATCCAGCCTTTGACACCGTCGTCGGTGCGAACCGAGTAGACCCAGCCGGTCGGCTGGAGGTCTCCGTCGAGGACACTGAGTGTCACGCCGGGCCGGACGACGGGGCCCGGCTTGGTTCCCTCTGGGTCCAGCGAAAGCGGAATCATCTCAGCAGGGATAGCCGGGTTACCGACCGCAGTGACTTTTTGCCCCTCGCCAAACATGGGAGAAGCCACCATCGCAGTAGCCGGTGCGGTTGGGGCCTCTGCGGGCATTGCCGGGGCTGGAGCAGGCGAGGGAGCTGCCGGAGCAGTTGCGGACGGAGCAGTGGTTCCGGGAGAGGGCGCTGCTTCGGGTGAAGGAGATGGCGCTGCCGGTGCCGGTGGAGCTGGCGCTGGAGCCACGGGTTTCGGACGCATCGCAACCGGAGGCAGTTGCGGGGCGTTCTCTCCTAGAAATGGGGCCAACCATTCAGACAACTGTTCCGGTTCCATTGCAAGGTAGCCGACTCCTGCTAGTAACATGAGCAAAAGTACCCAGAGCAGTGGCCGCCCTCCTCTGGATTTCTTTGGCTTCATCGGGGAGGACGGTCTGGTGGCCGTGGTCTGATCGAGTTCCTCTTCTGTAAATTCCAGATCCGGTTCCGGCTGACGAGCAAAGAGAATCGACCATGTGAGAGGATTCCCGACTGATGTCAGGTTCCCAGCGAGCACTGCCATCGAACACCTCCTGCTTAACCAAGCACGTCGAATCTGAAGAACTACTTATCACCATCATCCGGGACTGTCAATTTTCCCAGATAATTCTGTGGCATCGGGGTCAACAGGGCTCGGTCGGAGAGCAGGACAGCACTTGATGTTCGCGGCTGCCGGTACGGAAGACGGTCAACCCCTTGCAGTCCAGCCGATAGGCGAGAAGAAAGGCCTCGGCCACATCACTTCTCTTTGCCGTCGCAGGCAGATTGATCGTTTTGGAGACCCCGCTGTCACTGTATCGCTGAAAGGCGGCTTGCATGCGCACATGCTGTGTTGGGGCGATGTCGTGAGCGGTCACGAAGAGCCGTCGGATGGGTTCGGGAATACGCGTGACATGTTGTATCGAAGGACTGGCTGAAAGATCGGCCCGCAACGACTTAAGGTCGAGGCCTTGCGCCTGGACCATCCGTGCGAAGGCCGGATGCAGCATCGTCAGTACGAGTCCCTCCAACGCTCGACGATTGACCTGAATCCCATACAGCGGTTCGATACCCGGAGAACATCCGGCGATGAGACTGATGGTGCCGGTCGGCGCGATGGTGGTGACCGTGGCGTTGCGCCGTCGCTCGTGCTGAGCCTGCAGCCGACTGCCACGATAAGCCGGGAATACGCCACGCTGCGAGCCGAGTTGATGCGAGGCATGATGAGCTTTCGATTGCACGAACTCCATCAGTGACGAGGCCAGGCTGATGGCGGCTTCGGAACCGTAGGGAATGTGCAAGGCAATCAGCAGATCGGCAAATCCCATGATGCCGAGGCCGATCTTCCTGGTTCGGTGAGTAGCGGTCTCAATCTCTTTCAGCGGATAGTGATTGCGATCGATGACATTGTCCAGAAACCGCACGGCAAGGGCGATGGTCTGGGCCAATCGCGGGTAATCGATTGCAGGGCGCGTGCTGGCCTGCAACACAAACTTTGAGACGTCGATCGAGCCCAGCGTGCAGGATTCGTGAGGCAGCAGCGGTTGTTCGCCGCAGGGATTCGTTGCTTCGATCTCGCCTAGCCGCGGCGTGGGATTGGCCGCATTGATGTGGTCCAGGAAGACGACGCCCGGTTCACCGGTCGCCCAGGCGGCCTCGACGAGACGGTCAAACAGCATCGATGCCGAGAGGCGTTTGGTCACTTTTCCGGTTCGCGGATTCACGAGCGCGAAGCTCTGTTGACGTTCAAGTGCGCGCATGAAACCTGCCGTGATCCCGACCGACAGATTGAAATTAATCATCTCCGTCGGATTTTGCTTGAAGTCGATAAAATCCAGGATGTCTGGATGGTCGACGCGGAGGATCCCCATGTTGGCCCCACGTCTGGTCCCACCTTGCTTAATGACATCGGTCGTGAGGTTGAAGATTCGCATGAATGAGATCGGTCCCGAGGCGATGCCGTGAGTTGACGCGACGAGGTCGTCATGGGGACGCAGGCGACTAAAGGAAAATCCGGTTCCACCTCCAGATTGGTGAATCAGGGCCTGCTGCTTGACAGCATCCAGAATCGATTCGAGCGAATCACCAACGGGTAGGACGAAACAGGCGGCCAGCTGCTGCAATGGCCGTCCGGCATTCATGAGCGTGGGTGAGTTGGGAAGAAATTCCAGCCGTGCCATGGATTCATAGAATCGCCGTGCGGCTTGAGGAAGCCGTATGGGATAGCGCTGTTCCGCATGAGCGATGTCGGCAGCAACGCGCCAGAGCAGTTCTGATGCGGTCTCTGTCACCGCGCCCAGTTCATTCTTGACGAGGTACCGGTGACGAAGGACGGTTTTGGCGTCGGGCGATAAGCGGGGAACAGGAGAAACCGGCGGCTTGGACGACCGGGGCAGGCGCGAAGAGGTCATGTAACATTATAATCTCCGCAGCGAAGATTTGACGATATCTCTTCAAGAGATAACGGGGTTGAATCTTTCTCCCCTGGGGACGCAAAATGCCACATCGGATTGTCGCGCTATGCGGTCCTACCGTGAAGAACTCTGGTTCGAAACGAAAACACGCCGTGCGTATATCAACATCACACCGCAGGTTGTAGCGATCGTTAAAAAAAGCGGTGTGCAGGAGGGTTTGGTGTTGGTCAATGCCATGCATATCACGGCCAGTGTCTATATCAATGATGATGAGCAAGGGTTGCTTCAGGATTACGATCATTTCCTGGAACGAATGGCGCCGCAGGAAGCCAGCTATCGCCACAACGAGACTGGCGAGGACAACGGCGATGCTCACATCAAGCGGCAGTTAATGGGTCGCGAAGTGGTCGTGGCGATCACCCAGGGCCGCTTGGATTTCGGTCCGTGGGAACAAATTTTTTATGGTGAGTTCGACGGCAGGCGGCGCAAGCGGGTGCTGGTCAAGGTGATTGGAGAGTAGGGTTTCCGGATTGATGTGGGTCGAGGCGGCGTCTCCGTCTGAAGTGCTTGAGCGCTTGCTCCTCCGGGGAAAGTTTGGCAACATGGAAGCCGGTGACTGATCGTCGTTGTTCCAGGAGCGTCTCATGCAAAGTTGGTCTCGTCCCGATCCGCTAACTAGAGATTTGATACATCTCATTAATGCACGTCGGCACGATCACGGAGATACCGACGCGGCAATCGACACGCTTCAAGCTTTCCTTGAGCAGGGACGAGAGCATGATCTCCTGACGGTGTTAGCCGCGCTTGATGAAGACATGGCGGAGTGGCTATTCGATCTGGTTGCTGAAGCTTCTTGTTCCATCATGCTTGACGGTCAAGCAGACGAGAAGCTCTCTTATGCTGTCATGGCGGCATTGGAACTTCCGCTCCAGGCGAACCTGTCGCATCCCCTCAAGCTGAAAATCGATCCGGTCGCCACTGCCGAGGTATTGCACCGGCATCTCAAGCTGTCGGCCGGGACCGTGGTTCGCGTCGAGCCCCGGCTCTTAACCGATGCCACGTTGGAGGCTTTGAGCTTGCAGAGCTTGAATGAGCATCTCGGCACCGTGGCGGAGTCACAGCGTGCTCGCGCGATTGCGGCCCGCTTATATCCACCTGTCGAAAACACCGCATTTCTGTTTTTTGAGCTCATCGGTGTGCCGGACGCAGGTCTGCCGGATACGCTCGAAGACCCGCATCGACGTGCGTTGCTGGAAGGGTTAGCGGAGCAGTGCCCAGAATTAGCACTTGCGCCCGACACGATCGAGGCACCGGTGTATGCTGCCTACGCCATGTTTGACGCTCAAAATGCTGTCAGGCTCCACCACTTGGCCGACGAAACGGCAGCGGTGTGGCGTGATCTCGATCCTCTCGTGCGTGCCAGAACGGTTGTGCATCTTCACACACAATGCGGAAACGGCGTCTATATGCCGGTCTGGACGGATCTGTTCGATCCCGAATTACCCGACGAACATGGTCCAGTGTGGACCTCTCCGGACGTCTGGGTCTTCACTGCAGACCTGCCGATCGAATGGCCTGGAGAAATGTTGACGAACCGATTGCTTGCCGAAGGCTGCACGAGGTTCGAGAACCACATCGTCGAAGCTCCAGAGAATTAGACAGGACATTGCGGCCCTCGGCGGACGTTTCTCTTCAAAACTCTCCCATCGTGTGGATCTTCCCCGGTTGAATCCGCGCATTTCATCGATTTTTTTTATACCTTGTCCTATGCTGAGGCTCGGCATCTAGGGAGAAGTGATGGTTGAACAGCAAGCATCGGTTCGAATCTTGGCCTGGGTGTTCACCTTTGTAGGACTCGCTGTGGTGTGGATGGCGATCGTCAGCAGTCTGCCCTCGCAGCAAGAGCTTTCGGCAAAAGAACCGTCCCTATTGCCACAGACTGTTTCGGCCGCCACAGAGAAAACCTCCTCTGAACCCACGCTCGATTTGTCGATTCCCGGTGTGCCTGCTGCGCCTCTACCGCCATCCAGTGGAACTCATGCAACGGCCCCTTCTGCTGTAGTCCGGCTGGATCGACAGGCTGTGCAGGCTGCACGATTGCGCTGTGAAGCCGAAGCCGAACAGCTCTGCCCCGGATCGTCCGAAGGCCTTGCACGGACGCGATGTCTCGAGCGGCGCATGTATCAGTTGGCGGCGCCATGCCAACAGCAGCTTCGTGAACGGTTTGTCAAATGGAAGGCAGAGCGTAGTCGGTTGACGGCTGCTTGTGAGACTGACATGAAACGCTTTTGTTCAGCTGTGAGGCCTGGAGGCGGGCATGTCCTCCAGTGTCTGCAGGAGCATGCTGCGGAGCTGTCCGATCGCTGCTATGAGACGCTTCCAAAGGGGACCGTCTACTTCAAACAATAACATATCAGGGTCAGCCTACTTATTTTTTGGCGATACCACATAAAAGGTCATTGTCACGCCGGCTACTTCTATGAGATCGCCGTCCTTTAGTTGCTGTTGTCCAGATACGTCCTTGCCATTCACCAGCAATTTCTTGCGTCCCTGAGACGGACTGATGCTGTAGGCGTCTCCCCGCTGAGTGATCAATGCCGCGGATTTCGGGGCGAACCATCCGGTGAGCCGTATCGCAGCACCATCCTGCGAGCCAATCAGATTGGCGGATTTTGCGAGATGGTAGTCCAATCGGTCCGTCTTTCCGGAGGTCACGAGCACTTTGGCGGTCTTCGATGGCGCGCTTGAGTGTAGCTCCTTACTGCCGATGATCATCGTCTGCTCCACGTCGGTTGGTGATGGGGATGCCCCCATGGCAGGAGCTGGCCCATTGTCTTGAAAAATGAACCGATGGTGGCCAATAGTTATTACATCGGCATCGTGGAGCTGGGCCCGCTCGATCGGTTTTCCGTTCAATGTTGTGCCGTTCGTACTTTTGAGATCTTCCACAAAATAGACCGATTGCACCCGAACAATCCTCGCGTGATGGCTCGAAACGGTATGATCGTCGAGAGCCAGATCGTTGTCCACCTTTCGCCCGATGGTGAAACTGTCTCGTCCGAGATCAATCGTGCGTGAGCCTTGACCATGGACTTTGACGAGGAGCTTCGCTGATTCGATGAACGTGTGGGCCATGATGCACGCTCCTGGGAAGGTTAAGAAGCCTTCAAGAACCAACGTG
>Ga0126383_10003625_pt1 | contig 10267 bp, 5 predicted proteins | sample PanSoiMetPlot_35_FD_96882 | JGI IMG/M metagenome (GOLD analysis project Ga0126383, IMG submission 96882) | Tropical forest soil microbial communities from Panama - MetaG Plot_35 | ecosystem: Environmental > Terrestrial > Soil > Tropical forest > Bulk soil | place: Panama | collected 2016-02-17
GAAAACAGGCTCTCGTTATCGAAAACCACATGAATGAGATTTCTGGGCGCATACCGGGCAAGGGTAGTGAGGCCGCCAAGGTTCATTAAGACGGAACCATCGCCATCCAGGACCACCACTTTCCGCTGTGGCGCGCCAAGCGCTAATCCCAGTCCCAGAGAAGACGCCAGCCCCATGGCATGCAGAAGGTAGAAAAAGTTTTGCTGATGCCCGAGGGACTGGAGTTCAGTGGCCGTGGCGCCCATGATGGTAACCACAAGGCAATCTTGCAATCGGTTGTAGATAGCGCGCAGGCAGTCGATACGCAGCACTGGAGTTAGTCCTCCCACATCAATTTGCGGGTAAAAAGCAGGGCCATGGGATGCAGACTGCTTTCCGTCCAGGTGATGGCATCTCTCATGCTCCCGTCCACCTGGCCCGGTTCATTCACCACTTCGTAAGGAATGTTCAACGATCGCAGCACCGGTTCGGTAACGATGCCGCCCTGGGCCTGCCACGGGTCCTTGTCACCAAAATAGCCGCGATAACTCACCAGCAAGAGCAGCGGCATTTTGTAAAGCAGGGCGAGCGAAACAAGGCCATTGATGCTGGCGAGAAGACCATGATTTTGCAGAAGAATTGCGGAGCGAACACCCGCCAGATGCGCGCCCGCCGAGATTCCCACGCCTTCTTCTTCCCGGGCCAGGCGCAGCAGGGTCATCTCGCGGTCGTCTTCAATGATGCGGAGCAGCGGCACAAACCAGGTCTCCGGCACGGCTGAAACCAGATTGATTCCGCACTTTTTCAGCGCGCCATGAATCACATGCGAGTTGTCGAGCGAGATCGGCACGTGCTCTTACCTTGTGTGTTCGCAGCTCAGAGGAAACACAACTCCTCTTGCCATCATGCGTAGACGAGAGCGAGTGGTTTCAGTTCTGACGCACCTATCCAGGTGCGCTGCCTTCATCCGGACAGGAGGTGAAACTGCTCCGGGTGTGGCGCTAAAGCGGCCAGGTTGTTATCAACTCATGAGGTTGGGAAATGCTCACAGAGTGGGAGGAAAGTTGTCTGTTCAATTTTGAACATCGACCATCAAATTAGAAAATTCTTTTGCAACTCGTCACAAATCCTTAGAGCGCTTTTCGGAAGACCGTGCTTTTTTTTCATCTGTTTGCCGGGCCCGGATGCGGCGAAGAGTTGCATATACATCGATAAAATTAAATCTATTCTAATTTTCCAAGATCATATTTTCGCGGAGTATTTACCAATTCTTTACGCGTAATCCAATCGAATGGGCTAGTATCGATGACTGCACGTTTGGTTGTTCGCATGAAAGACAGGCTCGATCCGCAAGACCGCAAGACAAAGGAAGCGCCTTTTCCCGCGCAACTTCTACTGGGAAATGCCGGAGTGGACGCGAAGGTCCAGCTCAATTTTCAAAAACAAGTTATCTTTTCCCAGGACGATCCCGCGGCCACGCTGTTTTATATTCGCGAGGGGCGAGTCAGGCTCACTGTTCTTTCCAGTGAAGGCAAAGCCGCGACCGTCACGATCGTTGGCGAAGGCGAGTTTCTTGGGGAAGAATGCCTTGTGCCCTGCCATGACCTGCGGCTGGCCAGCGCCGTGGCCATTACGGATTGCTGCCTGCTCAAAATTGGAAGAAACGAGATGCTGGCGGCGCTGGAGAGCGACCACGTCCTGGCCGCATCGTTCACTCAGTACCTGCTGCTGCGCAAAATCCATGCTGAGGACAACCTCGCTGACCAGATCTTTCACTCCAGCGAAAAACGCCTGGTCCGCCTTCTTCTTCGGCTGGCAGGCCCGGAGTCGGATGGCGGAAGCCGCCGCAAGCTGCCGGAAATCAGCCAGGAGATCCTGGCCGAAATGGTCGGCACAACCCGCCCGCGCATCAGCTACTTTATGGCCAAATTCAGGAAGCTGGGATTGGTGGACTACCGCCGCGGACTCCGCGTGCGCAAAGAGCTGCAGAATATTTTGCGATGAAGAAATTCATCGAGTACACTTCAGAAAAGGAAAATTACTATGACATTGCTTGCTCAGAAAATATCAAACCTGTTTTTTGCCAAAGCGATTCGCGTAGTAACGCTCGCACTGTTGATCGGTGTTTTCGGAGCCAGCGCCACGCTCGCTCAAACCAATCAGGTGTCGTTTACCATCACCGCCACGGGAACGATCACCGGCGTGACAAAACTGCCGGGCGGGCTGACCCAGATAAACTTCAACGGTTCAGGCAGTGCGACGCACATGGGAGACGTCACGGGGGTGTTGACGCGCATCCAGGACAATCAGGGGAACTTTGGCAGCACCGCGGTCATCGTCGGGGCCAACGGGAAGGACAGCGTGTTCATGTCCGTGAGTGGAATCTTTAATGGCAAGGGCGGGGGCAACAAGTGTGTGGTCACTTCCACGGGAACTTACACTGTCACCGGCGGAGGCGGCGCGTTCGCGAACGCCACGGGGAGCGGGACAATCCAGACGCAGTTCGATCTGTGCGCGGGTACCGGCGAGGCGACGTATACGGGGACGATCTCCCAGCCGAACTCGAACTAAGAGGGAACTTGCGTAGCAAGTTTTCAACTGCCGCCGCTAGGCGGGTGCGATTAGTCAGATGCACTCATCAAGAGATAATGGCGTTTCTTGCAGCCGTTGTGCTTCCTCTCGAGTTGATGTCATTGCAGTTTCACAGTGAGAGGGCGCCCCTTCCAATCGAAGAAAGATGGCATTTCGCGGTTCCGCTTGCTATCAAAGGCGTAACGAATGATCGAAATATTTTGCAGAGTACTATTTTTGGGCTCATGGTTCCGGTCCAGACAGATCCTCTCCACCACGTGACCTGGGCTATCAGAGCGTGAGCGCAAACCAAAACAGCCGATCTGCGCAGCCACCGGCTTCTGGTGATCATCAAAATACATTGCTTCAGTTGTCAAAGTCGTATGATCATAATGGAGATCAAGTATTGAATAACCATTCTTCGTGAGGACCGGGTGGTTCGCTGCATCAAAGTAAGCCATTTGGCTTATCTCGCCGAGATCATTGTATGCGGTGATTGTCTTAGCGTAGCCCTCTTTCGAGGCAATTGCCTCACGATTTGAGCCAAGGCAGACATTCTCCACGATTCGGCCGAGGTTATTAGAGCGGGAGCGGAAAACAAAACAGCCATTCGAAGCGACCGGATCATGATTGATGTCAAAATATATTTCGTCAGTTGTCAAAGTCGTATGATCGTGATGTAAAGCAATGATTGAATAACCACTCCTGGTGAGGACCGGGTGGTTCGCTGCATCAAAGAAAGCCTTTTGGCTTATCTCGCCGCCATCGTTGTATGCGATGGTTTCCTTCGCGTAGCCCGCTTTCGAGGCAATTACTTCACGATTAGGACCCAGGCAGACCCTTTCCACGACGCGATTGAGATTGTCAGAGCGTGTGCGGAAACCAAAGCAGCCTTGCAAAGCGACGGGATTATGATCGACGTCAAGATACATTTCTTCTGACATCAAAGACTTAGGGTCATGACGGAAAACCACCGCCGAATAGCCGTTCTCGGCCAGAACTGGCCTGCCCAGAGCATTGAAAAAAGCAATCTGTGTAATCTCGCCGTGGTCGTTAAATGACCTGGCCACGGTGACGGAACCATCATGCGTTGTCAAGGGCGAGCCGGATGCGTCAAGCGTAGTAGAGGCAACCAGATTGTAGTGCTGGTCATATGTGTTGCGGAATCCGAACGAACCATCGGGGGCCAGAGAAGGCTGTCCGTGAACATCAAAATGCATGACCTGCAAGACACTTCCCATGCTATCGCGGATGATTTTGAAAGCGGCACTCCCCAGTCTATTGTTGCTTGATGGCTCGCCGTCTTCCCCTAACTCTGTGATTTCAACCACATTCCTATGCTCGTCGTAGCGGAAGAGTTGGCCGTATATACCCTGGTCAGTGGGGCTCGGCTTCCAACCTGACGGATCCAAAAAGTCGACCCGTTCATCCAGTCCTTCCTTCGATCTCGTAAATCGCACATAAGCCGTGCCCATTGGTACCAATGAGGACGCGAGGCCTTTCTTGTTGGAAAATTTTGCGTAATAGATGTTCGAAGATTCGGATTTACGATCAAAGAGAAACCTGAGAACCTCGGCTCCCGCAGGATGATCATATGCCGTCTCTTGGCTTACTACGCCGCCATCATAGTCAAACGTCCAGAAGCACCCCTGGATGGTGTTCGAGGGATTCAAGTCTTGCTGGATGAAATTAGTAATAGTGTGGTCCCTGGTGCAGTTACCGTAGCCGTCAACTGCCTCCATGGTGAGCGTGTGCCCGAAGCGTCCTTTACGGACGATTTTCAGGCTCCAATGACGGGCGCGTACATCTTTAGTATTCAGCCGGCCAATGCCTTGGGGCGCTCCATTGACCTTAACGAAGTTGTTGTAATAGGCCGTGTAAGGCCATATCCAGGCATATGCGTAGGCGAGGCTTGCGATCACAATGGTTGCTGCCATCGAAGCTGCCATCCGGATTCGCCGGCGTTGCTTCTGCTCGGTCGCGCGTGTCATCGCCACCGAGCTTTCGATGTACCTGATTTCATCAACACTCAGTTCGTTTCGGCGAGTGGCGAGTATCTCTTGGGCAGGCATTACATGGTCTTGCGGAAGCAGAAATGATGGATCTTCCTTCTCCGCCGACCAAAGTGTTGCTGCCGCCGATAGGCGCGATCGGGCCCTCAACATCTCTTTGTTTTGCTCAATTAACTCCCTGACACGCGGCCACCTCTCTAAAACCGCTTCATGCACAAACTGCACTATCGGATCGCCTTCTTCCGTACAGGCAGCAACCAGTAATCGCGCCGCGACAAAAGCCTCCACCAGCAGGCGCACCGTCTCTGTGCTCGACAGGGCAGCCAGCGGCGTGCATCTACGGCTCACGCTCTTCGCCCCGAGTCCCACAGTGACTAACGCGTTCATGGCCATGGGGAGAGCAGCCTGTATTTCGGAGGGTAGCTTCTCAAAAACCTGTTCCGCGTACCTTCCTAGCGCGCCTTCCATGCCGGCAAGTTCCTTATAGGCGGCGTGGGTGAGAACTCCATCAGTCGCTCTCCGCTCAAATAGCTGCTGTAGTGTGAATTCCAGCAAAGGTAGAGCGCCTGGGTTGGTAACAGCGGCATCGCGCAGGATATCATCCAGTGTTTCACCGGTGGACAGGTCCTGCTCAAATATGAGGCCCGCTGCCTGGGCTGGATAGCGGATGATCTGGCCGATTTCAGCAGCCGTTGGTGGACGCAGGTCATATTGCCCATTGCCTTCTTTTAGTTCCAGGATCTCTGGCGTTTCCTCCAGCCGGGAGTAAAAATCGCTCCGCAAAGTAGCAAGCACCCATACGCAACCGCTTCGCGCAAGCGCGGAAAGGACAGCGGCAAATAGCCGGCGTTCCGCTGGGGGAACTTGTTCTACTGTGAATATTTCCTCGAGTTGGTCAACCAATAAGATAAGCCGCGCCACAGGTGTGTGGGCCAGGTTCTCTGCTTGTCGTACTTCGCAGGCAACATCCTGTAGGCGGGCACGGATAAGCGGCGGCAAGATCTTTGGGTCTTCCCGCACTAGCGCAGCTAGCTCCTCCGCTGACGTGCCGTCGTTCGCAAGCTGGGGAAGCGCACTTGGACGGAGCAACACGCGTGCAATCAGCAGTGCGAGATTGCCTAGGGCTTCGCCCGGACGCACGATGGCTGATCGCCATACTCCTACCCCTTCGATAACTCCCGGACGAGTGATTGCCGGCAACACACCGGCGCAGCAGAGTGACGATTTTCCCACTCCGCTCATGCCCGTAACTACCACGAAAGCCCGGCCAATCCCGGCCTGCTTACGCATGGCATTGAGGACTTCACTCACGGCCACTGTACGGCCGAAAAATAACTCTGCATGCTCTGCTCCAAATACATCGAGACCCCGGAAAGGCGAACCTTTCGTCCAAACCGGCCTGGCCGATTGAGGACCAGCCTGACGGGCATGTCCGTTTTGCAAACGGGGCTGAACCAGTTTGCGCAAGTGCCGCTCAAGCGATTCTTCGAACTCAGGTGGGCTCGCGAACGAGTGAAATGCAGAAGAGAGCGGGCCATCGGGAGCGCCAAACCATTTCTCGAAGAATGCATCGAGCGCTTCTTTTTGGGCGAGCCGCTCAATTACAGTTTTGTTGAGCGGTGCTAAGGGTTCTGCCAACTTTCGATAGATCAGAAGGTCTGGTGAACCATGCGCGCGATGCCCTTTCACAGCATCTTCGAACTCAAATTCAGTTCCTGAAGCGTAAGAAGTGCCATCGTCGCGTACAATGTGTGCGGGTAAGCGTGTTCCCAGACGTGACCAGAAAATCAAAACTACTATATCGGACTCTGACGGCCGTGGAACTTGCTCTTGAAATGAAGCAGTAGCCCGCAAGGGCTCGTGTTCCCAAAAAATTGCTTCTACCTCAAGGAGACCTGCAAACTCAACTTGGAGCCTATCCACAGTACGAGATGCAAGCAATCGCTCTTCGGCAACATCTCCGGGGGAAGAAAAAAAGATGCGCAGCTTGGTGCTCATGGCACCCCCTAAAACTATGCCAAGTCTATAGCAAGCTAACTACCACTTAAGCTGTATTTAAAATCTACAGTTTAGCCATGAAGATCGACGCTTTATAGATTTTTTGAAATTGCTATTATGGCTTTCAGTATGTAACAAAATTAAAGACGAAGTGTTTTTGCAACATATATGCAGTCACTTGCAAAACCAAAAGCAGATTTGCATGTTGAGGAACTGTAGAATTGACTGAGTGATCTTCTGGGTGCAAACCTAGGTGGTCGTCTGATAGTGATCTGGTTAGCCTGCTTATTTTCAATAAAAAATCTGGACGCTCGCGCCGTGTTGAACTAGGGTCTATTTCGCTCTTGATTCGCTCATGTAAGTGCGCTAGGATAGCACAGCCCCGAGGGGTGGAGTGTGATGATCTTTGAAAAAGAGCAGCTAGCAATTAGCAACTAGCAATTAGCCAGAAAAAGACGGTACTTGGTATTTAGTAGTTGGTACTTAAAACGCGCATGGTTGCGACCCTCTGCCGACTTGGGACTGGGATTGGGTTTGGGTCACCCAAGCGTCACCCTTGGATCACGCCTGGGGCACCCAAGCGTGACGCCTGGGACACCCTTGGGTCGAATGGCGAAAGTGCTTTGTTTGCAACATAAGCTGAAAAAGGCCGGGTGGGGCGCAATTCCGCCGACATCACCGTGGTCGGGAACGGCAAACCCTTACCGCGGATAAGCGCGGATTTGAAAGGTCCTTTAGTTCACAGGTGGCGGCGTGGGCTGCGGCGTTGCTGCCGGTTGATCGGCGGGCGGCTGCGTTGCCGGAGTCTGGCTGGCCGGTGGTTGCGCTGCGGGCTGAGCCGGCTCTTGCTGCATCGTTCCTTGTGGCGGCTGTGCCGGAGCGTTTCCGGGCAAGGTTGCGCCGGCAGGCAGCGTCCATACGTCTACCTTGCGGCCGGGCTCCGTGCCTGCTTTTACCTGGATGCGCTGGGGATCGATACCCTTGGACTTTGTCAGGTAGGTCATCGCATTCTGGGCGCGCTGCAATGCCATGCTGCGCGGTTCGCCGGGATCGGCTGAACCCGAAAGCACCGCGGTCAGGTTCGGATCTTGCTGCAACTTGAGCGCAACGTCATCCAGCACGGCCTTGGAGCGGTTGTCCACATAGCCGCTGTTCGGTTTAAAGTCGAGCTCCATCAGCTTCTGCGCGGTCGGCATGGCCGGCGCGGCTGCTTCCACGTTTACCGTGACAACAGTGGAGGCGCTCAGCTGGCGGTCATCAAAAGCGGTGGCGCGGACTGAGATTGGCCCCGGGCCCACGTCAGTGGTATCGAGCGTGGCCTGGTTGCGATTGGAAGAAAGTTTGCCGCCGTTGGCGACATAGGTGATGTTGATCGGGCGGTTATCAGGGCTCGCAGCGTCACAAGTGATGGAAGCGTTTTCACCGGCGCGCAGGCTGGCCGGCGAGGCTGAGCAGGTGATCTTGGGCGGCGTGGTGGTGGAGTTTGCGGCGTCCGGCTGCGGCGCGTTACTGAACGAAGGCGTGATGGGCGGAAGGACGGGTGCATCGCTGATGTCCATTACTTCCACGCCATCGCCCACGTGGATGTCTTCCAGCGCCGTCAAGACCATGGCGGTGGCGCTCTTGGCATGCACTTGCAGCACGATCATGTCACCCAGCGTGCGACGCGGCAGGCTGGAAAGATCGCCGACCGGCAGCTTTTGCGGATGTACCTGCGTATCTTCATATTCGCTGGCCTTGCGCGAGAGCCCGGCTTCAGGATCGTGATAGGTATAAGAATAGGTGCGCGTGGCGCGCAGGTAATCGCCCGGTTTAAGGCCTTTATCGGCGCCGATGCTCAGATAAGCTTTGTATTTCGATCCCAGGAAAGAATCAAACTCCTTGGCCATCAGGATGCGGCCCTGGGGCTTGCCGCTGGGAGGCGCGTAGCGTTCCAGCGAAACTTTGCGGAACGGAGGCGCTTCCCGCTCGACCAGCGGAACGGCAATGTCGCCGGGCATCACGTCTGCGCAGCTCAGCTCAAACGTCGCGATCCCGGTATCTTTCTGCACTTCGTTCACCTGGACAATCGCCATCTCGAAGTAAGGCTCGCCGGCATTGTGCACGGCCGATTTCTGGCCGCTATAGATCTCATAATGATTTGTGTCTTTCACATGCCGGATGATCTGATAGCGTTCGCCTTCTTTCAGTCCCGGTCCATGGAGGAAAATAACGTCAGACTTGCCGGCATAACGGCTTTGGTCCGGAGTGTTGTGCCCGGCTGCGACAAATATTTTGTCCGGCACTTTCTCGGTGGTGATAAAGCCCGAGCAGTACATGTCATTGGGCGTGGGCGTATTGCCGACTTCAGCCGAGGCGTTACGTGGCTGTGTTTTTTGCGCCGGCTGCGCAGGTTGCGGCTGTTGCGCATAGCCCAGATTCACGAAAAGAATGCTCGCGCAAAGAACGCCCGCAAACATCGGCAGCACCGGTCTGTTGTTTCTCATTACTTCCTCCCATACCCTTTGCGGGAAACAAATAACTCCCGCGGGGACGCGAAAGTGTCCCGGGTGGAACATATCACCGCCTTTCCCGCGACTTCAACTAAACTCTTATTTACTAAGCAGATACGCTTAATTACAGAAGTTCAATTACGCTCTTGCATTCAGGGCTTGAATCTGTGATTTTCGCTCACGTATGATGGCCAGCCCTTTCTAAATCTAATGAATGGAACATCATCCAGTTACGCGCCAAGGTTTCTGCCAGCCCGGTTGCCCCGGGTTTGCGTGGCCATTGCCTCCTCCAACCCGGCGGAAATGGTGCAAAAAGCCGACATCGCGGTTCGCGATAACCCCTTTATTGAGTTCAGGTTAGACTATTTATCCCAGCCCGCGCTGGGTCTGGCCAAGCTCAAGACTTTTGTTGAGTTTCACCCGGAAGCTTTGATCGTGGCCACCTGCCGGCGTGCCGCAAACGGCGGAAAATTCAGGGGATCAATCGCCTCTCAGATCGACGTTTTGGCCAAAGCCGCCAACCTCGGTTGCCACCTGGTGGATATTGAGGTGGAGACCGCGGCCCAGCTCAAGCAGTCTGATTTCAATAGGTTACGGCGCTCCGCAAACCTCATACTCTCTTTCCACGATTTTCGCGGCACAAAAAAACTTGAAGAAACGTTTGCCAAAATGCAGGAGCATCCCGCCGATTTCTTCAAGATCGTAACCACGGCAAACTCGCTTTACGACAACGTGGTAATGATGAAGTTCCTGGAAAAATACAGCCACGAGCATTCGCTGATCGGGCTGTGCATGGGCGAGCAGGGCGTGATCAGCCGCTTGCTCTGCGTGCGCGCGGGGAGCCAGTTTACTTTTGCCGCTGCCAATCCCGGGGAAGAAACCGGGCCCGGACAGCTCACGGCGCGCGCCTTGCGCGACGTCTATCGCATTGACCAGGTTGACGCCGCAACCCGCGTTTACGGCGTGGCCGGCGATCCTGTGGCCCATTCGCTTTCTCCGGCGATGTTAAACACCGCATTCCGCCGTGAAAACGTAAATGCCGTTTACCTGCCGCTGCACGCCAAGACCATGCAAGACCTGACGGCCTGCGTGCAAGACATACCCATCGCGGGGCTCAGCATCACCATGCCGTACAAAGAGCCAATCGTAAAAGAGCTGGATAAGAGCGATCCGTGGAGCGCGAAGGTGGGCGCGTGCAATACGCTGGTGCGCAGC
>Ga0126383_10003626_pt1 | contig 10266 bp, 5 predicted proteins | sample PanSoiMetPlot_35_FD_96882 | JGI IMG/M metagenome (GOLD analysis project Ga0126383, IMG submission 96882) | Tropical forest soil microbial communities from Panama - MetaG Plot_35 | ecosystem: Environmental > Terrestrial > Soil > Tropical forest > Bulk soil | place: Panama | collected 2016-02-17
CGATCTGGACGCAGCGGAAACGCTGTTTATCGTCTCCTCGAAAACGTTCACAACGCTCGAAACGATGACCAACGCGCACTCGGCTAGGGCTTGGTCCGTCGCGGGGCTGCGCGGCGATGAAAAGTCGGTGGCGAAGCACTTCGTTGCCGTCTCCACAAATTCGGCGGAAGTGAAAAGCTTCGGCATCGATACCGCCAACATGTTTGGTTTCTGGGATTGGGTTGGCGGACGGTACTCGATGGACTCAGCGATCGGCCTTTCGACTATGCTGGCCATCGGGCCGGAGCACTTTCGCTCCATGTTGGGCGGTTTCCACGAAATGGACGAACATTTTCACACCGCACCTTTTGAGCAAAACCTGCCGGTGCTCATGGGCCTTCTGGGCGTCTGGTACAGCGATTTCTTCGGCGCGCAGACGGTTGCAGTGTTGCCGTACGAGCAATACCTCAAGCGGTTTCCGGCTTATCTGCAGCAGTTGACGATGGAGAGCAACGGGAAGCGCGTCACGGGCGACGGCTCTCGGGTCAACTATGCGACAGGGCCGATTTATTGGGGCGAGCCGGGGACCAACGGCCAGCACTCGTTCTATCAGCTGATCCACCAAGGAACCAGGCTGATTCCCTGCGACTTCATCGCATTTGCGCAGCCGTTGAACCCGCTTGGCCGGCACCACGACGTGCTGATGGCAAACGTGTTCGCACAGACGGAAGCGTTGGCATTCGGAAAAACGCCCGAGCAAGTGAAAGCCGAAGGCACTCCGGACTGGCTCGTTCCTCATCGAGTATTCGAAGGCAATCGCCCGTCGAACACCATTCTTGCCGCGCGGCTTACGCCCCAGACTCTCGGCAAGCTCGTCGCTCTCTATGAACATTCCGTTTTCACCCAGGGCGTCATCTGGCAAATCAATTCGTTTGACCAGTGGGGCGTGGAGCTCGGCAAGGTCCTGGCTCAGCGTATTATCCCTGAAGTTGAGAGTCGCACAGAGCCGTCGCTTGCCCATGATAGTTCGACGAACAACCTGATCCGCCGGTATCGGCAACTCAAGTGACGCGGATTGAAATCGTCTGAAGCGTAGTTCGAGCTGTCCAAGTCGAAGTACGCTCCAACCCTCTCACGCCTGTGCCAAAGGAAGTGCTTTGGTACGATCAGCTTTGTGAAGCAAACCGGCGTGGCCGCGGCCGGACCGAGCGAGGTTAGCGGGCGGGGGGATGCAGAGCGTGAAAAACCAAACGAATAGGTCTTAGTAACCGCAAAACCGGAGAACTCCGGAAGTTAAGCCAGTGCTGCGAATTCGGGCAGTTCATCGCAAAGCCGCCGGCAACAGCTCCGCAAGGAGCGCTTCACGGACTTGCCCGAGATCCTGCCTGGATGGAATCCGCGAATGAACATGCACGTCGACAGCCAAGGGTCCGATATCCTACTGCGAGATATGACCGACGAAAGGTGCGAGTGTGCAGCAATCACGAACGAAGGCATCATCTGGCAGGGCAAAACCGTTGACTGCGAAATCTAGCAAACTAGGTCCCAAAAAGGTCACACTAATCTCCTAAGTCTCGGTTCGGTGGTTGACTGTCGGGCCCAGGTATCCGTCTCTGCGTATGATTTGAGCGTACCCTGAAGACGGCAAGCAGGTTTGGGCTCCGAAGTAGCGTTCCGTCGAGAAGTGAACGGCAACGGGCCCATCCGAAAATCAACCATACAGACATTCGAGACGTCTCGCGAATACAATGGGCTTCTACCAAATAAGTTGCGACCAAGGAGGAAGCATTGAACAAGCGAATCGTTGAACTTTCTTTATTACTTCTGTCCGGCGCTACAGCCGCAATGGGCCAGAGCGGCAATTCACTCGTGGAGCGAGTTGGGGAAACCGGATTTGTACGCGTGGAAGCCGGAAGCTTCAATTCATTAGATGCCAAGCAGCGGGAGTTAGCGTACTGGCTGACACAAGCGGCGATTGCCATCGATCCTATCGTTTACGATCAATTTTCACGATTCGGCTTGCGGCAAAAACGACTGCTGGAGGGAATCGTTGCGCACCCGAAAGGGATCGACGCGGGTGTCCACAGCAAGATCACGGATTTCACGAAGATCTTCTGGGCCAATAGAGGCAATCATAACGAACTGACCTCGCAGAAATTCCTGCCGGACTTCACGTTCGAGGAACTGCGGCAGGCGGCGCTGATTGCGCAGAAAAGTGGCGCGTTCTCGACTAACAGCGGCGATCTTCCGCCGATTACAACACCTGCGGAGTTGAACGCCGAACTGGAAAATCTGCGCGATTCTTTGTTTGAAGCCAATTTCGAACCGATGCTCACAGCAAAGAATCCGCGTGGTGGGCTGGACGCCATCCAGGCAAGTTCGAATACCTTCTATGTTGGCGTAACGGTGGCAGATCTGAAGGATTTTCGCGACACCCATCCGCTGAACTCTCGCGTGGTGCGAGGCAAGAATGGCGAGGTGGAAGAAGTGGTCTATCGCGCGGGGACACCAGACGGGAAAATTGCCCCCGGGCTCTACGCGACATATTTGAAACGCGCAAATGGATATCTAGCGAAGGCCCAGCAAGTGGCGGATCCCAGCCAAGCCAAAGTAATCGGGGATCTAGTGCGCTACTACCAGACAGGCGATCCTCGCGACTGGCTGCAATTCGGAATTAGTTGGGTCCAGAACAACGCGATCGTCGATTTTATCAACGGATTCATCGAGATCTACCGGGACGCCAGGGGGGCAAAAGCTAGTTCGCAAACCTTCGTTTGCATCACCGACAAACCGGTCACGGAAACGATGATCCGCCTGGGTCAAAACGCCAATTACTTCGAGGAAAAAGCGCCCTGGGATGCGAAGTACAGGAAGCAAACGTTTAAGCCACCGGTGGTGAAAGCCGTCGAGACACTTATCGAGGCTGGGGATTTCACTGTGTCGGTAATTGGCGATAACCTGCCAAATGAAAACGAAATTCATGAGAAATACGGCACCAAGAATTTTCTGTTCACCAGCAGCACCCGGGCGCTCACTAACGCCACCGGAGACGTGATGGCCAAGGAGTTTTCGGCGAGCCAGGAAATTGCCGAACGCAGCGTCAAGTACGGAAACGAAGCCGGAGACCTGATGACCGCTCTTCACGAAGTAATTGGGCACGGCTCCGGAAGGCTGAGCGAACGCCTAAAAGGCGGAGCCGAGCCATATTTGAAGGGTTATTTCTCGGCGCTGGAAGAGGGGCGCGCAGACCTCAGCGCGCTATGGAATGCGTGGGATCCGAAGCTGAAGGAGCTGGGGTTGGTCAGCAATCAGGAAGAAGTCGCCAAGGCCATGTACGACAGCGCAGCGATGGTCGCGCTGACGCAATTGCGCCGCATCCCGAAGGGCGACACCATCGAAGAAGATCACCAACGCGACCGGCAGTTGATCGTGAACTACATCCGTGCGCGCGTCCCCGGAGCCATCGAACAGTTCGACCGCGACGGGAAAACGTATTTACGCGTACAGGATTACGGGAAAATGCGCCAGGGCGTGGGAATGTTACTGGCGGAATTAATGCGGATCAAAGGCGAGGGCGATTATGACGCCATCAAGGCGTTGGTCGACGAGTACGCCGTGCACTTCGATCCGAAGCTGCGCGACCAGGTTGTGGCGCGATACAAGAAGTTGAATGTTCCAACGTATTGGGCAGGCATCAATTCGAAACTGACCGCACGAACTACAGAGAAGGGGCACGTGCAGGACGTCGAGATCAGCTACCCGGCAGACGCAGTGGAGCAGTATTTAGCCTTCAGCTCGATGTTCGACAAATCGCTTCTTCCCGCGCACACGCCAGAGAAAAAGTAAACCGAGGCGGCACCACCCGACCCGGTATACCCAGAGGTTCAATAATGACCGGGCCCGGAATCTTAGTCCGACTTGCGGGTACTGGAAGCAAGCTTTAGTGGAGAGCCGTCGGCTTCGGATTCCCAATCTGCTTAAGCCAAATCGTCTATTGTCAACGATGAAAGCCCGCCCTTCCAGGAAGCCTCATATTGACTTTGCACGAATCCGGCGTCGTAATCCTTGCCTTGCGCTTTGAGCGCCGTGGCAAGCCCGAACAGGGAGCGCGGATTGCGTGGATTCCGATACAGGTCTGCACGAAAGACTCTCTCTGCTCCCGTCGCATCGCCATTAATCAAGAGGGCGGCCCCGAGCGACTCGCGCACCGGAAAGAACCAGTCGGGCGGTTCCCCGTATTTGAGAGAGTCCTGCGTGGCGACAGCTTCCGTGAGCCTGGCGATCGCACCTGCCGTATCCTTCCGAGCCATTGCAATTTTTGCACCAAGGACATCCCTAGCGATTTTCATAATGTCTTTTGCCTTGTTGTTAGCGGGCATGGCAAATACCACATCCGGGGACGTGCTAGCGGCTGCCTCCGTAACGACTTTGAGTTCCATCTCCGCGTCATCGGCCTTCCCTGTCGCGGCCAATGCCATGCCGCGGGAGAAATGCCAAAAGACAGTGGTGATCTTCATCGCGGCGTCGGGCTGCGGTGTCTTTAAGATTTCGTCCCAGTGATGGAAACGCACGTTTACGGCCATTGGGACGGTCATAAATCCCTCGATCGGTGGCATGTCTTTCACATGCGGGCCTACGTGCTTAGCCAGCATCTCAGCATTCTTCTTCGCTTCTGGATAGCTGCCATTCATGCTGGCACACGCGGCAATGAAGTGCAGGTTGTGGCTGTAATACATCATCGGGTAGATGCCCTGCGCGCCACTCGCCTTGATGTAAGCCTGATCCGCCGCGGCCGCCTCTTGGTTTGTCAGGATGGCGGCTTCGTACTCGCCGGTGCGGATGTAGATATGCGCCGGCATGTGGACGAGATGACCGGCGGCAGGCGCCAGGGAAGCTAGTTTGTTGGCTCCGGCGAGCGCGTACTCGGGATTTGGCGACGCTTCGACAGTGTGGATGTAATAGTGAATCGCGCCCATGTGGCTGGGGTCCCTCCGCAGGACAGATTCCAGTGTCTCTTGGATTTCTCTCGTGCCTGCTTCGGGGGTACCGTCAGGATGCCACAGACCCCAGGGATGCAAGTTCATACTCGATTCTGCGAAGAGTGTTGCTGCATCCAGATCGTCTGGAAACTTCTTGACCAACTCGCGCATTGCGTCGTGATAGCCTTCTGCAGCCTTTCTGCGGTCCGCCGTAATATCTGCGGGGAACCGCAACGCCATCGCCTGTATGTAAGCTTTTTCGCTTGGCGAAGCCTGTGCCGAGAGCTCCACAGCTTTCTGCATGGCTTCATGCGCTTGCCTGAAACGATCGTCACTGGCTGGATCGTTATAGTTAGGACCGACGGCCTCAGCGATTCCCCAGTAGGCGATGGCCAGGTGTGGATCCAGTTCGGTAGCTCGCCCAAAAGAGCGTGCTGCTTCTTCGTGATTGAAGGCATAAATCAACCGAAGTCCTTGATCGAAGAACCGCTGTGCTTCGGCGTTCCTAGTGGAGACGGGGTGATGAAGGTCACCCAAGCCCGATGTCAGAATGGCGGTCTTGGCCGGGCCGTGAGCAGAATGATCCTGAGCCAATAGTGCACTGGAAAACCAGAGAATCAGCCAACCGAGAATCCAGAGTCTCATTAGCTTTCGCTCCTTAGATTCACAAAGTTGCCGCACGAGACCCCATCCCGCAGAAGGAAACGCGAAGAAGAGATTGCCAGGCGGCTGTAAGAACGTCGCACGTGCAGATTGATGGGGGGAGCAGTCGCGGTCCATCCCAACTGGACAGTATTTCGAGGCCGAAATTTAGCTATACGTCATTCGGGCGCACAGGCATCCATTCGGGCGCTGCGGGAGGCACATGGACGAGGAACGGTTGGGCAAGCAGTCTGCGAGAAATCGGGGCCTGGTTGCTCTACCGGATGATTGGCCCGGAACACCGTCGAGGAACCCCCGCTAAAGCCTTTTGCTGACGTGTTGGTTGCTAGATGGGATACGCGTATGCGGCTCGCGGAATACCTCTGACGGGTCGATCCGTGTGGTGCCGTTCAAGTTCTTGCCCAAATTCTCCGAAAAATGCACAAATGGGAACGTTTTGTCTCGTGGGTTTGGGATACCGCTAAGAAAGTCGAACATAAATCGGCGAAAGACGCGTTTCCTACAGGATTCTTGCAATGGCCTCAACTCCCGGCCTGCATCTTAGCGCCAGGATTTCGACAACTCGTGCGATCCGTCTGGTGCCTCGTGGATTGGTCCGCGAATAACCGCGCATTGGAGCCCGCGATTCACTTCACTGAATAGCTGCGCGAGTCCATACAGGCCGAGAACCCGCGTTTGAAGGTGTCCAACTGCGCGTTATATGCAGCCAGCGCCTGTTTGTACTGCTGCTGCATCTGGGAGGACGCCGACTGCGCCGCTTGCTGTTTGGACGCCTCGTTCGCCTGGCGCTGCCGCCTGCCACCTCGCATCGTCCCGACTACCGCACCTGCCGCCGCTCCTCTGCCGGCGTCGCCGGCGATTGCTCCAATCATGGCTCCACCAGCCGCACCTCGGGCTGCTCCACGCACTCGGCCGCCCTGAGCTTGCGGAGCTTGTTCTGCTGCTTGTTGCTGCGCCGCTTGCACCTGCGAGCTGGAAGGACCCGCTGGCGGCGGAGTCTCAGGATTGATTCCGGTTTGCTGCTGGACTTGGTTGTAGCAGTCTAGCTCGTCCCTGAGCTGCTGGTCCTTGCTCTGGTTGTTTTTTGGATAGACGAACATGCGGACCTTTTCGGCCGCCGAAAAACTTGGGGCGGGTACCGCAGGCTGGGCAGGCTGGGACACATTCTCCGCAGATCGCTCGGGCGTGGGGCCACCACGACCGCAACCGGAAACCAGCGCCACAACCAACAGGACGGTTCTTGCCCGCCAGGATAGATACATCCGTCACAGTGACTCCATGAAGGCGTCGAAAAAACTGTCAGCTTTGCCAGTCAGGGCCGATAGGGACTGTTCTATTGTTTGAGACTGCGGCCTGAATTTGTCGCAGAAACGCCGCACGGAAAGCGGCTCACTGCCGAGTTCAGCCGAGCGACCGGCCTCAAATTGTCCTGTAGCCGAGTGATCGAGGACCTGAGGCCAAAATTCGCAAAAAATAAAATCGTGTTAAGATGCCCTACAATTGACGGCTCGAGTCCGAAGGCATTTCTATCCCTCATTTGCGAGGCTTTGCGAGTTTGCTGTCAAGTGCTGCAACCAGAGCCTGACCATCAGCCGGCGGCTTGACGTTGGTCCCGCGCACGATATCGGTTGCGGTCACCGTCTTGCCGTACAGGCGGTAATTCGCATCATTGTCTGGTTCCACCGTCGAGCCTCCCAAGGACACGCCGGCGAACACTCCCTTGGCCCGCCCGTAGGTCAAAATGTCCGCATCAGACGCGCTCGCCGCCGTGGCGCCAGGGCCCGCCGCCGCCGTCGCATCCGTGCCCATCTTGGTTTTACCGGTCAGAATCTGATTCACGACCTTCTCATTCATGAGCAGGAGGACAAAGTCAGTGGAGGAGCCACCCACCTGCAGACCAACGCTGGCACCGCCGACCGAGTACATCGCAGGCGCGGACCATCTGCCATTGAAGTTCTGGCCAGTGCGGCAGAGCAAGGGCCCTCGGCCGCCGCTGCCGCCGACACCGAAGCCAAACTTCTTCACGCTAGGCAGAATCAGCACGCAATTAGCCTTTAACAACAGGTCCGGCGGGATGTTTTTGCTGTTGAGCATATCCTGCAACACCAGGTTGGCGCGCCGAAGGGTCTCCTCGTCTTTCTGCTTGTCGCCAGCAAACGCCGGGAGAATCAGCAGCAGCACCACCACTATGGAAGTGAAGTAGCAAAGCAAGGCTTTCCCGGTAATAAGGTCACACGTTTTCTTGGACTCAGTTCGTAGCATGGATCCTTTCTCCTTTCCTTATGTTTCTTGCTGCCTGGCTGGACCGAATCTTGACCGACTGCGGCAGCGATCTTGGCAAGCATTACGCACCGGTTGGGTCAGTTGGGAACTGTCAAACCATACAGGGGGCTGCAAGATACCAACCGAATTGCCCAGATTTCAGTATTACCGTTGGACGGAGTCTTGATCCGAGGCGTAATTCCAGTCAACGACTGGGGGCGTACGACAATGCTTCCTGCATGCTTGAGAAGGGCTGTGGGAACTCGGCCGCAAGCTTGTGCGCAATTTCTTCGAGGGAAGCTCTCCCGTCCATCAACTCCAAAGTTCGGCGGCGCAGGAGCCCTTCTTCGGAGAGCTACGGGATATGATCCGCCGCTAATCTGTGAAGGTGCTTGGGGGATAAAACTGGGTTCGTTCTGCCGCTCTGCGTGTTATCCTGCTCCCGCGATGGAAGCTAAAGGATTGACTCCGATATTGAACGTGTCCGACATTCCCAGCACGTTCGCATGGTTTGAAAAGTGGGGATGGAAGAAATTATGGGACTGGGGAACGCCTCCCACGTTTGGCGCAGTCGGATCGGGTAAGGAGGCTTGCATCTTTCTTTGTCAAGGGGCCCAAGGAGGCCGCGGCCGCGGCGCAAACACCACCACGTTTCAACGGGACGGAGACCAACAGGGCGACAAGGGAGTCTGGATGTCGATCTGGGTGGACGACGTGGACGAGATGTACAAGCACTGCGTCGCCGCCGGGCTGGAGGTCACATTTCCGCCCACCAATATGCCATGGAACGTCCGCGAGATGCACCTTCGCAATCCCGATGGCCATGTGTTCCGTGTCAGCCGGGGATTGGAGCCTGAGAAGTAGTTCCCGTGGCCGGATCAATCTCCGAGTGGACCCAAAAGCTCTGAATGTCTTACTGATGGTAAGCCTCTTCAGTTAGCCCATGCTCGTCGAAAGCTCTTCTGGTGCAAAATGGGAGTGTCTGATAATAGCAATACTATTCGTCGCGGAGGGCGACAACGGGGTCAACGTGAGAAGCGCGCCTAGCGGGTATAACGCAGGCGAGAAGCGCGATAGCGAGCAGGGCCGCAGCTGTGGTCATGTAGACAGTTGGAGTCGCTGGCTTGACGCCGTAAAGCAGCGTTTCGAGCAGGCGGCCGAGGACAAGCGCCAGTCCCGTGCCGGCTACGAGGCCCAGCAGACCAAGGCGAAGACCGCGGGCGACGACCATACGCCTGACGTCTTCAGGGCGCGCGCCAAGCGCCATGCGCACGCCAATTTCGCGCGTGCGCTGCGCCACGGCGTACGCCAGCACGCCGTAAACTCCGATGCACGCCAGGACCAGCGCCAACCCGGCAAAAATCCCGAGAAGAACCATAGGACGTTTGCGGTCCGCGACATTGCTTTCGATGATGTCGTCCATGCTTCGGACACGGGCGAGGGGCTGCTGCGAGTCCACCGCCCACACGGCGCTGCGAACCGCATTAGCAGCCTCTAGAGGATCTTGCTTGGTGCGCACGACGAGATAATCAGCGCCTGGCCGCTTGACCTGCTCGGTCGAAAGATAGACGGCGGGTTTCATGCCAAGGAGCAGGCCGCGTTCGTGAACGTCAGCGACCACGCCGACAACCGTGCGCCAAGGAGCAATCCGGTCCGGGGGAAGGCCACTTTCGGGGCCTGGGCCAACACGAACATGCTTTCCAATTGCGCTTTGGCCAGGCCAATGGCGCTTGGCCAGGAATGCGTTGACCACGACGACTGGTTGAGACGTCTCGACGTCGCTGTCTTCGAGAAACCGCCCTTCCACCAGCTTTGCGCCAACTGCGGAGAGATAGCCCGGCGTAACCTCGCGATAGAGGGCGTCGTTCCACATCCCAGGCTGCGGCGGCGGCTCGCCTTGAACACCATAGCCCTCCGTGTCGCCCTCCGATGTGAAAGGCGCATCCGAGGCAAAGCCAGCCGTCGCAATTCCGGGTTTTGTGCGCAGCTGCTCGAGCACGTTGTGATAGAAACTGCGAATTTTCGCGTCCGTGTCGTACTTAGGCTGAGGAAGAGGCAGAATGGAAACAAGCAGATGGTCGGAGCGGAACCCCAGCTCTACTTGGCGAAGGTTCCAAAGGGTTTGAATCATCAGTCCTGCGCCGACTAGAAGTGCGAGAGCCAGGGCAAACTGTCCAACAACCAAAGTGTCTCTCAGGCGCATGCCGCCGCGTGATTCCCCCACCCGCGCTCCTTCCTTCAATGCGTCATGAACGGAAACTCGCGTGGATCTGAGGGCCGGTACGAGACCGAACAAAATACCCGATGCCATGGAAATGGCCGCGGTAAAGAAGAGGACCGTGCCGTCCAGAGAAAAAGTTGAGCTGGCGACCTGCTCGGGAAC
>Ga0126383_10003627_pt1 | contig 10266 bp, 8 predicted proteins | sample PanSoiMetPlot_35_FD_96882 | JGI IMG/M metagenome (GOLD analysis project Ga0126383, IMG submission 96882) | Tropical forest soil microbial communities from Panama - MetaG Plot_35 | ecosystem: Environmental > Terrestrial > Soil > Tropical forest > Bulk soil | place: Panama | collected 2016-02-17
GACTCCGCGTAGGCGCGTGCCTTGTCGAGCTCGCGCATGTCCCTGAGCACGCCGATCGCTCCGATCACGTTGCCGTCGGCATCGCGCAGCGCGGAAGCGTTGAGCGTCGTCGGGATGACCTCGCCCGTCGCGGCGCGGGGGTTCAGGACGGCGTTGCGAGTGACGCCCCGCTCGACCACTTCGCGCAGGGCGGCGGTGAACTCCCGCGTCTCGTCCTCGCTGATGAACCGCGACAGCGACTGCTCGACGACCTCGTCCTGGCGGAAGCCCAGCAGCTGCGAGATCGCGTCGTTCGCCTGGAGGATCTTGCCCTCGAGGTCGGAGACAAACACCGGGTCGGGGGCGTTCTTGATGATGATGTCCGCGACGAGCACCTCTCGCGCGGCCGCTCCGGCCTTGCCGTTGCCATCTGTTCGGGCCTCGAGCGGGGGGTTCATGCCCTTCTTGGCCACAGCTGTCCTCCGAGATCGGGCGATGCCTGGAAGATGCGTGCTCATTGTGCGGGTTCCCGTCGCTGCGGGCAACCCCGCGTCGTCCGAATCGGATGATGCGCCGCCCCGCCCCTCCTGGGACGCTCGGCTGAGGACCGGACTCTCGTGATCGAGGATAGGAGGATCTATGTGGTGGGGAATCGGATTCGGCGCGCTCTTCTATTTCGTCCTGCTGGTCACGCTCGGGGTGATGACCCTCAGGAAGGGCCACTGGGTGATGTTCATCATCGGGATCTTCCTCCCGATCTTCTGGCTCATCGGGGCGGTGATCCCGCCGAGAGCGCCGGCGGCTGCGTAGCGCCCGCGCCCCCGCTTCAGGAGGCACCACGATGACGAGCACGCGGCGGCATCTCGAGACCGCCGGCCAGACGGTGCGCAAGGCGCCGCTGCCACACAACCTCTTCGAGCGGCGCATGTCGAAGTTCCTGCGCGAGCCGCCTTCGATCCGCATGGCCGCGAGCGTGATCGTCACCGCGACCGCGTTGATCGTCGTCGGCAGCGGCATCGCGATGTGGGTCTTCGACCACAAGGAGTACGCGAACGTCTGGGTCGGCATGTGGTGGGCGATCCAGACCGTCACGACGGTCGGGTACGGCGACGTGACTCCGAAAGAAGTGTCCGGAAGGCTGATTGCGACGGTTGTCATGCTCGAAGGGATCGCCTTCCTCGCGATCATCACCGCCGCGATCACCTCGACGTTCGTCGCCAGGGCGGCGCGCGAACGGGATCTCGCCGAAGGGATCGACGAGGCTGCCTTCGAGGCCCGCATCGAAGGCCGTCTCGACGAGCTTTCCGGGCGCTTCGATCAGCTCGAGGCGATGCTGCGGGAGCAGGGGCGGCAATGACGCCTCCGCCCGAGCAGGTGAGCGAGCTCGACAGCCCGACCGAGCATGGCCGGTCCAAGCGGGTGCTGGATTGGCTGCGCGGCCGCACCGACACCGCGCTCGGCCGCCTGGCCCTGCAGTGGTTCCGCGCCTACTTCGAGGCGAGCCGCAACTCGGGCTGCGCGGTCACCGTCTACTCGGCGCTCTCCGTCATCCCCGCGGCGCTGGTGTTCGTCGCCGTCCTTCACCCGTCGGGAAGCGACGCGAACGCCTTCGCCGAGCGCCTCGTCGCGCACATGCACCTGACCGGCTCGACGGCGTCGCTCGTCAAGGGGACGTTCGGCAGCGCCTCTGCGAACGCGCTCGCGGCGAGCCTCAGCATCGTCGTCACGTTCTTGCTCTGGGGGATCGGAATCGGCCAGCTCTACCAGGACGTCTACGCCCGGGCCTGGGGGATCAAGGTCGGCTCGGTCGCGGACCAGGGGCTGTTCGCGGTGTTCTTCTTCGTCCTCGCAGGGGCGGTCTCGGTCGCGATCGTCGCCGGAGCGTGGCTCCGATCCACCGGTTGGATCGTCCTGATCCCGGTCTGGCTGATCGTGTCGACGGCCTTCTGGCTGCTGGTGCCACAGATGCTCCTGCACCGGAAGATCGGCCTGCGCGCCCTGCTGCCGGGCGCCTTACTTGCGTCGATCGTCGTCGGCGGGACGGTCGCTACGTCGCCGTTCTTCCTGCCCGCTTCGCTGAACGAGTACGGCAAGACCTTCGGCTCCTTCGGCGTGGTCCTGACGTTGATCGGCTACACGTTCGTGCTGATCACGATCTCCCTCGTCTGCGCCGTCTTCTCGCCCGTCTGGATCAAATGGCGCCAGGGGGAGCGGGAGATCAAAGGCGCGTCCTAGGCCGATTGATCCGGCGCGGGCCGGGACGCGTCGCCCGCGGCGAGCTTCGCGCTCATCTTGATCGCCTTGACCGCACCGGTCGCGCCCGCCTGCAGGGTAAGTCCGAGCGCCAGCAGGATTACGCCGAGGGCGAAGAGGACGTTGGATGATCCGAGCAGCAGGATGCCGATGCGCCCGATCACATAGGGCGGGGTGCAGATGAGCGCCCCGAGCGCTCCGCCGATCGCGCTCGCGGCGAGCTTGTCGCGGCGGGAGCCGGTCGGCCTGATGCCGACGACGCGCGCCGGCAGGGTGACGTACGTGAACATCATCACGCCCACCACGATCCCCATGGAGAGGGTGAACCACCGGACGCCCCAGCGCGGAACGACGATCGCCGAGAATCCCAGCGCCAGGCCGACCACCACGCCTACCCCGATCACGAACGCGGCGTGGCGGCGCGCAAGCGCGAATGCGGGTCGGATCTGCGGTTTCCCAGGCTGCGATATGGCGAAGGCGAAGACGGAGTTGAGGTAGAAGCCGGCCGCGGTCACGAGCGTGATCGCGATGACCAGCGCGACCTGTACGCCGCCGTACCAGGCGCGAAACTCCTGACCGTGGAACACGTGCGCCTTGAGGTCGATCAAGGCCGCCCAGATCCACATCGCGGGCAGGACCTGGATCAGCGTCAGCCGCCAGTTCGAGAACAGCAGCCGGAGCCCCTGGAAGAGCATGACGAAGGCGCCGACCGCGAACACGAGCGGGGCGAAGATCCGCCGGGACCGGCTGAGGTCGAGAACGGCGGCCTCGACGGCGGCCTCGTCACCCGCTTGGATCGCGCGGACGAGCGCGCGACCCCGCTGCACGAGCACCTTCCGCCGCGATGGCTGCGCAGCCGCTGTCGTCATCTCGATCCAAGCATCGGCCACGGCGCCCGGCGTACGCATCGCCCTCGCTGGATGACGCGGGCGAACGGAGCGGCGCCGGAGTCGAACCGACCGAGCCGTGGGTTACACGACCGCAGCGGTTTTGAAGACATCCCACTGACCTGGCGATTAGCAGGGACAAAGAACTCGAGCGAGCCGTTGAGAGCGATGCGGGACATGCCGCACCGCTGATCGGCCGGTCTGGCACGCCTGCGGAAGGTGGCTCGCGCTTAAGGGGGTAGGGGCGCCTCCTGTCGAGGCGCCCCTACTGGTCGACTTACGTCGCTACTTCGTGACGGTGCCGTCGAAGCACGAAACGGCGGTACCGAACAGCAGGTCGGCGGTCAGCGAAGCGCAGTTGCGCCACGTGCCCTGCGAGTTGCCCATGGCCTGGAAGGTGATCACCTTCGAGCCGCTCGTGCCCGGCGTGCCGGTGACACGGAGCTGCGTGCCGTTCGAGGGCAGCGTGCCGGTGCCGTTGTAGTACGTGTTCTGGCCCCGGTTGCCGAACTTGTTTTCGGCTCCGACGCTGAGGAAGCCGCCGTCGCCGTTGCCCTGGATCGTCCCGTACGCGTACGAGATGTCCTCGCCCGGATTGGCATCGCCGTTCACGCCGATCCAGATCTGGAACGAGTTGAGCCTCGGCAGGCTGAACTCCCGGACGGCCTCCCAGTCGACCACGATCCACGTGTCGGATCCGTCCGTCAGGGTGCCGATCCGCATCGCGCCGGCGGCGCCGGGGTTGAGATCGGTCCAGAAGGGCGCGAGCACGTTGTTCGGCCGGCTCGGGTTCGGGAAGTTCTGGTTGTTGATGGAGTTGTCCGCTCCAGAGCCTCCACCGATGACGGCGAAGCCGTTGCTCGAGAACCCAATTCGCGTGTAGGTCTCGCCCGCGAAGGTGAAGCCCGGGGCGTTGAAGTTCGTGATCGTGTCATCGTCCACGCCGGCGACGGGCGGAATCCCGAACAGGCTCAGCGGCAGGTAGCCGCCGGCCGGGGAGGAGCCCGGCGCGATCGCGACGTCAGGTGCCGTCGAGCCCGGCACGGTGCCGCTCCAGCTGACCGTGTTCCCGCTGATCGTGGCTCCACCGGTGGCACTGCCCGCAACCACCTTCAGCCGCGAGGGCACCTTGTCGGTGAGGCTCGCGTTCGTGTCGGTGAACTGCGGGTTCGAGATCGCCAGCGTGCACGTCGTGTTCGTGTTGACGGCGAACGACGCGGGCGCGCACGTCTTCGTAAGCGGCACCGGGCCGGTCCCGCGGACGAGCGTCACCGGGAACGTGAGCTTGTTGCCGCCGCCGATACCACCGATCTCGATCCGGCCGAACCGTGTTTCGCCCAGGGGCACGTCCGACGCGTCGACGGTGATGTCGAACGTCGCGCTTGCGCCCGGGGCGAGCGTGATCGAGTTCGGCACGGTGATCTTGACGTCGTGCGGAGCCTTCGCCTCGAGGTGCAACGACAGCGTGCTCGAACTGACGCTCTTCATCGTCCGCTGCACGGTGACGATGCCCGGCATGTTGGGGATGAAGAGGCTCGGGTAGTTCGCCCGGTAGAGCTGGCTCCTGAACGTGTTGTAGTCCGCACCTGACGCGTCGAACGTGACACCCGGATTCCAGGCCTTGTTCAGGTCGATCCGGCCGGATCCGTCGTCGAACGCGTCAGTCGGCGTCACGCCGTCCTCCTTGACGACGTTCTGCTGGGCGGTCGTCATCAGCGCCGATCTGATCTGACCCGGCGTCCAGCTCGGGTTCAGAGCCTTGAGCAGCGCCGCAGACCCTGCAACGTGCGGACTTGACATCGAGGTTCCGGCGATCGCCTGGAAGAGCTCGCCCTGCGGACCGGTCGCGATGTCGACCGAGGCCGGCGAATGGGCGGCCAGGACCTGAACACCCGGAGCCGTCACGTCCGGCTTGCTGATGCCGAGCGGCTGTGCCGGCCCGCCACGCGAGCTGAACGACGCCATCACATCGCCCTGTTGCGGTGCGGTCACTCCCGCGGTCAGCGTCGCCTGGACGCCGGTGTGCGTGGAGAGGAACGCGAGCAGGTTCTGCCCTGCCGCGAACTGGATGTGAGAGGCGGGCAGGAAGTGGTTGTCAGTCTCCAGATCGGTGACGTTGGGGGCGTTGTTGTAGAGGATCATTCCGACCGCGCCGCGCTGCAAGACGTTGAAGCCCTTCTGGACGCGCCCGATTCCGGCACCCCGCTCGCAGACCACGATCTTGCCCGTGAACGCCCCGTCGGCCGTGCCGTTGGCGCAGAACGGATCGTTGTACGGCGCGTCGGCCGCACTGACGAGCGGTGCGGGCCCGACGCCTGCCGTGAGCGAGGTCCCGGTCAGGGTCAGGCTGGTAGCGCCGGCCGTGATAGTCGCCGTGTTCTGGAAGGCGCGGTTCGCCGTGCTCGCCGCGACACTCGTGGTCCACGGCTCGCGGTGGCTGACCGTGTCCGCGCCCGGGCCGGAGTTGCCCGCGGAAGCGGCCACGAACACACCCGCGTTGTAAGCGTCCAGGAACGCGAGCGACACAGGATCGGAATACGGCTCGTTGCCGCCGCCGATCGAGAAGTTGATCACGTTCACGCCGTCCTGAATCGCCTTCTGGACGGCCGCTGCGGAGTCGCTCGAGAAGCAGCCCTGGACTCCGCAGACCTTGTACATCATCACTTGGGCGCGAGGCGCGATCCCGGAGATCGTTCCGCGCGGGACGCCGAAGATGCTGGCGGCGACGCCACGGTCGCCCGCGGCCGTGCTCGACGTATGCGAGCCGTGGCCGTTGTCGTCACGCGCCGTGGTGAACTCGCCCGGGAGCAGGCCGATCAGCGCGTCGTAGGTCGCCATGAAGCGGTCGGCGCCGATCAGCTTGTTATTGCAGGTGAACGCTGCGCCCGGATGTGAACCGCCCGTGAACTCGCACTGCCGTGTGCCGGAAAGCGGCGGCGGCGGTGCCGCGTACGGCTTGCCGAGCGGGTCCGGATCCGAGAACGACGGATGCTCTGGCCAGATGCCCGTGTCGAGGACGCCGACGATGATGCCCTCACCCGCGGAGCCCTGGCCGCCCAGCTTCTGCCAGACGGTTGGCGCGCCGATGAACTGGGGTGTCACGTCCGTTTGGACGTGCTCCAGCGTGTCTCGCTGGATGCTGACGACGTTCCTGAGACGCGCGAGCTGTCTGAGCTTGCTCGGAGGCACGAGCATCGAGACGCCCCCGTAAACGAGGTTGTAGGTATGCGTTATGCGCGTGCGCGGCGCGACTCTCCTGGCCGCCCGCTCGAATGCGCCAAGCTTCCGATTGACGTAGCGGAGGTAGCGTCGCGAGGCCGCGGCGCGCAGGCTGAGCTTGCGACCCGTCACCCGCGGATTCGTCGCCGCGAAGCCCCGCACCGAGCCTCTGTACGAGACGAGCGGGGCCACCTTGACTTTCACGATCACGCTCACGAGCCGCGTCCGCGTCTTGAACGCGGCCTTGGCCGTTCGCGTGGCCTTGCCTGCCGAGCGGATCGTGTCCGACGGCGTAAGTGTGGTCGCTTTGAAGCCGCCGCTGCGGCTCCCGGCTGTCGCGGTCGCCGCGAGAACGGCGAGCACGAATGCGAGCGCGACCAGCGTTCGCAGGATTCGCATGTGTCTCCCTGTGTTTGCCTACCCAGTCCCTCATCCGGAATGCATAGGCCAGCCTCCCGGACTGGACGACCCTATATCGGCGCACCGCGCCTTTCAAGCGCGCCGGCGCCCGCCGTGTACTACCGCGAGCACAGCGAGGCTCGGCCTCCTCGTCGCCTCGAAAGTGACGCGCAAGAGCACCTTCGCCGCCCTCCTCATCGCTACCAAAAAACACGAAGCCGCACTGGTTTTGGGCAACCGTGAGGCGCTAGAAAAACCCTGGAAATGATCCGGTGTGCGCCACGGGCTCCTCCTCGGGACGCTGCGCTGGTCTCCGTGACGAGCTCGCAGCGAAGGCCGCTCGCGCGGGCTCAGCCTTCCAGGGGGCGGCGGCCCCAGACGCCGACATGCACGAACCCGAAGGCGAGGAAGTCCGGCTGCGTCGGTCGCTCGACCAGCGCCGCTGCCTGTTCGGCGGTCAACGCTCCGGCCCTGACCGCCTCTGGCCCGATGGCTGCCACGCCGAGCCGATGGAACTCGGCCAGCGGCGTGCCGGGCTCGATGACGTCGATCTCCGCGTCGACCCCGATCTCGGCCAGTCGAAGCCGATGGATGTGTCGGAGCAGCCAGCGGCCGCGGCCGAGTGATCCGCTTGGAAAGGTCCGGTGCCACGCCCCGGGATGGAGCGCCCACAGCTCGTCGGCATCGCTGATCCACATGCCGAAGTCGGGCTCCTCGAATAGCAGCCAGCCGCCCGGGGCAAGCCACGAGGCCATCCGGCGGAGCATCTCCAGGTCGTCCGGAAGATGCATGAGAACCGCGCGGGTGTGGATCAGGTCGAACGAGCGCTCCGGAAAGCTGTCGGTGCGGATGTCGTGACGGATCACCTCGACGTTCGCGGCGTCGATGGCCCGGAGGAAGTCGAGCTGCAGGTCCGTCGCGGTCACGTTGCCGCTCGGCCCGACGCGGTCGGCGAGCCACCGCGTGATCGAGCCGTGTCCGCCGCCGATCTCCAGACAGCGGGCGTTGCGAGGGAGCTTGAGCTGCTCGATGCGGCGCTTGGTCAGGGGATCGAGCCGCTGCTCGAACAGAGCTAAACGGCGTGCCTCGTCGGGGGCCGAATGCGGGAATGCGTACTCGGGCGCGTCCGTGACCAGGATCCTCTACCAATCACTCCGTACCGTCCAGCACGCGCGGTCCCACGCATCGGAGCGCCGAGAGGGCGACTTCGCCCAGGGCGCGAGCCGTGTCGGCGCCGCGTGTCACGTTCGGTACCGCGTCATAGACTCGGCGCGTGGGCGAGAGGCCCGAGGTTGTCGATCACTACCGCGCGCACTACCGGGTCTTCGCCGCGGGTGTGTACGAGGAGGTTCGCCGCGCGGCCTTTGGTGAGGACATCGGCCAGAACAGCTGGCTGACGGTCGATGAGCTCGATCGCTTTCTCTCCCGGCTCAACCTTGGATCCAGCACTCGCCTCCTGGACGTCGGCTGCGGGTGGGGTGGTCCGACTCTGCACGTCGCGCGGCAGACGGGCTGCCACGTGGTCGGCGTCGAGCTCTCCGTGGAGGCTGTCGCGGAGGCGACGCGGCTCGCGCGCGAGACGGGTCTGGAGACGGGGTCGAGCTTCCTGCAGGCGGACGCGAGCCAGCCACTACCGTTCCAGGACGGCACGTTCGACGCGCTGATCTGCATCGACGTGATCAATCACCTTCGCGACCGCGCCGGCGTGCTCGGCGACTGGGCTCGCATGCTGCGACCGGGAGGGCGGCTGCTCTTTACCGACCCGGTCGTGATCACCGGCATCCTCGACAGCGAGGAACTTGCGATCAGGACCTCGATTGGCTACTTCCTCTTCGTGCCGCCTGGAGAGAACGAACGGCTGCTCGCCGCCGCCGCCGGCCTGACCGTCATCGACGTCGAGGACACGACCGACCACCTGGCAGAGATCGCCCGCCGGCGGCATGACGCCCGCGCGGAACGAGCGGAGGCCCTCAGGGAGATCGAGGGAGACGCCGCGTTCGATGGTCGGCAGCGGTTCTTCGACCTCGTCGCGACGCTCGCACGCGACCGCCGACTCTCACGCTTCGTCTACACGGCCGAAGGCCAGACCTAAGCGCATCGAGCGCCTCCACCCCCTCGCGCGACGAGAGAGCCCAACGAAGTGATCTAAGAAGCGCACCTGTCGGGGGTCGTTCGGAATCTTGCTACGCGTGCGGTTCGCTAGCAGCCCGATGTCCTTCAACTGGCCGCGCTCCGAATCCGTAAGGGACAGATACTCCGGCTCCCGACGGTTTCGATTGCTAACCAAGCATTTTGGCTCAACGGAGCGGCGCCGGAGTCGAACCGACCGAGCCGTGGGTTACACGACCGCAGCGGTTTTGAAGACCGCCTGGGCCACCGGGCCCATGCCGCTCCGGAAGCGAGATTAGCCCGTCAGGAGACGCTCGTCAGTCGGGCTTGTGTGGACTCCCATGCAAAGCGTGATCTGCGGCCGCACACGGCGTACGGTGGATGCGGAACGGACCCGGGGCACGATGCACAAACTCACCATCGCCGCCGCTTCGCGCCAGAGCGCGCTTGGCTTTCATGCAGCCCTCGCGGACTTTCAGACCGTGCTCATCCGGAGGCCCGACGAGCGCTACGACGTCGAGATCTTCCTCGGGCGGGGAGGCGACCGGGAGATCATCGACGTCCTGAACGCGATCGAGCTTTACGTCAGCCGGCGAGCCTCCGGCCCCGCGCGAATCGACCCGGAAGGGCACAGCTACGTGTTGCACCCTGTTCCAGACCCAGTCGATGCCCAGGCCGAAGAGCCGGGCGTCGCGCCGAAAGCCTAGGACGCCTCCCGGGTCGACCGGCGGAGAACCCGCTCGTCGCCGATGCGGCGGGTCAGGCCGTCGGCGTCGTAGCGCTCGAGGAGGAGCTGGGCCGTCCGTCGTGAGATTCCCAGCGCGTCCCGGAAGCCGGCCAGTGTGATCGGCGAGAGCTCCGGCAGGGTCGCGCGGCCGCGCTCGTAGAGCTCGGTCGAGACCGCGAGCCCGTCGCCGACGCGCTTCAGGCGGCCCTCGGACTCGAGGTAGGCGGCCAGCTGGCGGTCTTCGAGCCGGACCGCGTCGTTCGCGGCCAGCTGCGACTCGAGATCGGCGGCGGCTTCGGCCTTGTCGCCCAGGCGCGGGGCCGTCCCGGGCAGGTACGCCTTGCCGTCGCGCCGCTCGACGTGGAGCAGCTTCGCCACAGACGGCGCCCAGGGCTCGGGCGGGAGCAGCTCCGCAAGCGGCAGGCCGGGGTCGAGCGGTGACTCGTCGGCCCGACGCGACAAGCGGTCCCGCACCGAGGCCCGTACCTCCTCGAGCCACTCCGGCGCGAAGTACCAGTCGCCCGCCTGCCCGAGCGCCGAAAGCCCGTGCGCGAGGTCGGCGGGCGCAAACAGACCGCGGGCCTGGAGGCTCGGCCCGGTCGTCGGCTCGCGGACGAGTGCGCGCACGATCGCCTCTGGATCCGCGCTTTCGAGCAGCTCCAGCCGCTCAGGCTCGAGGCGCCGCGGCGGCGC
>Ga0126383_10003628_pt1 | contig 10266 bp, 7 predicted proteins | sample PanSoiMetPlot_35_FD_96882 | JGI IMG/M metagenome (GOLD analysis project Ga0126383, IMG submission 96882) | Tropical forest soil microbial communities from Panama - MetaG Plot_35 | ecosystem: Environmental > Terrestrial > Soil > Tropical forest > Bulk soil | place: Panama | collected 2016-02-17
AGGCATGGCTGCAGCAGGTGCTGTGTGGACAAGGATTTCCAGTCGACCCTCAGCCGCACAATATACTCGTCACTGACGACAACAGAATCCTCTTTACCGGATGCGACTTGACCACGTTGTCCTTGAACGCGCAGGACAATCTGTGGAATTACATGATGGCCACAATCGTGGATGATCCTGACCGCGCAACGCTGTATCTGCTGCGGGAAATGTATCCGCTGCCGAACATGCGCGTGGATGGGCAGGATTTTCGGAGCAAGTTCAGGCAGGCAGCTTATTTTGGCGCTCTGGCCCCGGTTCTGGGGACCAACAGCAATGCGCTGCCGCAGCTTATTTTTCAGCACTGGAAGACAGCGTTGGAGCATGGCCAAAGTCCCAAACCAGATCTGTTGTGCTTCTATCGAGGCTTGTTTGCGGTGGCCAGGATCGCTCACGGACTTTCGGCCCTGGGTGATCCAATGCGCGAGGGGGTTGAGGAGGTCCGCGCCTCTAAGACTGTCGAGCAGGTTCGTGAGATTGCTGATTGGCGCTACTGGTATCAAAATTCTGACAAATTTGCCACTGCTCTCATTAACCTGCCGAAAATTATGGATGATGCACTTACGCGTGCATCAGTGCCCCCTCCATCCACTCCTGTCTTGGACAAGCCGGAGGCCAGTCCACGCAGGAAAGGTAGTGCGCTCTTTTCAGTGACGCTCTTAGCGGCTCTGGCCGCAGTTGTTTTTACGCATCCACAAGCTGCGAGCCCACTAACCGAAAAATTTGCTTTGCTAGTGATCTTTTTGGCTGGGCTGATGGCATTGAAAGATTTTAGAGATTAAACAGCAGATTTCACAACAAATGCGGGGAATGGATATGATCACCGACTCAGTTGTAGCGCCAGAAAAATTGCACCAACCGCAGGATGCTTCTCCGGCTGTCCATGCCGCTGCGCACCCCGAGACCGCTCCAATCGTCGATTTTGCTCCGGGGATTGAAGCTGCTTTCCCCGTTGAATTTGAGGAATTTGACTGTGTTTTGGAATGCGGGAAGGGCACAGTCCCGGAATTTGTTCGAGGCGACTATTATCTCAATGGGCCGGGACGCTTCAAAATAAACGACCTTGTTTACCGGCATTGGCTCGATGGCGATGGAATGGTTTCGAAGCTCCGGTTTGGCGCCGAGGGCGTCCATTTCAGGAATCGGTATGTGCGAAGCCGAAAGCTGGTAGAGGAGCAAAGCGCAGGCAGGCCGCTGTTTCGCACTTTCGGGACGTCATTCGCGGATAGCTGCCTGAATCGCGTAAATAATGGATTGGAATCTCCGGTCAATGTAAGCGTCTATCCATTTGGCAACCGCCTGCTCGCGTTTGGTGAGCAGGGATTGCCGTGGGAACTTGATTCCGAGACACTGGAGACAATCGGTCAGTTCACTTTCAATGGCCGCCTGAATGATGCCAGTCCATTTGCCGCACACGCGAAGATCGATCCCGCCACAGGAACCATGTTTAATTTTGGGATCTTTTTTTCGAGCCAGAGCCCGCGTCTCTATTTCTACTGTTTTGGCCAGGAAGGAATTCGCTATAGAAAATCGGCGCCCCTGCAATATGCCTGTTCAGTGCACGATTTCAGCATGAGCGAGCGCTATGCGGTCTTTTATCTAAGTCCTTACCTTCTCGACATCAAAAGCTTTCTTCAAGATGGCCAATCCGTAATGGATTCACTTCATTGGGAGCCGGAACTCGGAAGCAGGTTACTGGTGCTGGACCGCACCAGCGGCGAGGTAGTTGCCTCGCTGTCCATCGGTAATCGCTATTGTCTCCACTTAATCAACTCGTTCGAGCAGAATGATCTTCTTTATGTAGATCTTCTGGAATTTGATGAACCGATTTACCGACAGTATGAACCCGTTCCGAACTTTTTCCAGAGTGTTCCACCCGGAGGGCCGAGCCGGCTCGTGATTGATCTGCATTCGCGAGAATTAGTGGAGCGCATTACGGTTGATTATCCCCAGGCGCCGGACTTTCCAGCTATTGATCCGCGGCGAACAATGCATGCTTATGACAACTTCTGGATGTTGGGACTTTCGGCGGCAGGAAGGAGTGGCCGCAAATTTTTCGATCAACTGGCCCACGCGATCTGGGGCCAGAACAGCGTATCCGATATCTATCAGGCTCCAGCCGGTTGCTATCTGGGCGGCGAACCCGTTTTTGTCGGCGATTCGAACTCCGACGAAGGCGTGGTAATCTGCCAGGAGTTTGATACTCGCAAACTCAAGAGCTACTTTCTGCTCTTCGATGCAAGACAGGTAAGCGCGGGGCCTGTTGGGCGACTTCTTTTGGACCAGGTTTTCTATCTTGGTTTCCACGCTGCATTTAAACCTCAGACCCCGGTCAGCTGAGCGTTTTCCCATTTCGGGGGCTCTCGCAAATAGAAAACCACCATCTGTCTATCTGGTAGGTCAACTTTCGTCTCACGGGGCTCTCTATGCAGGAGCGGGAAGAGGTCTGCATAGTTAGACCAAGGGAACGGCTGGCAAAGGAGTCCATATGGTCCGTGAATTAACTAAGTCTGCTTTTAGTTTCTCCTGGGCACTCTCGCTGCTCACTCTGAAGCAAGCGGTCAATCTCTTCACTCCAGGGAAGCAAAATGGGGGAGACTTGTTTGCTCCCATAACTCAAGTTGCTGTGGGTCAACTTGATGAATCAATGAAAGGCTTCTATCGCTCCGGTGATAGCTTCCAGACGCGGATCGTTGATACAACATTCTCTCTTATCAACCCCGGCACCTGGTTTAATGCTGACAACTGGACAAGTCTAGGTGGGTTGGCAAACCCCAGTAGATGGGTCAACCCTGACAGCTGGGTGCGTTCAGCTGCGAACCTCACCCAGGCGGCCACGGGGTGTTGCGCACCCCGTGGCGGAGTAAACCGTCCGCCGCATTCTCCAGCGGGGGTTCCGCCAACGGTCAACACCGCAGGTAGTGAGCCGCCCAGGAATGCCAATCCTCCTCTGGGCAACGGCGGTGCTGCTGGCGGGGTTCGAACCGCCAACTGGGGACCCCTGCCGACAAATCGGTCTTAAGCAAAATCCCGCGTATCTGGATTCCAGATCCAGACCGCGTTTCCGACAAGGTTCAAGCGATAAGTTCGAAGTTCTCTGGAGATGAAAATGACGGGCGCTCCAAATGCCGCAGGTAGTTACTGGCCACCGGGCGTCCAGTACACGGCAAAGAATCTTACGGACCTCTTCGATATCCTGGCTCACCAGGCTCAGAGCGAATTAGGCACCATCACCCAGACGGCATTCTTCCTGGGAGATGGTTTGCAACGAGCCGTCACTGACGGGGTCTTCGACTTGTTCAAGCCTCAAACCTGGGCTCCAACAAATGTGTGGAGGCTGGGTTCGGAAACCTTGCGGCAATCAATTCAGGTCCTCAGGCTCGTTGAGCCTGGCAAGCTGAATGTCGCCTGGGAAGAACTTAAGAACAAGCTGGAAGTCTTTACGCTTGTGAAGAACCTGCCCTCCATTTTAAAGCTGCCTCCTGCTGATAGCGGCAAATTCATTCCAATAACTGACCTGGTTCCTCGCGCTTACTCGGTTTCGCCTTTCCAGGCGTTATGGGCAGTCGAAGGGCTGGGCCATTACTACACCGATTCTTATCACGCGCACTTCGGCGATCCGCAAGGCCTGCTTACGGAAGAGAAGGCGCCGGTCGCGGAAAAAAGCTTGACCATGTTGCACGCAGGTATGGGCCTGTCGTTTGCAGATCGGCTCATCGGCAACCTCAATCCCGATGATCCGTCGCCGACCGCAACTCGTCTCGCTCTTGAACAGTTTGTTAGGTTGTGCAGCGACAACTCACGAAAGGGCTACCTGGGTTGCGCCATCGAGTCTTTGGGCCTTGTCACCCGGGACTTCTATCCTGACCTGCTTGATGTCGTGCATGAACAGTTCCAGCGTGTGGCTCCTGAGTTGGTTGGGTTCTTCTGGCACGGAGCGGGCCGCGCTCTCTATTTTTCGCGAGAGTATTTCTTGCCCGTGCTGACAACGGTCTGGAGCGGCATCGATGAGGAGGCGCGCGACTGTCCGGACCGGGAAGGTGCAATGGCGGGATTGGCGTGGGCGCTCACCCTGGTCAATATGCGGCAGCCGGAAGTTATGCAAAACGCTCTGCCGTCTTATACCGGGGATGCCTCACTGGCGCGCGGATTTGCCAACGGTGTGACTTCGTCCATCATCATGCGTCAGGACACCACACCCAACGAACCATTCATTTCCGCTTTTTATCAACATCGCCCCGATGCCAAGGACCCTCAAGTCAGAGAAATGTGGAATCGATACATCTCGGCTCCTGCGCAAGCGGGATTACAAAACTATTATCCGGTTCTGAAACAACATAATGCGCTGGGAGAAGTATTCCGCAACCAAGATCTGGCCAGGCTGGTGGGGCAACTGCAGCGTGCATAAACAAGATGCCTTACACGAGACAGGATTGGGCGTTTAACAGCAGTGCCCAGAAACATTTTGAGCATGGACGAACGACAGGAACCCTGTAGATGAATAACGAGCAATCTTCAACCAACATCATGTGGATAGCTGGACAGATGCTGATGATCCCCCTGGCAACGTTCATCTATAGCGTCAATATGTTTTTGGAGGCATTACAAGGGATGCAACGAGCGACTGATCAAGGCATGAAGGTGGTTGCCGGCCCAAACACGCTCTCCAGTGATTTGCCGTCTGTCCGCGCTTCTCCGGCACTGCACGTTTCTGCCGGCCTGCCGGAGGCGAGAGCCGCGCCGACTGTGCCGGAGGTCAAGGCAATGCCAGTTCTCCCGGCGGAGCCCAAATCAAGTTCTGTTAGCGATATCAATGATGCAAAGATCGAACGCAATGGTACCAACGATACAACAAAGAAAGCACTGGAGGGAAAAATGCTCGATAAAGATCTGCACGACGACATGCTAAAACTCGTGCGTTACAAGATATTGTTCGTCAAGCGTGACTACGAATGGGCTTTCCAGGAACGGGAAGCCCTCGTGCATGACAACATGGATGGCAACGCTTTCACGGCCTGGAAGATTGCGGAGTTCATTCAGGAACTTAAAGATCCTGACAAATACCCTCATGTCGATCGTGTGACGGTTCCGAGTGGATGGAACAGTTATCCGGGAACGGGCTATGAGGAAAAGGTGGGGAAGTTTACCTACCTCACTGGATTTCCCCCTGAAGATAAAAAATACCTGCGCGTTTATTACGAAGTTCTGGAGAGATTCCCGAGGGAGAAATTCAGATACGAAGAGGAGCAGATCGATGTCCTCAAGGACATTCGCGACCGTTTGCCTGAGGCACCTGGCTCGAAAAAGCCCTAGCGCACAGGTGGTACTGTTCCGACATGCGCCCCGCCCATGCACTTAGCTGCGCTGGGCGGTACGCATACTCTTTGAGAAGGGGGAGGAGTTGTGTTGCTTCTTAGGACCCTTCGCGGCGCACCTGGCAGACGGAACAGTCTACCGGTGTCTCTTGAGCGTAAAAGCGTTCGTGATGACTGATGGGCAAGTATTTCGGTTATAGAAATTGCGTTGAGCGAATAACCTTCTTAATGTGCGGACAAATGGTGTTGTGTCCGCACTTTATATAGAAGTTTGGCGCGACGGGGCAGCCCAAATGGTTGATCTGATCCGCAATATCCTCTCGCAAGAAGCTTTTATTTCTAGCTACATAGTCAAGACCTTCCTTGAGGTCACGCTGCAATCCGCCGACCTGTTGCAGGGAATAACGCCGCCCTGTAAGGCCAGGATAAGTTTGACTGAATTTCGCAACAAGCTTCAGGCGTTCTATTATTTTCAGCATGTAGACTCAGTATTGGGGTTACCTTCCGACCCCACATTCACATTGAGTCAAACGATCGAGAAAACATATACGCTCGGCCCCGTTTTGTCGGTCTGGGCTACAGAGGGCCTCGGGCACTACTACACCCGTCTCCAATTGCAGGGCAGCCGGTTTCCTCGAAACATTCTGTCCGATAACGACGCTAAAGATTTGCCGCGACCCAGTCTTATTCCTCTGCACGCTGGCATGGGACTGGCTCTGGCCGAGTCATTGCTGGGCCGAGAACTAGATCCTGGTAATCTGGCTAACCAGTTCTTGCAGTTATGTCGCACTAATGCGCGTCCCGGACATGCAGGAGCGGCAATCGAGGCCCTGGGACTGGTTGCGCGCACTCTTCACCCTGAATTGATTCCCCTCCTTGACCGCGAGTTCGCAAAAAGAGACGAAGACTTGCTCGCGTACTTCTGGCATGGAGTTGGAAGGGGCACTTATTTCACGGCTATCGATTTTCTCCCCTCGCAGGGTTACAAGATGTGCGCCCAGGAGTCTCCCCATGCTCTGGCCAGATCGAATGCGGTGGCCGGCTACGTGTGGGCGCTGGTGCTGGTAAATATCCGCCAGCCGGAAGTCCTCGCTGCTTTTCTCAGACAAGCGGACTTATCAGCCAGCGATGCCATTTTCAATGGTATTTTTTCCGCGCTGGTTATCTGGCTCGAATCTGCTCCACAGGACACTTCGGTAAAAACCTTTTACGACTATGATTCTGGATGCCTTGATTCTGCTCTGCCTCAGCTCTGGAGCAGATACGTGCAGCAGGCAACTAAGAACGCGGTGCAATTTCACCGGCAACCCGCTTGCGATATCGGTGCCCTGTTTCGCTATCAGCCTTTCGCGACGCTCGTGCACTGAGGCATTCGGCTTAACCTGAACGCTCCTACGCTTCTTGCACAAAGCAATATTGCCATTGCTTCGCTCCTGGTATGGTCCACCCCAGTTGCAAATTCATTTGCTAAGTCTGTCTATTTCATTGGTTTGACTTCATTTATATCAGGGCTGAGTGTCCCTTTTTGGGAGCCTGAACCGGCTTAGCGTTCTCGGAGGATGAGAAGTTCGTTGGTGAACCGGCAGCTCTTGTTTTGACAGACTTGTACAGGCGATCGCTGGCCAGCGTCACAATCTTTCAGGAAAGGCAGACACACGCAGCAGGGAGCCACAAATTCAGCAATGAGCGCATCTGTAACCGGCAACTCTGAACTGGTCATTCCCCCGTTCACGCCAGACCTCGAACACGACTCGCAGGTGCTGCCACGAGTCCCTGAATATTTGGCGAAGGGATTGGCGCTGAGGCGGTGGTGGGCAGAGGTGGAGCGCAGGGGTGGGCCCGAAAATCAATTTCCGCTGGAGCGCAGCTTCAACCGGCCTAATCGCAGCTTTGGATTCTATGGAGAAGCGCCCGTTGGCGGCGCGATGATGCCCATTATGGGCAACGTCCAGGAAATGTTTTATGACCAGACGCGGGCCCCCGCCAGCCTGGGACGTGACTCGGCCGAGTGGATGTGGACGCAAATACGCCAGTTCGTGATGAGGTATTTCATGCGCATCAGCTCCTTCCGCGAACCCGAGGCGCATGTGGATACCTCACAGCCGGTCCCGCCGCCAGCTCTGTCCAGGCTGAGTTGGTGCCCGGAACCGAAACCAGCCAGAATCGGCTTCGGTTTTACGCAGCTCTTCAATAAGCCGGTGGGTTCCAACGTGGTACGGGCCTTCCCCAGCTACGAGCGTGGCGCGATTGTGGACCAGCGCGAAATCGGCAAGATATATGACTGGATCGTTCTGAAAGTCCGCATTTTTGATTTCAATTTCTCCACCACGCCGTTCGGTGAGAACGGGCCCGAGCTGGTCTTTGGCGCGAACGAAGAGAGCTACCTGGTCGTTCACGAGGAGTTTGTGAACCAGAAGGAACGCACGCTCCCCAATGTGCTGGGCGACTATGGCATCGGCTATTCATTCATCAAGAGTCCTTTTGGTGGCAGTCCTTTTGGTTATGGACCAGGTGAATTCGACGCCGCCCTCGAATTAATCAATTTCCGTGTCTATGAAACTGGTTACGTCACAGTCCGGATGATATTCATCGCCAACCGCCCGACGCGAGTAGCCAATCTTTCCATTGATCCCCTGGACTGGAGCTTTCGGCTCGCCGATACATTCTCCTTAGGCCTGGCCTCACGGGTATTGGCTCCGGCCAAAGGCATTCTCGACCAACTTCCTCTCAGGTTTACTGTAGATCCAATACTTTCCTACGTCTCCGCGGCCAATCTGATTAGCGGAGGCTATGCTGGGCGAACCCTCTGTATCTCCAAGGAGACACTGGAGAAACTGTTCCTGCTGAAGCACTTCCAACAGCACTATCAAACGCTTGTCGGGTCGCTGCTCACTTGGCGTCAGATTCCTGACTGGTTGGATGAAAGTAAATTGCCTGCCTGGGTGATTTCGGGGGCTGGATCATGAACCACTCCGCCGCTCAGACGGCCATGGTTTTGTCTGGAGGCGGAGCGTACGGCGCATTCGCAGTCGGACTCATGAAGGTTTTGTTTGCCGGCCGCAGTCCTGCCACGAATTACCAGCCATTGAATCCTGGAATCTTCACCGGCACCTCCGTGGGATCGTTCAATGCAGCGATCATGGCGAGTTCACCCGGAGAGAGCACCCTGGATACGGCACTTCACCTCGAGAGCATCTGGTTGGATCATGTTGCCGAAAGGCCGGGGCAGTGCGGGAATGGTATCTTTCGGCTCCGGGGCGATCCTACCGAGCTGCTCAATCCGGGCTGCCTCCAGTTTCCTGCCAACCTGGCAGCCAACTTCGCCAGCGATACTCTGGTCTTCAGCACATATTTGTTGACGCGCTCCGCGAATTTCTTCGCTTCGTCGCAGCCTCTGAGCGACCGCGCGATACAAGCCCTGAACATCGGATCATTTGTTGACCTGGCGCCGTTTCACGATCTGCTAAATCAAGTCATCCACGAAGATACCATCTTTAGAAGCTCGAGACGATTGGCCATCGTCGCAACCAACTGGATTACCGGACAGCCCGAGCTGTTTGATAACTCCTCGTTTCAAGGCGACACCGGCATCAAGGCAATCATGGCCTCAACTGCCATTCCTGGCGTTTTTCCTCCAGTCACAATTGGGAAAGACATATACGTGGATGGCGGCGTGGTTGAGAACACGCCGTTGAAACCGGCCATTGATTTAGGCGCCAGCGAATTGCATGTCATCATATTGGATCCTAAGCACGCCAGCGTCAGGCTTAATGCGGAGCCCAGCACCGCGGACACTCTCCTGCGCTTCTACTGCGAGATGCTGGCCACTATAGTCAGCGAGGACATTGAAACGGCCCGGTGGATCAATGCCGGAATTCGCGCCGTTGAGCACTATCGACAAACGCGGCAGACATCCTCTGACGAAGTGCGCAATTTTCTCAAAGTTGCAGGCCAAATTCTTGAGAACACAGGGGTTCAGTACAAACCTTTGACGATTCACATCTACTATCCGGAGACAGCGTTAGGCGGCGCATTGGGCATGCTGGATTTTCGGCTCGACCCGATTATCAAGATGATGGGAGAGGGCGAGCGCATCGCATTGCTTCACGACTGCCGCAAAAGCGGATGCGTGCTCTGACAGTTAGCAAGGAGGTAAGCTGCCAATGCGTGAGTTACTCAAATCAATGTTGCGTTTTTCGTGGGCCGGTGTGCTCTTGGGGATACGCGAGGGTATCAGCAGCTTATTACCGGGAAGAGTCGGGGCTCCCTCCAATCCAGTACCCGCGCCAACCGTCTTTCTGCCGCCCCCGACATCAACCGTGAGTGGCCTTCCCCCGTCAGTAACGAACGCGTCCGCAGGAGTTGCCCCGCCAGGCTCTGCAACAGCCGCCCGGACTTCTCGCGATGTGAACCGTGGCCGCCTCAATACCTCCACTTTTATTGTTTTGGGGGAAGGTCTTGCCGCTGGCATGGGTGACTTTTCGCTCTCGGACGAAAGTCAGAAATACAGTTTCCCCGCCCAGATGGCCCAGCAAATGGGCGCCACTTTTGATCAGCCTCTGATCCAGCCACCCGGCGTTGGTCAAGCGATCGGATTCGCGCCGTGGTCAGTGATTGTGCCATCGCCGTTGCAATCTACTGTCCTCGACCAAATACCCCCTGATCCGCCGTCCAATCTTTCGGTTCCTGGCTTCAGCGTTTCTGACGCGCTGCGCCTGCGCCCTCGACAACCTCTGATCGACCGCACAAGCCCAAAACAAACCACAGCCAATCTGATCTTCGGCATCCGCGGGATGGCATATGCAGCGCCTCCGCCCCTGCCTACGCAACTGGAAAGCGCGGTGAGGCGCAAGCCCACACTGGCCTTGGTCGAACTAGGCTACGCTGAGGCCTTGGAAGCGGCCGTTACTGG
>Ga0126383_10003629_pt1 | contig 10264 bp, 8 predicted proteins | sample PanSoiMetPlot_35_FD_96882 | JGI IMG/M metagenome (GOLD analysis project Ga0126383, IMG submission 96882) | Tropical forest soil microbial communities from Panama - MetaG Plot_35 | ecosystem: Environmental > Terrestrial > Soil > Tropical forest > Bulk soil | place: Panama | collected 2016-02-17
AGTTTGACAAATATTTTCTGACCGGCGCGCAGCGGGTTGAAGTGAAGCAGCCACTCGTCACCAGCGAGACCAGCTCCACTTTTGACATTACCGCAAACGTATCCGGTGGCGGAATTAACGGCCAGGCCGGCGCTTTAAAGATGGGCATTGCCCGCGCGCTGCTTGAGTTCAACCTTGAACTGCGCAAGAAGCTGAAGGCCGAAGGCTTCCTTTCCCGCGATGCTCGCGGCAAAGAGCGCAAAAAGTATGGACAAAAGGGAGCCCGCAAGCGCTTCCAGTTCAGCAAGCGATAGGTTTTGGGCAGGACGGTGAGAGCCGTCCTGACAGTGTGGTTCGCAGGCGAGGGCGCCTGCGGTCCACGTTTGATTTTGAAATCGCACAGCCGGGGGCGGCTGTGCCACAAGAGTTTTGAATCGATAGGTTTTCAGGTTTGCTCGCCTGCCATGGCGTCCCGGCGGCAGGTTGGGCGGTTGATAATCGGGACGAAAAATCTTCCCTCCCGCACCGACGGGAGCGGAGCAGGGAATAAATCCCGAGCGGGCAAGCCGGCCGCAGAGGATGCAATTCAATAAGGAGGTATTTTGGCTAACATCACCATGAAAGAGCTGCTTGAGGCGGGTGTCCACTTTGGCCACCAGACCAAGCGCTGGAACCCCAAGATGAAGGAATACATCTTTGGGGAACGCAACGGCATTTACATCATCGACCTGCAGAAGACGCTCAAGATGTTCAAGGACGCGAGCAAGTTCGTGCAGGACGCCGCCGCGGACGGCCGGACTGTGCTGTTCGTCGGCACCAAACGGCAAGCCCAGGACGCAATCGCCGAAGAAGCCGGACGCTGTGGAATGTTCTACGTGAACAACCGCTGGCTGGGCGGATTGCTGACCAACTGGGTGACCGTACAAAAATCTGTGAAACGGCTGAAAGAGCTCGACGAGATGGCCACGGATGGCCGCTACGAGCTGCTGCCGAAAAAAGAAGTCATCAAGCTGGAGCGCGAGCGCAAGCACCTGCAGGCCAACCTGGCCGGCATTAAGAGCATGACGCGCCTGCCGGATGTGGTGTTTGTGATCGACTCCAACAAGGAAGCCATTGCGGTGAAAGAAGCCCGCAAGCTGGGTATTCCAGTGGTTGCCGTGGTCGACACGAACTGCGATCCTACGGAAGTTGACTGGGTCATCCCGGGCAATGATGATGCGCTGCGCGCAATCCGACTGTTTGCTTCGAAAGTTGCCGATTCGATTGCTGAAGGCGTGCAGGCCGCAACCGATAAGCAGGGCGCCGAAGTTGCAGGCGCTGTTGCCGCCGAAACGCAGGCTGCCGCGGCCCCGGCCCAGGCTGCTCCCACTTCCGCCGATCTGGCTGAGGAAGAGCAGTTGAACATGGAAGAAGTGCTGGGCGGAAAAGTGCGTAAAGCACCGGAGTCTGAGACTGCGACACCGGCCGAAGCCCCTGAAGCCGATGTGGCTAAGACTGTCTAAGCGTCTTTCTTGTCGCTTCGCTCCAGACCGCTGGAGAGTGTTCCTGATCGAACAATCTTCTAGCGCTCGAAACAGGCGGCTCGGCGCGCAAGTCGGCCTCGCCGCAAAAGGCAACAGACGCTATGAGGTTGAAGATTAATGGCCCGCGTCAGGCGAAGAGCCACGCGGGTCAAATGTTATAGATCGAAAAGCTTTTATAGAAGGAACAAGAGAATGAGTACAGAGACGACCACAAACATTTCAGCGGCACAGGTAAAAGAACTGCGCGAGCGCAGCGGCGCGCCCATGATGGATTGCAAGAATGCCCTTGCGAACTCCAAGGGTGACGTGGAAGAGGCGCTGGTTTGGCTGCGCAAGAAAGGCATTGCCACAGCGGCAAAGAAGGCGGCGCGCGTGACGAGTGAAGGATCGGTGGCTAGCTATATCCATGCGGGCGGCAAGATCGGCGTGCTGCTGGAGATCAATTGCGAGAGCGATTTTGTGGCCCGCACGGACGATTTCAAAGACCTGATCAAGGACGTTGCGATGCACATTGCCGCGGCGGACCCGAAGTTTGTCCGCAAGGAAGATGTGACGCCTGAGGCCTACGAGAAGGAAAAAGAAATCTACCGCGCGCAGGCTGCCGCGACCGGCAAGCCGGCCAACGTGGTGGAGAAGATCGTGGAAGGCAAGATGTCAAAGTTCTACGAAGAAGTCTGTCTGCTCGACCAGCCGTTCGTGAAGGAACCGGGCATCACGATCCATCAGTTGATTGCCAGCAAGATTGGCAAATTGGGCGAGAACATTTCCGTCCGCCGCTTTGCCCGCTTTAAGGTGGGCGACGTAGGTGAGACGGTTGCAATCACCAAGCCGCAGCAAGACGCGAAAGCGGAATAGAAAGCTGCTAGCTTTTAGCATGGGCGATGACTGAGGTCATCGCCTTTTTTGTGTAATCCCGAGCGGAGCGAGGGAACCCTATCGTCCAGACGGACTCCGAGAATAAACGGACGCTCTAGTTGGGAATGGTTGATCCCTCGGGTGCAACGTAACAATAGCGATCCCTCGCTGCGCTCGGGATAAAATAAAAGCATGACCCGCCGTTCCCTGACCGAGACCGCGACCAAGACGATGCTCTTCAGCGAGATCGTCACCCTCGCCATCGACTCGTTCCGCACCAGTAAGGTGCGCTTTGCTCTCACGGCGCTGGGCATGGTGATTGGCACCATGTCGCTCATTCTGGTCGTCACCATTGGCTTGACAGGCAAGCAGTACGTGATGAACCAGATCCAGGCAATCGGCGCCAACATGATTTATGCCTATTACGAGGGCGGCGGAAACAACTCAGTCAATACCGGCACGCGCGACGATCTGACCGTGGACGACATGAAGGCCGTCCAGCAGGAAGTGCCGGGAATCCAGGCGGCCTCGCCCATGCTGGAGACGCATGACCGCATCGGCGTGGGCGGCGGTAAGGAGCGCGACATCCTGGTGCTGGGCGTCTCGCCGCAATATGTCATCGTGCGCAACCTGCAGGTCCTGGCCGGACGTTTCTTTGATGATGAGGATTCCATGTCGCGCGGGAAAGGCGCGGTGGTGACGCAGCAGTTTGCGCAGCGTGTTTTTGGCGGCCAGAGCGCGGCCGTGGGCAAGGACATCAAGATCAAAGGGCTGCCCTTCGTCATCATCGGGACGTTTCGCGAACGCGTGGAGACCTTTGGGCAGTCGGAGATTGCCGGCGACACGGTGCTGATTCCTTACAGCGTGGCGCATTATTTCACCAACAATGACGCGGTAAAGCAGATTTTCTTTTCCGTTTCCGACGCCGGCGATGTTCCGCATGCCACGGAGCTGATTCAGCACGTGCTGCAGTCGAGGCACCGTCCGGAATCCGTGTATCGCGTGGACAACCTGACGCAACTTTTGCAAGTCGCCAGCAAAAGCGCGAACGCCCTGACGCTGGTGCTGCTGGCCGTCGCACTGGTTACGCTGATTGTGAGCGGTGTGGGGATCATGAACATCATGCTGGCCAATGTGCGCACGCGCATCCGGGAAATCGGCATTCGCAAGGCCATCGGGGCCACGCGGCGGGAAATCCGTCTCCAATTTCTTACTGAAGCCGTGCTGATTTCCGTGACCGGCGGCGTGGTCGGCACCGTGCTGGGACTGGCTATCCCCTTCTCTGCGCGCTTCCTCACCGACTACCGCATTCCCATCTCCGGACTCTCGGCCATCATCGCCATCGCCGTCGCCATGCTGGTCGGCATTATCTTCGGGACGGTGCCTGCGACGCGAGCAGCGCAACTGGATCCGGTGGAAGCGCTGCATTACGAATGAGCAATCAGCTTTTTCTGTAATCCCGAAGCGAAGCGAGGGAACCCTACCGCCGCAAAATCGTTCGGGTTTGCAAAAAACTTGGCCGCGAGTTTCGCGAATAAGCACGAATTATTGAAAATGAATTCGCGTGCTTCGCGTTCATTCGCGGCTGTCTTCCTTTGCAGCTAAAGGGCTCCCTCGCTGCGCTCGGGAAATTAAAAAAGCCGGGCAGTTTCGCCCGGCCTTTCTTCTTCGATCCAGGATCGTTTGTTACATCACTAGTGCAAGACTCTCAAGTTCTTTGTGCAACGATTCCACGTTGCAGTTCGCGCATTCAATTCGGCCTGCCGCGTCCAGCGCCGACTCCGGTGATACTCCGTACCCGCGCCCGGCTAGAAACATTTTTAAAAGTTCCGCTGTCTGGAATGAATCCAATCCACCCTGCAGGAGCTCATTCCGAAGCGCCGCCACTTCTGCTACTGAGAATTTCTCTCCCATAGGTCACCTCCGACCCTTATACCGTTCTTGTTTAATTAGACACGTATACCCCCGCCTTTGTTGCAGGAATATTTATTTCTCCCTAATCATTAGTAACAGGACGAAAGTAATTTCGGGCCTGCAAGAATTTGCAGGCCCGAACACACCTCTTCTTGACGTTTCCTGACGTAACTTTTCTTTCGATTTCCGGGAAAAACCTTAGTTCGCCATCTTGCTCAAATGCAGGTCAAACGCCGCTTTCGCCAACAATGACGTCAATTGAAACGCCCTGAATTTGTAGCCCACCAGTTCGCGTTGCCGATACAAACCAGGTTCGCTGTCCACCACTTCGTGCCGTGCCTGCCAGTTCTCCAGGAACGTTTCCGCTTCTTTCATGCTCACTTCGCCCCGCGCACCGGACATTGTCAGCGCCTCGGTCGCGTAGGAATCCAGCAATTTGGGCCAGTATTTGGCCAACAGCGCACTGCTGGCAAACATGTCTGCCCACACAATGTGTCCCTTCACAGCTACTACGACGCCAACTGCATTCTGGTTCCGCAGTTGTTTGATCACGCTTTCGTAGGATTTCTGCATCGGTTCCACAATCGACTCCACTTGCTGCTGCACGGCTTTGTTCTCGCGCGCTTTGGCGTAAGAAGTTGTGCTATCAAGTTCACGCACACGGTCAGCGCGGTTGGGCAACGGGTCTGGTCCTAAAACGCCGCCGCTACCGCCTCCGGCAGACCTCGGCGCAACAATGGCGGCTGACAGCTGCGCGCGGCTGTTTCCCACTGCGTCCCAGACTTTCTGCTGGTCCTTTTCGGCCATCGCCTTACCACGTACGCTGGGTTGCAGCATTACGGATGCATGGGTATCGAACTTTGCTGAAGTTTCCGTCCAGCGTCCGTGTTCCACGCAGAAGACGGAAAGATCCACGGGGTCGCTTTCGGCAGGAACAATTCGATCTTTGCCAACGACGCGGTCCTGCTTGCCGCCGGTCACAACTTCGCCTGCCAGCAGGATCAGCGGATGTTTGGAATTATTCACCAGTACCAGGCGATTTACTTCCGCGCCGCTGTAAGGCTGCGCCTGATAGGGCGGCCGGCGGCGCATGGTGGAATGCAGGTTTCCTACCTCGGTAACTACTACTTCGCCGGAGCGGATGCCCTCATCCAAGGTAATGAAGTCGCTGGTATCGTGGACTTTGGCGGATATCAGGGGAAAGATGGTCAAATCGCCATGGGTAATAGGCGCCAGGATCTTGTAATCATTGGCGGTTGCGGGCAGGCTGGGGTCCCCGGCATTGCCTGCGGCCATCACAATCAGGCCGCATACCAGGACCATCAAAATGGCCAGGATAGACTGCTTCATATCAACTCCCTTTCACGACCCATCCCCTTGTTTTCACCTTAAAGAATGTAAAATGACAGTATTCTTGCGGTTAAAATTGGTACTATCCGAACCATGAGTCCTGGGCCCAGGCCGGCTGAAGTACCCGTTCTCTCTCTTAGCGTTCTCTATGAGAAAAGCGGAGGCGAGCGCTATGGCCTGACCCTGCAAGCTTTTGGCGTAGTGCTGGAACAAGTTGCCGTGAAGTATGTTCCGCAAGCTACTCAGCAGCAGAAGCTTGAATTCTGGCGCGACCTGAAGCTGGAAGAGCTGGCGCTGGCGCGCGCCTGCGCCGCAGGTCATGATGCTGCCTGGCAGGCCTTTCTCACGCGCTTTCGTGAAAAGCTCTATGACATTGCCCGCGGCATCACCAAGGAAGATTCCAGCGCGCGCGACCTGGCCGACTCTCTCTACGCCGATCTTTATGGCACTTCCGAGCGCGATGGTTGCCGCGTTTCCCGGCTGAATTTTTATATGGGCAGAGGATCGCTGGAGGGCTGGCTGCGGACCGTGCTCGCCCAGGAATTTGTGAATCGTTACCGTAAGACCAAGCGTCTGGTAAGTCTTGAAGAACAGGCGGAAGACGGGGTACAGTTCTCCGCGGCAGCGCCTTCCAGTCCCACCAGCCCGCTGGATAGCCGGCTGGGGGCCGCCCTGGATGAGGCCCTGGGCCAGCTTTCAGACGAGGACAGGCTTGTTTTGGCCTCTTATTATCTCGATGATCGCACCTTGACCGAAATTGGCCGCGTGGTGGGGGTGCATGAGTCCACCATCAGCCGCAGGCTGGAAAAGCTGCTTAAAACCTTGAGAAAGCAGGTTTTGGCGGGGCTGGTTTCAAGGGGCATGAATCGGGGCCAGGCGGAGGAAGCGCTTGAGGCGGATGTGCGTTATTTACAAGTGGATGTAACCAGAAAACTGCAAGAAAATCGTCCTGCTGCGTTCCAACAGGATAAGGGATCAGATTAGAAATGCCTGAATTATCAAACCTGCTGCGCCAGAGGCTCGCCGGGACCGAAAACGGCCCTAAAGCAACGGCGCACCCTGACGCCGATACGCTTACGGCCTACGTTGAAAAATCGCTTCCCGCCACAGAGCAGCAGGCGGTGATCGCGCACCTTTCCGTCTGCGGGCCCTGCCGTGAAGTCGTGGTTCTTAGCCAGTCTGAGCTTCCGGAATTGGCCACGCAAACTGTGCTGGCGCCCGCCCCGGTTTCGCCCTGGCGACGCCTGCTGCGTCCCGCCCTTGGCCTGGCCGCTTCCGTGGCAGCTATGGCCGTCATTGCGGTCCTGGTTCTGCGACTGCCGCAGAAATCCACGCCGCAATCTGCCAGCCTGCCGGACAAACAAACGCAACAGGCCAAAGCAAATCCCGTTGGAGAGCAAGCTGTGGCCCCGGAAACGAAATCCGCTGCGCCGGCGCAACCTTCCAGTGCGCCGTTAACTTCGGCGCCTGCGAGCACCCTTGCCGCAAACGAGGCCAGGGCACAAGCGAAGCGTGAAGAGCCGGCCAGAGCGAAAATTGCAGCGGCGGCTGGCGCTGCGCCATCGATGGCTCCGCCACCTCCACCTCCGGCTGCAAAGCTTCCGGCACTCACCGCGGGCTTGCAGAGAAAAGACTTCGTCAACACTGATTTCTTTGCCACAAATAACGCTGACGTTGTGCTCGATGGCCAAAGCAAGAAGGATTTTCCATCGGCTCCGCAACCGCAGACCGTCGGCGGAACTCTCTTTACCGCCGACTCTAAAATCACAAGATTCTCTGACATTCCAACCAATGCGGCCGGCAACTCAAATGTTCGCATCCTTACGCCAGCTCCGCCCAAGCAGCCTTTAACGTACAAAATAGGCCAGCTGGCCTCCTCCGCCGTACACAGTTTGCACTTGCGCACAAACGTATCGCCCACTCTCCGCCCCGGCGCGCTGGGCTCCAGCACCATGGGAGAGCCTGGATCATTCAGCGCCACGCTGCTGAAGAACCAGACCGCCGAGGCCAAGGCCGCGCCGGAAAAAGCCGACGCAGGAAGTTTGGCTGCATCGGATGCGTTGAGCGCCGGAGCATTGTCCGCACCTGGATTCACGAGACGGGAATCGATGCCAACATCGTGGAAGGTTGTCGGCGGCAAGTTGATCAAGTCCGCTGGCCAGTCCCAGTGGGAAGAAGCGTATCCGGGCGCCGGCTTTGAATTCTCTATCGTTACCGCGCGCGGGAGTGACGTTTGGGCTGGAGGCAGCCATGCTTCCATCATCCATTCGCGCGATGGCGGCCTGACCTGGGAAACCGTCAGGCTGGGCGAAGCCGCCACGGGGACCATTGTCAGCATTATGGCCGGTGCGCTGAATGTGCAGGTAAAAACATCTGACAATCAACTCTGGTCAAGCACAGACGCCGGTAAAACCTGGAGCCTGAAAGGCGAGTAAGAGACGCGCGCGGGTGGCCAAAGGCAGTGGAAGGACAGGGATAGCGCGGCTCTTTGTTGGTGGCTTCTGCCTGCTCCTGGGATTTTTTCTAAAGCTAATTTCCCGAGTCTTCTAACATGATACTTGTGCACCGACCTTCTCGACGCGCTTTGCTGGCAGCGTGTTTTTGTGTGGCAACGCTGCTTTCTGCATTTCTTCCCTGCCTGGCGAAAGGGCCGGCGCAGAAACCACTCACTTCTCCTATCAACGTAGTTGTGCCTCTGGCTCCTATTGCTTTTCAGGCCGACGGCAAGACACATCTTGTTTATGAACTTCATGTCACGGACTTCTCCGGAGCAAACATCGCGCTGGCATCCATTGAAGTGTTGAGCGACTCTGGAACCACGCTCTCTCGGGTGGAGGCGTCAGATTTGGCCGGGAATTTGTACACTCCGGGAAACCGCAAGTCCAAAGGAATGGACAAGCTGAACATGAGCGGAGGCCAGACGGCCGTGATTTATATGTGGGTAACGCTGGATAATCCATCCAAGGTCCCCGCAGCTATCGAGCACAAGATCGCGGTAAGAGTCGGCAAGTATCCTGACCCGATCACAGTTGAGTGCGCGCGTATTGCCGTAAGCCGGGATCTGCCCGTAATTTCCGCGCCTTTGCGTGGCGACAACTGGGGTGCGGGCAATGGGCCTGCCAACAGTTCGGGGCATCGCCGGGCATTGATCCCGATTGGTGGCCGCGCACAGATTGGTCAGCGCTTCGCCATTGACTGGGTACGGCTCAACCCGGATGGCAAGGCCACCTACACCGGCAATCCGCTGGACAACAAAAATTATCGCGCCTACGGCAGTGATGCCATGGCCATAGCGGATGGAACCGTTACTGAGGTTAAAGACGGAATTCCGGAAAACATTCCGGGAGAAAACTCCAGAGCTGTGCCCATCACTCTGGAAACCATCGCCGGCAATCATGTAATCCTGGATATTGGCCAGGGCCGTTACGCCCTTTACGCACATTTGCAGCCCGGAAGCCTGAAGGTAAAACTCGGAGATCATGTAAAGCGCGGACAAGTGCTCGGGTTGGTTGGAAATTCCGGTAACTCCACCGAGCCGCACCTGCATTTTCACCTGACCAATGGAAATTCTGCACTGGGCTCGGAGGGAATCCCCTACGCTCTGGAGTCATTCGACGCCAAAACAGAAGAAGGCGCTCCTGTTACCAGGCACAAGTTAGAAATACCTACAGAGGGTGAGATTGTGACGTTCGCGGAAAAGTAGTTCTTCTGTAACCCCGAATCCGCGCTGGGATTGTATTGCTGCTTTTGCATTCAACCGCGGGTTAGATAAACCATTGTTGCGTTGGTGTTTTTATCAGCAAATCAGGGAAACTGCTGGACAAAACCTGGAGCCTGCAAAGCGAGTAAGGACTATCCCTTGGGCGGTTCGCGGCCTCTGCCAGCCGCCTCGCATGGCTCTTTACCACCTGTTTGGCTGTATAATTCCGCGCTAGTGATTCTCAAACTTGCCTTACTGTTGTGGTTCATCGCGTTGCTGCTCTCGCTCGTCGCCAAAGGCAAGGGCAGATCGTGGATGGGCCGGCTCTTTGTTGGCGGCTTTGTTCTGTTGCTGTTGGCAGCCTTTCTAAAAATTATTTCCCGGATCCTTTGATATGAAAGACAACTCTCTTCGCGCCATTCCGCGTACATTCCTCATCTTGCTATTACTCTCCAGCTGTCTGTCCTGCGTGTCGCAAGCTCCTGATAACTCGCAGAAGAAAGACGCGCAAACCGCGACGCCTCCAAAACCGCTTACCGTCCCCATGGATGTGATTGTGCCGATGGCGCCCATTGCCTTTCAGGCCGATGGCAAACCGCATCTTGCCTATGAGCTGCATATCACGAATTTTTCCGGCCAAAGCGCTACTCTGTCGCGCATTGAAGTCTTGAGCGACGCGGGCGCCACGATCTCAAAGGTGGATTCAGCTGGTCTCATTGGGGATGTGAACGCTCCCGGCAATCGCGAAGCCACTGGAGCGGACAAGCTGAAGATTGGCAGCGGGCAGATGGTCGCAGTCTATATGTGGGTAACGCTGGACAGTCCGGCCAAAGTTCCCGCGGCAATCGCGCACAAGATCAGCGCAAAGTTTGATTTCTATCCTGAGGAACTCACCGTTCAGACCGCGCGCCTCCCGGTGAGCCGCGATCTTGTCCTGATCTCC
>Ga0126383_10003632_pt1 | contig 10262 bp, 5 predicted proteins | sample PanSoiMetPlot_35_FD_96882 | JGI IMG/M metagenome (GOLD analysis project Ga0126383, IMG submission 96882) | Tropical forest soil microbial communities from Panama - MetaG Plot_35 | ecosystem: Environmental > Terrestrial > Soil > Tropical forest > Bulk soil | place: Panama | collected 2016-02-17
AAAAGCCTTCGCGCTTCAGCGTGACTTTCGCTTCCTTTTCCATTTCGCGAAATATTGGTTCGAGCAGGCGGCTCGCGGCGACATCCGCCTCCAACATCACCGTGCGACTTTGTTCCTTCACCACATCCGCAGTGACGACTCCGATAGCCGATAACGCACCGGGTGAAGCCGGCACCAGCACGCGCGGAATACGCAGCGCGCGCGCCAAGCCGACCGCGTGCAGCCCTCCGGCGCCGCCAAAGGGAATCAGCGTGAAGTCGCGTGGATCGTGGCCGCGCTCAACCGAAATGTGTCGCAGCGCCCGCTCCATGTTGGTAGTCACCACCTCGAGCACGCCCTGGGCAGCGGCAACAGGCGTAATCTTCCGATTCGCCGCGCGCCCAATTTCCAATGCCAATTGTTTGATCGCCTGATGTGAAAGCTCTTCATCCAGTTTGAAGTCGCCATCCAACAGAGTCGCTCCGGGAAAATGGCCCAACACCACGTGCGCATCAGTAACCGTCGGCAGCAGCGAATGTCCGTAACAAGCCGGCCCGGGGTCCGCGCCGGCTGATTCAGGGCCGACACGTAAGCTGCCGCCTTCGTCTACCCGCGCGATGGAGCCGCCGCCGGCGCCCACCGTGTGAATGTCCATCATCGGAATGGCCACCGGCATCCCAGCCACCACCGACTCGTTTGTCAGGCGCATGCCATCTCGATCGCAGAGGGCCACGTCCGTTGATGTCCCGCCCATATCGAAACCGATGATGTTTTTGAAACCGGCCCGACCAGCCACCCGCAGGGCGCCCACGACGCCTCCGGCTGGTCCCGAAAGAATGGTGCGCACCGGTTCGCGCGCCGCGACCTGCGCCGAGATGCTGCCGCCGGATGATTGCATGACTCGCAAGTTGGTACGCGCGCCTCTGGCCGGACGCCCACTCTGCAAGTGCGCGCCGAGACGCTCAAGATAGCGCCCCATCAGTGGCTCCAGATAAGCATTGACGACAACGGTCGACGTTCTCTCATATTCACGATACTCCGGCAGGATCTGATGAGAGACTGAAATCGGCACGCCCAGCTGATTCAGAGCTGCGGCAATTCGCCGTTCATGTTCAGGGTAAACAAACGAGAAGAGAAGTGAGATGGCGATGGATTCACAATTTCCCTGGCGCACGCTTTTGACCAAATTCCTCAGATCAACTTCACGCAGCGGCTCTAGCACCTCGCCGAATGCGGTGGTGCGTTCGTTCGCGCCGAACCTGAGCTCACTGGGAACCAGTGGCGGAGGCTTGACCGCGTCGAGATTGTAAAGTTCGGGCCGCGCCTGCCGCCCGATTTCGATTACGTCTTCAAACCCCGACGTGGTAATGAGAGCAGTGCGAGCGCCTTTCCTTTGCAGCAACGCATTTGTTCCCACAGTCGTGCCGTGGACCACTTCGATATTCAATGGCGCAGCGATCTCATTGGTGATCCGCCGGAGTCCTTCGATGATCGCGCGTGAAGGGTCATCAGGAGTTGAGGCGATCTTGAACACGCGTAATTGGCCGCTGTGTTCGTAAACAAAGTCGGTGAACGTCCCGCCGGTATCAATTCCGACGCGTACCGATAGCTTCGTTGGCGATCGTTTCATGGTGCGTTGGACCAGCTTCGAAAAGAGCAGTCACTATAGACACTGCCATATTCGTTGACAAGACGCATTCGTATCTATATAAGCGCCGCAGTTAATCAGACCGATTGGAGAGACCATGAAGAATTTAACCCGACATCGCGGTGTGCTCGCGCTCGCATTGCTCGTGGGCGTAGTCCTGGGTTGCAAGTCAACCACGACTTCTACCTCGAGCACGTCTAATACAAATGAGTCGACCAAAAATTCAAACAGCAGCACGAATACAAATTCCAATAGCGGCACAACTAACAGCATCAACGATCGAAGTGCAGCAGCTCCGGATATCGCCGGCCAGTACAACGTCATCGGCAACAATCCCGAGGGTGGCCAGTACAAGGGCACGCTCGAAGTAATCACTCATGGTGATGTCTATCAATTTCGCTGGAACGCCGGGGCTCAATATGACGGCATTGGAGTGCAAAACGGCAAGGTGATTGCCGTGGCCTTTGCCAACGGCTCTGATGGGAAGGGTTGCGGGGTCGTCGATTACGATATCGCGGGTGACGGTTCTTTGAATGGCAAGTGGGGCTACTGGGGAACGAATGAGGCTGGAACTGAATCAGCGACTCGCACCAGCGGGTCCGGACTCGCCGGCGAGTACGACGCTACCGGGAAGAATCCGAATGGTAAGCAATACCAGGCACACCTGGCAGTCGAGCCGGCCGGCAATCTCTATCACTTTGCGTGGAGCAACAACACTGACGGCGTCGGCATCAAGCGCGGTGACAACGTCGCCGTTGGTATTGGCGGCCGCCGTTGCGGCTTCGTCATGTACGAAGCACAGTCTGATGGTTCGCTCGACGGCATCTGGGGCGGCGGTGGCAGCGATAAGACGGGGACTGAAAAGGCAACGAAGCGGTAAGCGAGTCAGCGCTGATATAAGTCCGTTGCTTCGGCGATTCGTGATTTAGCTCAGATCAAGCTGCTTTTCCAGGTGGTGACCAACGCCTTTGATGTGCGAAGCCACCCGCTGCGGAGCAGCGGACAGCGCTAAGCCCAAGGCGAGTCTGCGAGCCTTGGGTAACCGCGCCTCAGGTTATCGAGCGGCGGAGCCGCGATTGAATTAAATCCCCATTTTGTAAAGAAGTCGTCTTAGAGTGAGCTGCCAGAGAAATTCAATCGCCGCTCCGCGGCTCCAATCCTTTACGCGCATTAACCCAAGGCTCGCGGACTCGCCTTGGGCTTAGTGCTATTCGCTGCTCCGCAGCTGGTTGGTTCGTGGCGCGGCCCTTCAATTCGCAATTGATAATTTTCAATTCTCAATTTTCAATGCTTTCCATCCACCACTGACCAGCATCTGCTCTCATTCGATCTGCGTGCGGCATCCAGCACCAGTTGCGTGCGATAACCATCCTCGAAGCTCGCAGCGCCGTCTATCATGGTGCGGCCTGCGCGAATCGTCTCGATGATCCGCTGGGCAAAGATGGTAAACCCGCGCGCCCAGCTGTTGTCGTTTAGCCCCGGCGCCAGCTCACCCTGATCTATTTCAATTGCCCGCCATTCGCGCGAGCCGGGTTCGGCCTGCGCCAGACTCTTGCTGGTCAACCTGAACGCGCCGGCCGAGCCGAAAACTTCGACCCGGTGCGCGGCCTTGCCCGCTTCGGCCAGAGACATCGACACGTTTCCGGTAGCGCTTTCAGTAATCTCGCCATCGGCAAACCTCAGGAGCAAGTTTGCCTCGTCATCGCTGGTGACCAGGCGCATCTGTTGCGACTCATCGCGCCGTTCGCGCACGCGGGTGGCGAGATCTGCACATACGGCGTCCACTTCAGAATTCAGCAGCCAACGGAAAGCATCGATCACATGCGAGCCGATGGCGCCGAGCGTGCCGCCACCTTGCATGTGGTCGGACCACCAATGCCACGGCAGGCTGGGGTCCATCCGCGTATCGGCGCGAAAAGTAGTCTTTATGTGAGTGACCTTGCCAATATCACCACGCTGAATGAGTGCGTGGAGTTTTCGTCGTGCGGGAAGAAAGCGCAGCTCGTGATCGATGAGCGCCAGGACGCCGGCTGAATGCGCCGCTGCAGTCATGCGGCGCGCCTCTTCGGCATTCATAGCCATTGGCTTCTCGCAGAGTACGTGCTGGCCGCGGTCCAAAGCTGCGAGGGTGATCTCGCAGTGAGTTACCACCGGCGTGACGATGCTGATCAAATCGACATCATCCCGCTCAACCACGCCACGCCAATCGTCCGCCACGTGCGGAATGCCGAACTCACGCGCGACCGCTTCCGCGTGCGTGCGTCGAGCGCTGGCGATCGCCACGAGTTGCGCGTCCTTGCAGTTCACGAACGCGGGGATCTGGGTCGAACGCGCGAAGCCCGCGCCGATAATGCCTATGCGAACTTTGTCATTCATATTGAGGCTGATTATGAGATGGCCGGGCGGCCAGCCACAAGGCGAGGTGAAACAGCATGACAATTTTGGAGTGCGGTGACTTGTCAGCGCTTTGATTTGCGTTCAGAAAAGCGCCGACAAGTCGGCGCACTCCAAAACTAGGCCGCGGCTGACGATGATCTTAGGACGTCGGCCAGTTGCTTTAGATTGTCCTTGAGGACGTAGGCACAGGCGCCCGCCTCTGCGGCTGCTTCCCGCAAACTTACATCGTCATAACTGGTGACGATCACGACGCGAGCATCGGCAAAGTCTCGTTTGATTTCGCGAGTTGCGGTCAACCCGTCAATGTCACTCATTTTGATGTCCATCAGAACCCAGTCGGGTTTGAAAATCCGGTACTGGTCCAGCCCGGCCAGGCCGGAGGAGCATTCGGCGATTTCACCGGCCAGGTCCTGAATGACACTTCTTATGGTGCGACGCATGGCCGCGTTGTCGTCGACAATCAGCACTCTCATCATCAGACGACTGCCAGCGAAGGCTCGTGGCGCAAACCAGCTTCGTTGGAGTTTGCCTCATTGCCCTGGGCAAAGAGTGCGACGGCCGTGCCGACACCGGTAAAGAAGTCAATCAGGAGCTTGATATAGTAAGTGAGCTCTTCCGACTCCTCTTCCACCGCGTCAATGCGCAGCCACTGAAAGAGATTGGGCATCGGCCCGAGGATGTTGGCGGCCACTCCCGCCGCGCTCACGGATCCATCTTTTTGGCCCAGTCCGCTGGCGACGGCGCCCACACCGAGATTCACCAGTCCGATTCCAGTCAGGATTCCTTTGCCTGCCGGATCCATGTAACGAAGCACAGAGCTTTTCAGTTCACCTGCCAACAGTAACCCGATGTTGAGTGGAATCGGGGCCCATCCAATGAGCCAGTTGGCGAAGCCCCACCTTTCCGACGTCGTATCCGTCGGGATCTCGGTAAACGGAACGCCGGACGGCCACCCGAAGACCTGCAGCACGGTCGGGTAGACAATGTCGAGGATTTGTAATCCGAGCGGCGGGGTGGCCTGAAACGCGTCGAGCCCGGTATCGAAGAGCGCCCCGATCAAGATGACCGCTCCCGAACACCAGGCAAAGGCCTCCAGCAGGGCCGGGTCTGTCGCCGGCGATGGTAGCTCGGCAGCTGTGAGCGGGCTTTGACCGGTGATGGATTGCACCTGGTCCTCCGTGAAGAGATAACGGTTCCCGGTCGCCAGCTTGTAACCGATGGTCACCGGCGCCGCCAACAGCAACGAGAACACGTTCAGTGCGGTGATCGGCTGCCCCCCATATTTTTCATACAGCTTGGATATCAGCGGGATGTCGATGTTGTAGTTCATTACGCCGTCCGCGTAACCAAGCGCGGCATTAATCAGCGTGAGGAAAGCCTGCACGATGGCATCTGCGAACTGGAGCGCGGCCAGAATTACTTCCTCGATGGCGTTAATCAAATCCGCCACCTCGACCTGTTTGAAGTCGCCGGGTTGATTCACCGCGTTCTGGATAAAGTTCTTGAGATTGCCGAGCGCGTTGTCCAGGTCGGTCCAGGCTGGTTGCGACACATTCCAAAATTCCTGCGCCGCGGTTTGTACGATCTGGATCGGGTTGAGTGAGTCGTTGGACGAACCGAACAGGTACGACTCTACCTTTTCGAGCAGCCAGTTGAGCTCAGTGCCGAACATCAGAATGCCTGACGTGAATTGCAGACCGTTGAAGTTAATCTGGCTGCTGCTCGAGGCGTTGCTCGCCGTGTCGTTCAGGGTGCTGACCCCCAAATCCTGCTTCAGAGTGTCGAACCAGGAGGTGACGTCACCTTCCAGATGCTGGAAGAACTTATTGGCCAACATCTCACCGTCCTGCACGAATGCCTGGAGCAAAAGAATCGATTGCTGAACGTAGAAAGCAAAGACTTCCTGGGTGTAAAGAATCGCGGACCAATCGAACAGCACCTTGAGCCAGTCGATCACCTCATCCACCTTTGCTTCGATCCACATGAAGGCGGTGTGCAGCGCGTTGGCAATGTCGTGATAGGTCTGCACCAGAAACTGGAAGGTCCGGTTAATCGTATCGCCGACAAACTTGACGACTACCGTCACGATTCCACTCACGGCATCGTATGCGGCGGAAACAACCTTGAATACTCCATTGCGAATCGCACAGAAGATATCCTCGACATAATGAACGAGGTCATTCCAAAGGTTGTCCCAGAACGATAGAGGGCTGTCCGGCGCGGACGAGGTTGCCGGGTCAGCTTTGATGCGGGTTGGCCCAAACAGTGTCGAAGTCGGCTGCGCCTGCGCGAGTTGCATAATTACCGAGGCGGCGTCCGGGACATACTGGTTCTGGGCGATGCCGGCAAAACCTGTAAAGGGATCGCCGTTGTAGTCGGTGGCGTTAATGATGGCGTTGCCGTCTTTGGTAAAGGTTCGTCCGATACCCAGCGTCCTCGTACCGGCCAGAAACTCATGCACGTTCTGCGGCGGGTAGATCGTCGGCCCGGCAGCTTCCCCGATTATCGTCGCGGTGAAGGGACTGGTGTGCAGCGCCATGGCCGGAGTGCTGATTCTCAGTTTGCCCATCAAGTTGGTGGCGCCGGTCACGGATTGACCGGCCGCGAGTTGGTACGCGACACCTTCAATCCACAACAAAGCCGGTTCGGACGCGGTGATGTTGACTTGCAGGTTGGAAGCCGGCGTGCCGTTCTCGTCGACGACCGCAAGTTCCGTCTTGTAGAGCGTCAGCTGGTCCAAATCTTCGCTGGCTCCGGCGGGCCGCTTGATCAGCTTCGAATTCCAGGCCCCGGTGACGGCGTCCTGGTCAATAACGTAGAGGGTCTGATCACCGCTGATGCTGAATAACTCAGTCGTCTGCAAAGGACCGGGACCGTTGACCAATTGAATGCAGTTGTCTCCGAGCGGATGCCACTGACTCCACGTCCAGGGATTGGTCGGGTCGCCGGTGGTTCCGGTCTGCCGCAAAACCCAGGTCTGATAAAAAGAGTCACAGGCGTAGATGCGGGCCATCCCACTCTGGTCCATGATCGCCCCGGCGCTCGTTACGCCCTGCAGGGCTGAGACATTTCCGCCGGCAATGACGTTGTAGTATCCGGACGAAATCCCGGCGATGGGATTAAGCTTGAGATCGCAGACCATGTAGACATTGCCGTAGTTGTCCAATACGACTGAATACGGCAGGCCGGCTTCCGCCTGCACCCAGGGAAGACGAATGACCTGTTGCATTTGGGTCCAGTTGTTATTCGAGTCAGCCGCATCAGTGACCGCAGCGAAGCCAACCGCTGCTTCACCGGGGTAGGTCATCGGCGCATCTTTCGAACCCCAGACCTGGCAAAGCGATTCATTGATGACGGCGGTGGTAATCCACATCTGATCGTTGATGGCGGTCAGGTTGGTCGCCACATTGGTCAGGTCGTCCGGAACCGGAAACTCGTTGGCCGTAAACTGTCCGTTGCCGGGATCCATAAAGACCAGGAAATTGCCGTCCGCACTGGCGCCGTAACCGATCAGCTCTCCTGAATCCTGACTGTTGGTGAGCCCGATCTGACTGCCCGCAGCTCCCACTGATACCGGAGTTGTCCAGCCCGCTTCGTTCAGGTCGATCTGATAGATGGTTCCGTTCTGTGCGAAGAAGGCGTGCCAGTTCTGTTGTGCGTCCTGGCCCGTGACCACCTCACTGACCTGGCCGGCGAAGGTACTGCCAGTCATGCCGGTGGGAGTGATCAGCCGCTGCCAGGTTCCGCTCGGGCCGCCCGTCAGAATCCACCCGGCCCCATTGGCATCGATAATCAAAACACTGCCGTCCGCACCGACAGAGGCGTTTGCAGTTAAAGTCGTGGGCAGCGTAGTCACCGGTTGCCAACCGTCAGTCTGGTCCATGAACCCGAGCATCAATTGCGATTGCGACGGCGCCTGATAAATGCCCCAGAGATTTCCCTGTGGGTCAGCGGCCAGCCAGCTGAATGCTCCCGGAGAGTTGGCGAAGGGCTGCCACTGGTCGCCGCTGAGTTCATACAGCTCGCCACTTTCATCAATCATCCAGATGTTGCCGTTCGAGCTAGACACTACGGCTACCGGTGAATCGGCATAGGGAAGCGTTTGGGGATTGCTCGCATAGTTGGTCATGTTTCCTTCGGCGTCCACCACCCAGAAGTCATCGGCGCTGCCGGCGACACTGAAGACGGTGGCGGAAAATTCGGAAAGCTTGACGACTGTTTGCCAGCTGCCATTGGATAATTGGCAGATGACCGGCTGCAGACCGATGTTCGCGTAAGCCCACACGGTCCCGTCCCAACCGCTAAAAAGCGTATTGACGTTGAACTGAACCGTCGCTTCATCCCAATGACCATTGGTCAAGGTGCGAATGATCCCCTGTTCTGCAGTCGGGTTAAGACCGGAGTCGTAGTTGCCGATCGCATAAGCCCGGGAGGCGCTCACCAGCGCCGCACTGATCAGGCGGGCTCCGACGCCGTACATGTTCCAGCCAGACTGGCTCAGCGGCTCGCGCACCACGTGGTAGAGCTCTGTGTCCTGATGAATGACCAGCGCTTCGCTGTCACCGTTTTGGTTTTGCAGGACGGCCAGGGGCGAAACCTGATCGCTGGCGATGGCGATGCCCGCAGTCATCAACGCCTCGTCTATCAATTGGCTGTCGTAGGTTAAAGTGCTGGACATGTTAGTGCTCCCTTCAGTAATTCATGATTGCCTGGTGTTGATTACTTAAACGCGATTCCTTCCGGTGTGTTGAAGCCGGTAAGAGTTGCGATCACGGTGTTGCTGGAGAGGTCGATGACCGAGACGGTGCCGTCTGTGCTGTTGGCTACAAAGGCGCGCGTCCCCGTCGGGTCGATAGTGATGGCCAACGGACGTGCGCCAACCGGAATTGTGGCCACGCGTGAGTTGCCGGAGGTGTTTATGACTGAGACTGTGCCGTCGACCAAATTAGCGGCGTAGACACGCGTTCCCGCCGGGCCGACCGCGACCGCGAAGGGACCGGTTCCGACATTAAGCGTACCGACCACGGAGTTATTCGAGGTGTCAATTACCGAAACTGTGTTGGTATCGCCATTTGCCACGTAAACCCGCGTGCCCTGCAGATTCAAGGTCAGGGCCCGCGGGCCTGCACCAACCGGAACATTTGCAATTATGGTGTTGGTCGACGTATCGAGGACCGCGACTGAGTTGCTGTTTACCTGGCACACATAAGCCCGCGTGCCGGTTGGGTTGACCGCCACCGCCACGGGCGAATTAAGGCCGGAGATACTTGCCACCACAGTTTTGCTGGAAGTATCGACGATGTATAGCTCATTGGCGGCGACGCTGGTCACATAAAGACGCTCGGTCGCTGGGTTGGCCGCCACGGCGAACGGTTGAATGAATCCAAAAATAGAGCCAATCATCACGTTGGATGTCGTATCGATAATCGCGACCGCGCCGCCGGAGTTTTGCGCTACATAGGCCCGCTTACCTGATGAGTTGAGCGACACTCCGATCGGTGCTGCACCGATCGGCAGAGTTGCGAAGACTATATTGTTCGCGTCGATCAGAGAGACCTGACCACCGCCAAAGTTAGTCACGTAAGCAACCGGCAGCGCGGCTCGTTCGAGCGTCGTCAGGCGGGCCTCGATGGCGTCGGTGTTAGCGGGCGGTCCGGGGAGACCTTGTGCACCGGGCGCTCCGTTACAGACGTAGTGCGCGCCCTGCGCATCCGTATACTTGAGCCCGCCGTACTGGCAGTTCGGCCCCATCGGCTCGAGTGTGCCAATCGGCGAGACGCCATCAGCCCCTTTGTCGCCTTTGCTCCCTGGCGTGCCCTGCGGACCGGTCGCTCCGGTATCGCCCTTCGGCCCTTGTGGCCCGGCGGGTCCCATCGGCCCCTGAACGTTCCAGGAGATCGCTATCTCTTTCTTGGGGTCGCACTCCAGCGGACTCGCGACGCGCCGCAAATCGCCTGGCAGGTCGCCTCGCACCAAACAGGCGAAGCCGCGTGGTGCATTGATCGTGGCGCTCTTCTCGTAGCAGGCATAAATCGTATTGTTCGTTTGCGCCTGGGATGGGCCGGCGATGAACAACAGCGCCAGAGCCGCGCAGCAGATTGCGACCAGATGCTTACTGAGTTGGTTAATAGATGGAGCGGCCATTTGAGAATCTCCTTTCGCCCAGGACCGAATCCGAAAGGTTTACGGATCGTCTTTGAGCGTGAGCGGAGTATCGTCTTGATCGCAGTTGGCGGGA
>Ga0126383_10003633_pt1 | contig 10261 bp, 9 predicted proteins | sample PanSoiMetPlot_35_FD_96882 | JGI IMG/M metagenome (GOLD analysis project Ga0126383, IMG submission 96882) | Tropical forest soil microbial communities from Panama - MetaG Plot_35 | ecosystem: Environmental > Terrestrial > Soil > Tropical forest > Bulk soil | place: Panama | collected 2016-02-17
GCAAGCACCACCGAAGCCGGGCGGCGCGCCATTGCGCCGCCCGGCCCTGTTCTGTAACGGGGAGCCGCGTGCCGAGACTCCATCAGCAACGGCTAACGCGAACGCGGAGGAGGAGGATCACCCATGGCCGAGGAATACGACGTGCTGGTGATCGGTGCCGGGCCGGCCGGCGAGCACGCCGCCGGGCGCCTCGCCGGCGGCGGCCTGCGGGTGGCCATCATCGAGCGGGAACTGGTCGGTGGTGAATGCTCTTACTGGGGCTGCATCCCCAGCAAGACGCTTATCCGGCCGGGGGATGTCCTGGCCGCGGCGAGGCGCGCGCCCGGGGCGGCGGAAGCGATCACGGGACCGCTGGACACCGCCGCCGCACTCGCCCAGCGCGACTACATGACCTCGCACTGGCATGACGACGGGCAGCGGCGCTGGCTGGAGTCCACGGGGATTGAGCTGGTGCGCGGTACCGGGTGGCTGGCGGGGGAACGGACGGTCGACGTCGAGTGTGCCGACGGCACCACGCGGCGGCTGCGGGCGGCCCGCGCGGTGGTGCTGGCCACCGGCAGCGTCCCGGTGATCCCGCCGGTTCCCGGCTTGCGCGAGGCAGGCCCGTGGGACAACCGGGCGATCACCAGCGCCAAGGAGATTCCCCGTCGGCTGCTCGTGCTGGGCGGTGGTGCCGTAGGCGCCGAGATGGCGCAAGCCTGCAAGCGCCTGGGCAGCGAGAACGTGGTCGTGGTCGAGGGCGCGGAGCGGCTGCTCGCCCGCGAAGAACCGTTCGCCGGCGAGGAACTGCGCGCGGCGTTCGAGGCCGAAGGCATCACCGTGGTGACGGCATCGCGGATGACCGAGGTGCGCCGCGTGGGCCGCGACGGCCCGGTGGCGGCGACTGTGGCGGACGGACGGGAGTTCAGTGGCGATGAGATCCTGGTCGCGGTGGGCCGCCGGCCTGCCACCGCCGGAATCGGCGTGGAGCGGGCAGGTCTGGAGCCAGGGCGGCCGGTGCCCGTAGACAGGCAGTTGCGCGTGGCCGGTGTCCCGGGGGGATGGCTGTATGCGATCGGCGACTGCACCGGTCTGGCCCCGCTGACCCACATGGGCAAATACCACGGCCGCATCGCCGCGGCGACGATCCTCGGCCACCAAGCCGCCGATGTCGCCTCCTACGGCGTGGTGCCCCGGGTGACCTTTACCGACCCGCAGGTGTGCGCGGTCGGCGTGACCTTTGCCGAGGCGCAGGCCGCCGGCCTGCGGGTGACCGCTGTCAGCACCCCTACTGGTGATGTTCCCGGCGCCTACACCCAGGGCAACGGCATCCGCGGAACCAGCCAGCTGGTGATCGACGACGACCGCAGGACGGTGGTCGGCGCCACCTTCACCGGCCCGGGCGTGCAGGAGTTGCTGCATTCCGCCACCGTGGCGGTCTGCGGCGGCGTGACCGTCGACCAGCTGTGGCACGCGGTGCCATCGTTCCCGACCATCAGCGAGGTATGGCTGCACTTGCTTGAGGCCTACGGTCTTTAACCTTTCCAGCCCAAGGTGCACGGCCCTGGGCTCTTTCCCCGAAGGAGACGACGATGGAGAACTTGCCGATCGGTGATTACGCGCTGCTGTCGGACTGCCGCTCGGCGGCGCTGGTCAGCCGGGACGGCTCGGTGGATTGGCTGTGTTTCCCACGTTTCGACTCCCCGGCGGTCTTCGCCCGGATCCTCGACCCTGGTGGCGGTCATTTCTCCATCCGGCCCGCCGGTGACTTCCAGGCCAGCCGGGCATACGCCGAGCAGACGATGGCGCTGGAGACCACGTTCGTAACGGCGGCCGGCACGGCCCTGCTCACCGACGCGATGGCGGTGGGCCGCAGCGAGCGCGGCCACGACCTCGGCGCCGGGTCGCCCGGCGTGCTGCTGCGGCGGCTGGCCTGCACCGCAGGGGACATGGACATCGAGATCAGTTACGCGCCGCGCCCCGAGTACGGGCTGATCCACCCCATCCTGGAAGCCATGCCCGGCGGGGTAGCTGCCCGCGGCGGCGCCAGCCGGCTGCTGCTGTCCGCACCGGTCTGGTTCGGTGTGGACGGGGCCACCGCGACCGTCCGCCTGCACCTGGAGGCCGGGCAGGAGGTGTGCTTCGCCTTGGCGCACGGGCAGGCCGGGCAGCAGCCGCTGACCGTCTGGGACGGCGCAGCGATCACCGCGCGCTTGGACGACACGATGGCGGGGTGGCGGTCCTGGTCGGCGATCCACCAAACCTACGAGGGCCCATGGCGGGACCTGGTGCACCACTCCGGGCGGGTGCTCCAGGCGCTGACGTACGCGCCGACCGGCGCCATCGTCGCCGCCCCCACCACCTCCCTGCCGGAGACGGTCGGCGGCGAGCGCAACTGGGACTACCGCTACACCTGGGTCCGGGATGCCAGCTTGACCATGGAAGCCCTGTGGGTGGCCGCTTGCCCCGACGAGGCGAACGAGTTCTTCTCCTTCCTGGCGGACGCGGCCGCGTCCCAGCTTCACCGCGGGCTGGACTTGCAGATCATGTTCGGGATCGGCGGCGAACGCGACCTGTCCGAGCGGGAGTTGCCGCACCTGGCCGGGTGGCGGGGCAGCCGGCCGGTCAGGGTCGGCAACGGCGCCTGGACCCAGCGCCAGCTGGATGTCTACGGCGAGCTGCTCGGCGCGGCCCAGCGGCTGGTCGAGCAGCTCGGTGAGCTCGACCCCGTCACCCAGCGGTTTCTCACCGCGGCGGCGGACACCGCCGCGGCCCGGTGGAAGGAAAAGGATCAGGGCATCTGGGAGATCCGCGGTGAGCCCAGGGACTTCCTGTACTCCAAGCTGATGTGCTGGGTGGCGCTGGACCGGGCGATCGCCCTCGCGCCCCAGCTCGGCGCCGGCGACCGGGCCGCCGATTGGGCGGCCGCCCGGGATGAGATCAGGGCCGCCATCACCGAACACGGCTGGAGCGACGCCGCCGGCGCTTACACCCAGGCCTTCGGCAGCCAGGACCTGGATGCATCCAACCTGATGCTGGCCATCACCGGCTTCCTGCCGGGCGACGATCCGCGGATGAAGGCGACCATCGACGCCACCGCTGCCCGCCTCACCGACGAGCACGGCCTGGTGTACCGGTACCTCGCCCGCGACGGCCTGGCGGGGGAGGAGGGCACCTTCCTGCTGTGCACCTTCTGGCTCGCCCAGGCCCAGGCGCTGGCCGGGGAGCTAGACGAGGCCACGGCGACATTCGAGCGGGCGGTGGCGGCGATCAACGACGTCGGCCTGCTCGCCGAAGAGGTCGACGCCGGCGGCGGCGAGATGATCGGGAACTTCCCGCAGGCGTTCAGCCACATCGGGCTGATCAACGCAGCCTGGGCGATCACCCAGGGGCAGCGCAACGCCCGGCCCGCCCCGGCCGCTGTGGCCGCTTCTCACTGGCATGCGGCGACCGGACCTGACCTGTGACCGGCAGCAGGTACCGGATCGTCTTGCGTGGCCGGCTGGATGATCGTTTCGAGTCCGCCTTCGACGGGATGAAGCTGGAACCCGGACAGGGTCTGACCGTCCTCGTCGGGGAGGTCCGTGACCAGGCGCACCTCTACGGGCTGCTGGACCGGCTGCGCGACTTCGGCATCGACCTGGTAGCTGTGGAGCCGGCCGATGGCCAGCCCCGACCCGCTCAGTGCCACGCGAGCCGGGACTAGGTGGCGAGGCGGGCGCAGCTCGGCGGGGCCGGCGATCAGGTCGGGTTCGACCCGGAGGCGGCGCGCTGACTCTCGGCTGTGCGGCGGAGGTAAGACCGCGGCCGGCCGCGGAGACCAACAAAGTGAACAACGGGTGGGCGACACAGCGCGGCCCAAGGAGCTGAGATGGCTGAGAAGAACACAAAACCCGGCCACGGCGGGCGGCCGGGCAGACGCCGGTCGCCGGTGCAGCTTGCCCGCAGTCACCCGGTCATCGGTGCTGCCGCCGCGTTCATCGGCGTGGGGCTGGTCATCTTCGTGCTGGTGTGGTTTCAGCCGCAGAAGCTCTTCCTTAACAAGACCGTCAACGAGCCGGCACCGGGGGTCATCCAGACAGCCCCGGCCGGGGAAGCGGACTACAGCGCGACAGCCGACAGATCCGCGCCGCCGGGCTTGCAGGTCCTGCGCTCCGGCACATTCCGCAGTCTTGAGCACGGAACGACGGGCAAGGCAATCGTGCTGCGCCGTCCCGCCGGGAGCCTGATCCTGCGGCTGGAGCGCCTCAGCACCTCCAACGGGCCCGACCTGCGGGTGTACCTGTCCCGCGTCCCAGCCAGCGGGGACTTGCACGCCTACCGGACGGGGTTTATCGACCTGGGCGCGCTTAAAGGCAACCGGGGCAGCCAGAATTACGCCATCCCGGCGGGAACCGACCTGCTGGCGTTCAAGAGCGCGGTCATCTGGTGCCGCAGGTTCGTCGTCGGATTCGGCGTGGCCCCGCTGTCGCCCTGAGCCCTCTCAACCGGCTCAGCAGGCACTGCGGGTCGATGAGGTTCACGCTGCCGACGAGGTGCCGCGACCAAGCCGGCCGCTTGCCTCCGCGCCCGTTGCGTCAGGTCGCGAACGCAGCAGCGGGTGAGGCTTACCGGCCCGGCCAACACGAACCACAGGTGCTGGCGGCGTATCAGAACTGGCGGTAATGCGCTCTTTGTCAGGTAACGGGTCATAGAGACCAGTTCCATGATCAGCGCAGGAATGATCCCATGTCAGCAGAAATCACCCGTGCGCACCGCACCGACCACGCTGCGGCTGAATCCACAGCTGTGAGCGGGGGCGCATCCACAGGTACCCAGCCCGCCGATGTTCAGAGCGTTGCACCGGAACAATCCGCTCGGGGACCGGCTGCGTTGTTCTCGGCAACTGCTCGCGCCCGGCCTGCTCTTGACGTCCGCCAGCTCAGGCATCCGTCAGAGCCGTCCCGTTTTGCCCTCGCCGCCTCAGCATCCATACTTCTCGTGGGCGGCGGCCTGCTCATAGTGTTGCGTTTGACCGGCATCTTCGGGCTCGCCGCCATTGGCGCCACCGTGTTGACGGCACTCGGGCTGGTCTGGTGGGCGGTGCAGGTTCACCGGGCAAAGCTGCTCGGCGGCGCCGCGCGGGTCACACCGGAAACCTTCCCAATGCTCAGCATGGCAGCTGGCGAAGTGAAACAGCAGGTGGGTTATACCCAGCCGGTCGAGATCTTCGTGGTCGCTGAGGCCGATGACCCGGTCAGGCTCACCAGCTTTTTTGGCACGCGCGTTCTGCTCATGAAGGGAGACTTGGTAGCCGAGCTGGTCAAGCCGGAAAACCGCCCACAACTGGACTTCATCTTGGCGACCTTCTTCGGCAAGCTGAAGGTCAGGGCCCTGGCGTGGGCGCCTTTGCTCATCGCCATCGATGCCCTCGGGCTGCCGCGTGTGCTGAACTTCCTCATCGCTCCGTGGGAGCGGGCAACCGTGTATACCGGCGACCAGGTCGCCGCCGCCTGCTGCGGCAGCCTCGACGAATCGATCATCGCCCTGAACCGGCTGCTGGTGGGCAAGGATCTTGCCCGCAGCGTCGGCATGACCGGCCTGATGAGCCAGGCGGCGTCGGTGCGCCGCCGCTGGCTTCCCCGGCTGCAGCAGCTGTATTCCAGCTACCCACACCTGACCAACCGGTACCTCAACCTGCTCAGCTTCGCCGGTCAGTCCACCCCGGGACAGGCCCGCGCCTTCCGTGACCGCCTCCATCCCACCACCGATTTCCGCGTTCAGGACGTCTCCGCGAGGCTGACCCGGCTGCGCAAGCGTGGCCCCAGGCGCTGGCTGGCGGCGGCATCCATCGAGGCAAGTGCCGCCCTTCTCGGCCTCGCGGCCATCGGGATTTTCCTAGTTCCGCAAAATGACCTGGTGCCCGTCGCGAACATCTGGTGGGGCCGCATGCCATGGGTGGTGGAGACCACACCGGGGCCAGCCGCTACCGCGCCGGCCTCTCCCGGCCCATCCGCGTCGCCGACGACGCCCAGCGATCCGGTCGCCGTATTGGAGTCGCACGCACCGCCTGCCTTCGCAAGCACATGCAGCGGCTTTGCTCCCCAGACGGCAATACCCGGCCTGGTCGCCGCGATTACGTGCGGACCTACCGGAGGTTACGGGCCCGCCAGCGTGCAGTACTACCAATATGCAAATACAGCCGACATGAACGCCGCATTCAACGACGCCGCCTATGGGGTAACCGAGGGCGGGACATGCGATCAGGCGGGTCAGCGCGGAACATACAACTTCACTTCGGGCCCCGGCCCTGGCCCCGGCTTGTGGGCGTGCTACTACCACGCCGACAACGAGGCCCGGATGATCTGGACCGACACGAAGCTGGACATTCTCGCCGTGGCGAGTGACCCCGCGGAGACACCACAGGAACTGAATAGCTGGTTCTTCTCGACGGCTGACACTGGCCCGGACTGAGTTCATAACAGGCCGAAATCGAAGATAGGTGGGGCCTGTCGGGCGACGGCGCAGCGCGGATGGCGCCTGCACCACATTCCTGGCCGCCGCGATCGCCGCCTGGGCTGCCCGCGCGGGCGGGTAGAAGAGCGCGGCCAAAGTGGGTAGGGCCAGGGCATGACTCCAACGCTGCCCGCTCCGCTGGCCCCGTTCGCCGACGCCCTCCCGGTGCCGCAGCGGCTGGTCGCGACACGGCAGAACGGCCGGCTGAGCGTGCCCATTCGCGCTGGCGCGCACCGCTTTCACCGCGACCTGCCCGAGTCGGCGATCTGGGGCTACGACGGGACGGTCCCGGGCCCGACGATCGAGACCGAGCGCGGCCAGCCGGTCACGGTGCAGTGGCGCAACGAACTGGACGGCGCACTGCCGGTTGCCGTGACGACCGCCCCCAAGGCAACCGATGCCAGCGGCGTGCCGGTGCAATGTGTCCCGGGGCTGAGCGGCGGCACGCCCGACCAGCACGCGGCCGCGCTGGCCGGTTATACCGTCGTGCACCTGCACGGCGGGTTCACCCCGGCGGCGTATGACGGCTGGGCCGAAAACCTCTTTGCGCCCGGCCAGGACGCCATTTTCCACTACCCGATGGGCCAGCGGGCGGCGCTGCTGTGGTACCACGACCACGTGATGGGCGTCACCAGGTTCGGCGTCTACGCCGGGCTGGCAGGGCTGTGGATCATCCGCGACCAGCGCGAGCGCGAGCTCGGCCTGCCCGAGGGGCCGCCTTTTGAGGTGCCGCTGCTCATCCAGGACAGGAACTTCGGCCTCGACGAGGACGGGCGGCTGACCGGCCAGCTAGTTCACAAGACCGACCCCGAGGTGATGGAGGCCTTCCCGCCGTTCACGGTCGTCAACGGGAAGGTCTGGCCGCTGCTGGAGGTGCACCCGGCCACCTACCGCTTCCGCGTCCTCAACGGCTGCAACGCCCGCACCTACCGGCTGGTGCTGCTCCGCGACGGTGAACCCGAACTGTCCCGGATCACCCAGATCGGCACCGACCAAGGGCTGCTTCGCACCCCGGCCCGCGTGCCGCCGGGCGGGCTCGTGCTCGCATCGGCCGAGCGCGCCGACCTGCTTGTCGACTTCTCCGGCCTGGCGCCCGGCAGCGAGCTCACGCTGCTCAACACCGCCGCCGCCCCCTTCGACGGCGCCCCCTTCCCCGCCGCCAACGCCCGCAACGCCGCCGATCCCGGCCGGATGCTGCCGTATCCGCACGTCATGAGTTTCCGCGTCGTAGCAGGCCCCGTGGCCCGCCGGGCGATCCCAGGCGAGCTTGCCACCGACTACCGCCCCCTAGCACCGGGCGCGCTGGCCGGCGCCCCACGCCGCACGATCGCGCTCGTCGAACGCGAACTCGACGGCGAACCCAACATGCTCACCATGCGCGAGCTCGTGATCGCCGGCGACGACCACACCGGGCCTGTGGTCACCGTCACCGACGGCGAGCGGGCCACCCGCTACCGCGCCGCCGCCGCCCACTTCGAGGACGCCACGACCTTCTTCCCGGTACTTGGCCGGTATGAGGTGTGGCAGCTGATCAATCTCACCGGCGACACCCACCCCATCCACGTCCACCTCGACCCGTTCCAGGTCCTCTCGCGCCGCCCCATCCGCTACCACATCCCCGAACACGGCATCGACGACATCGCCATCACCGCCGCAGTCACGTTCGAACGCGACCCCGGCGACGAACTCGACCACACCATCGACGACAACGAACGCGGCCTCAAGGACACCATCCGCGTCAACCCCCACGAGATCGCCGAAATCGCGGTCCGCTTCACCACCTACGCCGGCCGCTACATGTACCACTGCCACATCCTCGAACACGAAGACCGCGACATGATGCGCCCCTTCGTCACCATGCCCGCCGAGCTCATGCCGTTCATGGCCTGATCGGCCGCAGGTGCGGTGTCATGGTCACGACCAGGGGCCGGAGGTAGCAAACCGATGAGGCGGGTGGCCAGCGTAATCGCGGCGGTTGCGGTAGCCGGCCTCGCCGGGTGCAGCAGCGGCCCGGACAGGGCTACCTCGAGCCGTCCGCCAGCCCCGGTAGTCACTCCGGTGCCGCCCGCTGCGCCATCGGTGGTGGCGTCCGGCTGCTCGACCTGGGTCACCGGGCCCGATTCGGCGGCCGCGCTCGTGCACGTCCGCACGATCTTGTCGGTGACGGGTGCGCGTGCGCCCCAGGCAGGGGTGGCGGGGCTGGTGACCGTGAGCAGCATCGACGTCGTCTTCCTCGTCGGCCGCGCGCCGGTGGGGTGGGCGATCCAGGCCACGCCGCGAGGGAACGCTGCAATCGTGACCGGAAATGGCAAGGTGGCTCTGACGGCGGTCGCGGATGGCATCTACCTGTCCGGCCGGTGGGCGCCAGACTGCCGAGTCGTGCGGGTCTATTGGCTGCCCGGAGATCACAGCTGAACATTCGCGCCAGGCCCGGCCAGTAGGCGACGGCCGTAGCCCGCGAATTGGCGGCGTACTGGCGCGGGCCTGACCGAGATTTGGCTTGCATGGCTCTTGCCTGTGCCTGCGGCGGGGGACGACACTGCTTGGCAGCCAGCCGAGGTGGGGGGCAGATGGCCGGAACTGAGGCCCAGGATGAGATCCGCGCGGTGTTGGGCCAGCTACTGGAGGCGCAGAACGCGGGCGATGCCGAACGCGTGCGCTCGGTGCTGTCGGAGCATCCCGACGCCGTTCATATCGGGACTGATGCCGACGAGTGGTGGACTAGCAAGCAGGTCGCCGATGCCGTGGCCGCCGCTGGCGGCGAGGATGACACCCACGCGGTAGCCGACGACATCGACATCCACGTTCACGGCGATATCGCCTGGGCTGAGGGGCGCGGGCGCTTCACAAGCCGCGACGGCCATGAGCGGCCGGTGCGCATGACCGGTGTCTTTGCCCGCGAAGACGGCCAGTGGAAGGTTGTGCAGTCGCACGCTTCCATCGGGGTCCCGAACGCAGACATCTTCGGGTAGCGCTAGATAGGCGGGCAGAACGGGTTTTCGTGGCGTCTGGCAGACTGCGATCTTATGGCTGGCGCCTATGAGATGCTCGCCGCCGACTACGACTGGACGTTCGACGACGACGCGCTTGCTCACGGGCGGGCGATAAACCTGCCCGCGACGGCACGGCTGCTGCGGCGGGTCAGCCGGACAAGCGCCGTGCTGGATGCGGCCTGCGGCACGGGCGTCGACGCGGCGGTGCTCGCGCGGCGGGGCTTCACCGTGTGGGCGGCCGACGGCAGCGGCGCGATGGCCGAGGGCGCGGCGGCCCGGTTTCGGCAGCAGCGGCTGGCGATCCCGCTGTTGCGCAGCAGGTGGGCGGATCTTCCCGCAGCCACCGGCGAACGGTTTGACGTGGTGCTCTGCGTCGGGAACTCGCTCGTGCACGCCGCCGGCCGCGACGCGATGGTGGCGGCGCTGACGGGGCTGCGGCGGATGGCCCGTCCCGGGGCCTATGTGGTAGTTGATTCCCGTAACTGGGAGAAGCTCCACACCGAGCGGCGGATCGTTGAGGTGGCCGACCGGGTGGTAACTCGCGAGGGGCGGCGCTGCGTGGTGCTGTATGCCTGGGAGGTGCCTGCTCGCCTCGGCGAGGAGCACATCGCCCATCTGGTGTTCGTCTTCGACAACGGCGGCCAGATTGAGCCACACGAACACCAGATCACGTTCCATCCCTTCACGATCAGCGAACTGCGCGCACGGCTTGACCTCGCCGGATTGCGGGAGGTCGACACCGACTTCGACGATTCCCGCGACCGCTACGCCGTGGTCACCGTAACGACTTAGGC
>Ga0126383_10003636_pt1 | contig 10260 bp, 9 predicted proteins | sample PanSoiMetPlot_35_FD_96882 | JGI IMG/M metagenome (GOLD analysis project Ga0126383, IMG submission 96882) | Tropical forest soil microbial communities from Panama - MetaG Plot_35 | ecosystem: Environmental > Terrestrial > Soil > Tropical forest > Bulk soil | place: Panama | collected 2016-02-17
GGCTTCTTAAACCTACAAGTCCGGACGACTTCAACACACGCCTGATTTCCCTGAGTGCCCTGACGGGTTCCCGAAGATGTTCGAACAAGGCATGCGAGAAAGCCACGTCGAAATAGCCATCTGAAAACGGGAGAGCGTAAATACTCGCCACTCCGAACGATGCATTAACCTGATGTTGTCTTGCCTGGTCCTGGGCGTAACGGACTTGGCTTTGTTCCAGATCGATTCCAAATACATGCCCAGGCGAGACAAGTTTGGCCAAATCAACCGTTATGGTTCCTGGACCACAACCACAATCCAGCAGGCACATGCCGGGACGCAAGAACGGTGTAAAGAACGCGGCATGCTTTGCAGCTGTCCGCTGAAGCATGAGCCGAAGAGTTGGTTGGGCGTATCCCGGAGTGTAGGTTTCACGAGAGCAGGTCATATGAACCCCATGATTAGGTTTCCCGCCGAAAGAGGGCATGTTCCTAGTTTATGGCCTTGCGCGATAATGCGTTATTTTGAATGGCAGCTTGGGGCACGGAATGATGAGCACCTCAGCGAAGTTGATTTTCTTCTGCGGGAAGATGGCGGCAGGCAAGTCCACTCTCGCAAGAGACTTGGCCGATCGGGAGAATGCCGTCCTTTTTGTGCAGGATGATCTCTTGGAGGCCCTGTTTCCCGGCGAGATCACCGACATTCAGGCATTTGTCCGATGCTACTCTCGACTGAAGAAGGCGTTCACGCCCCACATTTGCGCTCTCTTGTCGAAAGGGATCTCCGTCGTGCTCGATTTCGCAGCTGCTACCAGGGCGCAGCGTGCATGGTTTCGCGAACTAATCGAGCGCACGAATGTTGCGCATGAATTGCACTTTGTAGAGGCATCGGACGCCTTGTGCAAAACTCAGCTTCGGAACCGAAGCAAGGCGTTACCCGCCGGCGCTCCTTGGACCACGGACGCGGACTTTGAAGCTATCAACGCACATTTTCAGACTCCATCGGAGGATGAAGGGTTCAATGTCATCCGCCATGAGCGCGTTTAACACGCTGCACTGAGGAATATAACCCATGCGCCGGATAACTCTCACTCATGCTTTTCTGATCGCCAGCGCTTTCTTCGCTGCAAGCATCGGTGTGCGGACACAGGAACCCGACCATGAGCCATCGATGCTATTTTTGCCGTTTGACAAAGGCGGGATCGCCTGGGTGCGCGCTCGGCGTTTAGCGTCTGAGGCTGAAGGCACAAGGAGTGAAGCATGAGCAAGCCAGAACGCAGTCGTGTTATTCGTCTCGTCGAGGCTCAATCGGGTATCCCCGGCCCAGCGGGCGAGCGCGCCGTGACGGTCCTGCAGCGTGGCACTCTTAACGTGGCCCTTGGCCTCCCTCTGCGCCCGAGCCAACAGACGCCACACGCACAGGACGAGATTTACTTCATCATTCGCGGCCGAGGAGTGCTCATCCACGACAGCAAGCGGGACTCATTCGAGTCGGGCGACCTCCTTTTTGTGGCCGCGGGGATCGAGCATCAGTTCGAAGACATTACGGGAGATCTCGCCCTGTGGCGTGTATTTTACGGGACCCATGGTGGCGAGGTGTCACCATAGAGCGTGGCGTTGGCCGCGACGACTTTTAAAGCAGACCGCTGGACGCACTCTTCGTGGAACGTCTAATTTCAAGTCTTCTTCAATTCGTCGACCATTCGTCCAACCTCCTTCACTTGCTTAAAAAATGGTTCAAACCGTGCGACAGAGATTATGCGCCATGCCTGCGACATCCGCTGCGACCGGTCACGGGACTTGACCAACAAATCCGAAGGAGTTTTCAATTCTGGCATGTCGTTTTGCATATAGTCGCCCAGGACATGCGCGCCTTCCTTCGCGACATTCAGAAACTCGGCAATGTGTTCCCTCAACTCCACCGCGTCCTCTGCAATTGCGTTGACGAGCATCGGCATTAGGTCAAACTCTTCCTTTCGAAACAACTTAAGGACATTTACCGAAACCGATAGTTGTTGAGCCTTGAGGTTGAGATTCGTCCAGATCGTGTCCATCACAATGAAATACGCAGGGGCTGATCCCTCCAGAAGGTCCACATCATCACGCCTGAATTGGGCGTGCCAAATATTGGGAATTGCAGACATTCTTTGAAACGCCGCCAATCGAAGGCCTGCAGAAACATACTGAATTTGAGGGTCCCATAGTCCCTCTGGGCTTTCCTTCGAGTCGGCGAAAGACTTAAGTCTCTCATCGACCAGGAATTTGAATTCGGCCTGGAGAGTATCTTTGTTTTGGATATCGTGGAGATCAGCAATGACGTCCTCGATGTCCTTGCGCTGCAGCCACGCATTGATTTCTCCTGAATACAGCGCGGCGACACGTTTTCTAGTCTTTGACTGCTTATCTTCATGCTCCTTGCGCTCCTCAGAGCGACGTTCACGATCCCTGAGCTCGGTCCACAATGCGACGACAACCGCGATCATGGCCGATATCGAAGACGCAATCGCGGATAAGCTTTGCACCCGGGTCTTTTGATCGGATATGGCACTCTTAGCGGCAAAGAAGAGCACAAGACAGAGGAAAGCAATAAGGGCGGGAAGTACGAATTTGCGGATCATGGTCTCCCTCCACCTTCAGACGAATTGTAGAAGCTCGTTGAAGGCATTCGGCAAGCAACGTTCCGCCAAGACGCGACAGCCGGGATTGTCCCAACGCGAATAGGATAGCACCAAGAACACTCGTCCTTTATCTGAAGTAGTCATCTTTAGCGAAGGGACAGGTCAACATCATGTTCCTGGCCTTTTGCCCAGCGAGGTGGTGACGCGATATTCCCAGGAAAACGAGTGCCTGGCGAAGGAGATTGTTACCGACGTGATTAAAAAGCGGGCTGATGCAGACTAGCGAGTCAGTCACTAATTGCGAAGAAGGGTACGGGAAGCTCCTCTCACTTTGTCGCAGCGGCGAGCAAGGCGTCGAGGAGATCTTTCAACTTAGGATCCCGTGCCGAAACCAAGCTCCACAGGAAATCCGTTTTAACACGGTCATCAAAATAGCTAGGCAATGTTGGATTGCCGCTTGCAAGGGTCGCTCCATCCCGCGATAGCACGCCTAAGTCGAAGGCTGAATTCGACAATGGGTACGCTGCTTTGCTGTGGCATTGCAGGCAGTTTGAGATGATGCCGTTATGCATTTTGGTCTCAAGGAACGGATTGAAGCAAATCTTCGGCCCACCGTCTTCCTCAACTGGCGTCGTGGGACTTAGAGTTGTGTCCATTAGAAAACGATTCCACGGCGAGACGATACCCTTCGGGCGGTCTACGGAGTGCCAGTCGGTGCTGCCGCGATTATCCCACCAGAATGTCGCCCAGACCCATTCAGGGATCTCCTTCGTTGTTACATGTACCCCGACGAGAACAAGGAAATCTCCTGCAGTATAGAGGGGTCTACCAACGAGCGGAAGGTCCTCCGGAATCGCGTTCACATCGTCCTGAGTTGATAGCGCAATATAATAAAAGCAGGAAATGGGAATTCCCTCATCGTCCGCGTAATCACGATTCTGGCACGGCAGGCACTTGTCAGAGTTGACTCTTACTTCTCTGCCGAAAGGCTCAGGGTTAACGTTCGCCTGATGAACCTCGTTCCACAGATCTGGCCTCCATGTTTGTACACTTCCATCGACCGGATGTACGACTGCCCAAACAGTCTTAACAACAACCGAGGTTTTCGGGAAAACAGCTATCTTGCCTGGCGGCAAAAGAGAGGGCGAACAGTGCTGACTCTCGCCAGGCGACAACGCAGGGTCGCTCGGGTACAAGCAGTGGGTCAAGATGTGATTAGCAGCTTCTTTGTTGAAAAAGACAGAAGCCAACTGTGGATGCGCACGAAAGTCCTTCACGAAGTCCGCTAGAAGCTCTGACGGGATGAGGGCGGGCGAAAACGGAATGCCTGGGCTTGATCTTGATGCAAGTGATTGCTTTAGCTGAACAAGAGATTGCAATGGAATCCCGAAATTCTGAAAAAGCCGCTGTCGATCGTTTCTACTTCCACCCTTACGACATCCCTTCAGTGCGAGGTGGACATCGCACTTCGTGTACCAAGTCTCCCAGATTGGCCGTCCGTTACCCGTTAGACCCCCAAATAGATCCCAAGCATGAGCACGAGCTTGCCGTATCGACGGACCGTCAGCTGTGTCGCGCGCCCGGATCAACACATGCTCGGACACCGGAAACTTTTTGCCTGACGGTAATTGAAGTGGCTGATAGGATGTGATTTGGCCGTAGGCAAGTGGGCAAGCCAAAGCAAGGACAATTTCGAGCGCAACAGTCGTGACTTTACTCAGTCTCATGGTAGCTCCGATCCAAAACATGATCATCATGCCTTTACTTCTTCTTGGAGCTGGGATTAGTCTTTCGCTTGCAGTCCCCGCTTGTAGGAGTACCAAGTAGCGCAGCTACTGGACGAAGAGTGTTCACATCGTCAGGACACTCACCACCATGATAGCGCCCGGTCGACGAACTATAGCTCGCTGCTAGCGTACCGAACGCGTCTCTCACGACATCAAATTTACCGGAATGGTCTTTGTAAGCTTTCCAGACCGCTTTAGCAGTATTGGGCCCGACGTTCGCAACGCACGCAATGATTCCCTCGTCTACAGAGTTGGGCTTACCGCTCGTAGTAATCAGAAGCCATGCGGCCAAGAGCGGGAAAATGTTTTTCTCGTTAAGTTCAGTTTCTCCGGGACCTGTTCCATATTCGATAACTGCTTCCGACGGCATCGCCTTCGAGGCAGGGGCGAGAGCTATGCTGGCTGCCGCTGCACTAGCTGTCTTAAGTAGCGCTCGTCGAGAAACTTTGATGGTTTGTCCATGTGCTGAGAGTGGCGTTTTCATCCTGATTCTCCTCGTTTATTTAATTGCTATGGTTGGCACGGGCAATGATGCGAGCCGCCTAGCCTCTTCGACGTCATGCAGGTGAGCGTCAGCACGAGATCTAAGACTGAGATATTTTTTCAGCTCGCTCTTGGCGCGAATATCAACGTCGTCACCAGACAATGCAGCCGCTATGAAAGCGAAAGTCTCGTCAGATACGTATCCAGGCGGGTAGTCCATCGCCCATTGCCAAACTTGTCCCGGTTCCGACGCCAAGGTGAAATATGCAGATATTGCCTCCTGTCGCAGTCGAGTTGATGCGGCATTATCTGATGAGTGTTGCGCTCCAACAAGAAGACCGCGTGCAAGATATTCCTTGTCTCGTGCGTGTGCTTCGAGTCGGTCTGCCTTCCTGAATTCGTCAATAGCATTTTTCCAGTTTCCGTCCGCCAACAGGATTTCTCCGCGCAAGTGGGCCCAAACGATGTCCGAGAATGGCCTAAAATCTCCCCGAGAGGTTTGGGACGCAATTTTCCGCAACTCAACTGTCAGTCGCGTTTTCGACTTCCCGTCGGCCACAGAAGCCGCGCGGCCCAAAAGGGTAGCCGCCGTTAGCGAACTCTGAAGACTTCTATCGAGGTCGAATGCCGTCCGTGCATCGTTCACGCATTGTTCATACTTTGCGAGCTTGAGGTTAATGTAGGCCCGATCAAAGAGTTTGTTGGCTCGTTGAGCGACATCTCCCGTCTTGACATCTTCTGCGATTCCGTACTCCAAGGCATCAAGCGCGCTGCGATATTGGCCCAATTCTGCATATGTACGGGCTTCGAGGGAGAAAGCATACGACCGATAATGCGGATCGGCCGATTCTTTGAGTTTTGCAAACCGACTCAAAGCTTCGCCATATTCATTTTTGAGGAATGCGGACTCGCCTTCGACAAGGTCAGCATCGTCGTCGTGTTTTGTGTCGCGAAGGTGCTGGATCCATTTCGATGCATCCATGAAGTTGCCAACGACCAAATCAAAACGAGCAATGTGGGCTGGTGCGAACATCCGCTGAGGGTCGATCGCCACTGCTTTCTGTAGAGATGCGATTCCTTCCTCAGGTCTACCTAGCATCAATAATGGATAAGCGCGATAAAACCAGCCCAGATAGTCATTCGGGTAGTAGACCGTATAGTCACGAAACACTGTCTCGGCGGTCCGAAAATCCTCTGTGTCCAAGGCGTAAATTCCCGCGAGGCGATCCTTTTCCCGGCGGGTCAGTCGCTGTTGTTGTTCTTGCGCCAATGCATTTCGATAGGCTCGATATCCTTCGTCGGAACGTCCTAGAGAAACAAGTAGATCCCCCAAACGCGTGTAAGCCAATGCAAAATGCGGGTCAGCGGCAATAGCGTTATTGAGAGCTACTACTGCATCGTCCACCTGGCCGGCCGATTTGAATCTTTCGGCTTGAACAAATTCCGACAGTGCCGTCCAGTTGTCAGTGGTAATGTCTTCTGGAGGAGCACCGATTCGAGAGATGTCATTCGCCGACTCGCCTACTTCGGTGCGGATCCAATCGCTTGCTTCCCGCACGGCATTGAGAAAACCGCTGGGAATCTCTCGTTCAGACGCACCCGAAGAGACATTCCAGGTCCAATGGTTCTCCCACTGCGCTCGGGCGCGTCGGACATCGTTGTCGGGACGCTCGATGTCAATGTCTAGGCCGTAGGTATCACCTGCACGAGAAATTGAGCCAAAGATGATGCGTGGGACACCGTTACGGAGGGCAACGCCGCGTGCTGTCGCCGGAACCAGTGGGGAGTTTGCCGATTGCTTCATTTCCTCCAGAGAGTCGCGAATGCGGCCCTTGTCCATCAGACTGAAGTAAGGCGACTGCGAGAGTTGGCGGCGCACTATTTCGGTCGTGTTATCGAATCGCTTGTCGCCGGTATTGTTCTGGATGTCGGTCAAGAGTACAGTTGCACCACTAGCTAACTTGGCATCTGCTCTCACTAGATAATGGCGTAATAAAACGGCAAGAAGGGACAGGCTTGACAGACATATTAGAACTACCGCAGTGAGCTTCCACCAAAACGTCCCCGTTTGGCGAATTGACGGAGCCGTCTGAAGGCGGATCGGGGGAGGCTCCGGACGCGCTGAGCCGGATGTGCGAACCTTCCCTTCGATTTCTTTAATACAGTGGGCGACTTGAAGTACGTTTTCAAACCGATCTTCCGGCTCCGACTTTAAGCACTTGCAGATCGCGGCTTCCCAGCTGGAGTCGAGATCTGGCGCAAGAATCCTCGGCGATGGGGCGGGTTGCTTAACACGCTTGATAGCTTCGCTAAAAGTTATGATGTCGGCGAACGGACGGTCGCCAGTTACCATTTCGTACATAACCAAACCAAGAGAATAGATGTCGCTCGCGATTGTGGCTTCGCCGCGCTCAAGTTGCTCCGGTGCCATGTAGACCAAGGTGCCTAAAATTCCCTGGTTGCTGATCACGGACGTGGTGGCAGGTTCAAGAGAGACTTGACGATCCGGCAGTATCGCGCGTGCCAATCCGAAATCCGTCAGGACAACTCGGTACCCCTCATTTCCCGAGACGAGAATCACGTTAGCGGGTTTAAAGTCGCGATGAACGACACCGACACTGTGGGCAGCACTCAGCCCATCGATCATTTGGAGTACTAAAGGCAACGCTTCCGCCGAGGTCAATCGGTGACGGCGTACTAGAAACTCAGCGAGCGTTTCTCCTTCTAGAAGCTCCATTGTGAGGAATGTCATTTCCTTAGAGCTTCCGTCAGAGCCCGTTGAAGAATGGCGCTCGATGTCGAATGTGCGGCAAACATTGGGGTGCGTGATGCGGCGAGTAAGCAACACTTCGCGTCTGAACCGTGAAAGCGTTTGCGAGTCTGACGAGATCTCCTCGCGTATCGCCTTTAGTGCGACTCTTCCCTTCAACTCCAGATCGAGGGCCTCATAGACCTGCCCCATTCCACCTTGACCGATAAAACGAATAATCTCGAAGCGCCCAGAAATCAAGCTCCCGGGCGCGAGGATTGAACGCTGGAGGCTGTTTGATAGTGCGGGAAGCGTGCTGGAAACGTGGCCTTCCAGGAAACTGCTGGTGCTTTCGTTTGCAGTCAAAAGCTTCATAATCTCGGATTCGAGGTCCGAATCACCGGCACAGGCTTGATGTACAAACCGCGCTCGATCGTCCAGTGGCCTCTCGAGCGCATCGTCGAAAATTCTCGTTATTGCTTGCCAGCGTGCGGACTTCATAAGGAAAAATGGTTTTCCGGGACTTGATCTTCCAGACGGAAGTAATTGAACAACGCGTCTGAGGGGGCATGGTGCCCCATCATGATCAGCAGGCCTCCGAGGATTGAAATCCAGCGCAGCATGAGAAGGAACGTTTCCTTTTAACATGCTTTTGCTAAATCTGACCCGCTGATCTGAGTGACTTTTTCAACACTCACAAGCGTTTACGCCCCAATGGGTTGGCCGAAGGCCTCTGTTTAACGCTGTCGAAAGTCGTGCCTTAACTCATTTGGAATCAATCGGTGCTGGAAAACGTGACTTCATGTCCATGGGTGGCCTCAAGCCCATGGGACTCAGAACCTCTCTTTAGGGTCTTTCGGTCCACGCAGGCGGTCAGTGAGTGAGATGGCGATCTTAGCGCCAATCATTCGCCCACTACCCAAAAATCGCGTTGACCTTGCTCCGGACCTCCGCGCTCCGGTTGGGCCTCAAATAGCGCATGGTACTCTCGAGATCGGAGTGACCCATCCAAGACTGCACTGTCCGGAGGTCTACGCCAGCCCAGAGCGCCCAAGTTGCGAAGGTCGCTCGAAACTTATGCAGCCAGCACTCTTCCGGATTCAGGCCCGCGCGCTCCGCGACTCTCTTTAGGCAATCTAGAAAGTCCATCTTTACGTGGCAACCGCGAGTCGGGAAAACTAGCGGGCAGGCGCGATCGCCCCTTCGAGCTTTCAAGTCCTTCAGCAACGAGACTAGCCGCGCCGGAATTGGAACCTCGCGTTCTTTGTACGCCTTCGGTGTCCATGACCTGTCCGGTTTATGCGTGACCCGGATTGTCGCGTGGGCGAGGTTTACGTCCGACCAATAGGTATGCATGGCCTCTTGCTCTCTCATCCCTGTGGTTAAAAAGAACTCAAACCAAACGCGCTCGTCCGAATCGCATGCGGCAAAGAGCGCGGCGATTGGTTTTTGTCGTCGCGAAGGAACGCGGAGAACTTCAGTAGGTCTCTGCGCTCTATGTCCTCCAAATGGAGTTTGGGACAAGACTCCGTGAAGTACGCGAGCGACTTGCTATAGGCGGCGAGTGTCCTAGGCTTTTTGGTGAGCTTGATTTCCGCGAGGTAGTCAGAGATCGCGTGCGACAGAGATCGCTTGCCATTGGCGGGTGAGGCGGGGAGCGCGGGGGAGACGGTGATCCCGTGGGCCGTCGCGTTTAGCTCGGCCTCCTTCTTGAGCTTTAACGCGTATGCTTCGGCGGCGTTCTTGCCTACTGACAACCGGCGACGTTTCCCGCGCTCGTACCACTCCAAGTAATAAGCGCCCTCCGGGTGCTTCTCTTGCGCCCCATTGACCGCGACGTAATCAGGTTTGACGCGCCCGTTCGCGGCCTCCACGACCGGACAGTAGCGCAGCCCTTCGGATGTCTGGACTCTTTTGGTGAGATTAACCTTCACGGCGACCCCTTTTCTGATTGAGTATCAGTCTAGGTATCACCGTCTAGAAGTGCCAGATAACAAAGGTAATGGCGGAGAGGAGGGATTCGAACCCTCGATACAGGTGTTAGCCCGTATAACGGTTTAGCAAAGCATCGGGCTCTTTTCTTGCCACGCGTACTCAATCACTTGAGGTTCTCGTACTACTTCCTAGTCGTAGAAAAATTCCCTCAAAATCACCTTAACTGACACCCAAAATGACACCCGATGTGGAGACCACATTCGGCACTTAAGTGGCAACGCATCTGGCAACGTTCCGGAGCATCAGGTGCCCTACTTTGCGGTTCAGGCTGATTTCCCTTTTATTGGCCTCCGCATAATGCGCTCGAACGGTACCCTTTTTTCAAGGGTGTGACCTGATTAAGTTGCTCGATCCAGACCTGGTCGCCCAATACTTCAGCGACCCGGAGAACTGGAAGAGCGAGGCACCGCAAGGTGAGGGACAATGACGAGAATCGGCGGACCCAAAACCGATACGGTTGGCTGTCGGCAAAGACAGCATGGTCTTGCTGGGCGACCGGTCGCCGGGTCGACGTCAAAAAAACTGCTATTCGGTGCTGTTTACTTTCCTCCCAGAGCAACGTATTATTCATCCAGCATCAGGAACGTGGTCTGGATTAAGACCACTAGCAACCTGCCATCGGACGGCAAGGTGCTTTGAGCGAGAGACAA
>Ga0126383_10003637_pt1 | contig 10259 bp, 6 predicted proteins | sample PanSoiMetPlot_35_FD_96882 | JGI IMG/M metagenome (GOLD analysis project Ga0126383, IMG submission 96882) | Tropical forest soil microbial communities from Panama - MetaG Plot_35 | ecosystem: Environmental > Terrestrial > Soil > Tropical forest > Bulk soil | place: Panama | collected 2016-02-17
ATCACGCGACCATCCGATCCTACTCAGTGTGCCCGAAACTTATTATCTGAAATGCGTTGTGGCCAGGGTGATGAATTGAGGATCGCAAGAAAGAAACTCATCCACAAAGTCACACAAAGGAACACGAAGAAGAGCGGAAACGTCCGGGTCCCCCTTCGCGCCTTTCGTGTGACTTCGTGGACGAGGCTAGTTCAAACAGGAATCGCCTGAAGTCGCGTCACGATTTCATCGGCTTTATCGCCGCCGATCTCGGGACTGAGCGCCAGGTCGCGCTCGTAGAGCAACATGTATCTTACAACATTGTCGTCCTCATCGGCCCCGGAGAGCGCCGCGACCAGATCGGTCAGGACATTGTACGCGCCTTTTGTCTGAGAGAATCCGTTAGCGTTCTTCACGCCGAGCTGGTCATATCTGGGCGCGGCGTATCCGGCGCAATTGATGACCGCATCGTTGTGATTGATGTAGCCTTTGCCGACGATCACCTGGCAGCCTACCGACCAATTGCCGACTTTCAGCAATCCCTCGCCGCCCCAGTGAATATTGATCGTATTGTTACGCTCCAACCCCGCGGCCAGGTCCGCGTCAGTCAAAAACATGTCTTTCGTGCGGACGACCAGAACGCCTCGGCTCAAAGGCTTCAGCGCTTGAAAGACGCGATTCAGATCCGCGATCTTGTGCCAGCCGAAACGGTATAGGTGCTGCCCCTGCGTCAGAAAAGGGAAGCCCTCCGCGCTTTCGGTCGCGCCCGGATCGGTCGAACCAAGAAATTTGAACGCCAACCCACGGATGAGCAGGACGAACGCGTCATCGAATTTCCGGGCGCCGGCCTCGATTTCGGCCTCCTTTCGACGAACTCCTATCAGATGGATCTTGTTCGGATCGAAATCCCAGTTCGCGACTTTCACGGTGTCGGAAGGTTGAGGAAATTCAATGACCTTCTGCAACATGGCGTTCGGAGCGGCGACATATTTTTCTTTGACCTCATGGAGCAGCGACATCCATCTGGCGTATTCCTGGCCAGGGTTGGCGGCGGTCACGCCGGCCCATTCGGCCTTTTGATTTTTCGCCTTCCAGCGATTGGCATGCGAGATCGTTTTCGGCCCCATTGCGCCGTCGGGAGACCCGATCCCCGCATCGCCTTCGATCGTCCGCACGTACTCCTGAAAGAGACGAATGGCCGAAACTGTGCGGTAACCGCAGATTCCGTCGTCTTTGCCGGAAGGGAAGAATCCGGCGTCTCTGAGGAAGCGTTGCGCGCCGGCAACCGTCATTGCGCTTCCGCTTAACGGCCGGAACTCCTCCCATTCGCCGTTTTTCTCCCCCCGCAGTTTGTTTTCCCAGTTTTCCACACCGGTCAGTTTCTTCGCATGTTCGATGTAGTCATCCAGAGCTTCGGGTTGAACATTAGAGTCGTAGGTTCCCAGGCTGATCATGGCTGCTCCTCCGTAGGTTAAGGGAATGGTTATGCGCTCAGGCAAAAATTCTGAGGTGTAATCGCTGTCCATATTTCATATGCCATATGCGATATTTCATATGAAATATCGCATATGGCATATGAAATATGGACTAGCTCTCGCTGTGCTCCTCGCCGTCGTAATGGAGCGTCGTCATCTCCTCTTCGATTACGGTTTCGAGATGCACGGGGCGCCCCCAAAGCTTATAAACGTATTCAAGCACCTTGCGCGCGTACTTCAGGTCGAGTTCCGCGCTCTCGTAGCGGTGGCGTAGTAGGAGTTCCAGGTTGCGCTCGTAATCGCCATCGGCGACTTCGATGTACGGATATCCGAAGTTGGTCATGTTGGCCACGAGCTGATCGCGCACGCGCTCCCAGCGTTTCTCGGTCACGGTCCATTCCTCTTCGTCAATCAGCTCGAAAACGAACAGGTCAAGCTCCTCGCATAAATCCTCGGTCAGGTAGTTGCGGAGCAGCGAGATGTCGTTTTCCGTCTCACGAACTTCGAGCAGTTTAGCCCAGCCTTGCCCTGGTTGACGACCGAACTTCTCACGCTCTTCAGCCGTCGGATTGTCCCATCGCTTTTCAATGTCTTCGAGAATCTTGTAGCCGATGTAGTAAGGATTAAGCTGGCCGCGGTGCGGTGAAACGACGCCCGCGTGCAACTCGGCGAACTCGACATGCTCGTGATCCGGCAGATCGAGCTCGCGCATGATGCGTGAATGCCAGAAGGAATTGTGATTGATGAAACCGTTAGCGACGTACGAATGTTTCTCGTCAACTGTGATGTCATAAACGTCCGCGCAGCCACGCGTGATTTCCACAATCTCGTCCGTCAAATCCTCTTTTCTGAGCCACTGCCGATTTTCAACGTGCTCACACAGCGCCTCCTGCTTGCGAGACAAACTGAACCCAATTTCGGCGAGGAACCGCGCCGCGGATGTACCGGCTATCTCCAACTGTCGAATATCGTACTGGTGTTCGCGCTGGCGCGACAAAATTCCATAATTGAGCAGAACAATCTGGACAGTGTTTATCAACTCCTTACTGGCTGAAGAAAGACGGATACCTTGAGTTCCTGCATAAGCATCGGCATCGAAATACCCGCGCAGGAATGCTGATATTACACTTTTCGGCGAGCGCAGGACGAGAGGAGGGATTTTTTTGTCCCTGGCCTTGTCTTTAAGATTGATGCCGACCGATTCGAGCAGCTTCCAAAACTCACGCGAGTAGACAACGACGCGCCAGCGGTTGTGGCCTTCGCTTTCATCCAGCTTGCTGGAAGCTGTCACTCCAAATGTTGCTCTAATTATTTCAGAAAGCCGTTGCGCCAGTTCCTCGTCGCCTGTCGTTAATCCGATTCCCGACTTGGTTAGATTACCATCGCCGATGAAATAACCGAGGAACCATGCCAATTCCTCGTTCAGTTCAGTTGGCGATTTCAACAGGGTTCGCGTTGACATAACTCTTCCAGCACATCCTGGCCGATATGCCAGAGCTGACAATGCGGCGTCAATTGCTTCAGCGCTGCGCGACTCGTGCGTCCTGTGCAAATGTCTGATCGCTGTCGCGTACGAAACACCAGCTAGTTCAGCTACCGCCCCCAAAGACGCGCTCGGCGGCGTCGGAATAAAATTCAATAACTGCTTTTGAACCGGCCAGACGTTCGTTTCGTGTGCGAGCCTAATCTGGTTTCCGACAGCAATCTCATTGAGGTAAACCCAGTTTCCGTCAGCAAGTCGCACTCTGTGCTTTTCGGCGCCCTCAATTGTGAACCCGCGGCGAGTACGGATGCGGATGGTCGGAACTTTCTCTTCCTTGTGAAAATCGGTGATCCAGTCCAACTCACCCTGTCCCCCGCTGGCCACTTGTATCTTCTCATGAGCCTCGTATAGCTCATCGAAACGCACAAAGCCATTTTCAGTGGCCAACAGTGAATCCCCCGTGGCGCACGCCCATCCCTCGTTCAAAGTCTTGGTCTGCATTTGCGGCACGAAATAGAGCATCTCGTCGTGGATCATGCTCATCACGTCGCGCTGCCAGGGCTCCAAAACCGGCGAGTTCTGCATGATGAACCAGATCAGGTCCTTTTCTGGCCGTGTCTGTTTATCCTGCTCCTTCGCCGCTTCGGCTTTGGCCATCGCTTCACGCTCCTGCGCCGATATCAGATCGTCGAAAGGCCCGGGAGGAACTTTCCGTTTCTCCGGCTCGCCTCCTTTCTTCTCCCCCCCGTCTTTCTTGATGAAGAAGTACGGATCAATGTGCTCTTCGATCGAGAGCACGGCGTCGAGGAAATCTTCGACGATTTTGCGTCCGTATTTGAACTCGTATTCATTAATCCGTCGGGCGTGGATCGCGGCGTCGTCAATCATCCGGCGGTTGGTGCGCGAGAAATAAGCATTGTGCTTGAAGAAATCCACGTGCCCCAGCACGTGCGCGATGACCAGTTTGTTCTGCAGCAGCGAGTTGGTTTCGAGCAGGAAGGCGTACGCCGGATTGGAATTGATCACGACCTCGTAAATCTTCGACAGGCCGAAATCGTACATCGTCTTCATCTTGTGATAAGCCTTGCCGAAGGTCCAATGCGAGTAACGGCCGGGCAGCGCGTACGAGCCGACCTCGTACATCACGGTCGAGGGCACAATCTCGAACCGCGTCGGGAACGGATCCAGGCCGAACTTGTTCGTGGCGATGTCCCAGATCTGCTCGAGCGCTTTTTCAAGTTCACGTACTTCTCTGTCCATAACTTCCTCTCTGCCATTTTCCTGTCCGCCATTTTCCTGTCCGCCATTTTCCTGTTTGATTCCCGCTGACAGGAAAATGGCGGACAGGAAAATGTCCTAACCAAGAGGCGCCCTGCGGATCCGAACAATGGCGAAATCAATATAGCACGAATCGGTTGAAGGCGTAGGCTCTGCTGGGTATCATCACTAGAAATGGGACTTATAGATCTTATGAGTCTGATAAGTCCTATTTTGGAGGAGAAACGGATGCTCAAGTACGCGGAGATGACGACGGCGGAATTGATTGATCTGCTGTTCAAAGAAGAAGATCGTGTGACGGCCGAACACGCGCGGGAGTTGATCAACCGCAGCGAAGAAGCCGCCCGCCCGCTGCGCGAGATCCTGGCTAACGAGGATTACTGGTACGAAGGCCGGGGCGGCGACCATTGGATAGTGGTCCACGCCATCAACATCCTCGGCGCAATGCGTGACGGGCAAACGTTGCCCCTCCTGCTCGAGATGGTTCCGCATGCCTATTTCTCCAATCACGACTCGGCGGTCGAAGTCCTGCCCGCGGCGCTTGCGGAGTACGGCGCGGCGGCCCTCGAGACGTACATGAAATTCATCAGCGATTATCGCGGCGCATACCGGGACAACCCCGACTTCGGTCATTGCCGGCACACCCTCTCCGCCGCATTGACGCGCATCGCGCTCAAGGACGAAGCCGTTCATGCGCGCGTGGCCGATTTCATCATCGGACTGTTCGCCGACCCGCAGGAAGACGACAAAATTTTTCTCTCCTTCAGCGCCGACCATCCAATCGCGCTCGACAAAGCGCCTGGAAAAGAGCGCGGCCTGCAGGCTGTGCGCGCCGCATACGAGCGCGGAATGATCAGCCAGGAGATCAACGGTAGCTTCAAGGAATTTACACGGATGGTCAGAGACCACCATCCGAGCCTCCTTAACGATTTGAAATCGGGGCTTTTCGACTTCTATAAGCCCGAAGCGATCGAAAGGCGGCGGAAAGCGCGCGCGGAACAGGAAGAGGATGACCCGTACCGGCCACAAGCCAGGTCGGCCATCCCGGTAGGCTTTACGATCGCGGAGAGAGGAGGTCTGCAGCGAACCGAGAAAATAGGCCGCAATGATCCCTGCCCTTGCGGTTCGGGGAAGAAGTATAAGAAATGTTGCGGTCAATGATTGACAGCCGCGCGACCGGCTTCTAAAATCTGTCGGTTTCTAATCCGATTTCCCGAAGAGTATCCCTCGCAGATAGAACTCATGCATAGCCAGGCCTTAGTTACCCTTGAATTCGACAAGCTCAAGGAGCTCCTTCTGCAACAGACGCGCACTCCGCTTGGCGCGGGCGTAGCCGAAGCTCTGACTATTTCAGTCATCAAGGCTGAGATCGTTCGGGAGCTGCGGCTCGCCAGTGAGGGGGTCGTCTACCTGCGCGAGGGCACGGCGCTGGACGTTAACGACCTGCCCGACCCACGCCCGGCGCTCGGAAAACTGAGTGTCGCGGACGTCAACCTGGAGCCGTTCGAGATTCTAAACCTTTTGCGCCTGATTTCGGTGGCGATGGGATTGTGCGAAACCTTCCACAACGAGCAGGAGAAGTTCCCGCTCATCCGCGAAATCACCGAAACGATTCCGAACCTGCGGGCTCTCTATCAACGGTTGCGCGGCCGCATCTCTCCGACCGGCGAGATCGAGGATTTCGCCAGCCCGGAGTTGCGCGAAGTCCGGTTCCAGATTTCAAAGCTGCGCTCACAAATCCAGCGCTCGCTCGAAAACATTCTGAAGCGCGCCGAAGAGTCCCACGCGCTGCAAGATGAATTCATCACGATCCGCAACGAACGATACGTCATCCCGATTCGCAACGACAATCGCGGCGCGGTCGCGGGCGTCGTCCACGGGATGTCCTCTTCCGGACAAACAGCCTTTGTCGAGCCGCTCGAAACCATCGGTCTGAATAACGAACTCGTTCGGCTACGCGAACTCGAACAGGTCGAGATCACCAAAGTCCTCTTTTCGATCACCGAGCAACTGCGCGAAGAGCGCGCGGCGCTCGAAGCGATGTCGGACGCCGCCGGGCAAATTGATTTCATCGCGGCCAAAGCGCGCCTGGCGGTCGCGCAGAACGCGATTGAGCCTCGGGTGAATGAGGCCGGCAGACTCTCGCTCAAAGACGCGCGCCATCCGCTGCTCGAATCCAGTTTGAAAACCCAGGGGCTGCCGATCGTTCCGATCTCGATGGAACTCGACGCGGATCATCGCGTGATGGTCGTCAGCGGTCCGAACGCCGGCGGCAAGACTGTCGTTTTGAAGACCGCCGGATTACTTTCGCTGATGGCGCAGGCCGGATTGCTCGTTCCGGCTGTCGAGGCCGACCTCCCCATATTCCATCAGGTTCACGCCGACATCGGCGATCATCAGTCAATCGCGGCGAATCTTTCGACGTTCACCGCGCACATCCAGAACATCCGCGGGATCAGTGATGAATTCGATCCGCCCGCGTTGATACTGCTCGACGAGGTCGGCACGGGCACCGACCCGGAGGAAGGCTCGGCGCTGGGCGTCGCGATGGTCGATTATTTCCGCGAGCGCGGCGCTCACGTCATCGTCACGACTCACTACAGTGGTTTGAAAATGTACGCCACCAACACGCCGGGCGTAATCAACGCAAGCGTTGAGTTCGATGAACGTACATTAAAACCGACCTACCGCCTGCTGACCGGGCTGGCCGGGTCGTCATCAGGTATCGAAATCGCGCGCCGCTTCGGATTGCCGAAGGCGATCACTGAACGCGCGGCCGACCACGTGAAGACGGCCAGCGCGGAGGCGACCGAATATCTGCGAAGGCTGAAAGATCAGTTCGGCGCCCAGGGACAACTCATCGCGGCGATCGAGGAAGAGCGCGCGGCGGTGGCCGACAAATACGCCAGGCTCGAACTCGATTTCATCAAAAAAGAAAGAGAACGCGAAAAAGAGTTCCGCGCCGAATTGCAAAAAGTCGTTGATGAGTTCGTGACCAAAGCCGAAAAATTCGCGTCCTCCATCGAAGACGCCGTTGTGGCCCGCAAAATCCGCAAAGAGATTGAAAAGCGATCAGTCGAATTGAAGGTCGGGGCCAGTTCCGAGTCGCGCAGGATGCGTCAACGGTCGGAGGAGATTACGGGCGCGGAATCAGTCTCCGCCGAAGGCGTGGCGCCGGAAATCCCGCTCGAAAACCTGGAGGGTGTCGAGGCCGTTGATTTTCAACCCGGCGACCGCGTGCGCGTGCTTTCGCTCAATCAGGAGGGACTTGTCGAATCTGTCGGCGAGTCGGAGATCGTCGTGCAGATCGGCGCGCTGCGGTTCCGCGAAAAGCGGGCGAATCTCCGGCTCGCCGAGCGCAAGGTCGAGTCGAAGAAGAAAGCTCAGGCCGTCGCGGGTTTGCCGAAAGGCGTCTCAGTCATGCTGCAGGAACAACCCGCGATCAGCGGCGAACTGAACGTCATTGGCAAGACCGTTAACGAAGCTACGGAAGCGGCTGACAAGTTTCTGGACGCCGCCTATCTGGACAATCACGACCGCGTCCGCATCGTTCACGGAATCGGAATGGGCGCGCTCAAACGCGCGATCGCCGACCTGCTCTCGGGTCACCCACACGTCGCCAAATTTCACGCGGCGGAGCCCAACGAAGGCGGCGCCGGAGCGACCGTGGTAGAGTTGAAGAAATGAGCCAGAAACCTGTATCCGCCAATACAAGGTAGGCGATACAAGATAGGCGATACAAGATAGGCAATACAAGATAGGGGTAATAGAATGCCGGCTATCTCAAGGAAGTTTGACAGCTTCAAGGTCACCTATGAATCATTCGGCAATGGCCAGCCGGGGGCCACAATCACTTGTTACTCGCAGAATAAAAATATCGGCAGGATAGATTTTTACGAAACGGTTCCCGCCAGCCGCAAGAACCGGATCGAGGATGATTTGCTCATCCTCGTCTTCCGCATTACCAGTTTCGGCGACGTGCTGGCGATCTTGCGTTCCAAACGGACATACAGACTGGTGCTCGAAACAGACCTGCCATCTTTCCCAATAGGATACGTTGCGACCTAACACCATGCGAATCCCGCGCGGTTTCAGCGACGAGTTACGCAATCAGGCCGACATTGTGCGGATAGTCTCCGACTACGTTTCGCTGAAAAAGAAAGGGCGCGACTGGGCCGCCTGCTGTCCTTTTCACAATGAAAAGACCCCCAGTTTTTATGTCAGTCAGAGCAAACAGATTTTCAAATGTTTCGGTTGTTCCAAGGGGGGTAGCGTCTTCGATTTCGTCATGGAGATCGAAGGCTGCTCCTTCCCGGAAGCGATTCGCATTGTCGCCGACAAGACGGGCGTAACAGTCCCGGTAGAGACCAACAACACGCGCGAATACGAGGAGCGCGAGGGCCAGCGCGCGGAATTGACACAGCTCAATCAATGGGCGACCGAATTCTTTGAACAAAATCTGACCGAGACGTCGGAAGGCCGGCGCGCGATTGAATACCTCAACGCGCGCGGCTTGAGCGAAGAGACGCGGAAAACTTTCCGCCTCGGTTACGCGCCGAACAGTTATGACGCGATGGGGGGTTATCTGCGTTCACGCGGCGCGTCCAAGAACCAGATTGAACGCAGCGGTTTGGTGACCTTGAAAGAATCAGGCGGGTTTTACGACCGTTTTCGTGGGCGTCTGATGTTTCCGATTTGCGACACGCAGGGGCGGATTATCGCCTTTGGCGGACGCGTTCTCGGCGACGGCGAACCGAAATACCTCAATTCGCCCGAAACCGCGCTTTATACCAAAGGGCTGCACCTGTTCGGCCTGAGCCAAGCGCGAGAGTCGATTCGCCATCGCGGTTACGCGATCCTGGTCGAAGGCTATATGGACTTTCTCATTCCGTTTCAGGCCGGCGTCAGGAATCTGGTCGCCAGTCTGGGCACGGCGCTGACCGAGAATCAAGCGCGCCTGCTGGGACGTTATGCGCGGCGGATCGTGGTCAACTTCGACCCCGATTCGGCGGGCCAGGCTGCGACTAAACGCAGTCTAGAGTTACTTTTAACTGAGGCTTTCAAGGTCAACGTCTTGACCTTGCCGGACAACTTGGACCCCGATGAGTACATCAGAGCGCACGGCCCGGAAGGCTACTTAAAGCTTTTGAAAGGCTCGCAGCCCTTCCTGGATTATATCGTCGACCAAGCGATCAGCTCCAATGACCAAAGCCGTCCCACTGGCAAAGTCGAAACGATTAACGCAATTCTCCCGTATCTACGTTTGGTCAAAGATCGCATCGAGCGGGCCGAGCATTTCGAGCGGATCGCCGACCGTCTGAAAATTGACAGTCGTCTGATTCGCGAGGAGTTCAAGAAAGCCGCCGAAATCCGTTCGGAAAGAGTCAGCGAGCGGATTATCAAAGCGACCCTGGTTGTCAAGCCCGCGGAGCGAAAATTGCTAGAAATTTTAATCAACCAGGGCGCCGTTCGGCGGCTCATGATGTTTCAGATGAGAGAAGAGGATTACGAAGGGCTAAGGACGGCCCAACTCTTCCGCCTGATCTTTGAGTTTGAGCGAAAAGGAGTCGAGGCGAGCTATCACAATCTGAGTCAGGCGTTGGACGACGAGGATTTGGCGCGCGACATGTTGCCGAGCCTGATGTTAGGCGGCGCGGATTCCAGCCTGGCGGAATCCGGCTCGACCGAAAGCGCCGAGCGTGAGGCTGCTGAGAGCCTTCATTCCCTGCGCTGCGCCAAACTGGCTGAAAAACAGGCGGCCTTACAGGTCGAAATCAACCAGGCGCAGCGCAACAACGACGCGGCGCGAGTCGGCGAATTGATGATGCTCAAGTTCGAATTGGCTAAACAGGAGCGGGCGCTGTCGCAAAGTAACGGCCAATAAAACGAATTGAGCCGTCAGGAACGTAAGGGTTGAAAAGACGCCAAAACTTTTGCCCGCCATTTGCGCGTAATGAGAAGTGAGCAGAGTGAATGAAATACATCAAGGGGTGATTAAATTGGACGAGAAATATACAGACGATGTTCAGAAACTTCTGGATATG
>Ga0126383_10003638_pt1 | contig 10258 bp, 5 predicted proteins | sample PanSoiMetPlot_35_FD_96882 | JGI IMG/M metagenome (GOLD analysis project Ga0126383, IMG submission 96882) | Tropical forest soil microbial communities from Panama - MetaG Plot_35 | ecosystem: Environmental > Terrestrial > Soil > Tropical forest > Bulk soil | place: Panama | collected 2016-02-17
CGTCCTTACTTGCGGCAAGCCCACATCCGAAAAGCGCAAGCGTCGACACGGCGGCGACTCTGAGTGAAGTCTTCATTGCGACAATCCCCTTTCAGTGGCGACGGCCGTGACCCCAACCAGGTAGGCTCCGGAGGCGCAGCCGACGCCACAGGGCGATACGCCGCCGCTGTCGCGTCGGTTACGCTTGGTTCGCACCTGGCAAAGGCGGACACCTGCATGCCCTGGCAAATCTTCATCGGGATTGCGGCATCGCTGCTGGTCGCTTGGGGTGTGCTCGTCCTATTCCTGGCGCTTCCAAAGCCGAAAGGATCGCTCCTTCAGGAGGCTCTTCGATTGCTGCCGGACACACTGCGATTGCTTCGCCGACTAGCGACGGACGGCGCCTTGCCGACAGGCATCCGCGTCCGACTGTGGCTGGTTTTCGTGTATCTCGCGATCCCGGTCGACATCATCCCCGACTTCATCCCAGTTATCGGCTATGCCGACGACGCAATCATCGTCTGCGTGGTTCTGCCCTCTCTCGTGCGCCGCGCTGGAGCCCAGGCCATTCGCCGACACTGGCCAGGGACCGAGGACGGCGTGGCGGCACTCTGGCGCGTCGCAGGCCTGCCCGGTTCAGCTGGCGGTTCGACTCAGTAGTTACTTAGCGCCATCCTCAGCCTGGCGAAATCATCTCTGGCCCTCAGGTAGCGGACCCTGGTTCCCTCTCGTACCGCCTCGGGCCGGCACTGACCTCCTAAAAGGACGGGCTTACGGCGACCTGACGGCAATTCTTTCTCTCCCTCAGTCGTATTGGGTTGTACCGAAGTCTGTCTGCCCGTCGATACGCCAAGGCGATGCTTCCGCGAGAATCTGAAAGGGAACTTCTTCAAGAACCCCCACGCACTTCGGGCTAACCCCTCACCAAGGGGGACCGATCGACCTCGCCGAACTTCATTCTTTGCAATACGAGGAAGCGACCATGAAGGATCAAGTGAAATTCGAAATCGAAGACGCTCAAGGGGAAAGAACGCAACGAATATACGCGAGACTTGCGGGCTTTCTGTTGCTATGGCTGATCATCAATGGTCTCGGCGGCGCCCTTATTTTCTCCCACATCCTCGGGAGTGGAACCTTCGCAGAAACCGCCAAGAGAATCGCAGCCTCGGAACGCTTATATCGAGTGGCGCTCTCCAGTGAGGTGATTGAGACTTTGAGCGCAGTCCTGCTTGCTTTCGCACTCTATGTAACGCTCAAGCCTGTCAACAATCTTCTGGCTCAGCTCGCCATGATCTTCATTTTGGAAGATTCAATCTTAGGCTGGGTGGTGCGGATGTGCGGCTTCGTGAGATTGCATCTTTATACTTCCTCGCAGTCAGTGGGAGCATCCGGAACAATCCCATCGCAGGCGTTAGTGGACCTAACGCGCCGTATTGCAGGCGCTGCGGAGAACGTCGGCGGCATTTGTTTCGGCATCGGCTCACTTCTGTTCTTTTATCTGTTTTTCAAATCGAGATATATCCCCAAGATCCTGTCCGCGCTGGGCCTCTCTGCCTCGGTGATTTGGACAGGCCTGTATTTTGCCAATTTGGTCTTCCCGGAACGGCACGCGGTATTCCAGTACATCTGTTGGCCGCTGATGGCCGTCGCCGAAGTGACAACGGGCTTCTACCTGATGCTCTTTGCGGTAAAGACCCAAGACCGTGGCGATCAATCTGCTCAGCGGGCGGCAACCGCTGGCTAGGTAGCGGTTCGTCCTCGGAATGCGGGATGGAGGCGGTGGGAATCGAAAGTGGCAGTCACTCTTGACTCATTAGTCTCGCACGACGCCCGGAAAGGATCTCGCAGCAGCCAGAGCGCCCCGCCGTGTAAATCCGGCGGATCCGCAACCGGCAGACGGCGGGTGAGTAGCAGAAAGAGTCCGGCTTTCTCGAATGCCTCGATTGCGTCTTCGCCGTGACGGCGGCGAAACTCGTCTCTGAGGAGCCAGCCTTCAGTCCGTGAACATGAGGTCTGTCAACAACAGTGCTCCGGTGCCGCTTTGACTGAATTCAACGCGGACCGACTGCACCTGACTCAAATCGACGCCGATGAACTGAACCAACCGAATACGAATGGTGTTCAATACCACCTTCGGGACCGCACCGACCTGCCCAGGTGGATAATAGAGCGCGTCGGAGTTGTTGCTCACTCGAACAGAAGCCGAATTTCCCGCGCGATCGGTGAGGATCACTGAGAAGTCCTGCGGTACATCGGGAGGATTACGAGGGTCGTCGAAATTGACGCTCGCGCGGAATTGAACCGCGGCGTAGGAACGGACATCGCCGGTTGCATCGTTTGGAATCTGATTGGTCCATCCCGCACGATCGTCATCCCAGCCGAAGCGGAGCTGACTCAGACCGCGCGCTTGTATCAGCGGGCTTGGCGTGGTGTGGGGCTGCCGTCTGGTGGGCTGGTCTTCCAGGCAGTGCACGGGCTCAGGGTCTTCGCCTCCGCACAAGTCGTAAGGATTGAGACCGTTCGGAGTCACCGGTTCGCCCAGGTCATCGGTGGAGAGCCGGTCTTCGAACAGCAACGAGTTGACGGTCAGCCTCGAGCCGGGCGCGTCTTTGGGGTGATACGAAACGTGTATCTCGGTCGTCATCGCTGACGGGGGCGGCGGCGAATCGCCCTTGAGTATCGGCAGGAAGTCTTCGCCGCCCAAATAGGTTCGCATGAAGCCGGTCAAATAGGCGCGCAACGTTCCGTGAACCTGCTCCTGCGTAAGGCGGTGGTTGCCTTCTCCAGTTCCGCAGAAGGGATCGCTCCCTCTGGGGTCTTCGAATTGAAGCCAGTCGTCCCAGGTTGCGGCCGGCCAGCCACCTGGCGCCCAGATGGTGTTGTAGAACGAGTGATTTCCACCCATGACCAGCACGTAGTGTTTATTGGTCTGGTCCCCTACAACGTAACGCGCGTCATCGAAATAGTGCACGCCCTGGAGATCGGCGACGTCGCCATCGCAATATGGAAGCAGGACCGCGATATCGACTGAGTCGAGGCGCTCACGAATACGATCGACCGGCGCCAACGGAAACACAGCTCGAACGCCATAGGGTGAACCCAGCTCGCGATTGTAATTGTAATGTCGAGCAACGCCGCCCCCTCCTCGCGAATGACCCATCGTGCCGACGTGGGTCAAATCCACTTTCCCCACGAAGAGCTCTCCAAACGGGTCGGCGCCGGTGGTGTTGAACGTGCTCCATTGATCGAGGTGGCGCTGAATCAGGGCTGCTCGCCACATCATTCCCTGGTCGGGGAACAGCGTATCGCGCGCGTTGACTCCATTGGCACTGATGGAAATGACGATGTATCCGTAGCTGGCGAGGATTTCCTGCTCGTATTCATATCCAACGTAGCTCGGAATCGGCGCTCGCGGTGGAGTACACGGCCACTGCAAAAAGGCAACGTTCCCCTGGTAACACGTGGGGTGATAACCATGCAGAAATACCACCAACGGGAAAGGACCGCCCGACAGATCCTCGGGATGGTAGACCACCGCGCGAAGCTCAGTCGGCTGGTCCGAGAATCTGAAGGCATCGTCGCCGTAATCGTATTCGGCTCGAGCAACCGCGAGGGGACCTGGATCGCCGGGATCCTGAGCGTGCGTCGCGCTGGCAAAAAGCAAGAACAACGTCGCAAGCGCCTGAGCGAAAGCCTCTCGCTGGGGAATCATCCTCCACCTCCGGGGGCCGAGGAGGTCAGCTTGGTTTTATCGAGCGTTCCAAAATCGCGCTGCCTTTCACCCTCTCCACTTCCATATTGAAAGATGACCCTGTCCCCAGATTTGGCGTTCCGAAATTGCTCGCGGCTCAGATAAAATATGCGCGTGTAAAGGCTACCATCTTCTGCGGGCCCACTAAGGATGATCTCTTGTTTTCCAATTCGTAGAACCGGAATCTCGCTTCGCAAGAACGGTTCATCGCTGTGGATAACGATTTCGATGGTGGAGCCTGAGTTGGCGGTTCGCAAGGCGACGATCGAGTTCCCTTGAGCTTGAGCCATTGCTCCCGAGCCGCTCAGTGCAATGAGAAACGTTTGAGCGAGCGCTGGGGCGAGAGAAGTGCGCGAGCTCCTCCGACCCCTCGTCTTTGGATTGTCATTCATAGGATGCCGTCCCCCGAAGCGCATCTTCCATGCGGCGCGCGGACATTCCTACGAAGGATGAGAACCGTCAAGGCGTCAAACACGGCCAAGCTTGTTGCCTGAGCACTTGCGTAAGCAGCATCGGAACGGCTGGGCGACGTGGGGCTGGGGCGAAACTTGTGGGAAAGCCCCGAGCAGCAGCCCTTACAGCCGCAGCGCGTCACCCTCCGAAAAACGGCATGGAGGCGGCGGGAATCGAAGACACGAGGAAGGTACGTAAAACATTAATTGAGACGCGACCTTGCCGCGTACCCTTCGGAAACTCCTCAAGACTTCGTCCCGCCTCGTTCCAGCATGTTCCAGTGAGTCCCACCGATTGGAGCACGCTTACGGCAACCTGACGGCAACGAAGCCATCGGGATCGATCGACGAAATTGGGTTGTTGCTCACATACACATAGGCCGGCATGGAACGGCCCGTTTGATGGTGCCTTATGGCTCGCACTTGCACTCGATCGTCAAGGCGATGCCCGACTTCCGCTCCCAGTCCGCTCCCCAGTCAGATTCCCAAGTCCCCGCCCATCCGCTAGAAGCGTGGGCATGCTGGACCTGAAATACGTCTCACAGAACTTAGATCAGGTCGTGGCGCGCTTGGCCACCCGCGGGGCCGGGCTCGAACTGGCCCCCTTCCAGAAGCTGTTCAAGGAGCGGGGCGAGCTCTACAGGGCCATGGAGACGCTCAGCCATCGGCGCAACGTAGCCAACGAGCAGATCAAGAAACAGGCGAAGGAGGATCCCAAAGCGATCGACGCGCTGCGCGGCGAGATGCGTGCGGTCTCGCAGGAGATCAAGGACAAAGAAGGCCGGCTCAAGGACGTGGAGACGCTGCTCGACCGCATCCTCTACGACATCCCCAACCTGCCGCACGAGTCGGTCCCGGTGGGAGCGTCCGCCGAGCAGAACCGCGTCGAGCGCGAGTGGGGCGAGAAGCCAAAGCTCTCCTTTCCCCCGAAGCAACACTTCGAGATCGGCGAGCGGCTGGGGATGCTCGACTTCGATCGCGCTGCGAAGGTGTCCGGGTCTCGCTTCGTCTTCTATCGGGGGGCGTTGGCGCGCCTCGAGCGCGCGCTGGTGACCTTCATGATCGACCTCCACGCCACCAAGGGTTACCTGGAGCTGCTACCTCCGTACCTCGTCAACCGGGCGGCCATGACCGGCACCGGGCAACTGCCCAAGTTCGAGCAAGACGCCTTCAAGACGACCGCACCCGCGGAGTACTTCATGATTCCGACGGCCGAGGTCCCGGTGACCAACTACCACCAGGACGAGATCATCGAAGGGCCGCTGCCGCTCAGGTACTGCGCCTTCTCGCCCTGCTTCCGCGCCGAGGCGGGCGCCGCAGGCAAGGACACGCGCGGGCTAATCAGGCAGCACCAGTTCCACAAGGTCGAGCTGGTGAAGTTCGCGTCGCCGGAGTCCAGTTTCGCCGAGCTCGAATCGCTCACGGATGACGCCTGCGACGTGCTGCGCAAGCTGCGCCTGCCGCACCGGGTGGTGACACTCTGCACCGGCGACATGGGCTTCTCCGCTACCAAGACCTACGACATAGAGGTCTGGCTCCCCGGGCAGAGCACCTACCGGGAGATCAGCTCTTGCTCCAACTTCGGAGACTTTCAAGCGCGCCGGGCGAAGATTCGCTTCCGGCGGCAGAAAGGCGACAAGCCGCAGCTGGTCCACACGCTCAATGGCTCCGGCCTGGCTGTTGGGCGGACAGTGGTGGCGATCCTCGAGAACGGGCAGCAGGAGGACGGCACCGTAGTGCTTCCCGAGGCGATTTGCCCGTACATGGGCGGTCTCGAGAGGCTGGTGCCCGCCCGACCTCCACGGTAGGAGAGCCGGCCCCATTTCCTTCGTGGAAGAGCTCACCTGGCGGGGGGCTCGTCCAACGGAGCACGGAGCCTAATTGGGCAACTGGTCCCTAAGCTGAACGACCAGCGCTCCCGAGGGACATGCTTCCCGAAGGAATTGGCCCTAGAATTCCATTGTGGGCTGACAGCCGCCGTGCGGCACGCCCGTGTACTTTGTGGAACCGTCTGGACAGATGTATGCGCATTCTGCGGGTACGAGGTCTTCGTGCCCAGGTAAGGCAGGAATCGTAGTAATGTACGTGCATTTCATGGGTGTGCTCCGACTGTCTGCGCAAACTTTTGCCAGCGCGATCGTACCGAAGATTGCGGCCGTTACTTCGGCGGCTTCGATGATGATCGGAACAAGAGGTATAAGGATTGCGACAAACCGACCATCGGGGTCCGTGTTGCGGATTGGGTTGTCCAGCGCATAGCCGTACGTCGGAAGACTATGACCTGCCTTCGCGAAGCGTGTCGGCATGGCAGAGTGCTCCAGAATCGGTTCTGGCTCCAGGTACCGACCGGCGCTGAAGTCGTAATATCGATTCCAGTTTTCGAACAGATCCGTCTCGGAGTCGAAGTATTGGCCTGGGAACCCGAGTGGCGTCCAGAAGGGCTGGGCGTCCGTTTGGTAGCGCCGATACTGGTAGGCTTCGGTGACGATGCCGGTGTAGGGAAAATTCGGAGTCTGAGGGCAGGTACAGTCGACGCCCCCAAGTCCGTTCGGACAGCATTGCTGTGGGCCGGACACGAAGGAAACCTTGAGGTGTCCCGCGCTGGGCGTCACCCAATTGGTCCACACCTGCCCTCGGTGGTAGCCCCGGTACGGCCCATCCAATGCGGTCCCTGGCGGATCTCCGTCGTACACCGTGGCGTAGTCCGTGCTTGCGTCCTGCACATCCACCTGATGCAGCAGCACGCGCATTGACACGCTGAGCGAAGGCGCCCCCCGGGCCTGGGTAAAGTCGGCCACCGTCGCGTTGGCATTGTTCGGGTAGGGATGGACCGTGTCCTTGTGCAACTGGACGCGGTTGACGTAGCCGAACGGATCGTACTCCCCTGTTCCGACGACCTGGCGCTGTGCATCCAGCATCAATATCGGTTTTCCTACGTGGTCGGTTATCGGGAAGTAGAAGCCGCAGACAGCAGGCTCCCCGTTTCTGGTGCAGTCGCCGGTGCTGTCCGCCAAGCGGCCAAAGTTTAGGTCAGTCTTTCCGCGAATGACAATAAGTGGTCGCCCCCCGAGCCAGACGTAGTTGTCGTCGGGGTGGAAGGTTGCAGCAGCGCTTGCCGAGTCGTTGCCCTGGTCCACCAACAGTTGATGGCCCATGTCGTAGAAGAATTCATCGGTATTTCCGAGCGGGTACACCTTCATTCTTCGTCGGTTAAGCGCGTCGTAGAAGTAGTTGTACGCGGCTCCGTTCACAGACACGCCCTTGAAGACCGTGTCCAATGCACCGCCCGACGAGCCGTCGGTCTCTCCGTAGGCGAATGAGAGCGCGTGGGCCGGGTTTCCGGAGGAATCGTTTTCCCAAGTCTTGCCGCTGACGCGTCCATCCAAGTCGTACGAATAGTTATGAGCGAGAATGGAGGGCGGAGTGGCGCTGGCGCAGCCAGAGCTTCTGCGCGTGAGCTGATCGGGATGGCCCGCTGCGCCGTAGGTTAAGACATTTGCGTTGGGAGCGCAGGCGTCCACTGTTTCGCTGGTGCGGTTTCCGCGGCCGTCGTAGCCGTAAGCGCGGGAACTAAACGAGCCACCGGCGGCGGCGAAGTTGCCTGCTGGACGAGTGGCAAGAATTAACCGCTGAAGCGGATCGTATCCCGGAGCACCGGTTACCGCATCTCCGTAAACTTCGGTGCGCGGGGTGGTAGCGTCCAAAAGACAAGAATCAATCTGAGCCACCTGGTCCCCGGAGTACTTGTAGTTCATCTTGAGAATGGAGCCATTGGCGTAACCGGGACGGTAGGTGTCGCTGTCGGCAAGTCCGGAGACCCAGATTCCCATCGGCGTCGACTGATAAAAGTAAGCGAAGCTGAAAGGCCAGATGGTGGGACTCGTGGTGGGACAGCCTCCGGAGAGCGGTGAATAGTTGTAGTAGCCTCGAGCATACTCCACGGCGCTGCGGGTACTCGAAGTCGGATGGTTGATTTGGTAGCCGCGCAGTCCGCCATACGGCTCCCAGGCAATGTTTGAAATGACGCCGGAGAGCGTCGTCCAGCTCGTCCCGTTGTAGGTAGAGACGTCGATGCTCGCCACTCTGTCGGTGGGAAGGGTGGTGTTGGGGAAGGTGCCATAGTTGAAAGTGACGGTTCGCCCAAAGGGATAAACAATCGACGTCAAATTGCCATTGGCCGAGTAGGTATAGGAAGTGTGTGGATTGAGGTTGGGCGTGCCGGCGCTGCAGACCGAAGTGCCCTGCCGGAGTCGGATTTCCTTCGTCACCCTCCCCCAGACGTCGTACTGGTACCAAGTCTGGCCGAAGGAGTCGTTGCGGTAACGCATTCGCCCGAGCGTGTTGGACGGTTGCGGGCAACTGGCGTCGAGGGTGGCCGAATTGTCGTAGCCGAGACTGTAGAGCAACTCGCTGCCCGCGGTCGGCCGCGCGTAGAAGTGGGTGAGGGACAACTCTCTTCCCATGTCGTCATAGACGCGCTGCAAATAGTCGCCGTTGGCAACCATCGCCGGCGTCTGCCTGTTGAGGACGTTTCCGCGCGCGTCGTAGTCGTAACGGATAGTGCCCGAGCCACCGGTGCCGTTGTCCGTCCACGGGAGGGTAGCGGAGATGACGTTGCCAAAGTCGTCGTACTGGTAACTGGCCAGTGGCTGGGTGCATTGGCTGCAGTCCCCTTTGGTGGCGGTGATGGGGCAGCCCGAGACGACGCTCTTCACGTTGCCTTGCGCGTCGTAGCTTAGGCAAGTCCGGGTGGCGCCATTTGCCGCCGGAACTTCGTCCAGCCCGTTCAGGCGATTGGCCCTGTCGTAGGAAAGCGCAGAGCAAAGAGGAGAAATCGGCTGGCCGGTGGTATCTGCTCCGCCGCAGAACGCCGGGGCGCCGCTGTTGAAGGGAAACCCGATGCCGGTGAGGTTGTCGGCTCCGTCGAAGAGGCGCTTCGTCTCGTAGTGCACGGCCCAACTGACGTTCGCCTGACCATCGCTCTCCCACGTCGTCCGGCCGCGCCCATCCGGATGGTAGTAGTGCCGTGCCCGCGCTTCTTGGCCGGTGCTCCACCAGCCAAAGTACTCCTCTTCGGTGAGGCGATTGTCGCTTCCGTACGCGTAACGAACGGACTCGGTCCAGTTGTCCAAGCCCGGGCTCACCGCGCCAGCCGCCTTGCGCTTCTCCATCAGGAAACCGTTCCAGGTGCCGCCAGCTTGGTGGATGAAGACTTCGTAGTTTCCTTGCGGGCGCTGAATCGAGGCGAGCTTCCCAAATTCATACGTATAGGTGGTGGTTTGCCCTTCGGTGGTTTCGGACTTCACCCGGTCCTCTTCGTACGTGTACGCGGTAGCGACGCCGTTCGGGTCCGTCACCCGCATCGGATTGCCGCGCGCGTCGTAGTTGCCGTAGTTGGTATCCAGCGAGGTAAACCCGGTGCACGTCGTGGGTTCGCCGTTCTGCGGAAAACGCGAGACCTTTTGCAGGCGATTGGCGTTGTTGTTCGACGTGCTGCTCGGCCAGTAGAAATACTGCGTGATGGGGATGTTGGTGGTTGGCGCGACGTCGCAGTCGGTGGAGGCAGGGCCCGCGACGAGACAGGGGCCGTGAATCTCCAAGGTACGTCCGAGCGCATCGTCCGACGACTCGTTCAGACAAAAGTGGCGCGTGAAATAAAACGTCCCGATGTAGCGCTGCGACGTCGTCCAAGTGCTGCCGTTCCAAGTCTGCGTGTATCCAGACTTGATGACGGCTTTGAGCCGATTCACTCCGGTGTCGTAAATGTATTGTGTGGTTGCGTTCTGTCCGGACTGCAGCACCGAGGGGCGGCTTTCACTGCTGCGCAGTTGCTCGTAGGCCCGGGGGGACTGGGTGGTGCCCCCATAGATGTAGCTGTAGTTTACCGTCTCGAGCGCGCCGCCGCCGTCCGGCGCCGTGGCGCCCTTGTAGAGTGCCGTCAACTCGGAAGGGAGCAGAAAGCCCGCGTCGGCGGGGACGCTGCTCGGCAAGGAGTATCCGTAGGCGGTCCAATTCCCTCGTTTGTCCTGAGCTGCCTGGGTGACGAAGTTGCTTCCCGGAAGTTGCATCCAGCTCC
>Ga0126383_10003639_pt1 | contig 10257 bp, 10 predicted proteins | sample PanSoiMetPlot_35_FD_96882 | JGI IMG/M metagenome (GOLD analysis project Ga0126383, IMG submission 96882) | Tropical forest soil microbial communities from Panama - MetaG Plot_35 | ecosystem: Environmental > Terrestrial > Soil > Tropical forest > Bulk soil | place: Panama | collected 2016-02-17
CGATTGCGAAGCTGCACCTATGTAAGTGTTGGCATCCCGCTCCACCTGCGCCAGGAAATAGCCGCGGTCAGCAACTCCCGAGCCGCTTGGAATTGGTAAGACCACCGACGATGCGTGTTGGGAAAGGATATTCATTCGACAAAACTCATTAAGCGGAAGCCCGAATGTATTCGGGATATTCCAATCCGCAAGAAAAAAGGCCTGATATCGCGTCTTGGTTGCAGGTAACTCGTCAAATCACGGTCGTGACAAATGGCAATTTTACGGACCGATGCCCGCAATCCGATGCTCCTGAAATCTAGTCGAGAGCACTCTGGCGTCATTTATTTTTTGCCGCTATCGCCGCCTGCGCAGCCAAGCGTCAAGGCTGAGGCGCCCTGCACCGCCGACAAACAAGAACAGGAAACCGCCCAGTATCGCCAGGTTCTTATAGAAACTCGAATCCTGTGCCCGGCGGACGGCTAGGTCGGTGAATTCCCAGTATCGATGCGAGCTGAAAGTCGCAACCAGCATGAACACAATCATCACCAGCACAACGTAGCGTGTCGCGAGCCCAAGAATCAGGGCAATTCCCCCCGAAAAATTCTGCTGGGACAGCGATGTAGGCTAAAAAGGGTGCTAACCCGCGTGCTGGGAAAGTCGCTCCATAGGCAGGGATGTCAAAAATTTTTCCGTAGCCACTGCGCATAAAAATCCAGCCGAGGAGAATACGTCCGATCAGCAGGAGGATATCGGATGTGCTTGCGGCTAGGCTATCGGCGCCTGACAAGGCGGGATGTGAACTGTTCTGGATCGTGGTCATGACTTTCCGCGTTACGTCGAGAGTGGTGTGCACAAGCTTTTTATCAGGAAGAATAACACGCATAGAAATCATTTTGTTCCTTTGGCAGCTCGAAAAGCCTACGCAAAGCCGATCGTACGATAACAGCGAGTTTTCGATTCTCATTCGGCGAGACAAAAAAACGCTACCCCTTTTCAGTAATGTCCTCGTACACGTCGATCTCCATCGCTCCGGGGAAGAGCGTGCGCCAAGCCTGCAAGTAGTTTTGCATTATTGGTTCGCTGGCAAGTTTTTGACGATTAAATTCGACTGCCTCATCAGTTTCGTACTCGATCACTTGGAGGAATTGAGTTTGATCATCGGCATTGCGGAGCAAGCGAACCTGGGCCTCACCGAATGCCTTGTACAGCGGCAAGGCGTTCTTCATCATCGTCATGAGGAGCGCTGTTGCATCGGCGGACGGCGTTTTTACTTTCACGTGTAAAATTCGCCTCGCTTTTGGCGTGTCGTCGGCCATTGGGGGTAGCCTCCTCGAATTCGCGAGATTCCATTTTGAATCGGAATTATAAATATTATTGGCAACGAGGCCATGGATTGGTCCGTAAGCAAAAACGCCACCCCAGCCGGCACACTCTTCGCGTTAGTATGTGCTGTCGGCGGTGGGTGGGGCGGTCGTGAAACCAGCCGGTGAAGCTAGCCGCCCAGCCTCTTCAAGACCGCGTCGAGCTGTTCGAGATCCCGGTACTTGATCCGCAACGTGCCACCCTCGCCGCGGTGATCGATGGTAACTGCAAGTCCCAGTGCATCCGAAAGTCTTTTTTCCAGCGCGCGCGTGTCGGCGTCCTTGGCACCGCTGATGAAGCCTTTTGTCTCGCGTTCCACCTGGCGGGCCCGCCCCGTCGCATCCTTGTGCATTCGCGCCTCGACTTGCCGCACGCTCAGATCTTTGTCGATGATTTCGTGGGCTATCTGCTCGGCGTTCGGCTGACCGAGCAGCAGCCGCGCGTGGCCGGCAGAGATTTTGTTCGAGCGCACCAATTGCTTTACTGGTTCCGGCAACTTGAGTAGCCTAATTGTGTTCGCAACGTGTGGCCGGCTTTTGCCGACGATCTGAGCGACTTCTTCCTGCGTGCGATTGAAATCGTCCATTAGCGCCAGATAGCCGCTTGCCTCCTCAATCGGATTGAGATCGGTACGCTGCACATTTTCGATGATGGCAAATTCCAGCGACTGCGCGTCATTTGCTTCCACCACGGCGATCGGCACGTCATGCAAGCCAGCACGCTGTGCGGCACGCCACCGCCGCTCTCCGGCGATGATTTCAAAGTTATCGGCTTGCAGCGGGCGCACGACGATCGGTTGAATGATGCCACGCTCGCGAATTGAATCGGATAGTTCATCGAGTTCGGCATCAGTGAACATCCGGCGCGGATTGCGCGGATTGGGACGTAAATTTTCAATTGGGGCACGGCGGGGCTTGCGGCCACTGTCGGTTACGGAGGTTTCCTCGCTAACGTCCCCGATCAGCGCTGCCAGACCGCGTCCCAATCTCGAGTGATCCGCCATTGCCCCCGCTCTTGAACTCCGTGCCACGATATTCCTTTCCGTGTTGCTGCCGTCAATATTGAGACTTTGTGGATTACTATCCGGCTTTCAAGGCTTTCTCGCGCTGGATGATCTCAGTAGCGAGCCGCAAATAGGCTTCGCTGCCGACGCATTTGAGATCATAAACCAGCACTGGCTTGCCATAGGACGGCGCTTCCGAAATCCGTACGTTGCGCGGAATTATCGTCTCGTACACTTTGTTGCCCATGAACTGGCGTACGTCCGCGACAACCTGGCCGGAGAGGTTATTGCGCGAGTCATACATGGTCAGCACGATGCCGTGAATCGACAACGTCGGATTGAGCGTCGTCTTGACTTGCTCAATCGTTTTCAGAAGCTGCGAAAGCCCTTCGAGTGCGAAGAACTCGCATTGCAGTGGAACTAGAATTGAATCTGCTGCGGCCATTGCGTTGACCGTCAGCAGATTGAGCGATGGCGGACAGTCGACCAGCACATAATTGAAATCGTAGTTGCGCGTGCCGCTATTGAGTTGTCGTAGTGCATTGCGCAAGCGGAAGGCGCGGTCGCGTTGTTGACCGATTTCAAGCTCCAAGCCCGACAGATCTAGTGTCGATGGCGCGATATAGAGCTGGGGCACACCAGTCTGCAAAACGGCGTCGGTCACCGGCGCTGCGCCGGTAAGGACATCGTAGGTCGATGTGCGGCGCGATTTGCGTTCGATACCCAGTCCAGTCGACGCGTTGCCCTGCGGATCGAGATCGATGATCAGAACATGCTCACCGATCGCGGCGAGCGCAGTACCAAGATTGATTGCGGTTGTTGTCTTGCCGACCCCGCCTTTCTGATTGGCAATCGCGAGCACCCGCGGCCGGGCGGCATCGGGTTTCACGGCTGGTTTAGCGAACGGAACAACTGGTGAATCAATGGGCGGGTTGGACATTTGAAAGTCAGTCATGCTCCATATTCATAAGTTGGCTGGCCCACCCAACTCATTGAAATAACGAGTAAACCAGGCGTTTCACTTTTTCTGAACAGGCTCTAGGCTGTGGATGATAATGATTGAACTCTTCGGACTGGTCTTGCTAGGCACCCTGCCGGCTTTGAGTCTCCAGTATTTAGCGGCAGCGGTCAATTCAGCATCTACATGTTGACCCTTGGGGAACAGACCGATGGCGCCGCGGTGAATTAAAGGAAACGCCTGATCGCAGAGGATTTTCAATGGGGCCAGAGCGCGCGCGGTAACGGCATGCACGGATTCCGTACAGCTTTCCCCAAATTTCTCGATTCGCTCCTGATGCACAACCACCCCTGCCCCAGTCTTTCGCGCCGCATCGCGCAAGAAGGCTGCTTTTTTCCCATTACTTTCAATGAGATGAACTCTAGTTCCTGGCCGCCCCGCAAGGGCAATTGGAAGTCCTGGAAATCCACCGCCCGATCCGAAATCGACCCACACCCGGGCCTGCGGCGCTAGAGCGAGGAGCTGGAGCGAATCAGCGATATGGCGTGTCCATAACTCATGAAGCGTCGAGGGGGCCACGAGGTTGAGCGTGTTCTGCCAGCGAAGCAGCACCTCTACGTATTGGTCGAGTCGGGATTCCGTTTCACGTGAAACAGGAATGAGCGCGAGGGCCCGCGCTTTATCGACATCAAGATCGAGATTCCCCTGCCCGCTTTTGCTCACGCCGATTTCACGGAGATTTTTTTGCTGCGCCGAACGTGCGCGACAAGCAACGTCAGCGCCGCTGGCGTGACGCCGTCTAAACGGCTCGCGTGTCCGATCGTACGCGGACGATTCGCATGCAATTTCTGTTTCATCTCGTTCGACAGACCGGGCAGCGCCGCGTAGTCGAAGTCGTCGGGCAACTGCAAACTTTCATCGCGCCGATACGCCGCGATGTCGGCGGCCTGACGTGAAAGATAAACATCATACTTCGCATCGATCACGAGTTGCTCGGCGATCTTCGGCGCCAGCTCGCCAAAGCGTGGCCAGATCCTCGCTAGATCGCAAAGCGTCACGTTAGGATACGACAACAGCTCGAACGCGGTACGACGCTGTCCGTCTCTGTTGAGCGATAGTCTATGACGCTCAGCTTCTTTCGGTGTCAGCGAAACTGATTTCGCAAGCTCACGCGCGTCTTTTAGCGCCAAAGTTTTTGCTCGATGCGCGTGCGCGCGATGAGCCCCGACGCATCCAATTGCAATTCCGATATCGGTCAGACGTTGATCGGCATTGTCAGCCCGGAGCTGCAGACGATATTCGGCGCGCGACGTAAACATTCGGTAAGGCTCGCTAACGCCGCGCGTTACAAGATCGTCAATCATAACACCGAGATAAGCCTGCGCACGATCGACGATGATTTCGTCCCTCTCGCCCGCCAAGGCCGCTGCATTGAGACCTGCAAGAAGTCCTTGCGCTGCGGCCTCTTCATAACCGGTGGTGCCGTTGATCTGTCCAGCCAAAAACAATCCGTGCAAACATTTTGTCTGCAGTGTTGGAGTAAGCTCGCGCGGATCGACGTAATCGTATTCGATGGCGTAGCCGGGACGAATAAATTGCGCATTCTGCAAACCGGGAATCGTTGCGACCAATGCATGCTGCACGTCTCCCGGAAGCGATGTCGAAATTCCATTCGGATAGACGGTGTGATCGTCCAGACCTTCCGGCTCCAGAAAAATTTGGTGACCGTCGCGCTCGCCGAACTTAACGATCTTGTCTTCGATCGATGGACAATAACGCGGACCACGGCTTGTGATCTGTCCCGAGTACATCGGCGAACGATGGACATTGTCGCGTATGATTTTGTGCGTGGCTTCCACGGTGCGCGTGATGCCGCATTCGATCTGCGAATTTTCAATGCGGGTTGTCAAAGTTGAAAATGGCTCAGGCGGATCGTCGCCAGGCTGCATCTCAAGCGCGGACCAGTCGATCGTACGACCATCGAGGCGTGGCGGTGTTCCTGTTTTCAAACGGCCAAGTCTAAGGCCCAAATTTTGCAGCGTTCGCGAAAGACCAAGCGCCGGCTCTTCGCCAACCCGGCCAGCGGGTATCTGCTTTTCGCCGATATGGATCAAGCCTCTCAGAAACGTGCCGGTCGTAATTACTACGGCGCCAGCGGAAATCGTCCGGCCGTCAGACACTTTGACACCGGTAACCTGGTGGTTCCGGAGCACGAGGTCGTCGGCCTCGGCTTCGATAACCTCTAGGTTTGCAATAGCGCGGATCTCAGCCTGCATCGCCGCCGAATAGAGTTTGCGATCGGCCTGGGCTCGCGGACCGCGCACGGCAGGGCCCTTACGTCGGTTGAGGAGGCGAAATTGGATCCCGCCGAGATCCGCTACTCGGCCCATCAGGCCGTCGAGGGCATCGATTTCTCGTACGAGATGGCCTTTTCCAAGTCCGCCAATGGCCGGATTACAGGACATAGCGCCAACGGTAACGAACTGGTGAGTAATCAAGGCCGTGTGGGCGCCCATCCGCGCGGCAGCAGCCGCAGCTTCGCAACCGGCGTGGCCACCGCCAATCACCACGACATCGAATCGGCTAGCCATTGATACCTCGGAAGGCGCGGTTGTAGCGGAGGCGCGGGGAGGGGTCAAAAATATTGAGGTTGTCGAATTGTTTCACGTGAAACATTGGAAACAACGCTTTAGCGGCCTATGGAGGGAAGTTTGCTTTACTGTTTCCTGGCACTGCCACTGCCAGCTATTTGCCGATGCAGAAATCGCGGAAAATCACGTCCAGGATATCTTCCACGTCGACGCGGCCGGTCAGACGACCAAGGGCACGGGCAGCGACTCGCAACTCCTCGGCCAGCAAATCCTCGTCCCTTGCAGTCTCGAGCGCTAGCGCTCGCCGTAAGGCGGCATGCACATCCTTCAGAGCGCGCCGGTGACGTTCGCGGGTCACCAGAGCTGACTCGGCGCCAGCTAAAAAATTTTGGGCACGCTTCATTAGTTGCGCCAAAACTTCGTCGACGCCTTCGCCTGAAGCGGCCGAAACATTGAATTTCAGTTCATTTGCATTGAATTCAAATTCATTCGTATAGCTTAACTGACGGTTAACCTTGTTAATTAAAGGTTCGGTAAATTGGGAATTAGATTCATTACTTCCATTACTTTGGCATTTATTTTCACTTCTTAATCTATCCGCTTGGACCAAATCGATTTTATTACGCAGGACCCAAACTAGCGAGCCGGCACTTGCCTTTCCAGCCAGACATGATGGTGCAGTGGACAGCCCGTTCGGATTGTCGCGCGCATCCACAACCCAAAGTACAAGGTCAGCAGCGCTCGCCCGTTCGCGCGCCCGACGCACACCTTCTAGCTCAACCGGATCGTCGGTTTCGTGAATGCCCGCCGTATCAAGCAGCGTCACCGGCAGACCACCTAGGTCTAGATGTACCTCGATCACGTCGCGCGTGGTGCCGGCGTAAGGCGAGACGATCGCTGCTTCGCGCTTTGCGATGCGATTGAGCAGCGTGGACTTGCCGGCATTCGGTGGACCAGCAATGGCAACGACCAGCCCCTCGCGCAATCGTTCACCACGGCCATCGTCCGCAAGCGCGGCCCCAATCTCACCTTCGAGCGCACGCGTGATCTGCAACGCCGGCGCAACGAGATCCTGTGGCACGTCAGCCTCGTCGGAAAAGTCTATACGCGCTTCAACGAGCGCTAATGCCTGGATCAGCTGCGTGCGCCAATTTTCTGCAAGATTGCCCAAAGCGCCCGTCATCTGACGCAACGCCAGTCGACGCTGACCTTCGGTTTCTGCCATCACAAGGTCAGCGAGGCCTTCAACGGCGGTAAGGTCGAGCTTGCCGTTCTCGAAAGCACGGCGGCTGAATTCGCCAGCTTCCGCCGGACGCAAACCCGCAATCTGCGAAAGCGCAGTAAACACAGACGCAATCACGGCGCGCCCACCGTGAAGCTGAAGCTCGGCAACGTCCTCGCCGGTTTCGCTATGGGGAGCGGGAAACCAGAGTACTAGCGCCTGGTCAACGGCCTCGCCATCGCGCCCGCGGATCTGCGCCAACGTCGCCTTTCGCGGCGGAGTTATTTTCCCGGTAAGCGTCTTGAGTGCGTCGCCCGCGCGCGGACCAGAAATGCGCACTACTGCAATCGCCGCCGGGGGCCGGCCGGAGGAAAGGGCAAAAATGGTTTCACGCGTTGACTCAGACATTGCGGCGCACGGAAGCGCCGAGACAGGGTAAGGGTCAAGCCCTTCGTCAAGGACCGGCAGGATTAACGCAGCTGGCAAAATCGTCTCGACCTGACATGCCTGCTTGTGCGCCTATCCTTTTCGCTGCGACTTACCCAAGTGCACGCTTTGATTCCTTATGACGCCTACGCACGCTTCCACAATCTGGGCCATGGCCGTGAGGCGCTTGCGGGTTTACTCGCTGAATTGAGAGCACTTGCGGAAGTGGCGCAAATGCGCCTCGCTTCGAAGCCGCTACGAACGTAATTCGGCGAGTCCAAATGCCGCGATCGCACTGGCTCGCATGGATGCTGCGATCGATGTCCGCTCCGTGCTCCCAACAATTCGCGTGCCCACGCTTGGTGCTGCACCAGCGTGATGCGCCCGCATCAAGTTCGCCAATCGGAATGTTCACTGGTTCGATCGGCACGCCCAAGGCAACCCTAGTGCATGAACGGGCTGCAACCGCTCTTGCCAACGTCAAAAAATGCTGGTTGGTGCTCGGCAAGACCCAAGTGCACCCAAATGTGGGATTCTATCAGATCGTTTGACGGCTTGAGCTCATAGCGCTTCCAGTTCAACGGGCGTCTATTCGGCAGCTGCGATATGATCGCAATGTTCACGATCCATCGGAGAGGCACTATGAAACCGAGCCTCCGTTTCGTTGGCTTGCTGTCAATTCTGTTCGTGCATTATTCAGGATCGCCCGCAGAAGCGCAGGGTGACCTCGCGCGTGCTTATCGCGTGATCGCATCGAAGAAATTCGTCGATCTGACGCATAGCTTCGGACCGGAGACACCGGTGTGGTCCGGCTTTGGTCAGGCAAAAATGACCCCAGCATCCGATCCCAAAACGCGCGAACCATATACTATTGCCAAAGACGGCTTCCGCGCGACGCTCTACGAAATGGTGGGGCAGTACGGCACTCACGTCGATCCGCCGGCGCATTTCGACGAACAGGGGATCACTATGGACGAGATCCCGCTCAAGCAGATGATCTTGCCGATGATTGTGTTGGACGATACGCCCTATCTCGCGAAAGACCCTAACCATGCATTTTCCGTCGCTGATCTCAAGGCGTGGGAAAAGCAGCACGGCCGCATTCCGCGCGGCGTTTTCGTGGCGTTGCGTACCGATATGTACAAGGATTGGGACAGCAATCCGGAGCGCTTCAAGCGCGTGCCGTTTCCTGCCTGGGCATTTGAGACCATCAAATATCTCTATGAACAGCGCGGCGTGGCAGCGACCGGGCATGAGTCGATGGACACAGACGTAACCGACAAAATGGAATCGGAAAGCTACATCCTTCAGCACGGCCACTATCAAATTGAAATCATGGCCAATCTCGACAAGGTGCCGCCTAAAGGCGCGTTGATCGTCGTGACCTGGCCAAAGGTCCGTAAAGGATTCGGGTTTCCTGCGCGCGCGTTCGCAATTCTGCCATGACTCTGCTCCCTCAGGCCCGGCGACGCAGGAAACGATTTACCGCAGCTCGCCGTTCGACAATTAAGCGGGTTGTCGTGCGCCGCGCGTTGAAACTGCTGATTCCCCATACACATTTCTTTGACATCGCTGCCCGCCGGTTCGGCGGCACTGCTGGTCGCTGCTTGTGGCGACGGCGGCAAATTGCCTGAGCGAGCCTCTGTCGGTCGAACCCGACAATTTCGGCGCCACACAAAATGTTTATTTCGGCGGAGCTAAAGGCCGCCGCAACCCTTCGCGTCAGCGCATTCGCCAAGGAACTCGCACGTCTGCTGGTTGTTGGTGCTGCCGAACGGCGACGTTCTCCTAGCCTCAGCAGGTCAGGGCTTGGAACCGCGGCTCGTGCCCGTTTTTTGAGCAATCTTGGAGACCCAACCCTTGGCGCAGCGACGCAGGAAGCGCAATGGAGCACGCGCTGATGGTTTCCCGCCAGCTTTGATCCGCGCTAGGCTGCGGCGATGTCTGCTCAAAATAATACGCACCTAAACCGCCTCAGCGAAGCAACGTCGCCCTATCTTCTGCAGCACAAGCACAACCCGGTGGACTGGTGGACCTGGGGACCGGAGGCTCTGGCCGAGGCGAAAGCCTCAAACCGGCCGATTCTGCTGTCGGTCGGGTATGCCGCGTGCCACTGGTGCCACGTGATGGCGCACGAGTCGTTCGAGGACGAAGCCACCGCGCGGGTGATGAACGAGCTGTTCGTCAACATCAAGGTTGACCGCGAAGAACGGCCTGACATCGACCAGATCTATATGAACGCCCTGCATCTCCTAGGTGAGCAGGGCGGTTGGCCGTTGACAATGTTTCTCACGCCGCAAGCCGAGCCCGTGTGGGGCGGTACATATTTTCCCAAGGAGTCGCGTTTTGGGCGCCCGGCTTTTGTCGACGTGTTGCGCGAGGTTGCGCGGCTGTTCCGTGAGGAGCCGAACAGAATCGAACAAAATCGTGCCGCGCTCCTTTCGCGGCTCGCGGACAGGGCACGACCAGCGGGAAGAGTTACGATCGGCCTAAAGGAGCTCACTGCAGCTGCGATGCAGATTGGCAATATGTTCGATTCCGTTAATGGCGGTCTGCGCGGCGCGCCAAAATTTCCGCAGCCGGCTATTCTGGAAATGCTATGGCGCGCCGGCCTCCGTACGAACGACGCGCGTTTTTTCGAAACGGTAGAACATTCGCTCGAACGCATGAGCGAGGGCGGCATTTACGACCACCTCGGCGGCGGTTTCTCGCG
>Ga0126383_10003642_pt1 | contig 10256 bp, 7 predicted proteins | sample PanSoiMetPlot_35_FD_96882 | JGI IMG/M metagenome (GOLD analysis project Ga0126383, IMG submission 96882) | Tropical forest soil microbial communities from Panama - MetaG Plot_35 | ecosystem: Environmental > Terrestrial > Soil > Tropical forest > Bulk soil | place: Panama | collected 2016-02-17
GCGTGAAAGACGCCTTCACCGAAGTGGGAATGCTCTACAACAGAGATACAGATTTGAGAATGGGGCCCTCAGAGCGGATTTAGACGAGCATCTCTGATTCTTGCGCTTGGATAGACGCTTGGTCTATAGCGCGGGTTGCCCACATTTTTGCCTGATCTATGCAGACCTTGTGATGAAATGCTCGTAACTACTCTTACTCACTAAGCTATCTACAAGGCGAGCTATAGGATGGCGCCATGCACTCGATTAGATAACAACGCTAAACTGTTGCTTTGCTTGAAGGTTGAACCTTCTTATCTCTTCGTTTTTCCAGAAAGCTGGCAAACATGGCGCTCGCGCGGGCGGGGAACAGACGCTGGATCCGATCAATGCGATAAGCATCCGCACCAATCAGCACGCGATTCTTGTTTCCCAGAATCCCTCTGATGATCACGCGCGAAGCTTCTTCCGGAGTTATGACCGCTACTTTCTTGAAATACTCTTCTGCTTCCTGGCGGGCCGCTGGGGTTACGCCGCTTCCGGCGCGTGCGCTATGCGCAATGGGCGTGGCAATGCCCGCCGGATGAACAGACGTTACTTTCACGCCGGTGGCGCGCAGTTCCTCCCGCAATGATTGGCTGAATCCGTGGACTGCGAATTTGCTGGAAGCATAGGCGGTCTGCCCTGGCGGGCCGATCAGCCCAAATATGCTGGAGAGATTAACAATGTGCGCATCCTTCTCCCGCTGCAAGAGCGGCAGGAAGAACTTGCAGCCGTGGACCACGCCCCAAAAGTTGATTCCCATCAGCCACGCCATGTCTTCCAATGACACTTCAGCCAGCGTTCCCATGAGCGCGACTCCGGCGTTATTCACCAGCAATTGTGCGTGGCCAAAATCACGCTCCACCGCGCGGGCAAAGTCTTCAACCGCCGCGGCCTTTGAAACATCTACCGTGTACGTGCGAGCGGTGGCATTGCTCAGCAGTGCGCGCGTTTCATCCAAACCGGCAGCATTTACGTCAGCAAGCGCGAGTTCCGCGCCCATTTTTGCCAGATCAACTGCCAGAGCGCGGCCTATTCCTGAAGCCGCACCGGTTACAACTGCAACCGCACCTTTGATTTCACGCATAGTCGAAAAAGAATAGCAAAATTCGAGACTGGAAATTTGAAATTTTCCATTTGAAATCGTAAGACTTCATGGGGCAGTTGTCTCTCCTTTATATACATGCAACTCAAGAATGCTTGACAGGGCGCTCGCCCAGCCCCGAGAATGTCCCGCATGGCTGAGACTTACAGCAGCAAGCTGGCTGGAATTACGCTGCCCGACCCTGAAGGCAAGACAACGCGCCTGGGCTCTTTGTGGGAGAGTGAACCAGCCGTCCTGGTCTTTCTGCGCCACTATGGTTGAATTTTTTGCGGCGAGCATGTCGCGCAGTTGCGCGCATTCGAAGAAGAATTCAAAAAGAAAGGCGCACATCTAGCTGTTGTTGGATTGGGCGATGCCAGCTATGCGAAATTCTTTCGCGAGAAAACTGGCATCCAGTTCCCTCTTCTCATCGACGACAAACGCGAGGCGTACAAAGCTGTTGGCCTGCGTCACGCTTCCCTGCTCCATTTACTGCGCCGTGACAACATGCAGGCCCGCCGCCGCGCCCAGGCAGCCGGCCACAAACAACACCGGCTCGGCAAGGACCCGTTGCAGCTTGGTGGCAGCTTTGTCTTCGCACCTGGCAACAAGGACCTTTTTGTCCATGTGAGTGAAACCTTTGGCGACAACGCCAGCCCTGAAGATCTGCTGAAGTCGATCGCGTAAAGCAAACCTACCACGGAGACACGGAGGCACGGAGAAGAGCGAAAGACTTAACACTGATCAACACGGATGACACTGATCAGTAGTAAGGTTTGATTTTTTGGCTGAATGTTCCCCACTTACAATTCTTAACTCGCCCTCTCTCTGACACGCCACAGTTCTTTACCTTTACCATCGCAACAACTTCTCCAGCATGGGTTTGACTTATTAGAAACCCATCCCTTGAGGAGAGAAAATGCGCAAGTTTGTTATCTCGATGTGTGTCTTTTTATGCTTACCCATCATTACCCTAGCCCAGAACAGTGAAAACGTAGCCACTCGTGGAACCGTCTTTGGCGGGTATTCCCTGCTGCACAACAACAACAGCTTTGACAGCGGCCTGGGGAGCCTGGGCAGCCTCGGCAGCAGCCTGGGCGGCGGCACCAACTTCAACGGTTGGGACGCGCAGGGAACGTTCAACTTTGTCCCCCATTTTGGCGTCACCGCCGACTTCAGCGGCAACTCGCGGATGTTGAACGGTGTTTCCTTTCTCGGATTTTCCGCAGGCACGCAACAGCACCTGTATAACTTCCTGTTCGGCCCCACGGCAACCGCGTACTTTGGCAAGACCTCAGTCTTCGGACACGCATTGTTCGGCGAGCAGCATGCCAGCACGACAGCCGGAGTCAGCGCTCCCATCCTCGGCGGCATTTCGGCGCCCCTGGATAGTTCGAACGCCTTCGCCATGGCCTTCGGCGGCGGAATCGATGTTGGATTGAGCAAGCACTTCGCCATCCGTGCGGCGCAGCTCGATTACGTCCGCACCAACTTTAATTCCGCTAACGCGCTAGCCTCTGGACTTTCCACCAATCTGAATGATCACCAGAACAGCTTCCGCTATTCCGGCGGCGTAGTGTGGCGGTTCTAGACCGCGGATTTGAAAAAAAGGGCCGCCCAGATTCTCTCCGGGCGGCCCGATTACTTTCATTAGTTAGTTAACAGTCAGCGTTATCGTGGTCGAGTGGACCAGAAGTCCGCTCGTGCCTGTAACAGTCACGTTATAGACCCCCTGTGTGGCGCGGTGGTCAACGGTGAACGTGAGAGTTGAAGTGCCGCTGTTGGTAACAGAAGTGGGCGCGAACGATGCGGTCACCAGCTGCGGCAAATTAGAAGCGCTAAGGTTCACCACGCCAGTGAAGCCGTTCACTGCTCCAATCGTCACAGTCTTAGAGCCGCTGGAGTTGCGTTTTACCGTGATGGTTGACGGGACCGAGATGGTGAAATCGGCTGCCGGCACAGCATCCACTTCCAGGTTGACTGAGATCGAGTGACTAAGTGTTCCATCCGAGCCGGTGATCGTAAGCGGATAAGTGCCCGGCGGGGTGGAATTGTTGGTAGTGATTGACAGGCTTGTGTTGCCGGCGCTGCTAAGTGAAGCAGGATTGAACAGCGGCGTCGCGCCGGTTGGCAGCCCCAGAACCGTGAAGTTCACCGTGCCCGCGTAATTGTTGATCGGCGAGAAAGTGACCGTGTAACTGGTGGACTGGCCTACCAGAACGGCTCGAGACGCCGGTGCAGAAGAGAGCGAGAAGTCCGGCACCAGAATTGTCAGCGTGGCCGTGGCCGAGTGCGCCACTGCGCCGCTGGTTCCGGTGATTGTAAGGGTATAGGTTCCACCTGGAGTGTTGGCTCCGGGCACAATGGCGAGAGACGAAAGCCCCGAGCCTTGCAGCGAAGATGGATTAAAGCTGAAGCTCGCTCCAACCGGCAGACCGCTGATGCTCAGGTTAACAACCCCGGCAAACCCGTTAACAGAGCTGACAGTGACTCCATAGCCGATATTCTGGCCCTGATTTACTGTCTGCGACGTTGGAGAAACTGAAATCCCAAAGTCGGCGAGCGGCGTTACCACCAGCGTTACCTGAGTGGTCTGGGTGCTCACGCCATCACTTGCGGAAATCGTTAGTGGATAAGTTCCCGCCGGCGTGGCGGCCGAGGTTGAAATTGTGAGTGTGGTTGTGCCGGAAGCCGTGAGGCTCGTTGGATTGAATACCGGCGTTGTTGAGGCCGGCAGGCCGCTCACGCTGAAACTTACCGTGCCAACATAGCCGGTGGCGGTTGCAAGTGAGACCGTGTAGCTGGTTGAGTTGCCCTGCAGTACTGTCTGGCTTGCCGGGCTGGCCGAAATCACGAAGTTGCTTACCACAAGAGTCACACTGGCGGTGTGCGTGAGCACTCCGTCTGTCGCCGTGATGACCAGTGGATAGCTGCCGATCGGCGTAGTGCCGGCTGTGGTTGTAATCGCCAGGCCCGAGCTTCCAGATCCAGTGACTGAAGGCGGAGTAAACAGAGCAGATGCGCCGGCAGGCAGTCCGCTGACGCTTAAGTTCACCGTTCCCGCATATCCATTCAGCGCGGCGACTGTTGCCGTGTAATTTGCCGTGTTGCCAACCACAACCGTTTGCACAGCGGGAGCCGCCGTCAAAGAGAAGTCGGGCGCTGTAATCACAAGCGTGACGGACGCCGTGTGAGTCAAAACTCCGTCTGTGCCAGTGATTGTGAGCGGATAACTGCCCAGCGGCGTCGTTGCCGTAGTTCTGATTGAGAGCGACGAAGTCCCTGCACCACTCAAAGTGGGAGGAGCAAACGTTGGGCTGGCGCCAGCGGGCAATCCGCTGACGCTGAATGTCACTGTGTTCGCGTAGTTGTCGAAAACGGATTCAGTGACCGTGTAAGTTGCCGTGCTGCCCTGGTTCACAGATTGCGATGCTGGAGTGGCAGCCAGCGAGAAGTCAGGCGTGCCGTTATTGTTCCAGAAGTTCACCATCTGGCTGGCATCTACTGAGCCCCAGCCTGTGGCTAAATCATAGCCCACGCCCGCGCTGAATCCGGCGACTCCCGGCACACTATTGTTTCCGCTTGTGGTGTCATGGTAAACCGCGGTGCCGCCGCCAAACTGGTTCTGCCCCATGCTGTAGAAGATCGGATTAGCGTTACCTTGCGCCACTCCGGTTTTCTGCACCACCAGCGCCATCAGTCCGGCAAAAGAAGGTGAAGCTGCTGAAGTGCCGCCCACTGAGAACAGCCCGTTTGTGCCTGCGGTGTGCCCTTCAACAATGATGTATCCGTCATGCCCTGCCGAAGTCAAAGACACATCAGGAATATCTCGCGCGCCGTCCGCTGGCACGCCCGGTCCTGCCTGGAATGCGGGTTTTGGATATACCTGGCTGGCGCCGCCGCCCGTGGAGAAAAGGCCGGATCCACCTGCTACTGAGCCGCTTTCATTCCATGCGACCTCGGGGATGTAGCTCAGCGCGGACGACTGGTCGGCATTATTTGCCGCGGCCCAGAAAACTCCGGCTCCTTCATTGAACTGGGTGCCACCCACCGCGATATTGTTTGGCGTTGAGGCGACGCCGTTCACGTTGACTCTTGAACCTGCTATTGCGCCTGAAGGATCGCAGGCCGCGGCCCCGCTATCTCCCGCGGACACAAAAGAAGTGATTCCCTGGGCTGCTGCCTGCGCCCACAATGTGTTCCAGAAATTGTTTCCGCCGGCTTGCAGGCTGAATTCGCACGACCCAAAGCTCGTGCTCATGATATTGGCCAGGTTCGTGTTCACGATGAACTGTGCCGAGAGGACCACGCCGTCCGTGGCCCCGGTCTGCGATATTACGAAATCGATGGTCGCATTCCTGGCGACTGCTCCCGACCATTCCACATCTAGGTCAGCTTCCGTCTCTTCCGGAGGGCCAAGATTTCCGGGAGCGGGGCCATTGTGGATAAAGACCGGATCTTTGGCAGGCAGGCCAAAGAAGCTGCGGAAGAACTGGACGTCACTGAGACTGATGTCGGTACGGCCCACAATCGCGATTGTCTGCCCCGTTCCATCAATGGCTGGAACCGCGTTGTAAAGCGGCTTGACGTTATAAATCGTGGCGAAATCGCCCGGCGCAAGAAGATGTGCGCCACCCGCGTTGGTAAAATCGACTGGCAGCTGGCTTGCTGTGCTGTTTGGATGCGTCGTGAAATCATGGAGTGAGACCACGCCTTGCACCAACCCGGTGAGCGCGCGCGGCATGCTGGGATCGCTGGCGTTGGCAAAATGCATTTTGCCATCCACTTCAAAGTTGCGGATGTTGGTCTGGAAGGCGCGTTCCACCTTCTGCACGTCGCCGCTGAAATTGATCCACATGCGGCCGTTGCCAACTTCATCAATCGTGAAACCAAACTTTTTCAGCCAGTTGCCGGCATCGGCAATATCCTGGTCGGTGGGGCCGAAGCGCAGGCCGAACTCCGCTGGCGTAAGCCACTGATGGTAGTTGGGTGACTTCGGGTCCTGCTGGTCCGCCAATAACTGCTGCAATGCCGCCTGCGCATCCGGTCGGACCGAAAGCAACAGCACCATTTTGTTCATCGGCATGGATGCAGGCGCCGATCCACGATCAAATTCCGCGCGCGCCAGCGGGTGCGTGTTGCCATGCAAGGTCACGCGGTCAGCATCATTGATGGTGCGTTGAGCCTGAGCACTCAGAGAAAGCATCCCGGCAAACACCAGGAGGAGCAGCACGCTGAGATAGCAGCGTGTACGACGGAGTCTATGGCTGTACATTCGTCCCTCTTAACTGTTTCGCTAGATTTTTTGCAGCAAAAGAGAGGCAGAGCAGCCATCAGACTGGAAAGTGGGTGAGCAAGGGGGCTCGCCCGACTGAGGGACCGGAAGCAACACGTCAACCGCAAAGCAATGTGACGGCTGCGGGTTAGGACGGGGTTAAAACGACATTAGAATTTCAAAAACTTTTGCGATTGCGCGAGACGCACTAAGAGAGACAGTGACGCCGGCTTCGGCTCATCCTTTTGCCAGCTGCTCCATCTGCTTTTCATCGATCACCACCACGCCCAGCTCGCGCGCCTTGTCCAGCTTGGAGCCCGGCTCGTCGCCGGCGATCACATAGTCTGTCTTCTTGCTTACCGAGCCTGAGACTTTGCCGCCCGCGTCCTCCACTAATTTTTTGGCCGCTTCACGCGAGTAGTTGGCGAGTGTCCCGGTGATGACGAAGGTCTTGCCGGCGAGTGCGGTGCCACGCTGCTTCTTTTCTCCTTTGAAGTTCAGGTACTTGCCCAGACGCTTCACCAGATCGCGGTTGCGCGGCTCGGCGAAAAATTCCTGGATGCTGGTGGCGATGCGCGGCCCTACTTCGTCAACTTCCTGCAATTCTTCCTCAGAGGCCGCCATGAGCGCGTCCATGGAGCCGAAGTGCTCGGCAAGAAACTTTGCCGTTCGCTCACCCACAAAACGGATGCCCAACCCATAGATCACGCGTTCCAAAGGCAGCTTGCGGGATTGTTCAATTTCGCGCAGCACGTTCGCCGCGGATTTTTCTCCCACACGCTCCAGTGTCAGCAGCTTATCTTTGTTCAGCTCGTAAATATCGGCCAGGTCCTTAACCAGGCCGCGGCTGGAAAGCTGATTGACCAGGGATTCGCCCATGCCTTCAATGTTCATCACGGAACGCGCGGCAAAGTGCAGAATGCTTTCACGCAGCTTGGCTGGACAAGCTGTATTCACGCAGCGATGATCGGCTTCGCCTTCCACCCGCACCACATGTCCACCGCACTCAGGACAGCGCTCCGGCATGTGGAACGTTCTGTCGCCGGGCGGGTGGTCTTTGTCGTGGATGACTTTCACGACTTTGGGAATCACATCGCCGCCGCGCTCGATCATCACCCAGTCGCCGATCTTCACTTCAAGACGGTCAATCTCATCCTGGTTGTGAAGCGTGGCACGGGTGACAGTGGTACCGCCGATGGAAACAGGCTTGAGCGCGGCCACCGGAGTGAGCTTGCCGGTGCGGCCCACCTGGACAAGAATGTCTTCAATCCGGGTGACGCCGCTGCGCGCGGCGTACTTATAGGCAATGGCCCAGCGCGGTGCTTTTCCAGTGAAGCCGAGCCTCTGCTGCGTGCGCGTGGAATTTACTTTGATGACGACGCCGTCAATTTCGTAACCCAGCTTGTCGCGCATCTGCTCGCCTTTGGCAATGAACTGCAACACCTGGTCAATATCGTGCGCGAGCGTGTGATTGGGATTGACCTTGAAGCCCAGAGCATGCAGCGCCTTCAGGGAATCGTCATGATGCTCGGGATAGGCCTTGCCTTCCACCAACAGAAAGTAAGAATAAAAATCCAGCCGGCGCTGGGCCACGATATTCGGTTCCAGAACGCGAATGGTGCCGGCCGCGGCGTTGCGTGGGTTGGCAAACTTACTCAGCTCCTGCCGTTCACGATCTTCATTCATGCGCTCAAAAGCCACCAATGGAATAATGACTTCACCGCGAACTTCAAAATCGGCGGGAACACCGGCCTTCTTGAGAGTTGCGGCCGGCACCGAGAGAGGAACAGAGCGCATGGTGCGAACGTTTGAGGTCACATCCTCGCCGATGGTGCCGTCGCCGCGTGTTGCGCCACGGAGCAGATGCCTGTTCTGGTAGGTGAGCGCCATGGACATGCCGTCGAGCTTAAGCTCGCAAACATATTCGATCTCCGCATTCCCTGCCAGCTCCCGGACGCGGCGGTCCCAGTCGCGCAGTTCCTGCTCGTTGTAAGCGTTATCGAGCGAAAGCATGGGCCGCGAATGCTCGACTTTGGGGAAACCTTCCGCGGGCTTGCCGCCGACACGCTGTGTGGGCGAATCCGGGGTGATCAACTCCGGGTGCGCCGCTTCCAGCCGCTTCAGCTCCTGCATCAGGCGGTCAAACTCAGCATCGGGGAGCTCGGGAGCGTCCAGGACGTAATAGAGACGCTCATGATGGCGAATGGTTTCGCGCAACTCATCAATCTGGCGTTGGATGTCCCGGTCTTTTACTCGGCCTTTCTCCCGATCTTTCTTTGGGTCCCTGGCGGCGGTTGTCATGGCTAAGATTATATTTCGTGAAGGCCTATGCCCGTTTTCAGGATGGGTCTGAACATTGTCCTTGAATTGTGTGGTACAGAATTATGTGGCACAGACATTCTTCCGCCTATTCACGCGCAAAAGCGGCGCGCGAATGGGGCTTTGGCTGTACCTGCATCCTTCAGATCTCTTTCAAGCACAGGCAGGAGTGCCTGTGCCACATTGCAAACGAAAATCATTCGCCCTTAAAGGCCCAGATAAGCTGCGCGCACCATTTCATTGCTGAGAAGATGTTTGGCTTCGTCGGCCAGCAACACGGAGCCGTTCTGCACGACGTAACCACGGTCTGAGATGCTCAGGGCACTCACCACGTTTTGTTCGACGATGAGCATGGTGATCCCCGTGCGACGAACTTCCTGAATTTTCTCAAAAACTTCTTCGACGATTTTTGGGGCGAGGCCGAGCGACGGTTCGTCAAGAAGGAGAAGCCTGGGTTGCGCCATGAGGCCGCGCGCAATGGCCACCATCTGCTGCTCGCCGCCGGAAAGCGTTCCCGCCAACTGCTCCAATCTTTCCGCCAGACGGGGGAACAGCGCGAGCTGCTCCTCCATCAGATGCTTTAGATTGCCGCGCGCTCGGGGAGAATACGCGCCGAGCGAAAGATTTTCTTTTACCGTCATGAAGGGGAAGACCTGGCGGCCTTCAGGCACATGGCTCACGCCGCGCGCGACCATTGCATGCGCCGGAACGCGCGAGACGTCCTGGCCGGAAAAACGCACAGAGCCCGTGGCCGCGGGCTTGATGCCGGAGATCACGCGCAGGACCGTGGTCTTCCCTGCTCCGTTGGCGCCGATGAGTGTAACGATTTCGCCGGCGTTGACCACCAGCGAGATATCAAAGAGCGCCTGCAAATCACCGTAATAAGCCGTAACGTTGCCGAGCTCCAGCAAAGGCGCGGCCACCGTGGGATTGAGCGAACTGGTAGGCGCGGGCACGTTCACTGCGTCAGCTCCTTGTATTTAGGTCCGAGATAAGCTTCGATAACCTCCGGCAGCTTTACCACTTCCGCCGGAGAGCCTTCGGCGATCTTGGCACCGTAGTCGAGAACGATTACGCGATGAGCGATCTTCATGACCACCTGCATCACATGTTCCACGCCGCCGACGACGCTGACGCCCCACTCCGGCAAACGCTTCACCAATTCCGCGAGAGCAAGCGCTTCACTGGTGGTGAGGCCGGAAACAACCTCATCGAGAAGAATCAGCTTAGGCCTAGTGGCCAGTGCACGGGCAATCTCAAGGCGTTTGAGTGCGGCCAGCGGCAAGCCCTTGGCAAAAAATTTGCTCAGGTGCGACATCTGGAGAAAATCGAGAATCTTTGCCGCTTCCTGCTCGGCGTGGCCCAGGCTGCGCGTGTGCATGAAGGCACCAAGCATCACGTTTTGCAGCACGGTCAAACTGGGAATAGGTTTCACGATCTGGAACGTGCGTCCAATACCCAGACGGGCGGCACGGTCGGGCGCCATCCTGGAAATATCTTTGCCTTGAAAAAGGATCGTTCCTTCGTTGGGATGAAGAAAGCCGCTGATCAGGTTGA
>Ga0126383_10003643_pt1 | contig 10256 bp, 6 predicted proteins | sample PanSoiMetPlot_35_FD_96882 | JGI IMG/M metagenome (GOLD analysis project Ga0126383, IMG submission 96882) | Tropical forest soil microbial communities from Panama - MetaG Plot_35 | ecosystem: Environmental > Terrestrial > Soil > Tropical forest > Bulk soil | place: Panama | collected 2016-02-17
CTACTTGCGGCAATTCGGGAGCGCGATCAAGTAGACGGCGGATAGGGGCAAGATTATGTGGTTGATGGAGCGGAGCCAGCGGCACGAGCTTTTCCAGCCTCGTCATCACCTGCTCATCAACGATCGCAGGTGATTGGTAGTCTGTGCCTCCGTGCACCACGCGATGCCCGACACCGATGATCCGGTCGTCGCCAAGTTCAGACTTCAGGAATCCGATGAGGTAATCGAAGGCTCCATCAAAACCGAGCGACGAACCCTCGCTCCATGACTTTTCCGCGAACTTCGCGTCGCTGCAGTCCCTGGCGATGAAATGGGGCGCGAGATGAATCTCTTCCACTTGCCCATGCAGCTTGAGTTCAAGCGCGCCAGCGCGCGTTACGAAGACAGAGAACTTGATGCTGGATGAGCCAGCGTTTAGAACGGCAATCGCGTCGACCATTGCGCACTCACCTCAACGGGATTCTGCGCGCGGAACCAGTAAATGGTCTTGCTGATTTTTGCTGAAAGGAGGCTGATTTTGCGGAAGGGGAAAGGCGGATTAAGTAAGACGATCTCTGTCGGAAGCTTCTGGTCTCTGAAAGGGATTGAGCGGGTGTCCCTGATCCTAACCTCGTAGAACCAAGTTTACCTTCAGTGATTGAGACCTCGTTCTTCGTCAGCGGTCCCGGCTTCAGCAACTCTGCGGTCGTTGAGATAGCGATGAAAGCTCTTGCCGGTAGACGCCCTAAAGGCTCGCGTAAATCTCTGAGACTCTATACCAACAGCCGCAGCGATCTCCTCAGTAGACAGATTCCGATTAAGACCCTGGTTGATGTAGTCGAGGGTTGTCTCGAGGAGATATTTCGGAAATCCTCCAAACTCTTTGGTTGTTGAACTCTCTTTCGCGTAGTACTTGACCAGGTGTTGCGCCAAAGTTTCGATTAATAAGTCCACGTAGTCCTCAGTGCCACGACGACTCGTCAGCTCTTCCTCCAGCTGATAAATGGTTTGCTCGGCCAGCGAATCAACTGCGCCCAAAACTGGCGCCAGCGTCGCAGGCCTCCCGACTTCACCAGCAACGCGATTAGTCACGTCAGGGTTGAGATGCAGTTGCAGGAATTCACCGGGCTCAACGTATGCTCCCTCGATTGAAAAACCGTAAGGCGCCAGGGTCATGTCACCACGACGGAGAGTTACTCGAGTACGTTTTTTGCCGCACCAAACTTCAACCTTTGACGATCTGTTCAGTTGAATCGAGATGGAATGCATGAGGAAACTTTGAGGCAACACCACAAGGCCGGATTGTCGGTGGTGCTCAAAAATAAAATCGGCCGGCTGCGCTAGTCTGTTCCCTGTCATTGAAGGCATCATCACCGAATTTCAGTGCCTCAGTATAATTCTGCTGTTGGGCCATAACCGAATGGCACAAACAACCACTCGCTATTACTCTACCGGTTTCGGCGAGTCTGAATCGAAAACAATCTTCATCGGCTTCATGCAGGCCGCGAGGATGCAGGCGAGCGCCGCCACCAACGCAATCGCCATGAAGCCGTCGCTGTAAGCGAGCGCGTAGGCTTGTACTTTGAGCTGTCCACCAAGCAGCAGGGCCGCGCGCGCCTGTGCCTCTTCGGCACCGGCTGATCCACCAAACACACCATGAGCGATTCCGGCTAAGCGTTCAGAGGTCAGCCAACTGCCTCCGTCTACGTGCAGGCCAATCATGTTGGAGTGGAATTGTTCACGCACTGAGACCAGCCGCTGCATAAGCGCCGTTCCCATCTGGCCGCCCAGAATGCGAACTGTGTGAAAGTACGCCGAGTAAGTCAGCACATTCATCGGGCTCACCATGGCTTTGGCATCGATCGCATTCTGGACGATCGAGCCGACCAGCGCGGTGAACGTCAAGGCGAGGCCTAACCCCATCACAATTTGCGGCACCCAGAAATTGTCGCCGGACCAAACACTGGTTAACTGCGAACTCAGCAGGCAGGCGGCCGCCGAGATGGTAAATCCCGCCGCGAGCATCAAACGGTTATCAAATCGCCGCATCAAACGCGCGGCAAAAATGCCCATCAGGATCAGCGGCGCGATCAGCCACAGCAGCACGTGGCCGGTTTCCAGTGGCCGGTAGTTCTGATTGACGGCCAGCACGCCCGGCAAGAGCAGGGCGATCGCGAGCAGCACGAAGCGGAACGAGAAGAGCGCGCCGCCCAATATGAACGTGTTCCGGTTGACGAGGAACATTGGGTTCACCAGCGGATTCGGAGAACGCCATCGGCGGATCACCGTCACGGCCAGTAGGAAGGCTCCCGTCATAAGCAGTGCGACGATCACGCCGGAGTTCAGCCAATTCAGCCGCTCGCCTTGATCGAGAGCGCCATAAATTAAAGCCAGCCCCAGGCTCCCATAAAGAAACCCTCGCCAACTCAAAGCAGGTTTCGGTCCGGAGCGTTTGGGTGGGTTCGGAATCGCCACGTAAATGCAGATCATCATCAACGGAGTCAAAAAAGCGCTCTGCCAGAAGACGAAATGCCACGACAGATGTTCGGTGTACCAGGCGACCAGCGGCGTGCCGACACTGGTGACGCCGACGATGTCCATCGCATAAACACCAATGCCGTAAATCACAAAACGCATCGGCAGCGCGCGCAGTGCATAACTGAGTGTCAACGGATAAAACGTGCCCGCAGCGAGGCCGCTGACCACCTGCAGCGCAAGCATCACGCGCAAGCTAGGCGAGAAGGGAAGCAGCAGCGAGCACAGAATAAAGATCGTTCCGGCCCAGAGCAGCACGCGCCGGACGCCCAGTAATGCGCCGACGTATACCGAGAATGGGCCAATGAACATCAGGGCCATGTTGTAGGCGGTGGGAATCCAACTGGCTTCATCGACTCCAAACCCAAGTGCACCGCGCAGGTCAGGAAGAGCAACGCTGATCATGCGGCCGTTTAAGGTAGCGATCCCGGCCCCTAGGAACACCCCGAGTGTTCCTACGTAGGCATTGCCGTTAAGCGAACTGATGACCTTCGCGAAATCGATGCGAGGTGCGGCAAAAGCCTTTCGAAACTGCGTTGCCTCAATCATAAAGGTCTCTTTCTCACTCAGACCTGGCTTGAGCGAGGGTGGTCGCCGAATTTTGCGAGTCCCACAGTCCGCCCCGTTACGGCGCTCAGGCGCAGGGTTACTCTCACAGCCTCCGCCACGATGCCGATAAATACAAAGTCAGCAGAAGACCTGTGGGGAATCCATATCCGTATCCAAGTAGGCCTTCATGATCGACCCTCGCTCAAGCTTTCGTTTTGCCGGTCGTTTTGATTTCGGCGATTACCGACATCCCGGGGCGAAGTCGCTCGGCAAGACTCGGATTCGGGTCGAGTACGATCTTCACCGGAATGCGCTGCACAACTTTGGTGTAGTTACCCGTGGCGTTATCTGGCGGCAGCAATGCGAACTGTGAGCCACTGGCCGGGGCGATCTCTTCTACGTGTCCCCGCAAGACGACGCCTGGAAAGGTGTCCACGGTAATCTCGGCGATATCGCCTTTCGTCACGTTAGTGAGTTGTGTCTCTTTATAATTTGCCTGCACCCAGATGGTGTCGTCGACCACGGAGATGACTTGGGTGCCGGGTGAAACCAATTGTCCGATTCTTACCTTACGCTCGCCCACGATGCCATCGGTCGGCGCGACAATTCTGGTGTAATCCAGATTGGTCTGCGCAACTTTAAGCAGCTCCTGCTTGGCGCTGAGATCTGCCTGGAGCTGCAGCTCCTGTGCATCCAGCACGGCGCGCTGTTTTACTTGTGCATCAACCTCGGCAGATCTACTCATTAGTTGTGCGCGGGCGCGCTGTTGCTCAGATTGGCGCAGGCTCACCTGAGCATGAGCTTTCGAGAGTTCGGCGCGCCGGCTTTCGAACAAGGCGCGAGTCTGGGCCAGTTCAGCCTTGCGGGTATCGAGAATTGCGGCGAAGCGTTCCTGATCCGCGACTACCTGTTCAAGTTTTTGTTTCGTTGCAGACCCCAATTCCAGTAATGCTTCCTGGCGCTTTCTTTCCAGCGATGTTCGTTCCACGTCGGCTTGTGTGGCCTCAGATGCCGCTTGTGCGTCGGATATCTTGGCCTGTGCCGCGTCGACTCCAGCTTGCGCGTTTGCCACGTCGGCCTTAGCGGCTTCGATCGCTGCCTCAGTCTGGGCGATCTCAGCAGTGGCGGATTGAATTCCGGCTTGCGCCTGCACGATGCGAGAGACTTGCAAGTCCTTCTGCTTCGCGTTGTTTTCCAAGGCCGCTTGCGCGGCCGCAACACCCGCGCCGGCTTGCGCCACCTGGGCTTTGAAGTCGTCATCCTTCAACTGCACAAGAAGGTCGCCCGCTTTCACATGCTGATAATCGTTGACGGCGACGTTCACTACCGTGCCTGACACGCGAGTACTCAACGGGGTGATATCGGCCCGCAGGATGGCGTCGTCAGTTTTCTGCGTTCCGCGGCCTCCGATCCAATAATTCCATCCACCCGAAACTCCGAAGAGGATTAAGGCTGCCAGCGCGAGCACCAGCAGGGGGACGATTTTCTTCAAGGTCAACAGACGTTTTGCCGGAGATTGATCGCCCGTAGGGTCTTTCTCAGAGATTGAAAGTGGTCTTGAGCCATTGCCTTTCGGTCCGGCGACGTCATCAGTCTTTGCGGGAAGCGTCGTGACTGCAGACCTCGCGTTGTCAACTCGGCTTTCCTGGGCAGTAACTCTATCGCTCACGCTGCTGAGTCCTTGCTTAGGGGGTCGGTTGGTTTTCGTATTCGACATCGCTATTTGTCCTCTCCCAGTGCTTTTTCGTACTCAGCTTTCGCGGTCCAGAACTTCAATAGTGTGCTTTGGTATTCATGCGTGGCCTCGGCCAGCGACGCCTGTGACTTGAGCACGTCTGAAAGCATGACGGCCTGAAATTTATATTGGCCAGTGCTGACCCGCAGATTTTCCTTCGCGGCATCTTCGTTCAGCTTCGCCACCCGAAGTGCCTGTCCGGTTAGCCGGAGCTTTCGCAATTTGTCACCCACATCTACCAGCACCTGATCTTCTGTTTCCTTGAGGCCGTTCTTAGCCTGCTCGATTGTGTCGTCGATTTCGGCAAGCTGGTGTTTTTTCCGGCCCCAGTCAAAGGGTTCCCAACTCACAACCACACCGACGTTCGCAAACTCTCTCGGTACGACTGAGGGGTAGTTTCGCGGCGTGAGATAAGCAAACCCCGCGCTCACGTCAGGTATGTATTCTGATTTCTTTATGCGACGGGCCAGGGTGGCTTGCTCGACCGACAAGCGGGCTTGTTGCACCTCTGGCCGGTGTTCAAGCGCGACTCTTCTGGCGGCAGGAAGATCTGTGTCGACCGAAATGAATGCGGGCGCATCCGTAACCTCAAACTCATTATCTACCTCGCGTCCCAGCAAGGTGTTCAATTGTTCTTTCTGTGTGGCCAGCCGGCTGCTCAAGTCAAGTTCATCGTATAGGGCTCGCGCCAGCCGCGTTTGCACGACCAGAGAATCTGCTTTAAGAGCAATCTGCTGCACGACGTAGTCGCCGGTGACTTTGTCGAGTTCGCGGTAGGACTTCACGGCCTCGTGCACACTGCTCAGTGCACTCCTCGTTTGCAGGATTCCGTAATAAGTCTTTTTCACCTGGTCGATCGTTTCGTTCTGCTGTTGCCTCAACTTCGCCTGGGCCAGTTCGCGCGAGACGCGTTCCAGTTTGATGTGCAGCCCGATGCGGTATTGCTGTGACAGCGGCTCGACGGCCGTTATCGCCAGGACGAGTGAGGGCTTGCGCTCATCAGTCAGCAGGAAAAAGGGTCCGAGACCGGGAAACTGGTTCGCCGCCGGATTGGGGACTTTAATGTCGTTCTTAGCGAGATTTGTGGAAAAGAGTGTGTGCAAATGCAACGCGGGCAGCCGAGAGGTTTTTGCGACGGAGATGTCTTCGTCGGCCCTGGCCACTCCGAACTGCGCGATCTTAATCGCGTGGTTGTTACGCAACGCCAGGTCGATTGCTTGATCAAGCGAAAGGGACTCGCTCGAGGCAGACGCAGTCTGCTGCGCGTGAACGACGCCCTTAAACAATAGCAGCAATAAACCTAAGACCAGCAGACCTCTTAGGAAGTACGGCAGAGGGGCCATAGCTTTATTAGTCAGGTTCCCGACTCCAACGAGTCTCTGTTTTGCAACGATGTTCGGTGGCTTTCCATGCATAGCTGTTTGACTCCCCCTACCGAGCTCGCATTGTAGTAATCAGCAGCTGTTGCTTCTTTCAAAATCCCGCCAGGACCTACTCAATTTTGCTGCGGGTGATTCGCCGCGCTCTCCGACGTCTGAAATCAAGCTGAGGACTGACAGATTCAGTAATAGCGAGAACCGCTCACCCGATCGCAAACCAGAGAAACTTTTCACACGATCTCGAAAGATTGAGAGACCCACTCACAACTAGACTCCTGGTTGTGCGCGGGGGAACGAAAAGATGAGCGTCACCGTCGCAGCGAGAACAGTGGGACAGAGCAGACGGAGCATCAACCATGATGAGTAACATCAAGAAACAAATTGCCTCGAGGCTACATCCTCGGACTCTTGAGCGATGGATTCTGTTAGTAGTTGTTTTGATCGCGGCAGCTGCCGGTCAGTCCATTGCTGCCCAGAACTGCATACTTCAAGGGACGGTCGGGGTGAGTGCGAGTGGGACAAACGAAAGACTTCCGGGAGCAAGCGTGAGTCTTGCCCTGGCGACTTCAGGCTTGACCCGTTCGGCCGTCACCAACGATCAAGGTGAGTACAAATTTACAGATCTGGGGGCCGGCACCTATACATTGCAGGTCACGCTTAGCGGGTTCAAGGATCATACCGAAACGGTCAGCCTAGCCGCCGGCACAACGAATAAGGACGTTGTCCTTGACATCGCAGGCGTTGCCGCCGTGGTTACGATTGCCGCTGACAGCAATAGTCTGAACACCTCCGATACCGCTCCAACCGTTTCATTCAATCAGAACAAGCTCGAGACTCTGCCGCTGGTGGACGAGCGCTTTCAGGATGCGATCCCTCTGGTCCCGGGAGTCGTCAGAGGACCGGACGGAATGCTTAATCTGAAGGGCGCTCGCTCCAGCCAGAGCGGGATGATCGTTAACAGCGCCAATGTAACTGATCCGGTCACGGGCGAGGCGGCCATCAACCTGCCCATCGAGGCAGTCCAATCAGTCGAAGTCGTAGCCAATCCTTATGCGGCCGAATACGGCCAATTCACCGGAGCAGTCACCACAGTTCAAACCAGATCGGGATCAGACAAGTTTCATGCGAATGCGACCAGTTTCTTCCCGAGGATGCGTCGTCGTGGTGGTTCTTTTGTCGGTATCGAAGCTTTCACGCCACGGGTCACCTTCAGTGGTCCACTGATGAAGGACAAGCTGAAGTTTTTCCAGTCATTCGAATACCGCTTTGTACGAACACCTGTCGAGAACCTGCCGCCATTAAGCCGCGATACAGACCTCGAGAGCTTCGATTCCTTATCGCAAGTCGATTGGGAGATCGATCAAAAGGACCACCTGACGGGCACGTTTTCCCTGTTTCCGCAGAAGCAAAGATATGTCGGGTTGAATACTTTCAATCCCCAGGAGGTAACGCCCAATTTCAAACAGCGCGGCTTCATGCTTGTCTTAAACGAGCGACGGATCGTCAATAGCAAAGCGGTGCTGGAATCAAATTTCAGTATCAAAGAATTCGACGCGGACATCTTTCCCACCGCGGGACCTGCGCCAATGAATCTGGCTCCTGACGGGAACTCGGGAAGCTTCTTCAATCAGCAAGCGCGACAAACTAAACGTTATCAGGCGCTCGAAACCTACAGCTTTAGCCCGCCAAAATTCGCCGGAGAGCACTTGATGAAGCTTGGCGGTGGCATCAGCTATGAAACTTTCGATGGGCGGAATACGAGCAACCCAGTCAATATCCTCAGACGCAACGGCAGTCGCAGTCAGACGTTGGATTATCGTGGTGACGGGCTGCTCACTCGCAACAAGACTCAGATTCTCGCTTATTTCCAGGACAAGTGGACGGTGAACCGGCGTCTCACGGTTGATTATGGTGTGCGCTACGACCACGACAGCATCGCAGGGGAAAACAATATCTCGCCACGGCTCGGATTTGCCTTTCTACCGCTGGTCGATGGACGAACGATTATTCGGGGCGGCATCGGGATCTTTTATGACGACATTAATTTCAACGTGGCAACTTTTGATCAATTGCAGAACCGCATCCTGACATATTTTGGAGCGGACGGTTCGCTACTACCAGTCAGTACGTTACAGCGTTTTGAGTTTACCGGCGACAGGGTGCGGACGCCTCGAAGTGTCAACTGGAATATCCAGGTGGATCGCGAGTGGCTGAAGAATTTGTTTGTCCGCGTTGGTTACCAGCAGCGGCAGGCCCGGCGTGAATTTATCCTGAACCCGAGCGACTCAGCCAATGGCACTATTCTGGGATTGGATAACTCGGGCAGTTCGCGTTACCGCGAACTTGAAGTCACGGGGCGATACACCTTCCGCGAGCACGATGAGTTCACTGCGTCTTATGTGCGCTCTTCATCGCAGGGTGATCTGAACGACTTCAATTCGTATTTCAGTAATTTCCAAAATCCAATCATTCAGGCCAATGAGCGCTCGCGGTTGCCCTGGGACGTGCCGAATCGCTTTCTCTTCCGCGGCGAGTTCCACGTTTGGTACAGATTTACTCTATCTCCGGTGCTCGATCTGCGAACGGGATTTCCGTATTCGGTTATTGATGAAGATCGGAACTTTGTCGGCCCGCGTAACCGCGCCGGACGCTATTCCAACTTTGCGTCGCTCGACTTGCAGCTGCTTAGAACCGTAAGTCTCATCGGTAAATTCAAAAAGTATCGGGTCGAGCTTGGCCTGAAGGTCTTCAACCTCACGAATCATTTCAATCCGCGCGACTTTCAGAACAACGTGGACAGTGACGGCTTCGGCGGCTATTGGAATGGCGTCGGACGAAAGTACGGCACGAGGATTACGTTCGTGAAGAAGTAGATTTGTCGAAAGCAGACAAGTTTCTAAAAAGGATCAAAGAAAGAAGGAGCAAAAAAGAATGAGTGCAACTGTACTACAACCATCGACCACAACCTGGAACATCGATCCGGACCACGCGACTGCTGAATTCAAGGTCCGGCATATGATGATGACCAATGTTAAGGGACAATTCAGTAAGGTCACCGGCGTGCTGACGCTGGACGAGGAGGATGTGACCAAATCACGCGTCGAAGCCACGATTGAAGCTTCGTCGATCAATACAGGCCAAGCCGATCGTGACACACATCTGAAGAGCGCAGACTTTCTCGACGTTGAGAAGTTTCCGACGTTGACCTTCGCTTCGACGGAGGTAAAGCGTGCAGAAGATGGGGAACTGCAAGTAGAAGGCAATCTGACAATTTGTGGAGTGACGCGAGAGGTCACGTTCGCTGTTGAAGGCCCTGCCGCACCAGCCAAAGATCCGTGGGGTAACACCCGGATGGGCTTTTCGGCGACGACAAAAATCAATCGCAAGGACTTCGGTCTGACTTGGAACGCCGCACTCGAGGCCGGCGGGATTCTCATTGGCGACCAGGTAACCATCACACTGGAAGTGGAGGCGGTGAAGGCCTGAGTGTTCGAAACAATCATTCACTGAGTTGCGAAGCAGCCACCGGAACTAATCCCGAAGCCTTGCAAGTCTTGGGCTAGTTCTGACGCTTTTTCGCAGGTCGTGTTAACCACTCGATGTTTTCCTGACCCTACAGATGGTTGTACAATGCGCGGCGTATCGACCTGGCACGTGAGGTCTCTCAATGGCTGACCCCGTCAATAGCCCGACCCAGGAGCGTCCCCCGCTTCCAGCAGAATTACAAGAAGCAGAGCTCCGACAGATTCTGGACCTCCTGCCGCACTACATCGGCGTCTTTGCGCCGGATGGAAGCCCACTCTATCTCAATCTCTTAATGCACGGGTATTACGGCGGCACCATCGACGAGTGGTCTCGATTTGATTTCGTTCATCCAGATGACCGAGAAGACTTTCTCCGCGAAAGGAAGAGCCGATTTCTCGATGGGCAGCCGCATGAATGCGAAGTTCGGTTCCTGCAGCACGACGGGACGTACCATTGGTTTCTCGTTCGCCGAAACCCACTCAAAGATGCACGCGGAGACATCACCCGATGGTGTGTTACAGCTACCGACATCGAAGATCGGAAGCGGGCCGAAG
>Ga0126383_10003644_pt1 | contig 10255 bp, 4 predicted proteins | sample PanSoiMetPlot_35_FD_96882 | JGI IMG/M metagenome (GOLD analysis project Ga0126383, IMG submission 96882) | Tropical forest soil microbial communities from Panama - MetaG Plot_35 | ecosystem: Environmental > Terrestrial > Soil > Tropical forest > Bulk soil | place: Panama | collected 2016-02-17
ACTTGTGCCGGATGAATTGACCCGGGTGGTTGAACGACTCGAACGAAACCCACGTCCTGTCGGCCAGCCCTTCTCTGACTCGGAAAGTGGCGTCCTGACGGAAGAGGTCCGTGCCGTCGAACTGGTTGAGCTTGATGCGCGAGAACTGATGCCGCAGGTAATACCCAGGGAAGTTGCCTGACGCGAACGAAATCCCATCCCCCGCCAACCCGGGAACGATCTGGAACTCGGCGTCCTTGGTGTCCTGCCCCGTGACGACGGGATTGATATAGCCGAGGAAATCGAAGTGGCGCATATAGCGGTCTTGATAGTTGTAGGAATTGACCATGAAGACCTCGGGTGCGGCGAACCGCGAGTAGAGCATCCCATCGGTGGTGGCCGCGCCCGGGTTGGTCACCTTCCCATAGCTGGCATTGTCCTTGATTAGCTTTTGCACGGTCGCCGGGTCGGCTTGCCGGAAATATTGCAGGTAGAGCGCGGCTGTGCCCGCGACGTGCGGCGTGGCCTGTGATGTGCCAGAATAGGTGGACGTGGCCGTATCGCTGCCGTTGCCCGCCGCAGTGATGCCCACACCCGGCGCAAAGACGTCAACGACCGAGCCGAAGTTGGAAAAGGACGCTCTGACATCCCTCGAAATGACAAAGCGTCCAAGCCTGAGATTCACCAAATTTGTAGCGGCGACGGTGATCGCCTCCTGCACCCTGGCTGGAGAAAGGCCGCCGGCGTCAATCGGAATGCCATCCGAGCCATTCGGGGTGGGGGTTCCGTTACCAGCGGCGACTACACATGTGACCCCGGAAACGATCAAGCGCCTGACCGCGTCATCTACGGCGTCGCTCGCGCCCCCCCCGAAGCTCATATTGGCGACGGCGGGCGAGAGATGGTACTGCGCCACCCAGTCAATGCCGGCGATGATATTGGAGTTCTGGCCTGTCAGGCTGCAGCCGAAAACGCGGACGGCGTGAATCCGGACGTCCTTCGCCACGCCGTAGACATTCCCACCGATGATCCCCGCCACGTTGGTGCCGTGTCCGTTGCAGTCATTGCCGGCTTGCCCGTCGTTGATGAAGTCCGCGTCTCTCGACGCTCGGCTCGACGGCGTGGGGGAGTTAGATACAAGGAACTCCTGATTAGTCGCGCGGATGCCCGTGTCGAGGACGTAAACGTGGACGCCCGCGCCGGTGGACGTGTATTTGTAGGCGTTGTCGAGCGGCAGGTTTCGTTGATCAACGCGATCCAGCCCCCAATTCGGCGGATTAGTCTCGATGCCGTCCAGTGACATCACGCCGTCCTCCTCGACGTATTTGACGCGGGGGTCAAGGCTGAGCGCCTGCGCCTCGGCTTCGGTCATCTGCGCCGAGAAGCCCTTGACGGAGTGCTTGTAGACGCGCTCCGTCGTCCCATTGCGCGCGCGCGCCAACTCCTCGACCATCGAGTCAATCCGCTGCTCTATGGCCTCGCGGCGCTGTTTGGCTACGGCCTCGCGCTGTTCGGCGGTGGCGCCTTCGGGCGCGTTCGGAAGATCGCTCGTCTCGATGCTTTCGTCGTTAAAGACCACGATGTAATGGCCTTTGACCGCCTTCTCGACTTTACGGAATTTGGGCTTCTGATCCGCCTCTTGACGGGCGCCCCGGGTCGGATTCGGCGCGATGGCCGCCGCCAAGATTCCGATCAAAATAAATAATGCGAGAACAGTTCTGTTTTGCCTCCTCATTGTCATCTCCTTCTGCGGCTCGGCGCCGCGGTTGTGCTGAGAAAATATTCCTTGCATGGGACCGCGCGGCCTTCAGTGCAAGGCAACCAACGTTGTCATTGGAGAGTGCGCATCAGAGGCAAAAACATGTCGAGGAAATTTTGCGGCTAAGACGGTGGAAGAATTTTGATAGCGGATTGGGCCATTGCCGGCATTTCTTATATGGAACGGAAGGCTACTGCTTCTTTACTTTGATGTTGGACTTGCCGAGGCTTTCGACCTCGCTGTCGCTGACCCCGCTAAGCGCCAGGGTGTATTCGCCGCTCTTGAATTTGGCGGATGGGATGCTCAGCATGAGCGCCTCGCCCGATTTCGTGCGAACGGCTTTGAGCCCTCTTCGACTCATCACTTCCTTCCCGTCCGCCGCTTGCAACGTCATCTGATACAGCGGAAAAACGTTTTCCGACAGTTTCAAGCGCAGCCGCACCAGATCGGCTCCGCGTGGGATGACTAGATGAGGCGCCTCGCCGCCAGCGGGATCTCTGAAGGCGTCGAGGGAGAGCGTCAGAAGGATGGAGGCGGGCGTGAAGCCGGATGAGGAAGGGGGGCCTTTTCCGCCGCTTTGCAGATTGCGCAATCGCTCCAGCTCTTCGGCCAATTGCCTGTTCTTCTCGTTCTGGGACGCGACCAGCCCTTCGAGCGTTTGCGCGCGCTCCCTCTGCAATTCACGCTCGTGCTGCGCCTGAACGAGTTGTTCGTGGAGGTGCGCGGTCTGCCGCTGGAACCAAATGCCGCCGAGCGCAACCAAGAGTGACGCGGCGCAGACCGCCGGCCACATCGCCGGGCGCAGCCGATCAATCCATGACCGAATCAACGGGACGGGCGCGCTCGGATGACGGAGCGGCGACGCTTCATTGGGTCGCGCCAGGGCTTGAGCTTCGTAATCTTGATCGAGCAAGCCGGTGAAGGCCCTGGCGAATCGGACCCGCTCGCGACGCCGGGGCGTCGCCATAAAATTCCGTTCGAACCGCAGGCGCTCGGCCTCAGACAAGTATCCGCGCGTGTAATCGTCAATCAATTTGTCTTCCGCCTGAAGAATTCGGTCATACTTCGACCTGTCGGCGAAGCATTCGTCTTCGAGCGCCGTTTGCCCCGATTCCGAAATCCCTCCGAGCAGATATTGCCTGATCATTTCTTCAGACTCTCGCGTCTCGTCCATCGCGGCCTCCGCCGTGTCGCCGAATTTTTCCGAACCGGGGGTGGGTTTATGGGGCGTCCCGTGAAGCGGCGGCGGACGCTCCGCGACCCTCTATATTGAGTGATCACCCCCCTCATATTCATGTCGCCGCGGGCGGCTTATTTTTCACGCAGCGAGTGACGCACTGCTCCAACTTGTCGCGCAGCCGTTTGGCGCGGCTGAAGAGCGCATTGAGCGAGATGCCCAGCCCTACGGCGAGCGCCTTCCGGTTATCAATCTTCGTACGTTTCTCGTCCTGGTAATATTCGATGATGATCCGGCGGTTATCCGCAGGGAGGTTCTTCAAACACTCTTTTAAACAATCCAGCCATGGATCGCCGCCCGCCGGATCGCCAGCAGGCGCGGCCAGTCCGGTCAGCTCATCCATCTGTACACGCCTGCGGTCGGCGTCTCTCAACGCTTCGAAAAGCACGAAGCGCGCTACGCCGAGCGCGAACGCCGTGACGCTCTTCTCGATCCTCTCGCCCTCGTCAATCTTCCGCGCCACGCGGTTGAGCGCTTCGTCCGCATGCTGATCCGGGAAGTGCGATCCGCGCCATTCGAAGAACTTGATCAACTGTCCGCGCAACTCCTCGTACTTTCCTCCGGCGACCTCCGGATCAGGAGAGAGTTCCGCGAGCAGCTTCGAGAAAGCTTCAGGCGTCAGTTCCCACTCTTTGCGCGGTCCCGCTGCCTGCGCGAAGAGAATGCTTTCTCCAGATTCGTTCTGCTTGTCGCGATTCACTTCCACTCGCCCTGGAGCGCGAACGCCCCCCAGTAAAACGGCGACTGCCATTGTCGCGTCTTCCACATCTCGATCTGCGCCGCGCGCAGCGCCGCTGCCGGGCGTAGCTTCTCTTGCAACATTCCCCGGTAAAACCGCTTCATCAGTTCCGCTGTCGCCGCGTCGTTGACCTGCCACAGGCTGGCCGCCACACGCGCGGCTCCGGCGTACATGAACCCACGCGTCATCCCGACCAGGCCCTCGCCCTTGACCTCTTTGCCGAGCCCCGTTTGACATGCGCTCAACACCACCAGTTCCGCCGGCAGGCGCAGGTTGTAGATCTGGCGCAGCCGCAGAAAGCCGTCCTGCGGCTTGCCGTTTTCATCAACCAGCGACAGCACAAGACCTGACAGTTCCGGACGTTGGCTGTCAAGCAGGCCGTGCGTCGCGAAATGCACGATCCGGTAACGGCCGAGCTCGTCACTGGCGGCTGTCGCGCGGCTCGCTTTGAAGTCGAGCGCTTTCAGACCCGGTTCATTTTGCGCGGCGGACAAGATCGCTTCCGCCTCGTCACGCGTCATCAACAACCGCCTCAAACCGCCCCGCACGTCGTCGACCGCGCGTTCGAGGTCCGAAGGAAGATCGGAGGAGCGCGCCTGAGCCCGCGTTTGTTGATTGACCTGCGGCGCATTCTTGCCGGCGGCTTTGCCCCGCGCGTCGTCGGGGCTGAAGACCGGGTCGGCGAGCACCGCGACCGCATTTACCGCGGGTTGGCGCCCGGCCAGTTCGCGTCGCAGCGCGGCCAACACCGAGGCGGACGGGAGGTGTACGATCTCGTGTTCGGCTACGAGCGGGACGAAGGAGTCCGTTTTGTTCCCATCCTCGTCGCCAGCTTTCGGAATCGGCAGAACCGCGAACGGCATATATTCGAGCATGCCGGGAGCGACCACGAGCAATCGCTTCGCGCCCAATTGAGAAGCCGCAGGCGAAAGCAGCATTCGACCGAGCGCGGCGGCCTGAGTCGGGTAAGCGGCGTCGGCCTCTTTGATTCGCGCCTGGCGTTGGGCGTCCGTCTCGCCCGGCCTGGGCTGCCGCGCAGTCAACAGGTCATAAACGCGTCGCGCCGCGGTTTCGATCTCGGCGCGCGGGGGCAGTTGATAGCTGCTGACGGAGTTCGGCGTCACCGCCCATAAGAAGCTGCGGTCGTCGCCGAGCGAATATTCGAGCAACAACGTGTCATCGTCGAGCGCTTGCCGCTGAATCTCCGCGACGCCGAGCGGCTGCGGCTCGGTCAGCGCGGCGTAACGCGGGCTGGCGGCGCGGATTAGCGCTTCGACCTCCTCGTATTGCGTGGTCAGATCCGCAAGCTCTTTGGCGGCGGCGGAGGCCTGGGCCTCAGTATGCCGGCCGCTGAGTAGCGCCGTGTGGGCCGCCGCTTTGGCGTCGAATTGCCGCTGCAAAGCGCGTTCGCGGGCGAGCAGCGTGGGATCCACGTCCCGGCGGATGTCGATGCGTGACTCAGCAAGTAGTTCGAGCAGGCCGCGCGCCCGCGCGCGCTCGCTGACTTGCAGCGCCGCAATCGCGTTTCCCTGGTCGGGATATTGTTGATGCAGTCTCATCAGCAGGTCGACGTATAATTCGTAGTAGCCAGCTATTGTGGAGAAAAAGGATGACCGATTTCCCGAACCACCCGCGTGCGCGCGAATGAATTCCAGCAGCGTTATCGCAACTTCAAGATTTCCTTTCGCCTCGGACAGCCTCCCTTGATCGCGCTCAAGAGCGGCGATATTCCGGAGCACAGTCGCCTCTCCACGTCTGTCTCCGACTGCCCGTCTGAGAGAGAGGGCCTGACTATAGTAATCAAACGCTTTCTGTAGCTCACCAAGGCGATGATGCGCTACGCCAATATTATCGAGCGTGGCGGCTTCTCTATTTTTATCGCCCACAACCTGCAGCAAACCCAGAGCTTGGTTGTAGTATTCAAGCGCTTTTTGCAGATCGCCTTGATCTCTATGCGCAGTCCCGACGTTGTTGAGTATGGCGGCTTCTCCGAGTTTGACGCCTGCATTTCGATAAATCGACAAAGCCTGATTGTGATATTCGAGCGCCCTCTGCACGTCACCCATTTCTTTATAAGCAAGACCTATGTTGGTAAGTGTAACAGCCTCGCGAGGTTTATCGCCCACGGCTTGCTGCGCATGCAAGGCTTGGCTATAGAACTCCACGGCCCTGGGCAATTCACCCAACGAGTGATATATCGCGCCGATGTTAGTGAGCGAGATAGCTTCTCTCCTTTGGTCTCGCAGTTCGCGCGATAACATCAAGGCTCGCTGATGGGATTCGATGGCGTCTTGCAACTTGCCTTGATCGTCATATACCACGCCGATGTTACCTAGGGTGACGGCCTCCCCGCGTTTGTCTTTCTCGGCCCGGCGTAGCAGTAAGGACTGGTTGTAATACTCCAGCGCCTTCTGTGGTTCGCCCAGAGTCTTATAGACCACGCCAAGGTTGGTTAGCGTCGTAGCTTCTTCGCGTCTATAACCTATTTCCCGGCATAGTGGCAGGGCTTGGACAAAATACTCCAACGCCCGCTGTAGTTCACCGAGATAAATGCATACTTCGCCCGCATCATTCAGTCTCTCGGCCACTTCAAACTTATCCCCCACGGCCTGGAGTATCGATAAAGCCTGCTGGTAATAATTCAGCGCTTTCCGCATTTCACTGAGATTAGAGTAACAAAAGCCGATATTACCGAGGGCCTGCGCCTCTCCCTCTCGATCTCCCGCGGCCCGATACAACATCATGGCTTCCTGATACTTTTTGATCGCTACTTCAAACGCCGCCTTCGCGCCTTGCGCGGCCAATTGACGTCCTTCAGCAGACAGATTTTGGGCCGCCACTCGATCCTTATCCTGCTCGGTTGCGGCTCTGATCTCGACCAGTTTTACTTCATACTTCCCAGGCTGAGCGTCCTCCTCCACAGAACCTACTTCTACGCGGTAATTCCCTGGAGCTTTCGTCACCATGATCATCGTCTCAGTCCCTTGCGCGCCGGTCGGGCCGTCTGCTTCCAGCATCTCTTTCCCGTCAGGTCCGAAGAGCTTTACCACAACGTCAATCCCACGCTGATCTACCACCAACCGCAGATATTGATCGGCTGCCAGCGTGAGCTGGTAAGAATGTGACTGACCACCAGCGAGTTCCCGCTCGACGGGCTTGCCCGGTTCCAGCGCACGAATCTCCTGTGCGTTCCCCGCCGTATTACGCGAATCGGCGGGATGCCGAAGCTGTCGTGTGAAAGCCCCGAAGGATTGCTGATTGCCCTCGTGAGCGCGCCCGGCGCCAGTAAGGACAATTGAAAGCAGAAGGCTAATAAAAAGACCGATGGCGCGGAGGCCAATCCCCGGTCTTCGACGAAGCGGCTCCGTGGGGAACACGTTATTTTGCTCTGGTATCGCCGTTTGCCCGATCCGGCGGCCGCTTTTCCGTAACAACGAGATGTTGTTGTTACTTTTCGTTTTGAGATGGTTTCTAACTGTCACGCCTGTCTTTGGATTCTGGCTTATCGCTGTTATCAGCGGTCATTCTCTATCTCCCGCCTCCGCGTCTGGGAAAGAGCAGGAGGAAGCTGGCTCAAGGATGGCGCATCTCGAATGCCGCCTCGGCGCTATCAGTAATCCCTCTCCTCGTTCGAGCGGGCTTAGTTAATCCAAGTCGACACACAATGTCACCGTGAATATTCTCATTGGGCCCCCAGTCTGCCAACGGTCGCAGACTGACAAGAACGTCATCTGAACCCTATTCAGGGAACGCCGGCAATTCGAGCACGGCGTCCGACAAATCCCCTTGACCTGCCAAATGGCCTGTCACCGTGACCCAGATCTTGCTCCCGTCCGGCGAAACGGCGATCCCGTTAAGACGACCATTGCCAAGCGATCTGCCGCCCGAGAGCCTCACCCGGCGCACGGCCACGACAGTTCCGTCCTGGCGCATGCGGACTATCGTGTTGTCGCGGCGATTCGCCACATAGAAATCGGCCCCTTCTTCCAGCGTCGTGTTGCTGGCCCAGTTGGGAGCTTCCGTTTCGATCGCGGCCGGGGCCAGATCAATCGGCTCATTGAGCGCATCGGAGTGGATGCGATGTATCGCTCCCACCCGGAAGATCACGCCGTCGTCAATCAGGTCAATGACCGCGATCGTGTTCTGAAACGGCTCGCTGACGTAAAGGATTCTTGTAGGCGTGTAGTTGAGGATCACACCGAGCCGCGGCGATGCGCGGCGGCTGTCGTCGTCTTCATCATCCCATCCGCAGTTGAGCAAGGGCCCTACCGTCCCAACAGGCGCAAGCCCGTCAACGGCTTTGCCGGTGTGAGCCTGGATGACGCCGCCGTCAGCGAGCGCTACGCAAAAAACGGCCCGCCCGGAGCCGTCCGGAGACCGGCCGAGAAACGCGGTCCCGACAGCGCCTCGGCTGAGCGCGCCCGGGAAAACCTGCATCGGCAAACGCGGCGTGAGATTGCCTGCGAACACACCTCCGGCCTGCGGGTTCGGCGCCCCAGCCAGTGGAACCCCGCTCGGGTCAAGGATCGTAGACGTGCCGATCCCGTCGAGTCCGGTCGGCGCATTGGCCGGCCACAGGCGGCCGAAGGCGTTGTTGATCGAGAGACCCAGCGGATTGCTCACCCCGGTAAAGTTGGCCGTCAGCGCCAATGGGTTGTTAACTCCGTTGCGGAACGGAGGGCTCTGCGCGCTGAACATCTGCACGCGTCCGCCGAGAGTCGACGCCTGCCCACCGGCCGCGGCGAAGCCCGGAGGGATTACGAGGGTTTCAGCGAAGCGAGGGTCTATAGATAGGAATGAGCCTTCTCGATCGTCGGGGTTCGCCAGTGGCGCGCCGAAGTTCGACCGGCTTCCGACGAGGATGCGCGCCGGATCGAGTATCCTTCCTGGCTGCGTGAAAGCGGCGAACGCCGGGTTGTCATGGATCGGCCCGCCCGGAAGGAAGCTGCCGACTGGACTGATCGCTGAGACGCCGGGAATGCCGATAGCGACAATTCGCCCAATCAAATCCAGCGTCTTGCCCTCGGCCCTACCTGCATTGAGACGGCCTATGGCCGCAACCCCAACCACAAAAGCGATGATAAGTAGAATGTTTCGTCTGCTGATTTTTTTCATAAGAACCCCTTTCTCGGTTGGACTACAGCGCGCAAAGTAATTCCGGCGATCGCGCGATGTCCTTCGCGCGGTCGGAAAAGTTCGGAATTAGCGCGGAAAAATTCGGAAAAGAGCGCTATCGCTCAATAAAACGCAAATGCAATGGGATAGGGATCGCAGGCTGGCTTTCGCCTGCGATCCTCGCTAGCCGTACTGCGTCAATTCTTTATCTAGGGTCTACCCTGTCCGCTGAGCAATTCGAGCGTGTAATTGATACGCGCATTCAGCGGAGCGGAATAAGAAACCACTACCGTCGCGCTGCTGCCCGGAAGCAATTCGCCTCCGGGAAGGAAGACACGCAGATATGGAAGGCCGGGCGCCGGCGTGTTGGTAGTCAACCCCTCGGCCTTAACGACTTTGACCGACGATGGAAGCCCTTTAAAGCACAACAACAGATGCGTGTCTACAGGCTCGCTGCTGATGTTGAGTAGCTTCAGACGCTGCACTTTCAGCAAGCCAAAAGGATCGCGGGTAATCGGCGAGCGGGTGACCTGAATTTGCGAAGTCACGTCCAGAAACTCCAAACCGAAATCCCGGCGCGTGAGCGGGTCGTTGCTCGAGACGCATAGGCGGCTCGCCACCAATCCGTCAATCGCGCCGAGCGCGGCGAGGTCAGGACGATTGACCGAGTAAGTCAGGTCTTTCGCGTTCAGCTCGAACGTTCCGGTCGTCGAATTCGGATCGGCCTTCACGAACGCCGGGTCGTAGAGCGCGTTCTCGAGGAAATCGACGAGATCATCGACTTCTCGCGGATTGAGGCCGAGTCCCGGTTCCGAGTTCGTCCCGCGCGGATGCGTGAAGCGCGGCGTGACATTGCCCGCGGCGGCGGCGGTTGTGTCTTCCGGCACGCCCTTGTTGAAGTACTCGACCACTTCGTGCACCGATGTGAAGAGCGCCGAGTGCATCAACTGCCCGCCCGAGTCCTTGAGTTGTCGCAGCGTGAGGACGCGGAATTTGAAGTTGTCTTCGGCGCGCCCGGTGATCTCGCCGCGGCCGATGTCGTGGTGATTCGGGTCGCCGAGCGCCTGGCGAGCCAGCTCCTGCAGCGGGTGATCGCCGACGCCGAGGTTGTAGAAATTCTCCTCGACCAATTTGCCAGCTTCATCGCCGAGCTGCTTGTTGAGCATCGGGCCGCTGTGGCACGAGATGCAGTTGGCGCCGCCCTGCGTCACGTCTCGCGTGAACAGCAACGCGCCGCGAAGCTGTCGAGCGGACAGAGCCTTGTCATCTCCGGCCAGAAACCTGTCCCATGCCGTGTTGCGCGTAACGACCGTACGCAAAAACGTCGCGACGGCGCGAATGACCGTGTCGTCGTTGATCAGATCATCGAGATTGCCCGAAGCCGCGTATCGAACTGCCTCCTGCGGAAAAGCGTCCTGAAAGAGCT
>Ga0126383_10003645_pt1 | contig 10254 bp, 10 predicted proteins | sample PanSoiMetPlot_35_FD_96882 | JGI IMG/M metagenome (GOLD analysis project Ga0126383, IMG submission 96882) | Tropical forest soil microbial communities from Panama - MetaG Plot_35 | ecosystem: Environmental > Terrestrial > Soil > Tropical forest > Bulk soil | place: Panama | collected 2016-02-17
AACCGCGACGATAGCCCTAACCTGGGACGAAATCACTCGCAGGTAACTGTATGAAGGCCGCTTAGTTTCACGCGCGCAAACCTACCACAGCTCCCCGGGAAATCCGTCCTCAAGCCGCCAAACCATCTACATTGTCTTGAAGGAACCCTGTTTTGTAACTTATACTCCGGAGCTTACGGGGTGGCAATGCAAAACGCGGGGGCCATTGATCGGCAAGACACCTCCTCAAAAACCGGAGCTCTGCCCGCCGAAACTCCACCTCAACTCTGGTCTTTCAGCAATGTGAGTGCCGTCTCCAGCTGCGCTTTCCTAACGGAATTTCACGAGTACTCGCCGGCAGTTCCGGCGTAATCAACGAAGGCTAGATTTCGTCGCAGACGCCCTTGGCGGACGAGACGACGCCGGTCATGTCGAACCTGTCGCTGTGATCTTAGCGATCGGGTAGGCGGTGGAGAGAATCGGTGATTACATCACCTCTCCAGAGCGCGCTATTAGATGTTGATTTGCCCAGGTCTGCTCTTACAGGTTAGCCTGCTGGACGCTGGAGCACTATTCGGCGCCTATGCGGCTTTGCCCAGGCTACCGCCGCCATGTCCGCTTTTGCGGCCAGTGGCGAGGCGATAGATCCAGGTCAGTAGGATAGCTCCACCGATCGCGACAAGTATTGTGTAGATCATACCGCCATGGCCTGCGAACCCGAGGGTGCGCATTATCCACCCCCCTATTAATGCTCCGGCTATGCCGATCAGAATGTCGGCAAACGCCCCATGTCCTGATCCACGCATAATTTTTCCGGTTGCCCAGCCAGCGATCCAACCAACAATGATCCACCATAGGAAACGCATACTGACCCCTTCCCTTTACTCCCAGACTCGTACCCACTCTATATACTCATACCCACTCTATATAGAGTGCTTGCAATATATAGAGTGCCTGCAACCCCAGCCGGAATGAACTGTCAGAGTTGGCAGATTCGACCTTTTATTGGGCTCCTGTCAGGCTCGGTCAGACGGGCCTGGCGGACCCTTGATAAGGCCTAGCGGGGAGTGACTCGACTCTAAAATGCACCTCCCGACCGACCACTGACTATTAATACCTGCTCTCTTCCCAGACGGCGGCGGGGCTGGCAGGCAAGGACCGTAGCCCGGTATCCCGGCCTTTAGGCCACTTCACCCCTTCGGGGGCCTCTCCCGAACGACTGTATGAAATGACAGTTCCGGGATCCTATTCAGCTCGCGTAGCCTACGCGTCAACCCGCTGTGAGTGTTACCAAGGGGAGGATTTAAGGTCATGGCCTGCCGCATCTTGCTAGCACATAACCATGAGGTGGTTCGTATCGGAATACGTGCACTACTTGGAGTACTCAAGGATGTGACTGTATGTGGCGAAGCAGCTGACGGACTGGAGGCTATTGAACGCGCTCATCAGTTGCGGCCCGACATCGTTATCGCCGACCTCGGTATGCCAAGAGCTAACGGAATCATCGTGAGCCGGCGAATTCTGCAATCTTGCCCCAGCCAGAAATTGTTGATCCTCGGCCTTGTCGAGTCGAAGATGGTCGTGCGGGAGCTCCTCGAGGCGGGAGTTTGCGGCTTAATCTCTAAGACCGACCCAGCAATGGCTGTGGTGAATGCCGTTCAAGCATTGCGACGAAATCGCACATATTTCACGCGTTTCGTCGATGCACTAATGCTTGAAGGATACCTGTGTCCAGGTCGGCCTTCCGGCCCGAGACCGAGCAGCGGCTCTCTTTCATTGCGGCAACAAGAAGTGTTGCAGCTCTTGGCCGAAGGGCAAGCCACGAAAGAGGTTGCCACCACCCTGGGCATAAGCACCAAGACCGCCGAGACTCATCGCAACACGCTCATGCGGAAGCTGCGGCTCCATAACAGTGCGCAACTTACACTTTATGCAGTCTCGCACTATATTTTAGACGTTCCTATTTTTTCCCTTCTCGCCGAGACCGAACCGCTCCCGGAAAGCGTGCCATATGCGCTTGTCGGTGAGAACGCCCGAGTTGCCGGAGTCTCCGCGTAGTTCCGACAAGACCAACGAGTTTCTCCAGTTGGCAAATCTGCCAGTTGCCAGCGCCTCCAATCCGATCCATAACATCAATGCTGGGAAGGGCAAGTCTATGAGTAAGGTTTTGCTAGCGGGTGTGCTGCTGTTAGTAGTGCTTTTTGGGATTGGTTGCGCCACCAAGGGTTACGTACGTAACCAGGTCGAGCCCGTCATCAACAAGGTAAACGAACTCGACCAACGCACAGCTGAAAATACGACGCAAATCAAGGCGACGGATGCGAGGGTTCAACAAGGTCTCGAAACCTTAAACACTAGTACCGAACAGGCCAATCGAAGAGCTACGGATGCCGACACGAAAGCACAGCAAGCTCAGCAGTCCGCCTCTGCCGCCAACACAAACGTCAATTCCCTGGGAGAAACTGTTGCGAAGCTCGATACCTACCACGTGGTCAGCCAAGTCGCTGTGCAATTCGGATTTGCTGACTCTCGTCTTAAGCCAGCAGCAAAACAAGTGCTCGATGAATTCAGTGGGAAACTGTCGTCAGCGAAGAATTACCTTGTAGTAGTTGAGGGGCGTACCGACGCCAGTGGCAGCGAAAACTACAACAACGACCTCAGTGACCGCCGGGCAGCTCAAGTTGTCCGCTATTTGGTGTCCAAGCACCATGTACCGCTTTTCAAAGTGCGTGCCATAGGTCTGGGAAAAGAACGACCCGCGGCGCCAAATACCAGCGCCAGCGGACGAAGGCAGAATCGTCGCGCCGACATCAAGTTAATGAGCAACCTCGGCGCAGCACAGCCGCAGGGCAGCACGTCCACAGGGTCGGACGATGACGATGAGGTTGCGAAAGCTGTTCCGAATCAGCGTTGCACCGTGCCCGACAGACAGGCAGAAAATACTGGCAACCCTCCCGAAAACTGGGCACACTTGAAATCGGACAGGCCTTGGTTTCGCATGGACGGTCAATCTCCCGCCGTTTTGAACCTTTCCGCTACAGTCGGGATGTGGTCCAGCACGCGGACACCAGCACTTCCTTCGAATAATGTCCGGTAAATAACTCCCCCCAGAAGTCCTCCGATTAAGGGCGCCACCCAAAACAGCCACAACTGGGCCAACGCCCAGTGTCCAACAAAGATTGCCGGCCCCGTGCTTCGCGCCGGGTTCACCGATGTGTTGGTAACGGGAATGCTGATCAAGTGAATGAGTGTAAGCCCCAGACCTATGGCAACGGGAGCTAATGCCTGCGGGGCGCGCCTGTCGGTCGAGCCTAGGATGATAATCAAGAAGAAAGCTGTTAAGACAATTTCCGCCACCAGACAGGCAGGGAGCGTGTATCCTCCGGGCGAATGCGCGCCATAGCCGTTCGAAGCGAAGCCTTTGGCCAGGTCGAAACCCGATTTTCCACTGGCGATGATATACAGCACTCCCGCTCCGGCGCATGCTCCGAGGACTTGGGCAATCACATAGGGAAGAAATTCTGAGGCGGGAAAACGACCCCCTGCAACCATCCCTGCGGAGACCGCCGGGTTCAAGTGGCAGCCGGAGATGTGGCCCAAAGCATAGGCCATGGTCAAAAGGGTTAAGCCAAAGGCAAAAGCAACTCCCAGGAAACCGATGCCTAATCCAGGAAACGTTGCCGCCAAAACGGCGCTGCCACATCCGCCAAATACCAACCAAAAGGTTCCCACGAATTCCGCCGTCATGCGTTTCGTTAGTGTCATAAACCTTTCCCTTTACGACATACTTGCCAATCGGCCTAGCGCAACCGTCTCTCGAGGATCGGATCTTTTAGCTGCCGACTCGATGGTTGGGCAGTCAACGGGAGCACGCTGCCTAGCCTTGCGCCACAAACCTGCTACGACCTTTGGGGAATTCGCGGCATGAGCTTCTGTTTGCGCCGATCGAGTCTCTCGATCGAAGATAATCTGAAGAAAACCATCTCAAAACTGTCACTACTGCCAGTTCCATCGACTGACGATACCCTCTGCAAAGAATGAACGCCGGAACGCCAGCGGCTCTGTACGCGGTAAATGCTCCTTCCAGGAAATGACAAGAGGGAGAGCCGATCATCGGGCGCAGCTTATCGGAAGCGCAGGTGGTCGACCGGCGTACGACGCACAGCTTACCTTCCGTCCACTTTTCTGAATTTGAACTTCCGTGTGGCGGTGCGGCCGTTGAAGTCGGCTTGCACGAGGATGGCGGAGTCAGCAAGCGCGGATTCGTCGAGCTCAACTCTCATCTCGGCGGTTCCGCTATGGTCACACACCGCCTGGCAATAGATAGGTTCGCGCTCGGGTCGCTCCACTCGGGAAACAAGCTTGGCAGCGGGCGCAGGCGCGCGGCCCTCGGTCACACGTATCTTCAATAGCAGGGCACCGTTACTGTGGACCGAGTCGACGTTGACCCATTGCAAATCAAGTTGTTTGATCGCGGAGAGAGTTTCGGGTGTCTCCCGTTTGTCAAGAACTTGTTCCAATCGTCCATCACGAATGGCGTCGAGAACATAACGATGCTGGTCGCGCAGCATCGATTCCTTCTGCTTATGCGTGAAGAAAGGATCAGGCGCGCGTTCCTCATAAGAAGTGGCTCGCTTCCCGAGATAACGGCCACGAACAAAGACCTGAGTCTCCAGGAGAAACTCGGTTGGGCGAGCTTCACTCTGCACCTCGTAGACGGTGTCGCCGTGCTTCACGTCGGTGTTGAAGCCAAAGATCCTCGGATCTTTTCCTGCCAACGATGCCCAAATGCGCCGGATACCCACGAAGAACCCCAGCGGCTCCGCCCGCCTCGCTTGACACTGAACGGAGGCGAACAATAATCTAGAACGTTTAGAGTAATGCTGTTGGGCGCATTATATATAGCTCTCTTATGCCGGACAATTACTTCGCGCGCTACCTGCCGCTGCTAATTCATTTCCTTGTCGTTAGCGGCATTGCGGGGGCGATTGTAATGCTGTCCTGGATCATCGGGTACCGCAAGCCCACGCGGGCCAAGCTCTCTCCTTATGAATGCGGCGTGACTCCCGTTGGTGATGCCCGGGAACGTTTTTCGGTTAAGTTCTATCTGGTCGCGATGCTTTTCATTCTTTTCGACGTGGAAGCCGTATTCCTGTATCCATGGGCCATCATCCTGCGGCAACTGAAGATGTTTGGGTTCTGGGAGATGCTGGTATATATCGCCATCGTGCTGGTCGGCTTCTTCTATATATGGAAGAAGGGAGTATTGGACTGGGCCACCACCACTTCCAGCGGGCGGGGTGAGGTGTAATGCCGCTGGCCCCTGCCATCTCCAACGTAGAGGAACTCAAGAGGCATTCAGCTTTGGCTCGCATTCTGGCCTGGAACTCGGCCGCCGTTCGCGGCGCGAAGTTCGATCGCGACGAACTGTCCATTTACATCGAACGGTCCGCCATCCGGAATGCCTGCTCCCTGCTGCGTGACGATTCGGAGTGTCCGTTTAATTATCTCTCCGATGTAACCTGTGTGGATTGGTATCCCACCGAACCACGCTTTGAGGTGATTTATCACCTTCTTTCAATTCCGAATAGAGAGCGAGTTCGCCTAAAGGTGAAGCTGGATGGCGTCAGCCCGGTCGTCGACTCGGTGGTGCCGGTGTGGCCTTCCGCCAATTTCTTCGAGCGGGAAGTTTTCGATCTTTTTGGTGTTCGCTTCAGCGGCCACCCCTATCTACGCCGCATTCAGATGCCGGAAGATTGGGAAGGTCATCCTCTGCGCAAAGATTATCCGGTGGAGGGCTACAGCTAGTCATGGCGCACCTGAATCCCACGCCAGTGCTGGAACCGGGACAGGATCGCACGATGATCCTCAACATGGGCCCGCAGCACCCGTCTACCCACGGCGTGCTCCGGTTGCTCTTGGAGATCGATGGCGAAACCATCGTGCGCCTTATGCCCGATATCGGGTACCTGCACACTGGTATCGAGAAGACTTGTGAGGCCAAGTTTTACCAGCAGGTGGTCCCTTTAACGGATCGTATCGACTATCTCTGCCCCCTCACCAACAACCTGTGCTACTGCCTGGCCGTTGAAAAACTACTTGGGCTGGAAATTCCGCCGAAAGCACAATGGATGCGAGTGCTGCTTAACGAGCTCACTCGCATCAATTCGCATCTGGTGTGGCTGGGTACGCACGCCATGGATATCGGCGCGGTTACGGTTTTTCTGTACTGCTTCCGCGAGCGTGAAGACATCTTACGCATGTTCGAAATGGTGAGCGGCCAGCGCATGATGACCTCGTATTTCCGCATCGGCGGACTGGCGCTGGAACCTCCGATCGGCTTCTTCGAACGGGTCAAGGTCTTCGTCGACCAATTCCCTTCCAAAGTGGATGAATATGAAAATCTGCTGACTGCCAATCCGATCTGGCTCAAGCGCACCAAAGGCGTGGCTGCCATCAGCGCTGAGGATGCACTTCAACTGGGGGCAAGTGGTCCTACGCTGCGAGGGAGCGGCGTGGATTTCGACCTACGCCGCGATATGCCGTATTCGAGCTACGACAAGTTCCAGTTCAAGGTGCCAGTCGCAACCGAAGGTGATGTTTTCGCGCGCTATATCATTCGAGTACAGGAGTTACGCGAATCGATCGCGATCATCCGGCAAGCCCTGGCGGGAATGCCGGAAGGGCGCATTAAAGCCGATGCTCCCAAGGTTGTTCTGCCCGACCGCGAGAAGATGAAGACACAGATGGAAGCCCTCATCTATCACTTTAAGATTATTACGGAGGGTTTTGCCGTTCCTGAGGGTGAGGTTTATCAGGCCGTCGAGTCGCCCCGCGGGGAGATGGCCTACTATGTGGTGAGCGATGGAACAGCCAAGCCCTATCGAGTGCACATGCGCTCGGCCTGTCTGGCCAATATGCAACTGTTGCCCAAAATGTGCGAAGGACACTTGATCGCCGACGTGGTGGCGGCGATCGGGTCCATTGACATTGTGCTCGGCGAAATCGATCGATAGACAACCATGAAATTCTCTGACGAATTCGAGCAGCGTTTTGCCGAGATGATCACGCATTACCCAACCAAGCGCTCCGTGCTGGTTCCGACTCTGCTCTATGCGCAGGATGAGGTTGGCTATGTCAGCGATGAGGTCATTTCCGAACTGGCGCGGCGGCTCGCACTGACCCAACTGGAGGTACGCAACGTAATCAGCTACTACTCGATGCTGACTACTAAGCCGCGGGGTAAGTACAACGTGCAAGTCTGTACCAACATCGCCTGCATGCTCCGCGGGGGCGAAGAAATCTTTGAACACTGCCAGCAGAAACTGGGCATCGGACATAAGGGCACAACCGCCGACGGCCTGTTCTCGCTCGAAGAAGTGGAGTGTATCGGCGGATGTAGCTGGGCCCCGGCAGTCCAGGTCAATTACGACTTTCAGGAGAATATAACAACGGAGAAAATGGACAGCGTTCTGGACGAGTATCGGAAGAAAGGCACGCAGTAGATTTCGAATTTCGCAGTTTCTAATTTATTCATTAGGAAGTCTTACATTTACCAAAATTAGAAATGGCTTTCCTAGTTTCCCATCCCGACGAGGTAAAGATCGTTTCCAAGCGCTTTGGCCTGGGTGCCACCAATATTGATCGCTACCTGGAACTGGACGGCTACCAGGCTGCGCGGAAGGCGCTGACCATGCAGCCGGACACGATTACCAATGAAGTCAAGAACTCCGGGCTAAGGGGGCGTGGGGGGGCAGGATTCAACACCGGCTTGAAATGGTCGTTCGTCCCCAAGCAGTCGTCGAAACCAAAATACGTACTTTGCAATGGCGATGAAAGCGAGCCAGGTACTTGCAAAGACCGGCTCATTTTCGAGCATGATCCGCACTCGGTGATCGAAGGCGTGATGATCGCCGCTTTCGCGGTGGGAGCACGCACCGGGTACATCTATATCCGCGGTGAATACCGGTACTTATCGGTCATCATGCAGAAGGCGCTCAAAGATGCCTACGCCCGCGGCTTTCTGGGTAAAAACATTTTCGGCAGCGGCTACGATCTCGACGTCTACTGGCATGGCGGCGCTGGCGCATACGAGGTAGGCGAGGAATCGGCCCTGATGGAATCGCTCGAAGGTAAACGGGGCATTCCGCGCATCCGCCCCCCCTTTCCCGCCGTGGTAGGGCTCTGGGGCGGTCCCACGGTCATCAATAATGTCGAAACCTTGGCAAGCGTTCCCCATATCATTCTCAGGGGTGCCGATTGGTATGCTGGTCTGGGTCCGGCTAAGAACGGCGGTACGCGCCTGTTCTGCCTCAGCGGCAATCTGGAGCGTCCGGGCGTATACGAGCTGCCCATGGGTTACAACCTAAAGAAGATGATCTATGACGTGGGCGGCGGAATTCCGAATGGACGCAAGCTGAAAGCGGTGGTGCCGGGTGGATCTTCTACTCCCTGCTTGACCGCTGACGAGATCGACGTGCCTATGGACTTCGATTCCCTGACAAAAGCCGGATCGATGCTCGGCTCCGGCGGTGTCGTGGTGCTCGATGATGCGGCGTGCATCGTGAAATTCGCTCTCCGCACAATGAAGTTCTACCGCCATGAGAGCTGCGGTTGGTGTATTCCCTGCCGCGAGGGCACCGACTGGCTGGAAAAGACGCTTATGCGTTTTCACGCCGGCGGCGGCATTAAGAAAGATATCGACAACATTCAGTATCTCTCGGAGAACATGCTGGGCCGGACGTTTTGTCCCCTGGGTGATGCGGCGGCGATGCCGACCATCGCATTCGTGAAAAAGTTCAGAAAAGAGTTCGAGGATCACTTGGAGGGGCGAGCATGCCCGTTCGAAAAGCCGGGAGTGATCGAGCAACTTCCGGTACTGGCGTAACACCGAGTCTCTGGTCTTTGGCCATTGGCAAGGACTGCGAACTGCTGTTGCAAGGTTTTAATCGTCGGGTTGTCGAACGCGCACCAAGCAAAGATTAACGATCACCTTTCATGGCTGACGTAAACATCACGATCGATGGAAAACCTGTCACCGCGCCTGCGGGTACGTTGTTGATCGAAGCCTCGAAGAGCGTCGGCATCGAGGTGCCTTCCTTCTGCTACTACCCAAACTTGTCTCTCCAGGGCGCTTGTCGCATGTGCCTGGTGAAGATTGAAAAAATGCCTAAGCTCCAGACAGCTTGTACGACGGTGATCAGCGAAGGCATGATCGCAACCACCGACTCGCCGGAGATCCACCAAGCTCGCAAAGGAATGGTTGAACTTTTACTTGGAAACCATCCATTAGATTGCCCAGTATGCGATGCCGGCGGTGAGTGCGAACTGCAAGACATGACCTTCTCCTATGGCGCCGCCGAGTCCAGGTTTATCGATATCAAGAACCACCGCGACGAACAACAATGGTCGCCGGTCGTCTACTTTGACCGGCCGCGCTGTATTCTCTGCTATCGCTGCGTCCGTATCTGTGGCGAGGGCATGGATGTGTGGGCTCTAGGCGTACAGAACCGGGGTGTGGAATCGATTATTGCTCCTAATAAAGGAGATCACCTAGAGTGCGAAGAGTGCGGCATGTGCATTGACATTTGCCCGGTCGGCGCTCTGACTTCCGGGGCGTACCGCTACAGAACGCGTCCCTGGGAGATGACGCACGTCGACACCACCTGCACCCATTGCGGAGACGGCTGCAAAACCACGCTGGGCGTGCGGACAGCGGAAACCGGAATGGAGATTGTCCGCGGCGACAATCGCGACAAGAGCGGGATTAATGGGGACTTTCTCTGTATCAAGGGTCGCTATGCCTTCGATTTCGCTGGCAATGATGAGCGGATCAAGCAGCCGCTCATCCGCAAGAGCGGGCAACTCATGCCGGCGTCTTGGGAAGAAGCCTTTGAGCTGATCGGAAAACGCTTTGCCCAGGTGCGGGACAGAGATGGTGGCAGTCGAATAGGTGTGATCGGGTCGAATCGGACCACCAATGAAGAAAACTACCTGCTGCAAAAGTTCGCCCGCCTGGTGCTTGAGACCAACAACATCGACCACCACCGGACGGCCGACTTTCCTGCTTTCGCGGCCGCTCTTGTGGATAAGCCGCAGGCCACCGCCAGCATGCGCGACGTTTACCATGCGCCTCGGATGCTGCTGATGGGAAACGACCCGACGAACCAGCATCCGCTACTGGCGTGGCAGATACGAAACAATGTTCGGCTGCACCGGTCACGCTTGTATGTAATCAACTCCCGACCGATTAAGTTGCGCCGGCAGGCGATCGCT
>Ga0126383_10003646_pt1 | contig 10254 bp, 8 predicted proteins | sample PanSoiMetPlot_35_FD_96882 | JGI IMG/M metagenome (GOLD analysis project Ga0126383, IMG submission 96882) | Tropical forest soil microbial communities from Panama - MetaG Plot_35 | ecosystem: Environmental > Terrestrial > Soil > Tropical forest > Bulk soil | place: Panama | collected 2016-02-17
ACCACCCTCATGGACGACCCCACCGGGTACGGCCGGATACTGCGCGATGATCGGGGCGCTTTCCTCGAGATCGTCGAGGAAGCGGACGCCACCGAAGAGCAGAAGGTGGTCGCCGAGATCAACTCGGGCGTCTACGCCTTCGAGGCGGCTTTGCTGGCCGACTGTGTCAAGCGGCTGCCGACCGACAACGCCAAGGGCGAGGAGTATCTCACCGACGTGGTCGGCATCCTGCGTGCCGAGGGTCACCACGTAGCTTCCGTTCTGCTGCCTGACTGCAATGAGGTCTGCGGGGTGAACGACCGCATCCAGCTCGCCCACGCGCGGCGGATCCTCAATGCGCGAATACTGGACGGCTGGATGCGTGCCGGGGTGACGGTCGTGGACCCGGCGACCACGTTCATCGACGTTGACGTGGTACTCGCCCGGGACGTCGAGATCGGGCCGGGGACGCACCTCAAGGGCAGCTGCGTGGTCGAGACGGGGGCGCACGTGGGCCCGGGCTGCCTGCTGCGGGACACGAGGGTCGGGCAGGGTGCCACCCTCACCCACGCGGTCTGCGTGTCCGCCGAGGTCGGTCCGGGCGCGACGGTGCGGCCGTTCACCTATCTCCCGCCAGGGAGCCGGCTCGATAGTCAAGAATCCGCCCAGCCAGACCGTGGCGGGGGGCCCCAGGGAAAGGGGGTGCGGGAGGCATGACGGGCATCACTACGGGCGGGCAGAAGAAGCTCATGCTCTTCTCTGGCCGATCCCACCCAGAGCTCACCCAGGAGATAGCCGGCTGCCTCGGCATCGAGCCGACTCCAACCAGGCTTTCCGACTTCGCCAACGGCGAGATCTTCGTCAGGTTCCTTGAGTCGGTGCGCGGCTGCGACGCCTTCGTGCTGCAGAGCCACACCGCGCCGATCAACCGCTGGATCATGGAACAGCTCATCATGGTGGACGCGCTCAAGCGGGCGTCGGCCAAACGGATCACCGTGGTGATGCCCTTCTTCGGCTACGCGCGGCAAGACAAGAAGAGCCACGGCCGCGAGCCGATCTCGGCCCGGCTGATGGCCGACCTGTTCGCCGTGGCCGGTGCGGACCGGCTCATGGCCGTGGACCTGCACACCGCGCAGATCCAGGGTTTCTTCGACGGGCCGGTGGACCACCTGTTCGCACTGCCCATCCTGGCTTCGTACCTCGAAGGCAGGCTGGACCTGTCCCGGGTCACCGTGGTCGCGCCGGATGCCGGGCGGGTGCGAGTCTGTGAGCGGTGGACCGACCGGCTGGGCAGCCCGCTGGCGATCATCCACAAGCGCCGCGATCCTGACGTGGCGCACAAGGTGGCGGTCTCCGAGGTCGTCGGCGACGTCGCGGGGCGTACCTGCATCGTGGTGGACGACATGATCGACACCGGCGCCACGATCATCAAGGCGTCGGAGGCCCTGTTCGCTCAGGGAGCGGACCAGGTCATCGTCACGGCTACCCACGGGGTCATGTCCGGCGCCGCGGTGGACGGCCTGAAGAACTCCCGGATCAGCGAAGTGATCGTCACCAGCACCCTCCCGATCCCCGCCGAGAAGCGCTTTGACAAGCTCACCGTGCTCTCAATCGCCCCGCTGATCGCGCGGGCCATCCAGGAGGTATTCAGCGACGGCTCGGTGACCAGCCTCTTCGAGGGGCGCACAACCTGAGCACCGGGCACCGCCTGAAGTCCTATAATGCTGCGCCGGAGGCACGAAGAGGGCGAATCCGGCGCCGCGGCCCGGCCGCGCGCTAGGCCTGGCGCCGGCTGGCTGAGCCATCGGAGGCATAATGCGCACACTTCATCGGCTACTGGTATGGAACGGGGCAGGCGCTACCGCGCTTGCGGTCATCGCTTATGTAGTTGCCCCAGCCCCTGCTGCGGCAGCCAGCCCCGCCGATACCGGGCCGACCGCTGATCAGGCCGCGGCGGCCGCGGCCCACCACGTCTCGCCGGATCCCGCCATAGGCACCCCCCAGCTGGTAGCGAGCGGGCAGAAGGAACAGATAGTCCGGCAGATCGTGCAGTGCGGCGGCACTATGTATGCGGTGGGCAGGTTCGCCAAGATCAGCCAGGGCGGAACCACCTACTCGCGAAGCGGCGCCTTCAGCTTCAGCGCGAAGGCTCCGTACAAGGTCACGTCGTGGAACCCCCAAGTCCAGGGCGACGTGCACTCCATCGCCCTGACCAAGGACTGCAGGCACGCCTATATCGGCGGCCACTTCACCGCGGCCGGCGGGAAAGCGGCGAAGGACATCGCCGAGGTCAGGACCTACAACAACACCCTGGTCACCCAGTGGGGGCACAACTCCAACGGTGGGGTCAACACGTTGCTCCTGACCGGCACACACCTGCTGGCGGGCGGCTTCTTCACCTCGGTCAACGGATCCAGCAACCGCTACTACCTCAGCCTGAGCCCGGCGACCGGCAGGGACGATGGTTACCTCCACCTCGGCATCTCCGGGCACTACACCTATCCCGGCGTGGTCCCCAATCCCACGATGGTCTACAACCAGCAACTCAGCCCGGACAGGCATTACGTCCTGGCGGAAGGCGACTTCACCTCGGTCCAGGGGAAGGCGCGGCAGCAGATCTTCATGTTCCGCCTGGCTGCCAGCCACGGCAACGTGACCACGTGGAACTCAACCGAGTTCAGCCAGCCCTGCGTCACCAAGCACCCCTTCTACATCACGACCGCGGCCTGGGCGCCCGACCAGTCAACGATCTACCTCGCCGACACCGGCCTCCATCCCCTCACCTGGAATCACACATTCCCGCTCACCGGGCTGTGCGACGCGGCCGTGGCTTTCCCCGCCAAACGCTCCATGGTCAGCCACAAGTGGGCCAACTACACCGGCTGCGACTCCCTGTATTCGGTCGCCGCGAGCTCGACCGCGGTCTACGTGGCGGGCCACCCCCGGTGGTCACAGAACGCCAACGCCTGCAACGCGGCCGGGCGGGGTTCCGTCGACGATCGCGGCCTGCAGGGCCTGTGGCCAGGCAACGGGAGCACGATCGTCAACGGGAAGAGGACAAGGGGCCGCTACACGATGGCCCGGGCGAACGCGGACGACATGCTGCTCACCGGCGCCGGCCTGTGGATTGCGAGCAGCAACCGCTTCGGCCAAACGTCGTGTGGCAATGTCGGTGGGCACGCTGGCATCTGCTTCCTCCCCTACCCCCGTCACTAGGGACGGGCGACGCGTCTTGTCACGTGCCTGCCCAGACCCCCCTAGAATGCGGCGCTAGGTACACAAAGGACTGCAATCCGGCAGCACCGCCCAATTACCCGCTCTGGGCCGTCGCGCTGGTCAGGTGAGCAATTGGGAGGCATGATGCGCAAGCTTGCGCGCTGTCTAACGTGGAGTGGTGCGGGCGTGGCGGCTCTTGCTGTGACCGTTGCCGGGCTTGCTCCAGGTGCGGCAGCCGCTCCCGCGGCGGTTACCCGGGCCGGTGCGGCCTCCGCCGCCCAGTCGGGGCCGGTTTCCCCGAACGCCGCCAGTGGCACACCGGCACTGGTCCAGACCGGGTCCGGTTACCAGGTGATCCGGCAGCTCGTACAGTGCGGCGGCACCATGTACGCGGTGGGCGCCTTCGCCGAGATCAAGTGGAACGGCACCACCTACAAGCGGAACAACATCTTCAGCTTCAACGCCAGCTACCCGTACACGGTCACGTCGTGGAACCCGGACGTCAACGGCAGGGTGAATTCCATCGCGCTGAACAGCAGTTGCAGCCACGCCTACATCGGTGGCCGCTTCACCAAGGTGGGCGGGAGCACCGCGGACCGCATCGCGTACCTCAGGACCTACAGCAACAACTCCATAGTCAACGACTGGCCGCACAGCGCCAACGGCGAGGTCAACACGCTGCTCCTGACCGGCACGCACCTGCTGGCGGGCGGCTTCTTCAAGTCGGTCAACGGGTCCAAGCGCGCGTACTACGTCAGCCTGAACTCCTCGACCGGCAAGGATGACAGCTACATCGCCTTCAACATCTCCGGGCACTACTCGTACACCGGGGCAGCCCCGAACCCCACGATGGTCTACAACCAGCAACTCAGCCCGCTGGGCGGCCACGTGCTGGTCGAAGGCACCTTCACCACGGTGGAGAGCAACCCGCGGCAGCAGATCTTCATGCTCAACCTGGGTGGGTCCCACGCCAACGTGAGCGACTGGTACTCAACCGCCTTCAACCAGCACTGCGCCGACCCGCACCCCTTCTACGTCCAGGCCGCCGCCTGGTCGCCGGACGCCATGACCGTCTACGTCGCCGATACCGGCTTCGCCCCGTTTGGCTGGAAGGGCACGTTCCCGCTCACCGGGCTGTGCGACGCGGCCGCGGCGTTCCCCGCCACCCGGACCGGAGGGCTCAGCCCCGAGTGGGCCAACTACACCGGCTGTGACTCGCTGTACTCGGTCGCCTCGGATGGCAGTGCCGTCTACGTGGCGGGCCATCCCCGGTGGTCGCACAACGCCTACGGCTGCAACGGGGCCGGGCAGGGCGCGATAGCCGACCGGGGCCTCCAGGGCCTGACGCTTGGCGGGACGACGATGGTGAACCCCGACGGCTCGTCGACCTACACGATGGCGCGCAACAACGCGGACGACATGCTGGTCACGGACGCTGGCCTGTGGATCGCGAGCAGTAACCGCTACGGCGAGGTCACCTGTGGCCGGGTCAGCGGCGGCGGCCACGCGGGCATCTGCTTCCTGCCCTACTCGTGATAAGGATTAAGCGAGGCCACTTATCCCGGGATGTGCAGAGGCCGCCGACGGAGGGCTGGCTTTCCGTCGGCGGCCGGCCTGCAGGATGCACGATGATGACGACACGATGCCGATCCGGTGGTGACCGCTGCCCCGCCCCGGCAAGCGCGGGGGCAGCGGCCACCGGCTCTACGAAAATCGCAGACCGCAGCAGCTGGTCGTCGCTGAGTGGAGGAGAGCGTCCCGGGATCGTGCGACCGTCCGGCCGCCCAGTCCCTGGTTCACTGCGGACCGCCCCCGCGGAGGCCCGTAGCTATTCCGTCCCACCTGTCTCAGTTCTCCTCGCCGTGGCTGAAAGGAAGCATGGCAGCACACGTTTGCGCGACGATTAAGCCGTGATTGAGCCATCCGGGCAGGTTCTGTTCCGGATTCTGGGCCCGGTTGAGGCCTGGACCGGGACGGCCTGGGCGAAGATCAGCGCAGCCAAGCAGCGGTCTGTACTGGCGACCCTGCTGGTACACCCCGGTCAGCCGGTGTCCACCGATGTGCTCGTCGAGGAGGTCTGGCCGGGCAGGCCGCCGGCCAAGGCGAGCAATCTGCTCAGCGTATATGTGCACCATCTGCGCAGGCTGATCGGGGATGCCGACGGCCGGGTGCTGGTCACCCGGGCGCCGGGTTATCAGGTGGTGCTGAGCCGCGGCGAGCTGGACGCCGACCAGTTCACCCGCCTGGCCGCCGTCGGCAGGCAGGCGCTGGCCGATGGGGAGCCGTCGCGGGCGGTGGACCTGCTGACCGAGGCGCTGGGGCTGTGGCGGGGGAAGGCGCTGGCCGATGTGCCCCTGACGTCGCTGATCGCGGCCGAAGCGGGCAGGCTCGAGGAGTCGCGGGCCGAGGCGCTGGGGTTGCGGGCGGAGGCGAACCTGGCGTGCGGGCGGCATGCGGAGGTGATCCCGGAGCTGCGCAGGCTGATCGCGGATCTGCCGTTGCAGGAGAAGCTGTGGGCGCTGCTGATCCGGGCCTTGTACGCGGCGGGCCGTCAGGCCGAGGCGCTTGAGGTGTACGAGGCGGCCCGGACGAAGATCGCCGGCGAGCTTGGTGTCGACCCCGGCGCAGAGCTCCGGCAGCTCTATCAGCAGATACTGAACGCTGACGGCGAAGCGGCCGTAATACCGCTGGCGCAACCTGGTACCGGGCGACCGCCCGCACCGGAGTACCGCCCGCCAGCGCAGCTGCCGGCCGACATCAGCGACTTCACCGGACGGGCCGGGCAGGTGGACCGGCTGCGCGAGCTGCTCGCGGTATCCGAGACCGAAGACAATCCCGGCGCGGTCCGGGTCGCGCTCGTGGTGGGCGCCGGCGGGCTGGGCAAGACCGCGCTGGCGGTCCATACCGCGCACCTGATCGCCAGCGAGTTCCCCGACGGGCAGCTGTACGCCAGCCTGCACGGCGCCGCCCAGCCGACCGACCCATCGGAGGTGCTGGCCAGGTTCTTGCGGGCGCTGGGCGCCGAGCCCGGCCGCATCCCGCTGGAGGAGGAGGAGCGGGCGGCGCAGTACCGGACCCGGCTGGCGGGCAAGCGGGTGCTGATCGTGCTCGATGACGCCCACGACGCCGCGCAGGTGCGGCCGCTGCTGCCGGGCACCGCCTCGTGCGCGGTGCTGGTCACCGCCCGGCGCAGGCTGCCCGAGCTGGCCGGGACCAAGGTCCTCGACCTCGACGTGCTGCCGCAGGAGGAGGCCCGCACGCTGTTCGTCCTGGTGGCCGGGCAAGAACGCGCGATGGCCGAGCCCGCCGCCACCGACGACGTCCTGGCTGCCTGCGCCGGGCTGCCGCTGGCCATCAGAATCGGCGGGGCCCGGCTGGCCGCCCGGGGCTCGTGGACGGTGCGGACGCTGGCCGACCGGCTCGCCGACGAGCGCAGGCGGCTCGATGAGCTGCGCGCGGGCAACCTGGCGGTGCGGGCGTCGTTCGAGGTCAGCTTCGCCAGCCTGCCCGGCCCTGAGCTGCCCGGCGGGGTCGACCCGGCCACCGCGTTCCGCCTGCTGGGCCTGTGGACCGGGTCCTCGATCGGCCTGGCGGCCGCCGCTGCCCTGCTTGGCGAGGACGAATACGCTGTGGCCGACGCCCTGGATGTGCTCGTCGACGCGCACCTGCTGGAGTCGCGGGCACCGGACCGCTACCGCTTCCACGACCTGCTCCGCGTCTACGCCGCCGACCGCGCCCGCACCCAGGAGACCGAAGAGGTGCAGGCGGCGGCGATCACCCGGGTCCTCACCTGGTACTTGCACAGCATCGAGGCTGCCGCCGTGGTCATTTCCGCGCACCATCACCGGGTGCCGCTTGACCCGCCGCCGCAGGCGGTTCAGCCGCTGAGCTTCGCCTCCCTCATTGCCGCGCTCAACTGGTGCGAGCTGGAACGGCCCGGGCTGGCCGCCGGTGTCCGGCTGGCCGCCGACTCCGGCCTGCACGAGATCGCCTGGAAACTGCCGGCCGCGGCCATGAGCTTCTACTTCCGCCGAAGCCACTGGGGTGACTGGGTAGCCACCCACCAAACCGGCCTGGCGAGCGCGCGAACTCTCGGTGACCGCCAGGCTGAAGCCTGGATGCTTAACAATCTGGGCATGGTCTACGGTCGACAGCGGATGCCGGAGGCTATCGATTGCTTCGAGCAGGCGCTGTCGATCTACCGGGATCTCGGCGACGTGCCGGGCGAGTCGCGCGCCGCGACCAATGTGGCCAATGCCTACTTCGATCTGGGCCGGTTCAATGAAGCGCTTGAAGCCGCACAGAGGTCGCTCGGCATCCAGCGGCGGACCAAGAAGCGCTATGGCGAAGGAATAGCGCTGGGCGTGATCGGCGGTGCCAGCCGGGAGCTCGGCCGGTTCGGCGAGGCCATCGACCACCTGCAAGCGGCCCTGGCCATCTTCCGCGATCTTGGTGACCGAATGACCGAGGCCGACGCGCTGAGTGACCTCGGTGAGGCCTACCTTGGGCTGGACCAGGTTGACAAGGCGATCGGCTCCCTAAGCGAATCACTTGCCATATGGCAGGACATCGATGACCGGTATGGCCAGGCCGCGACGCTCCAGCGGCTCGCCAGGGCGCAGCAGCTCGTCGGCGACAAGGACCAGGCCCACGCATCCCTGCTGCAAGCCCTCCGCCTGTTCGAGGAACTCGGCGATCTCGCTCACGCCGCTGAGGTCAGGCGGCGCTTGCCGGAGACCGGCTAACGGCTCCGATGTGTGGCGACTGCCACCATTTCCTGGCATTTCTTCGGTTAGATGGCTGTTGATCTCACGCCGTGACTAGGCTGCTAGCTGTTCACTATCGCTACGGGACAACTCCCAGTTCGGGGGAGGGAAGGACAGTCATGGGGGATCCGGAGAACCCGGTGCAGCAGCCACCGACGGATGAGGGCGACGGCGACGAGGGAACCACCTATCAGGGGACCACCTACCAGGGGACCACCTATCAGGGGACCACCTACCAGGGGACCACTGACAGCGGGGAGATCGATGCCGGGGACAACGGCGGCGACGGCACCACCGCTGAGAACGGGGAACTCGACGCCGGGGACGCCGACAACGGCGGCGACGGCACCACCTACCAGGGCTAAAGGACCCAGGGCAGGCACCGGCGCCGCGCTCCGGCAACGTGGGGGCGCGGCGCCATCATTGCTGCCCTGGCCCGTCACACCCGATGCAGGCAGCATCATCCAGTCTGTTCATCGGGGACGTCAGCGAGGGCGAGCCCGAGCCGGCTGGCCGTCGAAGCGGCGCCACGCCCGCTAGAACGTGTGAGCCAGGTAGGACCGTGGTGGGCTTCCTTGGCCTGAACGGGCCAGGCTAGATTAACCGGCCACATCTGTGCAGGTAGAGGGCGGGGCCCCGGCCCCGCCCTCCGTTGGTGCTAGCACGGGTTGCAGTGGCCGGCCCTGTAGTACGACCATGTGTACCACTCGCCCCGCGCGCGGTCGCGGTTGTAGATATAGGCACCCTGGCGGGTGTTGCGGGTGGCGATCATGTCCGTCAAGCCATGATCCGCAAGCGCGCTGGAGTAGTTGAAAATGCGGTATTGGGTCGCTGGCGGATTTTGGGCCTGCGGAATCCACGACGTGTAATCGTTGCCAAAGCAATTCGTCGTGAAGTAGACCCGGCTGCTGGTGCTGTCGGTGCCGCCGAGGCACTGATTGAAATGCCTGCCCTTTCGGTGCTTTCCCCCGGATTTCTTATTTGTGCCTTTGTCTTGTGGCGTTTTGCGACAGGCAGAGCAGGTATACCGGCCGGGCACCGATGTAGTTCCAGGGCAACGCCTTTGGCTCGCGGACTTTGATGGGATGAGGCAGCCAGTGAATCACGGGCGCGGGCGGCCGGGGATGTGTGGCCGCATGGGCCGGGCCTGGCAGGCTGGTAGCGGCCAGCGCCAGGCAGGTCATTAACGCGATGGCTGCGGCGACGGCTTGGGCCGGGCGGTGCGCCGTTCGCGCATCCTCCGTATGAGGCCGTCGCGGAGTTGCCGCGACTCGTCCCCGAGCGCGTGCCGTCCCCGTGGCCCGCCCCGCCAGAAGTAGAGCAATACGACGGCGATGTTCACCATTGCGAGGAGAATCGTCCACTGATGGTGATCCAGGATGCCAGCGGCTAGGAAACACGCGCCACCGAGCCCGCCAGCGGCCACTACGAGGGCCGTTCGGCCGTAGATAAAGAACACGATTTGGACGGTGACGAACACCGCGCCAGCGATGTCTAGAAACATAGCCATCGTCGTTCCTCCTGCGGTTCGGGAGCTTTACGAGCCTACGCACTGCGGTACCTCCTTTGTATTTCCGCTCCCCAAGCTCCGGGCTCGTCGTGCGTGAGCCCGAGCCCGTCAGCAGGAACCCGGGGCTCGCTGCGGGGCTCCATGTCGCTTCGCCTGCGGTCACGCAGGCGGCCATCACGACCGCCAAGCGGAAGAAGAGATTGGCCCGAGTCCTCATAGGACCTCCTTCAGAGTTCTCGCGCTTTCCGGAACAGCAGGGTCGATCGTGGTCCGACGCCAGATCCGGTTGCTGGCTGTGATCCTCTCTGCCTGCAGGGAGTCGAAGTGACACACCTTGTGTCACCGTCGTGAGGCTGCCGCCGCAGTGGGAGGTCTGGTCCCCTGGGTAGGCTTCGCTTTGCCGGCAGTAAGCGAGGGAGAGCCGCCCGTGACGATTCAGGCTGTGGTTTTCGATATTGGCGAGACACTGCTGGACGATTCACGCGAGTTCGGCGCCTGGGCTGACTGGATCGGTGTGCCCCGCCACACGTTCTCTGCAGTACTGGGGGCAGTGACCGCTCCCGGCCTTTACCCGGGCCACGACGTGCCCGCCCGCGGCCAGGATCGCCGAGATCAGTTCGTGGCCGGGGAAGTTGCGATCGAAGCAGATCACGCGGCCGGCGGCCAGGTCCGGGCGGCGGCTGACCAGGCGGGCGAGCAGGGTCTGCTCCCCGGCCCGCGCCTGTCCCAGGATGGCCCCGAGCACGGCACGGCCGGCGCGGGCGGTCAGCGCGACGATCCGCA
>Ga0126383_10003648_pt1 | contig 10250 bp, 7 predicted proteins | sample PanSoiMetPlot_35_FD_96882 | JGI IMG/M metagenome (GOLD analysis project Ga0126383, IMG submission 96882) | Tropical forest soil microbial communities from Panama - MetaG Plot_35 | ecosystem: Environmental > Terrestrial > Soil > Tropical forest > Bulk soil | place: Panama | collected 2016-02-17
CCAGGAATGCTGATCGGTTTCAGCAGGAATCCGCATTATCCAGCGCAAACTCATTTCCACCGTGCCCTTTCCCACAAAATCGGGGTCTGAAGCAAGAGAATAGATGACCTGCTGCTCACCGTTCGCGTTCAATTTGTAAACAGGCTCAAGTAATGGGCTCTGCTGATGATAGAACCGCAAATAAAGATTTCCGGACTGATCGCAGCGAGGTGGCATCAAGATAGACCCACCGGGCTGGGTTTGCGACACCGTAGTTTGCAGTATGTGCATTGACTTGACCCGGGAGGCGTCATCGACAGAAGGGGTAATCGTCTGAGCTACTCCGGACATAGTTAAACCGGTGAAAAGAAGACACGACATCAATGTTTTCATCTCTTCCCCCCTGTTTCCATGAGCTTCTCAGGCTCTTCTAGATCCGTCACTTGCTTTCGGCGTCCTTGCCCAAACGGGTCATTGGTCATTGAACCTTGTTGCGGGCCAGAGGAAATCTCTATGGCTTGCAAAGTTGGCGAAATCATCGCAAGGGGCTCACTCGGACTCCGATCCTCTCCCCTCATTGCCAGGTTCAGTAATGGCTGCGCCCTCCGCCAAGACCAAGCAGAGAAACTCTGTAATCGGATTCGGAAACCGAGAACAAGGCCAGAAGCTCATGGCGGGAGCAAGGATGCGGCTCCGCATTCAGCGTAAGCGTCCGTCTTGGACCGCATTGACAACGCAGTTGGGTTCTGAAGTGTCGGAAGAAGCGCTCACATTTGTTCAAGAACCGGGAAAATCTGATACTTCGGACCGGGACTGCATCCTGTGCCAGGAGTATAGGTTGTCGAATATTGTATCGCGTGGCTAGCCTGCGCGCGAAATGTATAGCTATTTGACTGTCCTGCCACGAGACTTGACGGAACCAACGAAAGAAACGCAAACGATTGTGTAACCGGTTGTGTCGCTCCTCCTACTGGATCGGTGAATATCAAATTGACCGTCACATGGCTATTGCCCGTGCATGAGGACCCTGCATCTACCTGCGTCATGTAGTAGTCAAATCGATAAGTTGTATCCGAAGCCCCGACCGTCAACATCGTGACGGCGCTAATGCTAGCGTTGGTCTGCGCGCTTGCGGAGTTATACAGTTCCCCCGCAACTGCCAGAAAGCTACTGGTATTAGTTCCGCCGTTTGCTAATGGGAGCACTCCTGAAACCGACGACGATCCCAAAGGAAGAGGACCAAAGGTCATGGCGTTTATACCGCCTCCCTGAGATAGCAGTGGTTGGTTTGCCGAGCCGGCCGATGTCGGCAGGTTGAAATTATAGGTCCCGGACACTGCCTGTGGATGAATCGTGATCGCACCGCTAGTCGTGCCCGGAATCGACAAATCCCCACCAAACAGAACCTGAAAGGCCACACCACCGTTCTGGTTGTTCACCGTAAAAGGATTTACTCCGCTTGGAGCCGACACCTTCATCCCAAACTCCTGGTTCCAGAAGCTGCTCACAGAGCCAAAGTCTGCCACACCGGCTGGCGTGGTGTATCCAATATAAAGAGTAGAACTACACGGGGCATCAATGAATAGTGCCGTACCAATGTTATGGTTGATAGCATTTCCGCCAATCACCTCATTGTCGAAACAGTTGGATCCCGTCGGTGTTGAAGCGATGTGGAGTCCCACACCTGTCCCGAAGCTTCCAATAATATTGATTTGGGCTGTTGAGGTTTCCTGATCTGAGTTCGCTATCCAGTAATCCTGGATTTGATCGGTGCTTTCGAAGCTAATCGGAAAATAGAGCGCGAAATTCTCCGCTACCCAGTTGGTCCCGCCACCGTTGGTCGAAGTCGGATTAGGCCCCAGTTGGACACATCGCCCGCCGCCAGTTTGCGCAGAAACGCACCGGTTGCCGTGGATCCAAGAAGGATTCGTGATCCCACCGTTCATCACGATGCAAGAGTGGACAGATAGGCAGACATTGTCGCTTGCTTCAACGAACTGGTTGTACCTCGGCGTCGCTCCATTAGGTTGTCCGGCGTTAAATTGGATCGCAGTTCCCGTGGCGTAGCCTTGAAAAGAGTTATGGATTATGCGTGTCGACGCTGTGGTGTTTAGAGTCAACGCCGCAGTTGTGACACCGAACGGGTCCAAGAATCCCAAGCGCTCGATGATTGGCCCGGCATTCAAGAATGTACTAGGTACTGAGAACGAAAAGCCCGCTGACGCGAGAAGCGTGGCGATGCACGCCGACGATGGCTGCCCGGGTACGGTTCCCGGCCCCCCTAGCTGCTTCGAGGACGCCGAGCCTTCGCCAATGAAGCCTAAGAACGACTCTCCGCTCGTTAAGCTGATGTTCGACGTGATCCCGTAACAGCCGGAACTCACTGGGAAAAGCAGGGTTCCGCCCGGAAAGAGCGGCAGTGTGGTGAGTGTGCTCAACGCGTTTGTGATTGCGGTTGTGTCATCATGTCCCCAAGCGAAGTTGGCAGCTGAGACCGAATCGGGGATGGCGTTGGCAAATGTAAGAGTATGGGTCGTGAAGCCAGTGACGGTTCCAGCATTGAACACCGTCACCGAAGGCGGATTGGAGCCACTTGTCTGAATAGCGTCGATTTCGCAGTTGGACACTCCAGGGTTTATGATCGGGTTTCCACTGTTGCAGTGGGTTGCACCGGACTGAAAGGTCTCACTACCGCTACCCGATCCCGGCACGACCGGTCCCTGGTTGACCCAAGTAATACCGTTGTCTGCGGTGGGCTGTCCAACTTGCCGTGACCAAATGGGCTCGTTGGTATTTGGGCAGGCGTTACTCGTACCCATATTGTTACTCTTTTCAATATTTCCGTTCGTATCGAGAATTGTCGCTCCTGCGGAGTACATCGTGTTACAAGTCCATCGTAACGGGGCATCGGCGGCAAAATAAACTTCATAATTTGTAGCACCAAGCTGTGCACCGGGCGATGTAATGTGGGCGCACTGTCCGCTGCTATTTGCTGGAAGCAATGCGAAACCTTCGACCGAAGGATTGCCTTCTCCCAGAGCACCGCTCTTGTAAGTAATGCGGTAATAGACGTGATATGCATACGTGCTGGTGTTTGCCAAGAGCCCGCCGGTACAAGTTCCACTGACTGTAATTCCGGCCAGGATAGGCTCAGGAAACGGCGATTGATCGATCCAAAGATTCTTGCCGACATCAGCCACCGTAAACGTGGTACTGGACGTGAGCGTGGTTCCACCGGCGGAGGCCGAACCGTCGCTATTTTCCTGAACGTCTCCAAGTGCACCAAAAGCTTTGACATTCACCGAAGGCCCCGGGCCGCTCCACGCGAAACCCGGTCCCTGGCCGAAGAGGTACGGGCAGAAAGTAAGTGTTGTCAATAGCAATATCCAAAGAACGTTTTCTTTCACTGCGCAAATCCGCCCTTCTTATAATAATGGTCACGGAATGTTGACTGCAGTCGCCGGAGAACCAATAAAGACTCTTTGCTCTTGAATTTTGAGATATGAGAACAGGCAGCCGCAACTCCGCACGCAAGTTCTTCCTCTCTTGGCGCGGCGTAGCGATCATTTGTTCGCTTTACTGCAGTGCAATTATTTGTGTACCAACCGGTACGACCAGCAGCCCCTGCCCCGCTCCCAAACCAGCCTGTGGAACAAGGCCCTCATCTCCTGAGATAGTAGCTCCAAGGTTCATCGATACCACATTGATCCCAGTTCCCGCCTGATAGCCCATCAGATTGCCCAAGGCGGTGCCCACATATACGACGCTGTTCACGATGATGGGTGAGGTAGAAAACGAATCCCCTGAACTGGGAGCGGCGGTCCACACCACGTTTCCAGTGCTCAGATCGACTGCACTCAGCCCGGTACTCTCGGTATAAAATGCAACCCCGTTTCGAAGTACGGGCGCGAAGTGGCTATTGAAGCCACCGACCACCGTCCCATCAGTTGTGTTCAATATGAGGCCGTTCGTGTTGAAAGACACTGCGTCGCGGACATAAACCAAACCCTTGTAAACTACGGGAGTGTTTCCGCCACTTCCTTCGCACGAACCACTGAAATTCCAAATCTGAGCTCCCGTGGTGGGATTGAATCGGTATGTCTGAGGACAAATATACGAAACGTACACACCTGTCGGATTAACCGCCGGACTGGAGGTGTCGCCGTTCTTAACACTCGCCGTCCAGACTACGCCCCCAGCAGTCTCTTCCACAGCATACAAGGTCCCGCCGCTACCACTGCCTCCGGTATAAACCATTCCGTTAAACGCAGTCGGCGGCGAACTGAAAACGGACTGATTGGCCAGTGTGGTACTCCAAATCTGGTTTCCTGTGCTGGCGGAGTAGGCGACCATGGCGCCGTTCAATCCGGCACCAGAAGCGGGGACAACATACACCATGCCATTTTCGTATGCAGCGCCTACCCAAGTCCCGTAGGGACTGGGTTGCGACCACGAGGTGGCGCCAGTCTGCGCGTCGAGACCATATAAGAAGGAAGGCGCTCCGGGGCTAACGGGTCCGGCAATTACAAATACTCGGCCGCCTGCGACTATAGGATACGACGTTGCTCCACCTAAGTCGACCGACCATCTTACTGCGAGCGGAGGTATCAGATGCTTGGTCTCGATGGCTCCGGTGTGCGTGGTAGTAATTTGATATGTTGAAGAACGGCCCTCCCCAGCGGACAAGACTGAACCGCTAGTTTGAGCTGGAGCATCGACCCGGACCAGCATGGAAAGGCAGATCGCGAAAAGAGTGCAAAAACGGCTCACCTAATGAAATCCCTTCCAACGACGGGCTGATTATATGTCAGTCGCGCGTATTTGCAACGTGTGAAAACATTTTCACCTCGACGCTGGTGGCTGGCGCGGTACTGCCGCTTCGTTGTGACAGATTGCGTGCAAGTGTCCATCATCGCTCCAAGTGGACACTATCGCTGGTGTCCACATCGCGAGCATGACTTCCAATTACACGCTTGTCCAGACGGCCAGAGGCGGACGCTTACCCTTCAGCCTCGGCTTGAAGGGGTACAATGGCCGGTTCCAGCCTCAGGGCCGAGCGCCGACTCTAAACGAAAGCGGGAGAGAAGCATGAACATTGCAGAGCTTTCGGAACATGTTACGAAAGATGCGGCTTTACGCCGCCGCCAGCGCCTTCAGCCGGCGGGAGGCAAGGGCGACGGGGCTGCCAAACGGTCGGGATTCAGGTGCGGATCGGCGAGCAAATCAGGGCAGGAATCGGCCAGGGAAACACGAGCGGATCGGCAGCTAATCAAAAAACCTTCATGGGCCTCAGGCCGGTCCCGAACTCACGCCTCAGCACGCCAGGAAACGCCCACGGCAGGTAAAGTGATTTGCGGTCGGGATGCTATCGAAAAATCCACCAAGCGGCCCCTAGAACCACGAGCAACGCGATAGAGAAACCGATCCATTCGGCCCTGCCTTCAGGAATGATATCCCAATCCCAGTTACCCCTCATCGCGGGCATCACCTAGGTCTTACACCCTCTAACAGTGTCACTCCGGCCACACTTCTTGGAGCAGTTCCACTCCGACCACGTGCCAGCCTCGCGCAACAATGTGCAGCTAGCAGCCCAATCGCTAGGTACGCAGCATCCAGCGCAACATCCCTCCCAAGGCATGACTTGCAGGTCTGTTGCCAGTTCAAGTGGAAGAGATCGAGAAGAATCCAGGGTGTAAGGGCTAGCCCCGCTGAGAGTTTTGGTCGGGTCCTGCCCACAAAGCCTACGAGAAGGCCAACCGCGATCGCGATCATTGGGCCGAACACGAATTTCTGAATTCGTTGTGTGGAGCGTATCAGTTCGAATGGGTCGCCGCCATATTTTTGAGCGAGTGCGGCATCCGTCGAGTTCTTACTGAAAAGTGCGTCTTGTGTGACCTGCCCGCCCTTCGTGAAGTTGAAGACGAAGAAGCCTTCTGCGACGAACAGGATCGTGCTAAGCACCACACCGAGGGCAACAGCCAAAAAAGTGCGCATAAGACCTCCTCTCACGGTTGAGTCGGCTGCGGAGCCGGCTGCGTTGAACTGGGTTGCGAAAAGTAATTGATCAAGTCCTTCATCCAAGACGGGGGAGGAAATGGATTCGTCAGCCCAAGCTTCACACAGTTTTCCAAGGCTTTCTGACAGTTCGGATCTTGTGAGAGACCGCATTTCAGCCTTTGATTGCTGTAGCCTCCCTGGTTGCCCGTCGCATCGGATGTGTTCGTCACTGCCTTGTCGGTCATTTGGTCCAGGCTGTCACGCGTCTGTTGCAGGTTTTTTGTGCAGTAGACGAGGTATATGGCGCACTTGATTTTGTTGCCCCATGACCGTGTCTTCTCGTACGTGCCGTAGGGCCCTCCCGCAAGCCCCGTTGGGTCGAGGAACAGAGTAGGTCTGTTCAGCACGTAATCGTAGAAATTTACTCCAGCATGGAACGCGATCGGGTCTTCGCTGAGAAACCTTCCGATGGTCGGGTCGTAATAGCGCGCTCTGTAGTTCAATAATCCGGTTTCGGGATCGAACTCACGGCTGGTGTACTGGAAGGGGTTCGTGAGCGTGCCGCTGGATGCGGTTAGCTTGCCAAAGGAATCGTATGTGTAAGTATTGGCCAACGCTCCAGTTGAGTTGCTCAGGGAAGACACCGCATTGATGCCGTCTTGTTCGTAATAGCTGCTCGTCGCCGCGCGGAGTTCGGACAGAGGCTCGTCAATCAGACCACTCTGCGTATACCGAGCTAGAACATTTCCTGAGTTGTCGAGTTCTTCCAGGAGGTTTGGGCCATCATAGAGGTAATTCGTCGTTCCCAGTGGTCCCGATTTTTGGATGCGCCGCCCGAAGGGATCATACTTGAAGCTTACCGTTCCCCCGGTCCCCGGCAGAACGACCGAGCTCAGCCGGTTCCCGTAATCCCAGTTGTAGGTGGTCGTCCCCGTGGAGTCCGCCTTGGTCTTCAGGCTGCCGTTGCTGTCGTAGGTATAGGTCGCTGTCGGGGTCGAGGTCAGCTCGTTCGACGGGTTGTAGATATACGGAGACGCGTTCAATGACCCCAGTCTATTGCCCACCAGATCGTAATTGTAGCTCTCCGTGGTACTAGCCCCTTGGGTTACCCCGGTCAACTGATAGATGTTGTCGTACGCATAATTGGACGTGATCCCACTGGCCTGATCGGTCTTTGCCGTCCGGTTCCCCGCAGGATCGTACGTGTAGCTGGCCCCATCCAGGGTGACCCCGCTCAGCTGATGCAGTACCGACTTCAGATGTGACAGGCTGTCGTAGCCGTAACTGGTGTTGATGCCGTTAGGTCGGGTCAACTGCGTGCGGCGGCTCAGGGCATCGTACTGGAAGGTGAAGTTGTTCGAGGAAAAGTCATTGAGGCTGCTCAGGCGGTTCAACGTGTCGTAATCGTAATGTGTCACCCCTTTCTCCGCATCCGTCATGGTGGTGCGGTTCGAGGCCGCGTCGTAGCCGTAGGAGATATTCAGCGTCCGCGAGGTCAAGAATGTGTAGGCGGTCGACGCCTCCGTCAGCCGGTTCATGTTGTCAAAGGTGAAAGTGTAAGTGCCGGTCGTGTCGTTGACCTTGGTCAGACGGCTGGCCGCATCGTAGGTATAGTAGACCGTGTTCCCGGAGTAGGTTTTCCACCCCACGCGGTTTTGAGAGTCGGAGTGAAACCAGATCTGCTGGTTTTTCCGGTCCGTTTTGGACAGCAAATTGAAATTCCCGTCCCATGTGTACTGCTCGTACAGACCCGATGGGAAAGTCACCTTCTGGAGGGCGTGGTCCTGGATGTAGTCGAAATGGGTGTGATGGTTGGCAGCGTCGTAGAGGTCGGTCAGATTATTTTCAGTGTCGTAGGTGTATCGCGTGACTCCCGCCGTAGGCGTTTGGGCATCGGTCACAGAGGTCAGGCGGTCGGCATCGTCGTAACCATACTGGGTTACGTTTAGATTCTGATCAGTGACCGAGGTGCGTCGCCCGCGATAGTCGTAACCAAACTGGACCGCGCTCTGATCGGGATAGATGATCTTGGTGAGCCGGTTCATCGAGTCATATTGAAATTGTGTCGTATTCTGATCGGCGTCAGTGACGCTGGTACGATTGCCTCGCCCGTCATACGCATACGTGGTTATATTCTGCTGGGCGTCGCTGATGCTCTGGACGAGACCCGTGGGGAAATACGTCAGCGTCGTCATATTGCCTAACGGATCCTGAATACTCTTGAGGGTGCCGTTTGGGTAATACGTAAAGTAGGTCGTGCTGGCAGCCGTGGTTCCGTCTGGCGACGGCGTCGTGGTCGAAAGGAGATTGCCGTGGCTGTCGTACTGATTAGTGGTCGTATGAAGCAGCGGATCGGTAACCGTGAGCGCCTCGCCAAATGAGTTGTAAGTGTAACTCCATATGTCGTAGGGCGTGCCGTTGGTTCCCCCGGTGCTGACCGGGTCAGGCAGGGACTTGCTGGCAAGGTTACCTTGGCTGTCGTATGTATAAAGTGTCGTGTTGTTGTCCCCGTCGAGAGTCGCCGAAGGATAGCCGGAAGGAAAGAGATAACTACTTGTACCCGGCGCGTACCCACAAGTTCCGCAGTAAGAGTTGACATCGGCTTGGGTCAGGTATGTTCGTTGGCCAATGGTGGAAAAGTAGAGGTATCCATTGTGGCCCAAAGAGTCTTTAACGATAACGCTCTGGGGTGAGGAGCTCAGGTACGTAACGGACACCTTGTTTACGCCATTAGCTTGCTGGGAAGTCAGCCCGCGTCGTTGTGAGTCGTAGGTGTGCGACTCAATGGTTTTACTCTGTGCGTCAACCACGGCGGAGATGAGGGTTGAACTGTTGGGATCATTGAATTGGAAATTGTATTGTGAGTTGTCCGGGTAGAGCACCTGCATCAGGCGACCAGCGGTGTCGTAGGTGTAAGTCGCGACAGTTCCCACAGAGTCCGCGACGCTCGTACATAACCGCGGAAAGCTGCCGTTGGCGTAGTTGAATGTAAGGGTCCGGTTCGCAGCGTCAGTAACCGTGGCGATACGGTTCTGGTTGTTGGCGTCAATCACAATGGTGGTGGTGTTTCCGTTGCGGTCAACGATCGAAGTCAGGTAGCCGGCGCTATTGAAGATGCGGGTGGTGCCATCCTTTTGCGTGACGGTCCACTGGCTGAAAATCGGATCAAAGCTAAGAGTCGTCTGATCGTCAGCCGGGGCCGTGAGAGTGTAGCCTCCCGACAGGCTGTTGTAGCTATAGAACAAAAGGCTTCCGTTGCCTTTCCAGTACTTCACTACGCCCCCGGCAACGCTTTGAATCCGTTCTTCAAGATTGCTTCGCCAGCTATCGCCGAAGATACCGGACTCCTCGACCGCTTGCTTCAGCGGCCAAAGGCTGTTCCATGTGCGGATGAGCGCTAGCCCCCCACCCAGCCCCGGAATAGAGTAATCCTGTTGCCGGATCCATGTGTCGCCGTTGGCAAAATTAATCGGCGCCCCACCGTAACCGCATGTGGAGCATGGCCCGTCGGGGTCATTCGGTGGCGTTATCGGCGCGGGCACTGGAGTAACCACAGTATTCACGGTGAGGCCAGGGTCATGGAATCCAACGACATAAACCCATATTGAGCCATTGAGATTGGTGGTTCCATGGTTCACTCCGTTGAACGAGAATGACACCGTAACATCCCCACTCACGCCGGAGTACCGACACCCGCCCGAAAACTGGGTCCCGTCGTTGCAGACAAACCAGCTGTTCCCAACAGAGCCTTGCTCTACGACCTGCAGAATGAGTGGGCTGGCATTGGGAGCTATGTGCACTGCGACATAACCCGTTTCGGTCTCGGCCCCGTCTCCCTGGATGATCCCCGGTGAAATGGAGAAACTGGTAACGCAGGACCATGTTGGATCACCACATTGCGCATTAGCAACAAGGGTGGAAAGCAGAACGGATGACAGCATTACTAAGAGGCGTGCGAGTCGTCCCATGTTGTCGCAATGTAATGTAATCGAGCGCCCGGCGACAAGTGAAATATTAGTTTCTTTGTTTTAGAGGCTCTAAGTTGCCTAAGAAACACGCGTGCGACAATACTGATGCTTTCCGGGATGTCGACAGGGGACAGCTCAGAGTTAGTTGTCACGCTTCCAGGAAAAGAGAATCGACAATCTGTTGTACTTATGGCATTCAGTCAAGTGTATCTTTTGGTGTGTTTGTCTGAATCTCAGACAACTATTTCACAACAGGATCTGGCCGCGTTTGAGCACGTGTCCGTGGTGCAACCGGCGGTGGAACGG
>Ga0126383_10003649_pt1 | contig 10247 bp, 10 predicted proteins | sample PanSoiMetPlot_35_FD_96882 | JGI IMG/M metagenome (GOLD analysis project Ga0126383, IMG submission 96882) | Tropical forest soil microbial communities from Panama - MetaG Plot_35 | ecosystem: Environmental > Terrestrial > Soil > Tropical forest > Bulk soil | place: Panama | collected 2016-02-17
ATGGCCGACCATGCGCTACCGAATCCCGATTGCCGACTCCTGATTCCGCGAGGCGCAGCCGAGCCTCGAGAACCGTCCCGACTCCCGACTCCCGACTCCCGATTCCCGATTCCCGATTCCCGATTCCCCACTCCCGATTCCCCACTCCCGATTCCCCATTAATCGCGCCGACAACATGGGCGTCAGCGTGAAGGCGATCAGCAGCGAGACCGCGATCACGAATGAAGCTGTCAACCCGAATGAGGACATGAACCGCCCGGCGGCGCCGCCCATGAAACCCACCGGCAGAAAGAGGGCCAGCAGCGAGAGCGTCGTCGCCGCCGCCACCGGAGAGATCTCGCGTGTCGCTTCGATCGCCGCCATGAGTGGCTGCATGCCTTTTACTTCGACGTGGCGCTGGATGTTTTCAATGACCACGATCGCGTCGTCAATGACGACGCCGGCCGTCAGCGTCAGCGCCAGCATAGTGATTTGATTGAGCGTGTAATTCATCGCCGCCATTAAGGCGAAGGTCGAAATGATCGAGATCGGAATCGCAATCGCCGCGATCATCGTCAAGTGGAAGTTCCGGAGGAAGAGATAGATGACCAGCGCCGCCAGCAATCCGCCGACGGCCAGGCGCCTCAGGAGTGAGACGATTGCCGCGCGGATGTGGATGGATTGATCCCCGATGATCTCGGCGCGGTATCCGTGTGGCAGAGTCCGTTCGATCTCCACCAATCGCTTCTTGAGCGCGTCGGCGACCGCCACTGTGTTCCGGCCCGATTGTTTCGAGACGAGCAGTGAGGCCACTGGCCGGCCATTGAGAAGCGAAGCCGTGCGCCTCTCTTCCGAAGTATCTACCACCTGGCCGATGTCGCGCACTTTGACGGGGAAACCTTCGCGCGTGGCGATGACAACCTCGTTGAACTGCGCGGGATCAATGATTCTGCCGAGAATGCGGACAGGCGCTTCGCGCGCGCCCTCGCTGACGCGCCCGCCGGGTAAGGCGAGGTTTTGATCGCGAATTGCGGCGGCGGCTTCGCTGGCGGTGAGGTTATACGCGCGCAGGCGGTTCGGATCAATCCGGATTTGAATTTCGCGCCGGCTGCCGCCGATCAATTGAACCTGTCCCACGCCGCTCACGCTCTCCAGCCGCTCGCGGATCAGACGGTCGGCGACCTCAGTCACTTCGCGCAGGTCTGACGGCCCCGAGACGACCAGGCGCATCACGGGTGTCGCGCCGGTGTCGAGTTTGGTGATGACGGGCGGTTCGGCCGTGTCGGGAAGGTCAGCTCGGATGAGTTCGAGCTTGTCGCGCGTCTCGGCCGCCGCCACGTCAGGACTCTTTTCGAGCGCAAACGTGATGAAGACCTGCGAGAGGCCCTCGATCGAAGTCGAGCGCAATTCGTCAATGCCGCTGATCGGGCTGACGGCGCTTTCGATCTTTTCGGTGATCTCGGTCTCGACCTCCTCCGGCGAGGCGCCTCGGTTGACCACCGTGACTGTGATGGTCGTGAAGTCAACGCGAGGAAAGCGATCAACGCCAAGCGAGAAGTAGGAAAAGACCCCCGCCGCCGCCAACGCCAGAATAAGCATCGTAGCGAAGACGGGCCGGCGTACACATGTCTCTGCGAGCTTCCGCATAGCTTCGCCCACTTCGGCAGACAACTTTAATGCCGCCGTAGGCGCCGTCTACAGTAGGGAAGCGCTCACGAAAGAATCGTGCGGCTGATTCCGCAGGCATTGTTCGGGCTGATAACCGTTTTGATAATAGTCGCGCACGATTTCGAGGAGCAGATCAAAATCCACGGGTTTGGATATGATCAGATCGGGAAGGTGGTTGTAATCCAGTTTCTGTTCAACGTACTCAGGAGGGTAAGCCGTGACAAGAACAACCGGTATATCTGACGTTCCGTTCTCCCTGAGGCGCTCGACCAGTTCGGCGCCATCCATATCAGGCATGCCGAAATCGGTAATGATTACAAAGGGGTGGTAACGCTCTGATAGCTTCAATCCCTCCTCCGCATTATCGGTTGTCAGCACATAATATCCTTCGGGGGCTATAACCTCTTTGATCAATTCAGCCTGGTCATGATCATCGTCAATGACCAAGGCAAAGACATTTCGTTGTTTTTTCATACATTGGGTGTATCTCCTCCAGGTTATCGAACTCATAAAGTTCTTTGCAAAATAGTCGCGCTGCTCCTCTACCACATTTTCCGGCGCGCAGCGCGTTGGGTGGACGCCCATGCGCCTGCCTTCATTGCTTGCCCAACCTTATCGGAAATTTATTTCTTAATGTCAGGACGAATTTTAAAGATCAGGCCATGGACAATGTATTTCCAGGCGCTTCACCTGGAACATTGCAAGCGCCATTCCCATTGGCAAAACCACAAACAGGAAAATATAGGATAGGAAAATATAAGCTTGCGCCCGATCTTCAAAAGATGACTTTGGCGCCGTCGTAGAGCTGATCGAGGTTGCTGATAATCACCGTTTCGACGCCAGACAAGCCGGACGTGATTCGAACCATTCCGTCTTCCGTCAAATCAATTTGCCTTCCGGTTTGTACCACCCGCGCGCGCGCGCTGTCGCCTTCGATGACATAAACACGTGACGAATTGGTCGCCGGGTCGTTAATGACAGCCTGGCTCGGAACGAAGACGGCCTCTTCGGCGCCGGGTTGACGCAGTTGCGCCAGGGCGAACATGCCGGGACGGAGCAGGCTTTCAGGGTTGTCGATCCGGACTTCGACCGAGATGGCCCGTGAAGCAGGATCGACTACCGGGTTGATTGCGGTCACGCGTCCGTTGAATTGGCGTTGCGGATAGGCGGCGACGGCCGCCGTGACCGGCGCCCCGACCTGCGCGAGTCCCGCATCGGCTTCGGGCAATTGCAACCTGAGCTTGATCGGATTGATGCGTTGGAGGGTGGCGATCTTGGCCGAGGGCGTGACGTGTTCGCCGGGCGCCGCGGGACGGTCGCTGATGTGGCCGGAGAACGGCGCTTTGATGATCGTGTCGCTGAGCGCCTTGCGGGCCAGCGCCGTTTGCGCGCGCGCGCCTTCCAAAGCGGCCTGCGCGCCGGCGATGCCCTGAGGCTGCGGTCGCGTGGCGCTGATCGCCGCCTCATCCTGTTGCTGCGCGGCGTTGGTTTGCGCCCGAGACGTTTCGGCCTGCGAACGAGCTTCGTCTTTTCCGTCCTTCCCCAGCCCCAGTTTCTCTCTCTCCTGGTCGCGCGACGCTTCAGCCTGGCGTTCCGAAGCGATTGCCTGTTGCAAACGCAAAATCGCGGCGCGGTCGTCAAGTCGCGCGATCACCGCTCCCTTTCTGACGAAATCGCCAATATTTACCGGCGTGGAGATGACCTGGCCCTCGGCTTCTGTCCCAATATCGGAGACTTCGTCAGCGACGAAGCTGCCGGTGGCGTTGATCGAGAGCGAAACCTGCCGCGTGACGGCTTCGGCCGTTGAAACCTTCACGGGGTTGATTCCGTCGGCGCCACGGCCGTTCTGTGAGGTCGGCTTGGGTTGGCTCGACCGCGCCCAGCCGCAGCCTTGCAGCAGCGCGATAATGATGGCCAGCAGTGCTCCGAACGATGATGCTTTCAAGAATGTGGAATAGGGGAAGCGGCCGCTCGCCGTCGGCGCGCCAGGCTCGACTAAAAAAAACGAGGGCAGCCTCGCCCGCCCCAACGGGATTGAGGCTGCCCCAAGGTGTTAACCAAACATTGGCAAGCAATGCTCACTTACAACAACCAAACGTATATCTTCATCCCAGCAAAGCTAAATGAATACAACCGTCTCAATGAGCTAACTTGCAGACACAGTGTCGACAGCAACTGGCGTGCTAAATCAAAGACCGCCGCCGCCGCACGTCTAAGCAAGCGGTTGCCCATGTAAGCGACCGCTTGCTTAGACGTGCGGCGGCGGCGGCGATCTATTGGATGTTCGTATCGAAGACAACGGCTGTACGGTTACATTCGAGGATAAGCCCAAGTGCGCAATGAAGCGATGCGATTATGCGCGCGTTTAAGCGGATTTTGACTGGCGCCAATGTTGCTTGGGCTAGAGCGACAGTAATAACCAAGGAGAATATTTTAGAAAATGGTTGTCGCCGGGCCGCTGAATACGGCGCTCTCCGCACGCTCATCGTGTAAGCGCTCCGGTCGGATCGGAATTCCTCGGGAGGGAGTCAGACATGACGAGGCAGGGATTAAAGGAGGAGGAATTCCGATCAGCATCGCGCCGTGGACAACGGATGACTCCGGCCGGATTGAAAGAAAATCAGGCGATCCAGCCGGCGCTTACGGCGACACATTAAGCATTCTTTCCTGGTCAACAGGGAAGAACGAGGCAGGCATTGACCTTTGTCGGGATGGGTTGATGCCTGCCTAAACTATTTTTAGAGGCCATGCCGGAAATGACGCGGGAAAGCCTGACGGACAAATGCGCGCACAAGGTCTGCTCTTGTCCCGCGCAAGCCGGCACGGGATATTGCGGCAGTTATTGCCAGGCCGCGAGCAGCGATCCCGCCGCGGGTTCCGTATGTAAGTGCGGACATCCTGAATGCAGGCCGGGCGACATCCCAATGCCGGCGCAATCCTCACACCCTGGACAGGACACAAATTGAAGATACCGAACCGCACGGAAATAACGGAACAAACGGGAACTTGATAGGTCGGGTCGTTTCCGTTTGCTCCGTTATTTCCGTGCGGTTCGGTATTCTCTTTTTGTAGACGCAAACCTCAGATCACTTCTTCATGGGCGTCCACTTTGGCGGCGGGTTTGAAATTGCTCTCCATCATCTGTTTGAACCGGGCCAGGTCTTCGGTGATCTGCTGCTCCGGGTTTTCGCCGAAGATGGTGGCGATGAACGCTCCGAGCCGTCCGCCTGGAGGGTCATATTCCAGCGAGACTCTCACTTCGGTTTCGTGTTCGGCGAAATGTAGAAACCGCACCGAGCCGGCGTTTGCGACGGTCGACCCTTCCAGAGAACGCCAGGCGATCAACTCATTCTCCTGATCGCACGTGATCTCGGCGTCCCATTCGACCTTGGTCCCGACCGGCGCCCTGGCCACCCAATGCGAACGCGTCGGGCTGAGCACGCGCACCTCCTCCAGATGGTTCATGATCTGAGGCAGGTTCCTGAAATTCCGCCAGAAATGATAAAGCTCAGAGCGGTCTCTAGTAACGATGACACTCTTTTCGACTCTGATGCCGTTGATCTCCGCCGCGACCTTATTCGTTTCAGCCTCCGGTCTGCCCTCTGATCTATTTGACGGCTCAATTCTGCGCGCGCCGGTTGAATTGGTCGAAATTGCCATAAGACGTTTCTCTTTTATCCCGAATAACCTTGTATCGGCGAAGTCACTAAGCGGCAACTCTTATGCCGGGATCTCGCAATCGGTCAATTCGGCCTTGGCACGTCAATTGTCAGCCATTCAGACAGGATTGACAGGATTTTTCAGGATTTTGTGATTCGAGTGAATCCCGAAAAATCCTGTCAATCCTGTCTGAATATCGGAGGAATGATGCGGAATCAAAATAGCGATTATCCGGACGTGCTGGAGATTCACGCGAGGATTCCGGCCGGCGACACGATCCTCGACGGCGACCTGGTGATTCCGAGCGACGCCGGCGGGATCGCGCTGTTCGCGCACGGCAGCGGGAGCAGCCGTCACAGCCCGCGCAACATGAGCGTGGCGCGCGTCATTCGTGAAGCCGGCGTCGGCACACTGTTGTTTGATCTGCTGACGCGTGAAGAGGAGTCGGTGGATGTTTTTACGCGACACCTGCGCTTTGACATCGAGCTGCTGACCACGAGGCTGATCGAGGCGACGAACTGGGTGGCCGGGCAGGACCTGACGCGAGATTTGCGCATCGGTTATTTCGGATCGAGCACCGGCGCGGCCGCGGCTCTGATGGCCGCGGCCATATTGGGCGAGAAGATCGGCGCGGTCGTTTCGCGCGGCGGCCGGCCCGATCTGGCCGGCGACGCGGCGCCTCTGGTCAAGGCGCCGACTCTGCTGATCGTCGGCGAGCGCGACGATCCGGTTGTGGAATTGAATCAGGAGGCTTACGCGCGGCTGCGCTGCGAGAAAGAGATGAGGATTATCCCGGGCGCGACGCACCTGTTTGAAGAGCCAGGCGCGCTCGAACAGGTCGCGCATTTCGCGGCCCAATGGCTTAGAGACCATCTGCGATCGCAAACGCCGCGGTTCAAGGCGGCGGGCGGAGGTAATTTTGGATGGCGATAAATACGGGGAAATACCGGCGACTGTTGTTGGATGAACGCGACAAGCTTAAGCAGGACATCCTGGGCAGAACCGAACTGCCACCTTCTTTCGATAGCGACGGCGCGCTCGATTCGGCTGATAGTTCGGTGCGAGAACATTCGATGGATCTGGAAGGCAGCCTGATGAGTATGAAAAGCGACCGGCTGGAGCAGATCAACGCGGCCTTGCAGCGAATCGAGCGCGGCGTTTACGGGATCTGCGCTAAGTGCGGAAAAGAGATTGATTCGAAGAGGCTCGACGCCGAGCCTGCAGCCATGACCTGTATGGAATGTCTCCCCGCAAAAGAACAGAGTTTCAGCGCTCCAAAAATGTAAATGCGGGAACACTAATTGCTAAGTATGTGTGAAGTCTGAGGTTGGAATCGAGAAATCACACAAGAGCTGTGTTACACGTCTGTATACGGAATCGTACAAAGAAGTATGAAGGCCATACAGTTAGATCATCAAGGAGGTACCGATGATTTCATTAGCCAGAAACCGCATTCTGGCGGCGCTGCCCGAACATGACCTGGAAAGGCTTCTGTCCGGGCTTGGATCCGTTCATCTGCATTCGGGAGATATTCTCTATCATGCCGGCGAGGAGATTCGCCACGTCTATTTTCCTGAGCAGGGATTGATCTCTCTGGTGGCCACTATGATGGACGGCGCGACGGTGGAAACAGGTATCGTTGGTAATGAGGGAATGATGGGAGTGCCTGTTCTTCTGGGCGCCGGCAGCGCCCCTTATCGCGCCATCGTTCAGGTTGAAGGGCAGTCGTGGCGCCTGAAGGCGGACGTTTTCAAATACGAAATGTTACGCAGCGGCGCGTTGCACAGACGGTTGCTGCTCTACACGCAGGCGCTCATGACCCAGATGTCGCAGATGGCCGCGTGCAACTGCCTGCATACCGTCGAAGAGCGATTGTGCTCGCTGCTGCTGATGATTGACGACCGCATGGACGCGCGCGAATTCTTCCTGACGCACGAAATGATCGCGGAGATGTTGGGCGCGCGACGCGCCGGAATCACTGTCGCCGCCGGGAGGCTGCGGCAGGCTGGGGTGATTAGCTACATGCGCGGCCACATTCACATTCTGGACAGACGCAGTCTGGAGATGTGGGCTTGTGAGTGTTACCGCACGATTAAAACCGAGTTTGACAGATTGTTCGAAATCGAAACTGAATCGGAGTTCGAGAAGACTACGTCCTCTCTTCACTGGGCCGGTTCGGGAGTGAGTCCCGTCTCAATCCGGCCGTGAGGGGCGAGGATCGAGGATCGAGGATCGAGGATCGAGGATCGAGGATCGAAGATCGAGGATTGCGATGAGAGATGTCATCCGATCTTCGATCCTCGATCCTCGATCCTCACATGCCATGGCTTTCCAGATAGTAGTTGGCGCGGATTGACGAGGTTCGGCCGGTCGCCAGGTCGTCGAGGAATTTTAGGAAGCTCTGGAAAATGGATTCGTTGTCCGGTTCGCTTTCAGTGTGATCGGAGACCTTGCGCACGTATCCGGTGCTGGTCAAATGCAGCCGGTCGTCTTTGACAATCATCTGTATGAACATATTTGACACGGTGAACGGCTTAGAGGATGGCGTCAACTCGAGCGCGTGTCTGACCGACGCCGGAAGTTCGTAATAATGCCCCTCGCTGGTTTGTTCGATCCGGCTGTCTGTCCGGCGGATAAGCTTGACCTTGCTGGAGGATGGGTTGAATTCGGGGGAAGCGTTGATCACGCCGAGTGTGGCGGGAAGCACCGTCGGATCTTTGACTGCCAGATTCAGCTTCTTGTAAATCTCCGGCCTGTACAACCGCCCGGTGTTGCAGGCTGTCAGGATGGCGCGCTCGACCCCCGCCTCTCCTAGATGTTCTTGCAGCGCGCCCAGCGAAATATAGGACCGCGGCGCCGACCGCAACTCCGACTGCTGAAGCTTCAGACCGTTACCATTGCTGCCGTGGGTTTCGAAAAATATTTCGCGGAGCGCGTCCTCCGGGTTCGCGCTGTTGAACTGCTTGATCTCTCTCAACACCACCCGCCAATTGGCGGTCTCCCAATACTTGAACCCAAGCGCTTCATAAAATCGCCGGTTGCCGGAAGCCGCAAAATCAGGGCTGAAGACGATGGCCCGCCGCTTGCCGAGTTTTTTCAGCTTCGTGGAAGAACCTTCGGCGTCCGGCCGGCCAATTACGTGCGCGCTCGCCGCCGGTAACACGTTGATCAGGGACTCGCGGGCGCGCTGAAGCGCCGGATCGTCATTCAACAGCAGAGACAGCAGTCCCAGTCCCGCGAACGCCAGCAATGGACCGGCGGGGTGGCGCGACGCTTTCTCTGCATCTTTCCTCACTATGCTTCTCCTTACAGTACCCCGCGTAAGCGGTTGAGGCGCTATACAGCGCCGCGCGCGTAAGCAAGCGGTTGACCCTGAACGCGACCGCTTGCTTACGCGCGCGGTACAGTGCCAGTCTCACGAGGGAGCAAGCTGTATGCCCCGGCGCGGGCAATTAAAGCACGTCCAGAAATGTGCGCCTCGACGGTCGGAGCCGCCCGAGTGGTCTCCGCCTTGCTTGGCAAATAAGCGTCGTGGCGATTTTGTCAGGAGAACACCCGTTGAGCCGGGTTAATTGAAGAGGGAATTGGTATCGTAGACGGAGGGAATTGAAAGAACGAGAACCACTGGATGGGCGCCAACTGTGCAAGGCGCCGGCGAACGATGAATTCCTGGTGATTCGTCACTCTCAGTAAACTGGAAGGCGGACCGTACAGAGAGACTTCAGTCCGCCTTATTTTTTGGGCGCCGTCTGGTTTTTCTTTCAGCAGAGCTATCCTTCAGTCCGGCCGATGAGGATCAGTCCAATGGCCAGAGGTCCGGATTTCGTCGTGATCCTGGTCTCCAGAATCACATGTTCGTGCTCGTTCTTGACGACTTTCGGCAAGTCTTTGTCCGAGGTCGCCGGAGCCACGAACCAGACGGTTGGATGTCCCGTGCCCGAAGCGTTGCGGCTCAGCTTTACCAGGTCTTCGGTCTTCAGCTGTGTGGCCGGATCTTTGTCTTCGCCGATGGGGCAGAGCAGGAAGAAGTCGCGCGCCGGCGAAACGCCCAGATGATTACCGTCCTGCAAGATCAGCGCGAAGCGCAGAGTGTAAAAGCCCGCCTTGATGCCCTGTCCGCGAAAATCGGAAGTGTTGGAAGGGAAGTTGATCACGCCGATGAAAGCGCCTTCGGGAATTTGTCCGAAGCTGGCGCCGGGGACTTCGTTCTTGATTGTGGGAATCTCTTTGCCGAACCAGACTTCGCAAACCGCCTTGTCTTTGTCGTTGAGCACTCGAACGCCTTTCGGTTCGAGCGCGCCCCGAACCGCCTGGGCGACCGTCGTCTCTTTCAATTCGCCGATGGATTCGACTTTATAACCGTTATTGTCCGCGCTTCCGCCGGCGGCTTTGCTGTGATAGCTGTTTGCGAATGCGAGTGATGTGAAAAGAAGAATGAATACGAAAAACCGGCTCATTAGTTAACCTCTCAGTCCTTCTCGATAATGAATCTCGATAATGAATTAGTGTGGCTTTTCGAGACGACGAACCGGAAAGCCCATGGAAAACGCGGAACACGCGGAAATAACGGGACGCGCGGGAATGCTGAATGATCATTCAGGAATCTTCCGCGTGTTCCGCCATTTCCGCGTGTTCCGCGTTCTCAGTCTTGCTAAAAGAGACGAAACGATTTTGCGATCAACGGGCGAAATGGCCCACGTACGCGCTGCGCTTTTCGCGCAACGACCATTTGACGCCCAGGCCGTCGCCGTTGAACTGATCGAGCGACGCGGCGACCGGCATCGTGTGTTTGGTCGGCGTCAACGGCGGATAGTAGGTCTGCTCGTGACCGCAGATTGTGTCTTTCGGCGTGAGACTGCGGGCGATGATGGTGGCCAGCTCTCCGGCCTGTAATTTCCCGCCGCTCGGATGCTCGCCGCGGAATTCCAGCGTGAGGCTGA
>Ga0126383_10003651_pt1 | contig 10243 bp, 6 predicted proteins | sample PanSoiMetPlot_35_FD_96882 | JGI IMG/M metagenome (GOLD analysis project Ga0126383, IMG submission 96882) | Tropical forest soil microbial communities from Panama - MetaG Plot_35 | ecosystem: Environmental > Terrestrial > Soil > Tropical forest > Bulk soil | place: Panama | collected 2016-02-17
CCGCACCCTCGGCGGCGGCTCGACCGGCGGCCACGTCGCGGTTCCGATCTTCGAGCCGGTGATCCAGGCGGCATGGGCCTATGTTGCACCGAAAGCCGCGCTCGCGCCGCCGTCACCTGAGGCCAAGCGCCAGCTCGCGTGCCAGTCAATCGATCTCGAGTCCGGCGAAGCGCAAAGCGGGCGCGGAAAAGCGTTCTCTGAATGCTTCAGAGTGGATCGGAAAGGCAAGGTCATCAATACTCAGTATCGCCTGATGTCGCAGGAGGAAGCGAGTCACGCCAAGCGCGATCGAGAAGACGGCGCAGCTCGCAAAGAGGCCAGCGCGCCTCGCAGCGGGAACACGAATACCCCGAGCGCCGATAATGGGTGGTTACGGCAACCCTGGGGAGCGCAGCAACAATGGGGTTGGCAGTCGGGCTCTGGACAGCAGTGGCGCGATGACCGGCGAGAGTGGCGACCGAGCTGGTAGGTTGTGAAGATGACGGCTACGTTTCGTTTGAGCCAAGTCGGCCGCTAGCACTGGCAGCAGATCAAAGAAAATCGCCAAGGCTGAGCTAAGCGCGGCCAAAATGCGGGCGGTATGAAACGAGGAGATTGCTCCTGTGAAACACCTAGGCCCTCTCCAACTGGCAATCCTATCAACGTCCCTACTAGCGCTTAGTGCGGTGGGCACGTTTGCCCAGGAAGTGGCGCTACCTAAGCCTCAGGCACCCTTTCAGGGCAAAATCGGACGCACCGTGAACGATTCGACGCCCGATTTTCCGAAAAGTGTTGAAGCGCCGGCAGGGGCTCCGAACATCCTTTTGATCCTGACCGATGACGTTGGGTTTGGAGCGACCAGCACATTTGGCGGGCCGATTCAGACGCCGAACTTTCAGCGGCTCGCGGACGCAGGACTCCGTTACAACATGTACCACACCACCGCGCTCTGTTCGCCGACGCGCGCGGCGCTAATCACGGGACGAAACCACCATTCGGTTGCGAGCGGGGTCATCACCGAGTTTGCGACCGGCTATCCGGGCTACAATTCGCTAGTGCCCGCGAGCGCCGGTTCAGTAGGGGCTGTCCTCAAGGAAAACGGATACAACACGTCATGGTTCGGCAAGATGCACAATGTGCCGGACTGGATGTCGAGTCAGGCTGGCCCGTTCGATTTGTGGCCGAACGGCCTCGGTTTCGAGTATTTTTATGGGTTCCTTGGTGGTGACAGCGACCAATGGCACCCGGCGCTATACGAGAATACCAAACCGATTGAGCCGTATTTCGGCGACCCAACCTACATACTGGATCGCGATCTCGCTGACAAAGCGATCGCCTGGATGCGGACGCAACACGCGCTCGCACCTAACAAGCCTTGGTTGCTGTACTACGCAACCGGGACCGCGCACGCGCCGCATCACGCGCCCAAGGATTGGATAGCGAAGTATAAGGGGCAATTCGATCAGGGCTGGGACAAGGTCCGCGAGGAGACGCTCGCTCGACAGATTAGGCTCGGTATTGTTCCGCCCAATACGCAGTTGACCAAACGCCCGGAACAGATTCCGGCGTGGGATTCTTTGTCTGCAGACCAAAAGCGCTTGTACGCACGGATGATGGAAGTGTACGCGGGCGCTCTGTCACACGCCGATTACAACATCGGTCGTTTGCTCGACGCCATCGAGCAATCGGGTCAGCTGGATAACACCCTTGTCATCTTCATGATGGGAGACAACGGCGCGAGTGCCGAAGGAACGTTGCAGGGCACAACCAACGAAGTCGGCACTGCCGCTAACGGCGTTCATGAGAGCTTGCCGTTTCTCCTCTCGATGATCGACGAGTTGGGCGGGCCGCGCACCTACAACCACTATCCGGTCGGTTGGGCACACGCGATGGACTCGCCGATGCAATGGACGAAACAGATTGCGTCGCACTTTGGCGGCACCCGCAACGGCATGGTGATATCGTGGCCCGCGCGCATCAAGGACAAGGCCGGCTTACGATCTCAGTTTTCTCATGTCATCGATATCGTGCCGACCATTTACGAAGCTGCGAAAATCACTCCTCCGACGGAATTGGACGGTGTGAAGCAGAAGCCGATAGACGGCGTGAGTCTCGTCTACACCTTCGACAACGCAACGGCGCCGACACACCACGGCACCCAATATTTCGAGATGCTGGGAAATCGGGCGATTTACAAGGACGGCTGGATGGCGAGCACGACACCGCTTCGCCTGCCGTGGGTGACGAGCGGATACGAACCCAATCCCGATGACTTCAAATGGGAGCTATACAACATCAACGAGGATTTCAGCCAGGCAAACAATCTGGCCGACAGGTATCCCGACAAGCTCAAGGAGCTACAGGACGCATTTGATGTCGAGGCAAGGAAGTACAATGTCTACCCGCTCGACTCCAGCTTCGCATCGCGGGTTGATCCGGCAATTCGACCGAGCCTCACCCGAGGCCGCAGCGAGTTCGTCTACTTCCCGGGCATGATTCGTATCCCGGAGGGTTCGGCGCCTGACTTCAAAAACAAATCCTGGACGATCGCCGCCGAGGTGACGATTCCCGAGGGCGGCGCGAATGGCGTGTTGGCGACGATAGGAGGCCGCTACGGCGGCTGGGCGCTGCTGCTGCAGGATGGCAAACCTCTCTTTGCCTACGCGTATTCCAACCAACCTGAGCACAAGTTCCGCGTTGCTTCCGATCAGCCTCTCGCGGCAGGCAACCACATCATCCGCGTTAAATTTGAATATGGTGGCGGCGGCATCGGTAAAGCCGCTACCGCGACATTACTGGTCGACGAAAAGCAGGTCGCGCAAGGCCGGATCCCCCAAACGATAGCGGCTCGCTTTTCTCTCGATGAAACCTTCGATGTTGGAGAGGACACCGGAACTCCGGTGCTGGAGGAGTACGAGCGCAACATGCCGTTCCGCTTTACCGGAACGCTTAGGAAATTTGTCGCAATTCTCGAGCCACTGAAGCTCAGCGCCGAGGAACAACGCCGACTGCACGAGGAATTGGCGAAGGCGATGATGGCGGTTCAATGATCAATCAAGCAGTGTGCATCTCAAGACCGCAAACGCGCTAGGCCTCACGGCACCGCTGATCATGCAAATGACCCCCGACGAGGTGATCGACTAGAGCGTGGTTTGCTGCGGCGCATTAAGACGCGATTGGCACAAAGCGGACATACCGAGGTGTCTGCTATTTGTCCGCTTTCAGGGGTAAAGCGGACATGAGCCTATCGCCTGGGGCGGAACCCGTCTCCGCTGGAAGGGTAGCTAACTAGGCGGAATTAGCACGCCAAAGCCAATTTGTCCCACAAGACATCCCACAACTGAAACGTCCGCCAATATTGACGCAGGTACAGCCTATGATCACCACTGTGGATTGTGGCAATGCGTCGTCGGGCTAGTGAGAAAGGCGGCGATCGCCGCGCCGGCCGCCAGTATAACGGGACCGTTAGGCTTCGACGACGACTTGGGAGCACCCCTGCGCCGCCTCGGCCGAGGCATGAAGAACACTTTTGAAACGAGATGCGGCAAGCTGGTCGTGAGCCTGCGGCAGCCTGAATTTTTTGGGGCGCAGTACCATCCGGCCGATAATCCACTTGTTGGCCGATGCCGGGTCTTCTCGTCAGAGTAGGGCGCTGTTGAGGGGTTGCTGGCATTCGCGCGCAACGCGCTCAACGAAGGTGACGCGAAGAATCGTGTTATGTTCTTAAGGTGCGGGTGGGATTCCGCGAGCCGTCACCAGAACCAAATCTCCGTCCGGCTTGCCCATGGCTTACGCTTCGATTTGACGGTGCGGGGTGTTCAATGCGGCGCAAGGAACTTTCTCCGGCTAGGACGTCGTTGATTGAGGTTCGCCTCAAAAAAAATTCATCCGGTCGATACGATCTCCAACCGGTTCGGGTCACACAATATGTGAATAAAGTGCCAGTGCCGAGCCTGGGTGATGCCTGGAGGTTAGCTGTTACCAAGCTTTTTCCGACCGGTTTGTCCTCACGTGAGCTTTGGTACCTCGAATCAGTGATCGCAAAATATGTGAACGAGCGCCTGGTTATTACGAATCCTATCACCTGGAAATTGATGCTTGAGGACCTGCATGCGTTATCGACCGCCTTGCAGTTACTTCTTGGCGAAATCAATAGACGAACCCCGGAAGATGCTATTTGGCAGAGAGTATTGAAGGAGGAGGCTCCACCGGAAACTCTCGCGCTCCCAGTAGTCCGGGCGTCCCTGTCAAGGCTTTCGGATGCGACCCAAGCTGCGCTTTCCAGAGCCGAAGCCGAAAAGAACAAAGGAGCGAAACTGGACTACAAGGAGCCATGGCTCACACTCGTCAACGAACTGGCCGATCTATTCGAGCTCAAAGTTGGAAAGGCAACAGCAGCTAAGAATTTGCGTAATTTGGCCGCCGCTAAGCCATCTCCCTTTGTCGAGTTAGTATGGACCATCATGACAAGCGCGGTACCAGCACGACTACGAGAACATACAGCATCGAAGAATGCGATGTCGAAAGCGGTGAGTGATGTTCTTATCCGCGCAAAAACTGGCAAGGAGAGACCGACGGGACCATTCCGCGAAATTCTGCAAGGAATAAATCCCGTCACGAACAAATAGAACCGGTGTAATACGCCATCGTCTGCCCAAATGCGGGCGCGCTCGCCGGTAAACCCCGGCCTTTCGGTGGCGAGGTCATAATGAACATTCCGCTTGCCTACAGTGTGATTGAGGCCTGCGAAGTCGCGTGCATCGGTCGCACCGCTCTCTACGAGGCAATCAATTCCGGCGATCTGCGCGCCGTCAAACGAGGGCGCAGAACTCTTGTGCTTGCAAGCGACCTGCGTGCTTGGATCGACAACCTTCCTGCAATCAAAGTGAAACCCGCCGCACAGTCGAAAAGGCAGTGTGCCAGCGGCCAGAACCGCTATGACCGCTGAAATCATCGCCAGGGCACTCCGTGGTCGCAAGGTCGGCCGCGCGTGGATGGCAAGGTGCCCCGCCCATGAGGATCGCGAGCCAAGCCTGTCGATCAAAGATGCCGAGGACGGCAAAATCCTGGTGCGCTGTCACGCTGGCTGCGACCAACAACAGGTTATCGCGGCACTCAAGGCGCGCGGAATCTGGAAGGAGCAGGCCGACGGCATGGCCGACCGATCTGCGCGCGGGCGAGTGTCGCGTTGAGCGGTGGTGACGCCAAACGCACCGAGACCGCGCTTGCCATCTGGTCATCCGCGATGCCGGCAGATGGAACGCTGGTCGAGACCTATCTCATCTCGCGGGGTCTGTGCCTGCCACCGCCGCCAACGCTCCGCTTTCATGCGGGGCTGAAGCATCCGTCGGGCGACATTTGGCCGGCGATGATCGCGCTGGTGACGTGCGGGTCCAACGACATGCCGCTAGCGATCCACCGCACCTTCCTTGCCCGTGACGGTCGCGGCAAGGCGCCGGTCGATCCGCAGAAGATGATGCTCGGTCCGTGCCGTGGCGGTACGGTGCGGCTCGCCGCGTTCGGCAACGCGCTGATGGTTGGCGAAGGCATCGAGACGTGCCTCGCCGCGATGCAGGCAACCGGCCATCCGGCCTGGGCGGCGCTCTCGACCTCTGGGCTTCGTGCCCTCGATCTGCCGGGCAATGTCCGCGAGGTGATTGTGCTCGCCGATGGGGACGAACCCGGCGAGGCCGCGGCGCGTGACCGCGCATGGCGGTGGAAGCGGGAGGGACGCCGCGTGCGCATTGCCCGTCCGCCGCAGGGCATGGATTTCAACGATCTGCTGGCGGGCCACCCGCCCCGTATCGCAAAGCGTCCGCAATGAGCAGCGCCGACCAACCAATCGAACGCGAGAACCTCGTTGCTGCCACCATCGGTGCGGCCGAGGACATTCGCGATCCGCTGGATGGGATCGTCGAGAAGGCCGCGACCGATCCCGGCGCGCCCTTTGCGCCCGATGTACTGGAGCGGCTCGCAGCGCTGCAGAAAGACAACCGACCCGCGTTCGAGCTGCTGCGGGCCCAGTTGAAGAGTGCCGGGTGCCGGGTGACGGTGCTCGACGAAGCCATAGCTGAAGAGAATGGCGACACGGGTGGACGCGGCCCAAAGCAGGCCGACATGTTGATTGGGCTGGCACAATCAGCCGAGCTGTTCCATTCCCCGGACGGCATCGGCTTCGCCGATCTCGACATCGACGGTCACCGCGAGACCTGGCCAATCCGCTCCAAGGGCTTCCGCCGTTGGCTGGCTCGTCGTTTCTACGCTGCAACGCAGGGAGCGCCGAGTTCCGAAGCGCTGGCGTCGGCGCTTAACGTGATCGAAGCCAAGGCGCACTTCGATGCGCCGGAGCGCGAGGTCTACGTCCGCGTCGGTGGACTGGACGGGCGGCTTTATCTCGACCTTGGCGACGAGACCTGGCGGGCGGTAGAAGTCGACACCACTGGTTGGCGCGTGATCGACAACCCGCCGGTGCGCTTCCGCCGTGCTGCCGGGATCCAGCCTTTGCCGATACCGGTGCCCGGGGGATCAGTTGAGACGCTGCGTTATTTCCTCAACCTCAAGACCGACACGGATTTCGTGTTGGTGGTGGCCTGGGCTCTCGCCTGTCTGCGCGACCGCGGTCCTTACCCGGTTATCGTGCTGTCGGGTGAACAGGGATCGGCGAAGTCCACCTTCTCGGCCGTCCTGCGGGCGCTGCTTGACCCAAATACCGCGCCCTTGCGCGCCCTGCCACGAGAGGACCGCGATCTGTTCATCGCGGCCAGCAATGGCCATGTCCTGGCCTTCGACAACGTATCGGGACTGCCGGCGTGGATTTCCGACACGCTCTGCCGGTTGGCGACCGGCGGCGGCTTCGCCGTGCGCCAGCTCTACACCGACCAGGACGAGGTGCTGTTCGATGCGTCCCGGCCGGTGATCCTCAACGGCATCGAGGACATCGTGACGCGTCCCGATCTTGCCGACCGCGCTATCCTGCTGACGCTGGAGCCGATCCCGGAGGAGAGCCGCCGTCCCGAGGCCGAACTCTGGTCCGCCTTTGACCTCGAATGCCCGTGCATCCTGGGTGCGCTTCTTAATGCGGTGGTGGAGGGTCTCAGGCGGCTGCCCGAAACGCGCCTCCCCAGGCTGCCGCGCATGGCAGACTTTGCGCTTTGGGCGACCGCCTGTGAGACCGCGTTATGGCCTGCCGGGACCTTTTGGATGGCGTATTGCGGCAATCGCGACGAGGCAGTGGAGGGCGTGATCGACGCCGACCCCGTCGCCGCCGCCGTGCGCGCGGTGATGGCGGCGAGGGCCGTGTGGAAGGGAACCGCCTCGGACCTTTTGCGTGCCCTGGCTGAGGTGGCGGATGAGCGGGTCGCCACGTCCAAGACCTGGCCCGACAGTCCTCGGGCGCTCGCGGGGCGATTGCGCCGAGCGGCGACCTTCCTGCGCAAGATCGGCATCGAGATTGGCTTCGGCCGCGAGGGCCAGGCGCGGATCCGCACGATCCACATCACCACCAACCACGCACTGCCGGGTCTAGAACAAGCCGGGGTGCTACCGTCCGCACCGTCCGTATCGCGTGCCGAGATCGAAAATGCGAGAAAGCGAACAAAAGCCCGCGCGTCCCGCATTGCTATGAACATAGAGGAACGCGGGTCAGCGGGGCGTGCATTCTACCCGGACCATTCTGACGAGGAAGGACACCGCTACCGGCTTGTCGATGCGTTCGGAACCCGTTCGCTGGAGTTCGTTCGTTCGATGCTAAATGGTTTGGGGAGTGCGACCGCCGACCATTTGCTGGGCTACGATTTTGATCCGGGACGCCCCAACCAAGTCGCGTTCAATGCCGCCCTAGCGGTCATTAGCGGGGTCCAGCCGAAGGATGAGATCGAAGCGATGCTCGCAGCCCACATGGCTGTAACGAATATTGCCCTGCTCGATTTGTTCGCACGTACACGCGGCTCCATCGCAAACCATAGGTACGAGGGCGACGGCATCAAACGGCTCGACGTGCTCGGCAACCTGACGAATAAATTTATGCGCACGTACACCATGCAAATCGAAGCCTTGGCGAGGAAAAGGCGCAAGGGCGAACAAAACATAAGGGTCGAGCATGTGCATGTGTACTCCGGCGGCCAGGCTATCGTTGGCAGCGTCAGCCACCGAGGTGGGAGGGGGTACCGAAAAAATGAGCAGCAAGCCTATGAACGCAAGAAGGCAAAACCGGCAACCCGTGCAATTCCAGATAGTCCGGCAGTGCGGAGCCCGGACCAAGAGCGGCAAATCCTGCCGTTCGCCAGCGACGAAAAAGGGCCGCTGTCGATTGCACGGCGGTGCAAGCGGTAGCGGCGCCCCTTCTGGCAAGCGGAATGGGCAATACCGCCACGGCGAGCGCACCAAGGCTGCAATTGCGGAGCAGCAGAAGTTCAGCGGCTGCTGAAAATGCTGCGCGCTGGCCTGACGTAAAATGGGTCACCACGTGCGGGGGACTTTCAAAGATGCCTGATCCAAGACGCTGGCCTGCTCATGACGATGGAGGCCGAATCAGCGATGGTTCGCAGACTCGACCCGAGGAGAGGCCAATCATGGCCCGCGAATATTTGGCTGATTTAAACAGGGAACAGCGTCATGCGGTCCAGCACGGTATAGAGGCCGAATGCGGCACGACGGCCCCTCCGCTGCTGGTGATTGCTGGCGCCGGGTCGGGAAAGACGAAGACTCTTGCCCATCGGGTTGCACATCTGGTCGTCAACGGGGTGGATCCGCACCGCATCCTGCTTTTGACGTTTACTCGCCGAGCCGCCCAGGAGATGATCCGGCGAGTGAAGCGGATCACCACGACCGCCCTCGGCAACCAGCAGGTCGATCTGCCGTGGTCCGGCACGTTCCATGCTGTTGGCACTCGTCTGTTGCGGGAGTACGCACTCCTGATCGGTCTCACGCCGTCGTTTACGATTCTTGACCGGTCCGACGCCGCCGACTTGATGGACCTGGTGCGTTATGAGTTGGGTCACTCGAAGAAAAAGTCCCGGTTCCCCAAGAAGGACACGTGTTTGAGCATCTATTCGTTCGCCGTCAATTCGGGGAAGTCGCTTGAGCCGGTCCTTGCAGAAAATTTCCCATGGTGCGTCGAGTGGGAGAAGGATCTGCGTCGCCTGTTCCAGGAATATACGGCAGCCAAGCAGAGGCAAAACGTTCTCGATTATGACGACTTGTTGCTGTACTGGGCGGAAATGATGGGGGATGACAATCTGGCCGCTGAAATCGGTAGCCAGTTCGACCATATCCTCGTCGATGAATATCAAGATACCAACCGGCTGCAATCGAAAATCTTGTTGAGGCTAAAGCCTGAGGGCCGCGGCTTGATGGTGGTTGGTGACGATGCCCAGTCGATTTACTCATTTCGGGCGGCAACCGTCCGCAACATCCTTGATTTTCCAAATCAGTTCCGGCCTGTCGCCGAGATCGTCACTCTCGAGCAAAACTATCGGTCCAGCCAGCCGATTCTTGATGCCTGCAACAAGATCATCAGCTTTGCGAAGGAAAGATACACGAAAAATTTGCGGTCGGACCGGCGCTCGAAGCAAAAGCCGTTTTTGACGACGGTCGCAGACGACCCTGCCCAGGCCCGGTTCGTGGCGCAACAGATTCTAGACTCGCGGGAAGCAGGCGTCCCATTGAAAAGTCAAGCTGTCCTATTCCGAGCCTCTCATCATAGTGCCCAGCTTGAGATTGAATTGACCCGTCGCAACATCCCGTTCGTGAAGTATGGCGGCCTCAAATTCCTCGAAGCAGCGCACGTCAAAGATGTGCTCAGTATCCTGCGGTGGTGCGAGAACCCGCGAGACCGGGTTGCGGGTTTCCGGGCGGTCCAGTTGTTGCCTGGCATCGGGCCCAGCACCGCAGCAAAAATTCTCGATCAGGGTGAAGCCGAACCCCATACCACTGATGTGCTCTACGACATTAAAGTGCCAAAGGCCGCAGCCCAGGACTGGCCTGCGTTTGCCAAGTTGGTCGCGCAGATGAGGCAAGGCAAGACGACATGGCCCGCGGAATTGGAGTTGGTACAAGAATGGTACGCCCCACATCTCGACCGGATCTATGACGACGCGCCATTGCGTGCCGCAGACGTTGCGCAATTGGGACAGATTGCAGCGGGCTATGGATCTCGCGAGCGGTTCCTTACCGAGCTGACCCTCGATCCACCCGATGCGACGAGTGGCCGGGCTGGTGCTGACCTGAAAGACGAGGACTATACCGTTCTCTCGACGATCCATTC
>Ga0126383_10003652_pt1 | contig 10242 bp, 11 predicted proteins | sample PanSoiMetPlot_35_FD_96882 | JGI IMG/M metagenome (GOLD analysis project Ga0126383, IMG submission 96882) | Tropical forest soil microbial communities from Panama - MetaG Plot_35 | ecosystem: Environmental > Terrestrial > Soil > Tropical forest > Bulk soil | place: Panama | collected 2016-02-17
AGCGCGGCGTTCTGTCCTGCTTGAATGCTGACGACCCCTCTTCGTCGACGCAGATCAGTCCTAGCCGGGGAAGTGGGGCGAACACGGCAGACCGGCTGCCGATGACCAGGTCCACCTGCCCTCTACGTGCTCGCCACCACTGCTGGGCGCGCTCCAGGTCGGTCAGTCCGCTGTGCAGGACCGCCAGCGGCACGCCCAGCCGAGTGCAGAACCGCTCGACGAGCTGCGGAGTGAGCGCGATCTCCGGCACCAGCACCAGGACCCGCAGGCCCTGCCCCAGCGCGTCCGCCGCCGCGGCCAGGTACACCTCCGTCTTGCCACTCGCCGGCACCCCGCGCAGGAGAACCGCGTGGCTCGTCCGGATCGTCTCCAGAGCCCGGTTTTGATCCTCCGTCAGCGACGGGCCCGGTTGCGCTGGACCCGTCGGCACGGTCTCGCTCAGGAGGCGGCTGTGGCGCGTCTGCCGTGCAGAGGGCCCGGCACCGGACGATCGGCCGCCGCGGACGCGCGGCGGCATCATCGCCCGCAGACACTCGACCAGCGGCGCCCAGTAATGCTCGGCCACGGACCGAGCCAGCTCCATCTGGTGCGGGAGGAGGAGCGGCTCGGCGTCCGCCCGGTCGACGTCCTTGACCTCGATCGCCGGCTCGACGGTAGTCAGAGAAACGACATAACCCACAGAGCTGCGGCGGCCAAACGGCACCCAGACGCGGTGACCAGGTACGACTTCAATACCGGCCGGCACGCGATAGGTGTAGGTGTCCCGATCCAAACCACGGCCGGCCTCGACCGCGACCTCAGCGTAGAGCAAACAGCTAAGGCTACTTCAGGATGTCGGCAGGGGACACCTGTTCGGCATCGCTCGGCGCCTGGATGGCGGGAACCCTGGCTGGTCGCAGGTCCAGCGTACTCGTGACGTCCTGCTTCTCCCCGTTCGTGGGGTCGGTGCCCGTCATCTGGAGCTCGATCCGTCCCAACTTGTTGCCTGGCAGTATCAGGTAGATGTCCATCTGCGCTCTGGCCGTCTTCAGAAAGGTGTCTTCCGCAGTGCCCTGGACAGGAATCGATTCGAGCTGCTCGAGCTGGTCCGGAGCCGGCTGGACCGTGTACTTGCGGGCGAACCCCGCGTCGATGTGAGTGATCGATCCAGAGGAGATCGAACGTGCGAGCAGGACGGTCTCGCGCACGAGGTCGAGTCGCAGCGTCGGATAGAGCGTGGTCGTCGACAGCAGTGCCGTCGTCTTCCAGGTCGTAGCGTTCCGCGCTTTCACGTAGAGCTGCTGCTGAGCAATGAGCATGTCGTAGTACATGACCGTCTGCCGCCCCTGCTGGATCTTGTAACCAAACCTGGCCGTGTCGTTCTTCAGGATGCCGTTGTCCACGGTCGCGTGGACCTGAAACGCCTGGCCGGAGGGGATGTCCCCACCCAGGATCACGAGCTGCTGGTCCATCTTGAATCCCGCCCCGGCCGAGTACGCGGAGCGGAGCGCGTCGCCCAGCAGCCTGCCGTCTTTGTCCTGGTCTGACTGCGAGCGGGTCCCGCCGCAGCCCGCCACCATGACAATCCCGAGGAGCGCACCGGCCAGCAGTCGTTTCACGATTTCAAGCGCGGAACCACGACATCGAGGAGCCGGTCGGCAATCTCACGTTTGTTCATCCGCTCGAAGTCCAGGCGTGTCCCATCGCGCAGGAGCAGCATACCGGCGTTGTCGTCCGCGCCAAAGCCGATATCTCTGCGGCTTATGTCGTTGGCGAATATGGCGTCCAGGCTCTTCCGCGCCATCTTCTGCTGGGCACTGGCCAGCAGGTCAGCGTCCTCGGCCGCAAACCCCAGCCGGTACACGCCTTCGGCACCCGGCTCGCGTGCCACGTCCCCGAGGATGTCCTCGATTCGCTCGAGCTCCAGGACCAGCCCGGGCTGCTCCTCACGCCTGATCTTGTGCTCCATCTTGCGAGCTGGTCGAAAATCGGCTACGGCTGCCGCCATGACCAGCAATTGTGAGCCTGGGAGCTCCTCGCGCAGAGCCAGCCGCATATCCTCCGCCGTCTCCACATGCCGGGCCTGGACGCCCGGATGGGGAGCGTGCTGGGCGGTGGTGATCAGCGTGACCCACGCCCCCCGGTCCGCAGCGGCGGCTGCCACGGCGTAGCCCATCCTGCCGCTCGAGTAGTTGCTGATGAACCGCACCGGGTCGATTGGCTCGCGGGTCCCGCCGGCGGTCACCACCACGCGCCGCCCGGCGAGGTCGCGCGGTTGCCCAACTGCCTGAGCCATGGCCGTCAGCAGGGTCTGCGCTCCAGGCAGACGCCCGGCGCCAACATGGCCGCTCGCCAGATGTCCTGCTTCCGGCTCGACCACCAGATAGCCACGCCTCCGAAGCGTCGCCACGTTCTCTGCCACCACCGGCTTGGACCACATCGCGTCGTTCATCGCCGGCGCGATGACAGCCGGGCAGCGAGCTGCCAGGACCGTTGCCGCGACGGGGTCGTCCGCACGCCCCTGAGCTATCCTGGCCAGCACGTCAGCGGTTGCAGGCGCGACCAGCACGACCTGTGCCCAGTCCCCGAGCTCCACGTGTGGCTCGGGCGCACCGTCAGAAGCGAAGAGATCGGTGAGGACCGGCCGTCCAGAGACGCCCCGGAATGTCGGCGGGCCTACGAAGCGGGTTGCGGACTCTGTCATTGCAACGCGGACCTCCGAGTTCGCCTGGACCAGCCTGGACACAAGATCGGCCACCTTGTAGGCTGCGATCCCGCCCGATACCAGGACGGCGATGCGCAGCCCGGCCAGCGATCGGGGGACCTCGCCAGGCTCCAGCGGGCTCACGCGCGCACCTTTCGCGCACGTTCGAGGATGGCCTGGATCTGGCCCACCGCCCGCTCGGCGTCGTCATTGACCACTACGTGGTCGTAGCGCTCTGAGTAGCCCATCTCGACCTCCGCCAGCCGCTGTCGGGCCTGAATGGTGGGCTCAGGCTCGCTACCTCGATGCTGCCTCCGTCGCATCAGCTCCTCCATCGAGGGAGGGCTGATGAAGATGAATACCGCCTCCGGCCGGCGCTGTCGCACCTGCTCCGCACCTTGCACGTCGATCTTCAGGATGACGTCTCTGCCTCGCGCCAGCGCTTCATCAATCCGGCTGGCTGAGGTGCCGTACTGGTAGCCGCTGATGTGGGCGTGCTCGAGCAGCTCACCCTCGGCGGCCAGCCGCGCGAAGCCGTCTTCGTCCACGAAGCTGTAGTGCTTGCCGTCGACCTCATAGTCGCGGCGTGGCCTGGTCGTGTAGGAGACCGAGTAGCAGAGTCGCGGGTCGCCGGCCCTCAGCATCGCGATCAACGTGTCCTTGCCGACGCCGCCCGGACCGGACATCACGATCAGCATGCCGCGCCGCGTGGGGTAGGACTGGGTCACGTCAGGCTATCCCAGAATGCTGCGAAATCGAGTGGCGGCGGTGCCTCGAAGGTCATGGTCTCGCCCGTCCGCGGGTGGCGAAACCGCAACCGGTGAGCGTGCAGCATCGGTCGTTCGGGGTCACCCGGCCGCCGCTTCCCATACACGGCATCGCCGGCCACCGGATGGCCCAGAGCGGCCAGGTGCACCCTGATCTGGTGGGTGCGCCCTGTCTCCAGATCGCACTGGACGAGTGTATGACCGCGGCGGCGCTCGACCGGCTCGACCCGGGTACGGGCTGGCCGGCCACCCGCGACCACCGCCATGCGCAGGCGATCGCGCGGATGGCGGCCGATGGCTCCCTCGACCACTTGCTGGCCCGTCAGTCCACCGCGCACGATCGCCAGGTACTGGCGCGAAAGCGTGCGGTCAGCCAGCTGGGCGGCCAGATCACGGTGCGCCAGGTCGGTGCGGGCCGCGAGGATCAAGCCTGAGGTTCCTTTGTCCAGACGGTGCACGATACCCGGGCGAGCGATGCCGCCGATGGTCGACCATGCGCCCCCCAGTCCGAGCAGGGCGTGCACCAGCGTTCCCGAATGGTGGCCGGCCGATGGGTGGACGACCATCCCTGGCGGCTTGTCCACTACGACCAGGTCCGCGTCGTCGTGAACGACCGAGATGGGGATCCGCTCTGGCCGCGGCTCCAGTACCTCGAACTCCGGCAGCTCGTACTCGATGAGGTCGCCGGCTCGAACAGCCTCGGCGGGGCGTGCCTGACGCCCGTTGAGCCGCACCCGCCCGGAGCGTATCAGCCTGGCCGCGGCGGAGCGGCTGAGCTCAGGCTCCAGCGCAGCCAGGGCACGGTCGAGCCGGGCGTCTGTGCCGGTGACCCTCAGCCGGTGCGTTTGCCCCGCACCAGATACCCGGCCAGCAGGAGGGCCACCCCGACCGAGATGGCGGAGTCCGCCACGTTGAAGACCGGCCACCAGTGGAGCGCCACGAAATCCGTCACTGTGTGGTAGACGACGCGGTCGTAGCCGTTGCCCACGGTGCCGCCCATGATCAGCCCCAGCAGAGCTCCTGTCCACGCACCGATGGGGCTGCGGACGACGTAATACACCAGACCCGCCGCAACCACGACCGATGCGATCAAGAACAGTGGCGTGCCATTCTGGGCCACGCCAAACGCGGCACCGGCGTTGAGCGTATTGGTGATCCACACGTGTGGCAGCACTTCGCGCTCGGAGCCAAACGGCACATTGGCCGTGATCAGCTCCTTGCTGATGCGGTCGGCGATGAATACGAGCACCGCGAGCACGGTGAAGAGCACCCGGCCGCCCGACGCACTGGTCAACTGATTCTCTTTAGCCCGATCCAGAGTCCTCCTCCTTCGGCCTCGCCGTCGAGGTCGTGGTCACGGCCGGCCGTTATCTCGACGGCAAGCGTCTCAGCGGCGATCGAGTCGCCAAAGCGCTCGAACGCCAGCGACCAATCCGAATTCCCCTCGTACCAGAGGCGAATGCGGTCTTCGATCCTCAAACCGCTGCGCTTGCGCAGATCCTGGACGATCCGCACGGCATCACGAGCCATTCCCTCGAGACGAAGCGGTTCCGTGATTGTGGTATCGAGGGCCAGCTCGTCGCCCAGACGCAGCTCCTTGACGTTCAGCTCGTCCTGGACGATCGCAGCCACCTCAGGCGCCAGCTCGCTCGTAAGGGTCAGCGCGGACAGGGGCTGACGAACCTTGATTCGCGCCGCGTCCCGTGCGGCCAGGCCCGCCTGGACGGCTTGCCGGGCCCGCGCCATCTCGTCTTCGAGGGCCACGTCCCGAGCGCTGAGGTCGTGCCTCGGGTAGTCGGCGAGGTGCACGCTCTCACCATCGCACAGGTTGCGGTGGATCGCCTCAGCCAGGAACGGCGTAAAGGGCGCCAGAAGCCGCGACAGCGTGACCAGGGTTGTATAGAGCGTCTGGTGAGCCGCCAGCTTATCGGCGTCGGACTCCGATTTCCAGAAGCGGCGCCGCGACCGCCGCACGTACCAGTTCGAGAGGTCTTCGACGAAGTCCTGGACCGGCCGTGCGGCTGCATTGACGTCATAGCGCTCCAGCGCCTCGTCCACGGTCTGCACCAGATGGCTGAGCCGGGACAGGACCCAGCGATCGAGCACTGAGCGGTCTGCTAGCGGCACCGAATCCTCCCGCCCGGGCCTGAAGCCATCGATGTTCGCGTACGTGACGAAAAACGAGTAGACGTTCCACAACGTGAGCAGGAACTGTCGCACGATCTCCTGAAGCGGCCTGTCCCCCATCCGGTAGTTCTCGCCCACAGTGGCCGTGTAGAAGAACCAGCGGAGGGCGTCAGCACCGTAAGTGTCGAAGAGATAGTTCGGGTCCAGAACATTACCGCGCGACTTGCTGGCCTTCTTGCCCGCGAGGTCGATCACGAGGCCAAGGCTGATCACGTTTCGATACGCGTTCTGGTCGAACAGCATGGTCGAGATTGCCAGCAACGTATAGAACCAGCCACGGGTCTGATCAAGCGCTTCGGCGATGAAGTCCGCGGGAAATGTCGCTTCGAACTCTTTTCTGCCCTTGCGGGGATAGCCGCGCTGTGCGAAGGGCATAGAGCCGGAGTCGAACCACGCGTCGAGGACCTCGGGCACGCGTTCCATGTCGCCGTCGCACCGCTCGCACGGCAGCCTGACGGTGTCGATGAACGGTCGATGCAGGTCGCCCTCGGGGTCGATACCGAGCTCGTCGGCCGAGCCGACGCAGCGCTGAGCGCCGCAAGCGGCGCAGACCCAGAACGGCAGGGGAGTGCCCCAGTAGCGGGACCGCGAGAACGCCCAGTCGACGTTGTTCTCCAACCAGTCGCCCATTCGGCCAGTCTTGACGTGAGCCGGGATCCAGTTCGTCGCCGCGTTGTTTGCCAGCAGCTCAGCCTTGAAGTCTGTCGTACCGATGTACCACGAGTCGAGCGCGTAGTAGATCAGGGGCGTGTCGCAGCGCCAGCAGAACGGGTAGGTATGCCGGATCTCGCCCTCCGAATAGATCAGCCCCCGGCTGCGCAGGTCGTCGACGATGTGCGGGTCGGCCTCCTTGACGAACTGTCCGGCGAACTTCTCCACCTCGAGCATGAAGCGACCCCGGAGGTCGACCGTGTGGCGCACGGGAATACCTTTCTCCTGGCACAGGCGCAGGTCGTCAACGCCGTAAGTCGCCGACGTGTGTACCACGCCGGTGCCCTCGTCGACGGAGACGAAGTCGGCCGCGACCACGAACCAGGCACGCTCTTTGGGTGGCAGGTAGGTGTAGAGGGGTTCGTAGTCGAGGTCGACGAGATCGGACCCCTTCAGGCGCTCGACTATCTCGTATTCGCCGTGCAGCACCTCCAACCTGGCCTCGGCGAGGATCAAGAATTCATCTCCCTGCTTGACCTTGACGTAGTCGACGTTCTCGTCGACGGCGAGTGCGACGTTGCCCGGCAGTGTCCAGGGTGTGGTGGTCCAGGCGAGGATGCTGGTCTTTGGGTCGGTCTTCAGCCGGAAGCGGACGTAGACGCTGGGGTCGGGCGTGTCGTCGTGCCAGCCCTGGCCAAGCTCGTGGCTGGAGAGTGGCGTCATGCACCTCGGACAGTAGGGCGCCACCCGAAAGCCCTTGTAGATCAGGCCGCGATCCCACATCGTCTTGAGCGCCCACCAGACCGACTGGATGTAGTCGGAGGTCAGGGTCCAGTAGGCGTTGTCGTAGTCCTGCCAGAAGGCCATCCGCTTTGACATCTCGGTCCACGCGTCGACGTAGGTGTAGACGCTCTGACGGCAGAGTTCGTTGAACCTGTCGATGCCGAACTCTTCTATCTGCTGCTTGCCCGAGATTCCAAGCTTCTTTTCGATCTCGAGCTCGACCGGCAGGCCGTGCGTGTCCCAGCCCGCTTTGCGCTCCACGAAGAACCCCTTCATGGTGCGGTAGCGGGGGAACAGGTCCTTGAACGCCCGAGCCAGCACGTGGTGGGTGCCAGGTTTGCCGTTGGCGGTTGGCGGGCCTTCGTAGAAGATCCACCGCGGTGCACCCTGGCGTCTCGAGAGGCTGGCCTCGAAAGTGCCCTCGCGCTGCCACAGCTCCATGATCTCCCGCTCGAGTTGGGGCAGGGTGGGCCTGGAGCTGACTTCCTGGAACACTTTTCTGGTCTGCATGCGCGCCGTCCTCTCTGTTGCAACTCTGGGACGAGCTGTGCCGCAGCCCGCGGTACCACCCAGATTCCCGGCTGTCACCGGGCGCTCAACCGCTAGCCGCTGCGCTAGCGCGGGGGTTCGGCTCGGGAGTGATCTCAGCTCGCCGGCCACCGGCCCGCATCTCAGCACCGCGGGCTCTCTGTACGAGGCAGGTGACGAGCTTACCCGTCTCCGTCGTCGCCGAGGGTCCTAGTAGTCTACCGGTCTTTCGCGCTCGGACACAGCTCGCAGGCTGTCGCTACCGAGCGACGCCCGCTTCCGACGACCGGGTCACAAATGCGGCGTTCAGCGTCCGCTCAGAATCGCCCGACGAGCTGCAAGAGCATCGACACGGCGATGAAAACGAGCAGGAAGGCGATGTCGAACCCACCAACGGGGGGCACCAGTCGCCGCACGGGCGCGATGAAGGGTTCGGTGACCCTGAACGTGAACTGGTGGACTTGATTCTTGGGATACGGCTCGACAAAGCTGAAGACCGCCCGGATCACCAGGCAGAGCATGAAGGCGATGATGACCAGCTGCAGTACGAATGTCATGTGCCCTATGAGACTACCGCGAGTTCAGGCAGCGCGGGCGTGCATCCGAGTGCACGCTGGCCGAGGCCGCTGGCCATGAATCGGCATTGGACCAACCGCCGGCAGTAGGCCCTCTCCCGGGCCCTCTGATAGGGCAATTCCCCAGCACTTGGTCCACCTGCGGCACAACTGCGGGCCACTTCGGCTTACTTATTGCACCCCAGGGGTCGCGCTCCGGGGCCGCTCACCGAACAACGCGCGGCCGACGCGGAGCATCGTGCTGCCCTCGGCCACAGCCGATTCGAGATCCTCACTCATGCCCATTGACAGGATCGGCAGGGCACTGCCGAGCCGCTGCTCAGCCTCGTCGCGCAGGTGCCTCAACTCTGCGAACGCCGGACGGGGGTCGCCACGCGCGGGGCCCATCGCCATGAAGCCGCGCAGGTCCAGTAGCGCCGCCACCTGCACTGCAGTGCCTACCGCTTCCTCCGGTGGCACACCGTGCTTTTGAGGCTCGCGAGCCACGTTGACCTGGACGAGGACCTGGGCGCGGCCGAGTCCGGCCAGCGCTGTGGCCAGGCGAACGGAGTCCAGGGACTGGATCAACGCAAACCGGTGGGCGTGACGCGCCTTGTTGGTCTGCAGATGGCCTACGAGATGCCAGACTGCGCCAGGAACATCGTCCATCTTGCTGAGCGCTTCCTGGACCCGGTTCTCGCCCAGTACCCCCAGGCCGAGCGACACCGCGGCGCGGCAGACGTCCACGGGCTGGCCTTTGGTGACACCGACGATCGTGATGGCGTCTGGGTTGCCCCCCGCCAGCTCGACGCGCCTGCGTATCGAGGCGAGGTTCGCGTCTATCTGATGGCGGCGATACAAGCGAAGCGAACCCCATCGGGAACCCGGCGGTGCGAAGGCAGCTCAGGTCGCTCACGGGTGCAGACGCCCAGGACGTGGACTCGGCCCCACCGCACGCCCGCAGCCAGCAACTGGTCTCGGTTGACCGCCGCAAGGTCGAGCAAGAAGCGCCCGTCGCGGCTCGGCCGGGTGTGCGTCGCATCGAACTGGCCGGCTACGTCCTTGCTGACCTCGTAACAGCGGCCGCAGATGCCCGGCCCCAGACCTGCGATCAGGTCGTCTGGCCGGGAGCCGTATTCCCTGCGCAGCGCATGCACGGCGCGCCCTGCGATTCCCGCCCGGCTGCCGCGCCATCCCGCGTGGGCGAGCGCCAGGGCCCGCTGGGCCGGGTCATAGAGCACGACCGGGTAGCAGTCTGCGAAGGTTGCCAGCAGCGCCAGACGCGGGCGATCCGTCACAAGCGCATCGAAGCCCCGCAGCACCCCTACAGGCTCGTCCACCCTCGCCACCCGGGCGTCATGGACAGCGCCGGCAACGACGAGCCGGTCCGGCTCCAGCCCCAGCGCTTCGGCGAACCCCCGGTGTGCCGGCGTCAGCGCGGCGTCGCCAGGCGCCGGGGCGCGCATGTCTCCCAGCGCCAGGGTGGACATGCCGTGCACCAGGGAGGCGTGGGTGGCGAGGCCCGGGATGCGGAGCACGACGGGAGGCGTGGTCTCCGTATCAGTAGACGATCGGGGCATCCCAGCCGCGGTAGCTGCCGCCGTACGCGGCCGTCACAGCCTCGAACTGCTCGCGAAGCTTGGTGAGAGCGCCCGGTGTCGGCACCACCTGCACGATCGCGGTCAGCACCCAGGAGCCGTCGGGCGCTGAACGCACAGTGCAGGAGAAGCCCTCCTTGCTCAGCGGGTCCGCAGCTTGGCGGGCGGAGGTTTCGCTGTCGAATACGAGGTGGCCGCGGACCGGGTGGGGCAGCTTGAGCCGCGATCCCTGCTCCCTGAGCTCTTCGAGGCGCTCAAGGTCCTCCGGATTCGGCGGATTGCGGCTCTCGCGCGACGGCTTGCGGTTGATCCGCGGCAGGAATAGGCCACGCCAGTCCATCGAGCGTCAGCGTACTCTTTCTGGGGGACACGCCCCCCCGGAACGAATCTTGTCAAGGCACGCTTCGCTCTTCGGCCTTGACAAGATTCGGGTGTTGTGGCGTATGCCACAACACGCCCCCCACGGCCGCTGAGGAGAGCGGCCGTCCCCA
>Ga0126383_10003653_pt1 | contig 10241 bp, 9 predicted proteins | sample PanSoiMetPlot_35_FD_96882 | JGI IMG/M metagenome (GOLD analysis project Ga0126383, IMG submission 96882) | Tropical forest soil microbial communities from Panama - MetaG Plot_35 | ecosystem: Environmental > Terrestrial > Soil > Tropical forest > Bulk soil | place: Panama | collected 2016-02-17
CCGCACCTGCGAGGTGAGGTTGGTCGCCATCGCGTTGACCGAGTCGGTCAGGTCCTTCCAGGTGCCGGCCACCCCGGGGACGATCGCCTGGCCGCCGAGCTTGCCCTCGGTGCCGACCTCGCGCGCGACGCGCGTCACCTCCGCCGCGAACCCGTTGAGCTGGTCGACCATCGTGTTGATGGTGTTCTTCAGCTCGAGGATCTCGCCCTTCACGTCCACCGTGATCTTGCGCGAGAGATCGCCGCGCGCGACCGCCGTCGTGACCTCGGCGATGTTCCTGACCTGCCCGGTCAGGTTGCTCGCCATCCAGTTGACGTTGTCGGTCAGGCCTTTCCAAGTCCCAGCCACCCCGGGGACTTCTGCCTGGCCGCCGAGCTTGCCCTCGGTCCCCACCTCGCGCGCGACCCGCGTCACCTCCGCCGCGAACCCGTTGAGCTGGTCGACCATCGTATTAATCGTGTTCTTGAGCTCGAGGATCTCGCCCTTCACGTCCACCGCGATCTTGCGCGAGAGGTCGCCGCGCGCGACCGCCGTCGTGACCTCGGCGATGTTCCGCACCTGCGCGGTGAGGTTGGTCGCCATGGCATTGACCGAGTCGGTCAAGTCCTTCCAGGTGCCGGCGACGCCGGGCACCCGCGCCTGGCCCCCGAGCTTGCCCTCGGTGCCCACCTCGCGCGCGACCCGCGTCACCTCGGCCGCGAAGCCGTTGAGCTGATCGACCATCGTGTTGATGGTCTCCTTGAGCTGCAGGATCTCGCCGCGGACGTCGACCGTGATCTTGCGCGAGAGGTCGCCGCGCGCGACCGCGGTGGTGACCTCCGCGATGTTCCGCACCTGCGATGTGAGGTTGGTCGCCATCGCGTTGACCGAGTCGGTCAGGTCCTTCCACGTGCCGGCCACCCCCGGAACGATCGCCTGACCGCCGAGCTTCCCGTCGGTGCCGACCTCGCGCGCGACCCGCGTCACCTCGGACGCGAACGACCGCAGCTGGTCCACCATCGTGTTGATGGCTTCCTTGAGCTGCAGGATCTCGCCGCGGACGTCGACCGTGATCTTGCGCGACAGGTCGCCGTTCGCCACGGCGATGGTCACTTCCGAAATGTTGCGGACCTGCGCCGTGAGGTTGCTCGCCATCGAGTTGACGTTGTCGGTCAGGTCCTTCCAGACGCCGCTCACACCCTTCACCTGCGCCTGGCCGCCGAGCTTCCCGTCGGTGCCGACCTCGCGCGCAACGCGCGTCACCTCGGAGGTGAAGACGTTCATCTGCTCGATCATCGTGTTGACGATCGACGCCGAGCGCAGGAACTCGCCCTCGAGCGGGCGCCCCTCGACCTCGAGGCGGATGGTCTGCGAGAGGTCGCCCTTGGCGACCGCGCCGATCGCGCGCGTGACCTCGGTGGTGGGCCAGAGCAGATCGTCGATCAACGCGTTGACCGAGGCCTCCATCTCCCCCCAGGCACCGCTCCGGCGCTCGACCCTCACCCGCTGCCGGGTCTTGCCCTGCTTGCCGACCGCCTGCCCGACGCGCTCGAGCTCGCTCGCAATGCGCTCGTTGGTCGTGACGATGTCGTTGAAGGTATCGGCGATCTTGCCGCCGATGCCCGTCCATTCGCTCGGCAACCGGACGGAGAAGTCGCCGTCGCGGACCGCGCGCAATGCGCGTAGCACCTCGCGGAGCTCGACCGATTCGGCGGAAAGGGGGCGTACCCGGGCGCCGGCGCGGCCGCCCTCGATGGTCTGCATGGTCTCTCGCTCCCGATTCATGGCGCTGGTGTCGGCGCGAGGACTTGCCGGGCGCTCGGCGATACGAGGAAAGCCGAGGGCATCCCGCGCTGCGCCGAAGTCAGCAGACTGCTAGCGGCGCGGCCAGCCTCAGCCGTGAAGCGGACCACCGGGCGCATCGTGTTCGTCCTCCTTGCGCTCATCACCGAGACTGAAATTTCTTCACTGGGGTTGTAGTTTTTACACGCCGCCGGCGACAGCGATCCCCCCAGCTCACCCGGTTCGGACGAAATGCAAGTTGCGTTCCCGATTCATTCGCTGCGTCGTCGTACACTTCCCCGAACCCCAGATGTCTACAGCGCAACGACGGAACGACCACCTTGCCGCGATCGCGGCCGCGCTCGCAACGCGGCGCGACGCCATCCTCCAGCGCTGGCGTGAGGCGGCGGATGCGGACCCGGAACTGACCACCGCATCGGCGCTGTCCCGCGCGCAGTTTCACGACCACATCCCCGAGGTGCTCGAAGCCTTCGAGCGCAGGCTGCGCGCGCAGCAGCGCGACGAACAGGAGGAGGCGGTCGAAGACGAGCTGGAAGGCGCTGTCGGGCACGGTCTTGTCCGCTGGCAGCAGGGCTACCAACAGCGCGAGCTGATGCGCGAGTGGCGGCACCTGCATCTCATCCTCGTCGACGAGCTCGAGAACATCGCCCGGTCGCGCCCCGAGATCGCGGCCGCGCCGTGGAAGATCGCGCGCCGCGAGCTCGCGCGGCTCGCGAGCGATGGGGTGTGCGAGAGCGCGACGCAGTACTCGCGGCTGCAACAGATGGAAGCCGCCGGCCGCCTGCGCGATCTCGAGCAGGCGCTCGCGGACCTCGGTCGCCTGCAATCGGAACGGGCCGAGATCTGGCGCGAGGCCGCGCACGACCTGCGCGGCAGTCTAGGCGTTCTTCATCACGTCACTACCGCATTGCGGATCAAGGACGCGCCGGAGCCGATTCGCCCTGAGGCGGTGGCGATGATGCGACGCGGGGTCGCGTCAATGCACGCGCTATTGGACGATCTGATCAGCCTGGCGCGCCTCGAGGCCGGTCACGAACGGCGGCAGATCGAGGCGTTCGACGCCGCCGCCGCGTTGCGCGAGCTCGGTGCGACGGTGCAGCCGCTCGCCGAAGCGCGACAGCTCGCGCTCGTGGCCGAGGGCCCAGCTGCGCTGAGCGTCCAAGGTGACCAGGTCAAGATCCGGCGCATCGCGCAGAACCTGCTCTTGAACGCGCTGAAGTACACCGAGCGGGGCGGCGTGATCCTGACGTGGGAGGAAGCCGCAGGTGAGGGCGTGCCGCGCTGGGTGCTGTGCGTTCAAGACACCGGTCCCGGCTTCGACGGCACGGTCGTTCCGCCGATCGCGCTCGCGCTCAAGAGCGCGACCGAGGAAGCGCACGCGGTGAGCGAACGGTCGGACGAGAGCAGCGAACCCTCCCCCGAAGCGCAACCCGCGCCGCTGCTCGCGTCGCAATCCGCGCCGCCGACCGGGCAGCCGCCTGGCGAAGGGATCGGCCTCGCGATCGTCAAACGCCTCTGCGAGCTGCTCGACGCGACCGTGGAGCTCCACACGGAGCACGGCAAGGGCAGCACGTTCCGCGTGATCTTCCCGCGACAGTATCCCTCGGCAGGTTGAGCCGTCGTTTGTAAGAGACACCCCGCCCGCAACTGCGAGGCGGGCGTAGGCAACCTGGCACCGCGCCGGCATCCTTATTGCAACGACGGAGCAGGTCGCGCACCCGCCCCCTGATGGGATTAATGTCCGAGCCAGACCGTTCGACCCGCCTTTTCCGCAAAGCCGAGAATTGCTGCGCGGTCGCGCACGCTGACCGGGCCGCGCTGCTCGTCGACGGCGCGGCGTACTTCGACGCGTTCCGGCGCGCCGCGGAGCTCGCGGAACGGTCGATCATGATCCTCGCGTGGGATTTCGACAGCCGGACGGCCCTCGGCTTCGACGCGAAGAACGAGGTGACGGTTGCGCTCGGCGATTTCCTGAATGCCCTTGTCCGCCGCCGGCGCCGGCTGCGAGTGTACGTGCTCGACTGGGACTACCCGATGATCTTCGGCCGCGATCGGGAGTTCCCGCCACTGTACGGCCTGGGCTGGCGGCCACATCGACGCGTGCACTTTCGGTTCGACGACAGCCATCCGCTCGCGGGTTCGCATCACCAGAAGATCGTGGTGATCGACGACAAGCTGGCGTTCGTCGGCGGCCTCGACCTGACTTCCAGGCGCTGGGACACGCCCGAGCACCGGCCGAACGATCCACGGCGGATCACGACCTCAAAGCCCTACCCGCCGTTCCACGACTTGATGGTCGCGCTGGATGGCCCCGCCGCTCACGCCCTGGCCGAGATCGCGCGCAAGCGCTGGCGGAACGCGACCGGAGAGAAAGTGCGGCCGGTCACGGGAGCGGCCGATCCGTGGCCGGCGTCGCTCGCGCCCGATTTCACCGGCGTCAGCGTCGGGATCGCCTGCACGGCGCCGGCCGTCAACGGCGAGGCGGGCGTCCGGCACGTCGAGCGGCTCTACCTCGACATGATCGCGCGCGCGAAGCGCTACATCTACATCGAGAACCAGTATTTCACTTCGCAGAAGATCGGCGAGGCGCTCCGCGCGCGGCTCGCGCAGCCCGACGGCCCGGAGATCGTGCTCGTGACCCGACTCCTCAGCCACGGCTGGCTCGAGGAGATGACGATGCACGTGCTGCGCACCCGCCTGATCCGCGATCTTCGCGCGGCCGACCGGTACGGCCGCTTGCACGTGTACTACCCGTACGTCGAGGGCCTAGCCGAGGGGAGCTGCATCGACGCCCATTCCAAGCTGATGGCGGTCGATGACGAATGGCTGCGGGTCGGCTCGGCGAATCTCAGCAATCGCTCGATGGCTGTCGACACCGAGTGCGACGTCGCGGTCGAGGCGGCCGGCGCGCCGCGCGCGGCGAGTGCGATCCGCGGCGTGCGCGATCGGTTGCTCGCCGAGCACTTGGGCGTCCCCCCCGACTCGGTCGCGCGCGAGATCGAGCGCAGCGGGAGCATGGGCGCGGCGATCGCCGCGCTCCGGAGCGAGCGACGGACGCTGCGGCCGCTCGCGGAACTCCCGGAGTGGTCGGACGCACTGGTGAGCGCGGCAGCGATCGCCGATCCGGAGCGGCCGGTCTCGCTCGACAGGCTCGTCGAGCAATTCGCACCGGGCGCGGAAATGCGGCGCGGCGCGCCGATCTGGCGGACCGGCCTGATCGGCGCCGCGGTCGTCGTCGCGCTGACGCTCGCCTGGCGCTACACGCCGCTCGCGGACCTCGTCACGGGCGACAAGGTGGTCGAATGGGCCGAGGCATTCGCCGGTTACTGGTGGGCACCGCTCGTGATCGCCGCCGCGTACACCCCGGCGAGCATCATCATGTTCCCGCGGCCGCTCATCACGCTCGCGGCGGTCGTCGCATTCGGGCCGTGGCTCGGCTTCCTCTACGCCATGAGCGGAGTACTGCTCGCCGCCGTCGCGGGTTACTACGCGGGACGGTTATTCGACCGGAACACCGTCCGGCGGATCGCTGGCCGCAGGCTCAACCGTCTGACCCGGGTGCTGCGCGAGCGGGGCCTCCTTGCAATGACTGCCATGCGCTTGGTGCCGCTCGCGCCGTTCACCGTCGAGAGCGTCGTCGCCGGCGCGATCCGCATCAAGCCTTGGCATTTCGTGCTCGGGACCTTCCTCGGGATGCTTCCGGGCACGCTCACGGCGACTGTCTTCGGCCATCAGATCGAAGCGGCGCTGCGCGACCCGGCGCGGATCAACTACTGGCTGATCGGCGGCGTGGTCGCGCTCTTCGGGGTCGCCACGTTGCTGGTCCGGCGATGGTTCACGCGCACGGGCCCGGTCGCCGACGGTGCGCGAGAGGCCTCCCGGTCGGACGAGAGCGCTCTTAGGAAGCTGCTGGATACCGCCGGCAGGATGCAGCGCGACGCCGTGCAGCGCGACGCCGACGCGGCGACGCGATCGTCTCGCGCAACCGATCAGCGGGCTTCTTCCGCGTAACCGTTACGGGCCGGGATAGGCCTTATGCTTCCGAGTTGCCGTCGCCGTCATCGGTGACCGAAGCCTTCAGCGCGGCAGCCAGTGCGGCATCTCCGCCGACCAACGACTTCCACGTCAGTTCGTGCCCGTTGCGGCGGCCCTTCGGCACGAGCCGAAGACCATCGACGCCGATCGTCAATGTGTACGGCTGCCCCTCGATCTCCACTTCCCGTTTCAGCGGTCCGGTCAACTTGGTCGTCATGATTGGCAGTTCATATATGTGATCGCGAACTTTCCGTGTTTCGCCCCGCACCCGACAATCTTGCCGCCTGACAGCCGAAAGCCGCGCGCCAGGCGCGAACCGACGGAGGGGACGGTCCTGCTATCTCTCCAGATACTTCTTCAGCGCGGCGAGCATCATCCCCCAGTTCTTCTCGGAATGCACGCGCGCCTCCTCGGTCGGGTTGTTGCCCTGAGCCAGCGCGACGCGGGTGCTGTCTCCGTCGCCCGACAGATCGATGGTGACCGTATGATAGTTCTCCGGTCGGTCAGGCAGTCCGGAAAGCGGGCTGAAGTGACTGTACCGGAGGGTTCTCTCCGGCTCCAGCTCGAGGATCGTCCCCTTGTCCTCGTACGGCTTGCCCTGCCATTCTCCTTGCCAAACGATCGGGCTTCCCTCCCGCCAGTCCGAGACGACGGTCGCGCCAAACATGTATTGCTTGATCGCTTTGGGATTCACGAGTGCGTCCCAGACCCTGGATCGGGGTGCGTCGATGCTTAGCGAGGCTCTGGCAGTCAAATCCTGATTCACGCGCGCCTCCGTTCTCGTGCGCTCAGCGATCGTCGCGCGGCTCGGAGATCCCGGACACCGCTTCGCCGACGACCTCCGGATCGCCATGGGCGGCGAGATCGGCGACCGCGACGATCCCGACGAGCCGCTTCTCGCGGCTGATTACGGGGAGTCGCCGGACCTGGATGTCGGCCATGTTCTGCGCCACCTGCTCCACATCCTCGTCCTCGAAGCAGTACTTCACGTCGTCGGTCATCACGTCCCGAATCTTGGTTTCGGGTGCTTTGCCGATTGCCACCGCGCGGATCGCTATGTCGCGATCGGTGATGATTCCGACCAGACGGTCCCGCTCGCCGACCGGCAAGACGCCGGCGTCCAGCTCGGCCATCATCCGGGCGGCTTCGCGGATGCTCTGATCGGGGCTCGCGACGAGCACGGCGCGAGTCATGATTTCGCTGACTTTCATTGGGGTCCTCCTGTTGAGGCGGGTCGGTCTCACCGGTGCGGTTCGCCGGACCTCCCAGTGGACGCCAGCAAATAGCGCGCCAGCGCTGGTGCGGGCTTGACCCTCGATGACATGCATTGGACTGCCGACGGGCATAGCGGTTGCATGCAGGTCTGCGGTCGTCGCCGTGAACCTTCTCTCCTTGACGCTGCTGGCCGGAGTGAACGTGGTGGCCGCCGGCTTTGCCCATCGGCAGCTTCCGCGGTTCACCGCCGGCTCACGACGCGTGCTATTCACTCGTCTCGTACTGCTCGGGGTCGGCGTTGCGGTAGGCTACGTTGCAGCAAGCGAGATGAGCGGGACGCTCCCCGCGCTACTCGCCTTCTTGATCGGATTCGGTGCCGTTCATCTCCCGGCCGCCATGATCCTGTTCATCAAGCGCGCACGCGGCGCAGCGAAATCCTAGCCGTTGGCCTCTTGAGCGCCGCGGTTGAACCACAGGGAATGGCAGCGGCCGTCGGGCCGCGCGGTCATCTTGCCGGCGCGGCCGGGGTGACGCGCCAGACCACGTTGCCGACGTCGTCGGCGACGAGCAGCGCTCCCGCGCGATCGACCGCAACGCCCACTGGGCGGCCGAGCGCCTTCCCGTCCGCGTCGACGAAGCCGGTCAACACGTCCTCCGGGAGGCCGACGGGCCGGCCGCCCTCGAACCGCACGAACACGACCTTGTAGCCGCTGAGCGGCCGGCGATTCCACGAGCCGTGCTGGCCAACGAACGCGCCGCCCGCGTAGCGCTGCGGCAGCAAACTGCCCTCATAGAACGTCAGGCCGAGGGCCGCGACATGGGCGCCGAGGGCGTAGTCGGGCACGATCGCCTTCGCGACGAGATCCGGACGGGGCGGGCTCACCCTGGTGTCGACACGCTTGCCGTAATAGCTGTAGGGCCAGCCATAGAAACCGCCCTGCTTGACCGCGGTGAGGTAGTCGGGCACGAGGTCGCTGCCCAGCTCGTCGCGCTCGTTGACGACCGTCCAAAGGACGCCGGTCTTCGGTTCCCAGCCGAGGCCGTTCGGATTGCGCAGCCCGGAGGCGAAGAGCTGCCTTGTCCCCTTCGCGAGGTCGATCTCGAGGATCGCCGCCCGGTCGGTCTCCTTGTCGATCCCGTTCTCTGCGACGTTGCTGTTCGACCCGACGGTGACGTAGAGGCGGGATCCGTCGCGGCTCGCGATCACGTTCTTGGTCCAGTGGTGGTTGAGCGGCCCGCCCGGCAGATCGGCGACCTTCGTGCCGGACTCCGCGATCCGGGTCGCGCCGGAGGTGTACGGAAAGCGCACCAGTGCATCGGTGTTGGCCACGTACAAGTCGTGCTCGACCAGCACCATGCCGAACGGAGAGTTTAGGTTCTCCAGGAAGACGGTGCGGACGTCGGCGACGCCGTCGCCGTCGGTGTCACGCAGGAGCGTGATCCGGTTGGCGCTCGGCGGGGTGGCCCCGGCGCGTTGCCGAAAGTACTTCATGGCCCACCCCTTCACTCCCTTCCCGTCCTCGGGCCGGGGCGGCGCGGTGGTTTCGGCAACGAGCACGTCGCCGTTCGGGAGGACGTAGAGCCAGCGCGGATGATCGAAACCCGTCGCGAAGGCTTTGACCGCGAGTCCGGCCGCGGGCGTCGGTCGCACACCGTCGGGCCAACCTTTCGCCGGCGCGATCTTCACGGTCGGCACGAGCGCGGTCGTGGGCTCGGGGAGCGTCGGCTGCGGCCCGACGTCGGCATTTATCGGCAGCCGCGACTGTTCGGCGCAGCCGAGCACACCGAAGAACGCAAGGCCGAGGACAGCGGGGATCTGAGCGGTTCGCATGAGGTGGGGGAGACGAGCGGTTCGCATCCGCCTTCGCGCAAACGGCATGCCCAAGCGTTCAGAAAGAACCCCTCACGAAGGCGGCGTCGACGCGCGGGTAAGAATTGCAACGTGCGGCACATATTTCCGCGCTGTAATGACGGGCGCAAGCGGCACGGCGCTTGCGTTCCCCCTACGAAGGACCGCAAACGAGGGCTGCGACATGAGCCAGTCGAGCAGACACTTCTCGATGATCCGCGATCTCCGCCTCGCGGATCTCTTTACGCTCGCGAACGGCTTCTGCGGCGTGGCGGCGATCTTTGCGGCAATGCAGTTCCTCGCCGTCGACGCGCCGCGACTCCTCGTTCTTGCCGGCTGCCTGGTGGCAGTGGCGTTCGTCTGCGATGTCGTCGACGGCAAGGTCGCGCGCTGGCGGCATTCGGCCTCCGCGATGGGCAGGGAGCTCGACTCGCTCGCCGACGTCATCTCGTTCGGTGTCGCGCCGGCCGCGATCGCGTTTGCCGCGGGGTTGAATCGGCCGCTCGACCAGGCGATCCTGATCTTCTTCGCGCTGTGCGGCTTGAGCCGGCTCGCGCGTTTCAACGTGACCGCCGACGCGATCGCCGCGCGCACCGGCAAGGTCGAGTACTTCGAAGGGACTCCCATCCCGACGAGCGTCGTGCCGCTCGGGCTGACGCTCGCCGCATTCTTGAACGGAGACCTCTACCCCGTCGCACCCTTCGGCGTACAGTTCCACCTTCCCGTCGTGCTCTTCTTCGCCTCGGGGTCCCTCATGGTCAGCAAGACGCTGCGTATCCCGAAGCTCTGAGCGTCGGGCGCGCCGATTGCAAGACGGAGTCGCACCGACCAAGCCGCCGCCATGCGACCGATCACACTTGGTTTGCTCGTCCTCGGGCTCGGCGCCGGGTTGCCCGCCAACGCGGACGAGATCTACCGCTGGGTCGACCACCGAGGTGTCGTCAACTACGCTAACCATCGGCCCGAGGCGGCCAACGGCGCAGTCCGCGTCGAGACCACGGAATCGCGCCTGAACGCCATGGCCGCGCCGAGCGGCCATGGCGAGAACAGTGCACCCCCGTCGCCGGCGCCCCTTCGCGCTGACTTCCCTAGCGACGTCGACCGGTCGACGATGGAGAGAGCGCACTCCGCGCTCCCGCCCCGCAACCGCTCCGCCGAGCTGCGCTAGCTCGCGGCTCGGGCCGACGCGGGCATGTGCTCCTCCACGGCGTCGAGAATCTTCTCGGGCTCCTCGGCCTCCACCTCGGTTTCCTGGTCGAGCCGCTTGCGCATCGTGGGCTCGTCCAGTTCCTTGCACCACTTGGCGACGACCACCGTCGCAACGCCGTTGCCGATCAGGTTGGTGAGCGCGCGCGCCTCC
>Ga0126383_10003654_pt1 | contig 10241 bp, 12 predicted proteins | sample PanSoiMetPlot_35_FD_96882 | JGI IMG/M metagenome (GOLD analysis project Ga0126383, IMG submission 96882) | Tropical forest soil microbial communities from Panama - MetaG Plot_35 | ecosystem: Environmental > Terrestrial > Soil > Tropical forest > Bulk soil | place: Panama | collected 2016-02-17
CCAGTAGACGTCGTCACGTACGTACGGCCTGAGCATCTCGGCCGCGATCGCGGGATGATTCGGCACGCTGACGGCCTTGCCCACGTCGTGGCAGAGGCTGGCGATCACGACGTCGTCGTCGGCGCCGGCCCGCTCAGCGCGCGTCGCCGTCTGGAGGCAGTGCGTGAGCTGGTCGACCGCGAACCCGTCGGTGATGTCGGCCAGCGACCCGAGCATGCCCAGCACGCGGTCGGCGACCCGCCCCTGGTTCTTGAACGACTCCGTGCCGATGACCGCCCACTGCTCGGCCGTGGACTCGTCCATGCGCCGGAAGCTCTTGGTCTGTGTCTGCGTCATGCGACCATTCTCCCATAGGGTGCGGCCGTGGATCTCCCGCAGCTGGCTGACCTGGAACTTCCGGACTCGACGGGCGCCCCGAGGCGACTGGGCGACTTCTGGGCCGAACGGCCGGTGATCCTCGTCTTCCTGCGCCACTTCGGCTGACTGCTTTGCCGTGAGCACGCCGCGCAGTTGCGGGGCAGCTACGACGAGATCACCGCACGGGGCGCCGAGGTGGTCGCCATCGGCACCGGCAGCGTCCGGCACGGCGCCGCCTTCGTCGCCGACGAGCACATCCCGTTCCCGGTGCTGGTCGACGGCGACGCCCGGGCCGCCGGCGCCGCGTCCGTGCGGCGGATCGGGTTCTTCCGGTTGCTGACCGACCGGCGGAGCCGGGCGGGGGCCAAGCGGGCGCGGGCGGCCGGGCACCGCATCCACAAGGCGGGGCGGCGCGTCACCCAGCTGGGGGCGACGTTCGTGATCGGTCCCGGCGACGTGGTCCACTACGAGCACCTCGACGATCACTCCGCCGACCACGCCCCGCTCGACGACGTCCTGAGCTCGATCCCGACCGCCGCCGCCGGTTGAGCGGAGCCGCGGACGCGGCCGGCCGCGGGCTCGATACCCTCCGGATCGACGGAGGGAGACGTGATGACTCCGATCGTGGGCGAGATCATCGGGCCCGACCTGCTGATCATCCTCGCGGTCGTATGCCTCCTGTTCGGCAGCTCGCAGCTCCCGAAGCTCGCCCGTTCCCTCGGGCGCGCATCGAAGGAGTTCCGGCAGGGGCTCGCCGAGGGTGAACGGGACGACGACCGCAAGACGAGTCAGGACTGACCGGAACGCCGAGACGGGCGACGCGCTCCCGGCGTTTCACGCGCCGGGGCAGGGCGACACCGCGAGGACCAGAGCGCGAGCGGGAACACCAGCGGGCACTCGATACGGTCCTTCGCGTGCGCGAGGAACCCTTCGCCCGCGTGGATGCGTCGGACGACGCACATTTCTACGCCGTGGCACGCAAGGTCGTGCACCTGGAGCCGGGCGCCATCGAGGCGCTCCGGAGCATCTACGAGGCGCGATTCCCGTCCGGAGTGACCGTGCTCGACCTCATGTCGTCCTGGCGGTCGCACCTCCCGGACGGCCTGGGACGCGTGGTCGGCCTGGGGATGAACGCCGAGGAGATGGCCGCGAACCCCCAACTCGACGCGTGGGTCGTCCACGACCTGAACCGCGCGCCGCGTCTCCCGTTCCCCGACGCTTCATTCGGCGCAGTCGCGTGCGCGGTGAGCGTGCAGTACCTGGTGCAACCGCTCGAGGTGTTCGCCGACGTACGCCGTGTCCTCGCTCCCGGTGGGCCGGTCGTCGTGTCGTTCTCCAACCGGTGCTTCCCGACGAAGGCCGTGGCGCTCTGGCTCTCGGGCGACGAAGACGATCACCGGCTGGTGGTGCGCACGTATCTGGAGCGCAGCGGCTTCGTCGAGGTGGTCGACGAGCGGGTCGAGACGCCCGACGACCCGCTGTTCGTGGTCACCGGGCGCGTTGGAGATCGAGCCCACGGCGGAAGAACGTGAGCGCCACCTCTCGCTGATCGGGCGCACCTGTCAGCGCGGTGACCGTCAGCGCGGCGCCCTTGAAGCGTTCCTCGTTCCAGTACGGATCGGGCGCGACGTCGGCCCAGTGCGTGACGTAGAGGTAGGGGTCGGGAATGTCGTCGTCACCCGGGGACGCGCCGAAGGTCCCCCGGGCGTCGGCCTGTTCGTTCCCGAGATCGACGGACAGGTCGAAGTGCTCGGACCACAGCTGCACCCGCGATGCGCCGTCGTCCGGGCCGGACTCGGCCCGCAGCTGCTCCAGCACCGACGCCGCGAATCCGTACCACGCGCCGAGGAACCGGACACCGGACCGATCCAGCGGGAGAACGGCGTCGGGCGCCAGACGAGTGGCCGGCGTGTACACGTCCGCGGGCGCCCCCGGCGCGATCTCGGCCATCCGAGCGGCGTCGGCGACCGTCGTGATCGGCGCCGTACGCGTCTCGCCGTCGCGGTGGACGACGAGGTCCATGCCGTCGACCCGCACCTGGACATCGTGCCCGCGCCTGCGAAACCAGGGCGTCCCGAAGCCGCGGCGGGTGTAGCGCAGCCCGACCTTCCCGTTGGCGTCGCAGCGGGCGGGCGCCAGCACGTGCTCGGCGAGCGAGTGCAGAGCGGCGCGGGTCGTCCGGAACGTGTCGTGATCGGGGACGGTCGGGAGCGACCGCCATGCGCCGAGCCAGCGGTCGGCGGACCAGCTCGCGAGGTCGTGATCGTCGTGCGACAGCTCGTCCCAGGTGATGTCGCCCGTCGTCACCGGCGACACGATGGGCGCGCCGCCGCGCGACTCACCGCGGGCGACGGGGTCGTCGGCGAGCCACGGGCCGTCGGTCACCGGGGGCGGTGAGGGCTCGAGAACGCGGACGTCGTAGGCGCCGCCGAGGCGTGCGGCCGCCTCTCGGCGCGGGTTCACCCGTCGAGGAAGCTCTCGATCAGGCGCGCCAGCTCGACGGGTCGGTCGCCTTGCACGCTGTGCCCGGCGCCCTCGACGACCTCGACGCGAACGTCGGGTCGACGCCGTCGGAGCTCGGCGACGTCCTCGTCACCGACGACGCCGGAGTCCGCTCCCAGCACGAGCATCAGCGGCATCGTGAGCTTGGACACGTCGTCCCACAGGGGCCGGAAGTCCGGCACGTCCTCGCCCTCGCCCAGGCGCCACCGGTCGTAACGCCACGTCCAGCTGCCGTCGTCCTGCTCGCGGGCGTTGTGCAGGACGCCGCGTCGCAGCGACGACTCGGTGCGGGTCGGGTTGAACGCGATCGTTCGTTCGAGGATCTCGTCGAACGAGGCGAACTGCTCCGGTCCCGCCACGAACGCCGCGATCGGCGCCGCCTTGTCGCGGTCGACCCCCGGCGTGACGTCGACGAGCACGAGCCGCGGCACCAGCTCGGGATACCGGGCCGCGAGCGCGATCGACGTGAGCCCGCCGAGCGACATGCCCACGACGAGCCGGGGCGACGGCGCGAGCACGGGGAGTACTCGCGCCAGCTCCTCGGCGTTGTCCGCCGGCCAGTAGCGGCGATCCTCCCGCCAGTCGGAGTGCCCGTGACCGGGTAAGTCGACGGCGACAAGCGGGCGATCGAGTGCCAGCGCGACCGTGTCCCACGTATGGGCGTTCTGAGCGCCCCCGTGCACGAGCACGAGCTCCGGATCCGCCTCGGCCCAGACCAGGGCGCTCACACGGCGGCCGTCGCTCGCATCGACGAACTCGCGACGCACGGCCGGCGACCCCTTCCAGGGGATGTCGTACTCCTGAGCGTTCTCCTGGAAGAGACCGAACTCGTCGTACTTGACCGGCGCCACGACTGCGAAACCTAGCGCCCGCACGGGACGGCTCAGGCCGCGAGACCCGAGCAGCCGCGCCGGTCGTCCCACGCCGCGCCCGCGCGCTCGGCCGCCGCACCCTCGAGCGGAGCGGGCACGCCGCCGCGGATGCGCGCCGGCACCCAACCGTACGTGTCGATCTGCCGACCGGTGGCGGTCACCTGGAGCACACCGGTCACGCCGCTGCTCCCTTCCTCGTTGTAGAAGACGAAGTTTCCGAGCCCATAGTCGACGAAGGCATCGTTGAGCCGGCCGGCGCCCAACTGGAGGTGCGCGTGGCTACCGACCACGATGTCGGCGCCGGCGTCGACCAGTTGCTGTGCCAGCCCGCGTTGCGCGTCGGTGGGACATTCCTGCTGCTCGACACCCCAATGCAGGTAAACCACGACCGTGTCGGAATCGAGGCGCGCCGCCTGGACCGCGGCGATCAGGCGCTCGGGGGTCTTCGCCGACGCGAGACCGGGCTGCTCGTCGGTGGCGCTCCAGCTGTCGACGAACTGCCTGTCGAGGACCTGGGTCGCGGCCAAGATTGCGATGCGTTGTCCCTTGACGTCCATACGGTGGGGCGCGAACGCTTCGCTCGCGTCGTGGCCGACACCGATCAGATCGAACCCGATGGACTGCTCTGCGGCCAAGGTGTCATCGAGGCCCTGCCGCCCGTAGTCCATGCCGTGATTGTTGGCGAGTGTCGCCGTGTCGACGCCGGCGGCGGTGAGCGCGGTGAGCGCGACTGGTGGGGCGCGGAAGGCGAACTGCTTGAACTGGGGTGAGCCGCCGTCGGTGATCGCGGTCTCGAGGTTCACGACGGCGACGTCCGCTCCCTCGAGCACCGGCGCGATCGGGTCGAGCACGGTCTCGGGGTCCGCCACGAGCTTGCCGCGGAGGGCGCCCTCGAAGTGAACGTCTCCGCCGAACGCGAACGACACCGGCGCGCCGCTCCCGAGGGGCCCGCGTGTCGTCGTGGCGGTGGGAGCAAGGGTCGTGGCCGGGACCATCGTGGTCGTCGTGGTCGTCGTGGTCGTCGTGGTCGTCGTCCGTCCGGGCCGTCCGTGCGCAACGACACGTGTGACATCACCGGCCCGGAGCAACGCCCCTGCCGCCGACGCACCGCCGACGAAGACCGAGGCAACAAGGAGGCTGTAGATCGTGCTTCGCGATCCACGCGCCCTCGGACGGGCGCCCCGAGTGCCCCCCATGGAGAGACAGAGGCTACCGCTCCGACAAGTCCGATCGGTTGGTGGTGCGATCGCACGCCTACGATGCGCGACGAATGCGGATGCTCCGTCTCACCCCGGTGCAGTACCGGCGCGTCACTCTGATCGCCGCAGTGCTCCTCGCGGCGATCATCGTGACCGGAAGCGCCGTGCGCCTCACGGGTTCGGGGCTCGGCTGTCCCGACTGGCCCAACTGCGAACCGGGACGGCTGACGCCATATGCCGCCACCGACTTCCACGCCATGGTGGAGTTCGTGAACCGCACGGTGACCGGCCTCGTGTCGCTGGCGGTCGTCGTGGCGGTGCTCGGGTCGCTCGTCCGCGTCCCGAGACGGATGGATCTTCTGGTGCTGTCTCTCGGCCTCGTGGTCGGTGTTGTCGTTCAGATCGTGTTGGGCAAGCTCGTTGTCGAGAAGCTGCTGTCGCCGCCGTGGGTCATGAGTCACTTCTTGGTGTCGATGGTGCTGCTCGCGGACGCGGTCGTGCTGTACCGGCGTGCCGGCCAGCCCGACAACGGCTTCGCGCGGCCGCCGGTGCCGATCGTGGCGCGATCGGTGCTCTGGATGAGCCGGGTTCTCGTCCTCGCGGCCACGGTCGTCGTGGTGACGGGAACCGTCGTCACCGGATCGGGCCCGCACTCCGGGGACGTGCCCGGCACGGCGCAGCGGGCGACGCGTCTCGACCTGTACATCCCGACCGTCGCCCGGGTCCACGGGACGAGCGCGATGGTGTTGCTCGCGCTGGTGCTCGTGACCCTGCTGTTCGTGCACCGCACGCGCGCGCCGGGCGCGGTCGTGCGCCGACTCGAGGTCGTGCTCGTCGTGCTGGTCGCGCAAGCCGGGGTGGGCTACGCGCAGTACTTCACCGGCATTCCTGCCCTGCTCGTCGGCGTCCACGTCGCCGGCGCGACCACGCTGTGGGCGGCCACGATCTGGTTCGCGCTCGGTGTCACCGAGCGACGGGTTTCGGACGACGCGGTGACCGTGGTCACGCCGCAGCCGGCGCTGGCGGGTACGGGCGCTCGCCCGGCCTGACCGCGCCCCGAAATTCCCGACACCACCCTGTCGGGTCCCACCCGCAGGATGCGCACGATGAGATCGCGGTGGCGGGACCGTCCAATCGGGGCCGCGACCGGAGGAGTGCGATGTCGGTAGGTTTGGCCGCCATGACCACCGCCGCGGTCCGGACCGAGAGTCTCCGGCGGTTCTTCGACACGACCAAGGCGGTCGACGGCGTCGATCTCGCCGTCGACCCGGGGGAGATCTACGGGTTCCTCGGTCCCAACGGGGCGGGCAAGTCCACCCTGGTGCACGTGCTGTGCACGCTGCTGCTGCCGACTTCCGGGCGCGCTGAAGTGGCGGGGTTCGACGTCGCCAGCCAACCGCTGGAGGTGCGTCTCCGCATCGGCGTCGCTCTCCAGGAGGCGTCGCTCGACCCGGCGCAGACGGGCAACGAGCTCCTGCGGCTGCAAGGGCGGCTCTACGGGCTCACGAAGTCCGAGACGGAGCAGCGGCTACGCGAGCTCACCCAGCTGGTCGACATCGGGCCCGCGCTCGGCCGCCGTGTCGGCACGTACTCGGGTGGGATGCGGCGCCGCCTCGACCTTGCCGTCGCGCTGGTGCACAACCCGGAGGTCGTGTTCCTCGACGAGCCGACGACCGGCCTCGACCCGGCGAGCCGCGTCCGCGTGTGGGACGAGGTCCGTCGACTCAACGCCGAGGGAATCACCATCTTCCTGACGACCCAGTACCTCGAAGAAGCCGACGAGCTCGCACACCGCGTCGGCATCATCAATGAGGGCCACCTGATCACCGAGGGCACGCCGGCGGAGCTGAAGCGCTCGCTCGGGTCGGACGTGATCATCGCCCGGGTCGACGACGGCGCGGAGCGGGCGTGCAACGCCGTGCGCGAGGTACCGGGCGTCGACCAGGTGGACGTCCACGGCGACGAGCTCACGGTCCGCGCGCTCGACGGCTCCGCCGTGCTCAGCCCGGTGGCGATCGCGCTCGACGGGTGCGGTGTGCGTGTGCGCGACCTCACCCTGCGAGAGCCGACGCTCGACGACGTGTTCCTCGAGCTGACGGGCGGGCACATCCAGTCGGAGAACGGCCAGGGCGAACAGGAGGAGACTGGTGGCGACGGCGACGATTGAACACGCGCCCATCCGGGCTCGTCCCGCCGGCTTCCTTGCCGACTGCGTCGGCATCGCGAACCGGTCGATCCGCGCCGTACCCCGCGAGGTCGAGTTCGTGGTGCCCGCGCTCGTCGTCCCCGTGTTCTTCTACGCGATCAACATCGGTGCGCTCGAGCCGCTGGCGCAGGCCGGGACGGGCGTCGACTTCAAGGCCTTCCAGCTGCCGGTGGCAATCATCTTCGCCGTCACCGGCCTGTCGCGGGCGAGCGCGCTCGTCACCGACATCCAGAACGGGTACTTCGACCGTCTGCTCATGACGCCGATCCGCCGGCTGGCGTTGTTGCTCGGGCTGATGATGGCGGATCTCTTCCTCATCACGACCCTGTCGATCCCGGTCGTCCTGATGGGGTTCATCGTCGGCGTCCGGTTCGACACGGGCGCACCCGGCGTCCTCCTGTTCATCATGATGGCCGGCCTCTGGGGTCTCGCCTTCACCGGATTCCCGTACGCCATCGCGCTGAAGACCGGCAATCCCGCCGCCGTGAACACGAGCTTCATCCTGTTCTTCCCGTTCGCCTTCTTAACGACCTCGTTCCTGCCGCTCGAGTTCCTCAGCGGCTGGCTGCAGACGATCGCGCGGTGGAACCCCGTCACGTACCTCCTCGCCGGGATGCGGTCCTTGTTGTACGGCGGGTGGGACGCCTACGACATCGGCATCGGGTTTCTCTCGATCGCGATCGTCGGCACGGTGAGCATGTCGCTTGCGTTCGCCGCCCTGCGGGGCCGTGTGAAGCGCGGCTGAGGCTTCGCGCCCGGCGCCGTGCCTGCCGCGTTCGACTATGACCGCCGGTTCGAGTTCGCGGTGTCACCCGAGGCGTTCTGGCAGACGGTGTCGAGAACCCAGAGCTACCCCGTGTGGTGGACGTGGCTGCGCGAGTTCGAGAGCGACGGCCTGCACTCCGGCTCGCACTCCGAGTGCGTCATTCGGGCGCCGCTGCCGTACGCGTTGCGGATCACGATCGACGTCGAGCGCGCGGTCGCGCCCGAGCGGGTGGAGACCCGCGTCTCCGGTGATCTCGACGGGCCGGCGCGACTCGAGATCTCCCCGACGCCATCGGGGTGCGCGGCCCGCCTGGTGTGGTCGCTCGAGCTGTGCGAGCCGTGGCTGGCGCGCCTCGCCCGATTCACGCGTCCGGTCCTCACCTGGGCCCACGACCGGGTGATCACGAGCGGCGTGCGTCAGTTCGAGCGCGTCGCGCTCGCCGAGACGTCCCCGCCCGGCTGACCACCGCGCCCACCAGCGCGCCGTAGGCCAGGTGATCAGCGACCTGGGGAGCCGTCGGCAGGGCACGGATGCGGGGCCAGCGACGGGCGAGCACACCGAGGTCGAGCCCGGCGATGGCGAGCCCGGCGAGCGCGCCCCACCCGACCGAATGCCGGCGGGGAAGCACGGCGGCCAGCACGACACCCCAGCCGAGCGAGATGGCGCCGTGGGCGAGCGCGCCCGCCGCCGAGAGCGCGGCCGGCGGACGGTCGCCGGGCACGAGCAGCGTGCCGGCAGCGCGGAGCGCGTCGAAGGGCGATCGGCCCGTGGCCACCGCGTGGGCCGTCGACGGAGCGCCGCTCAGCACGCCGGCGACGGCGCCGGCGCGCAGCCCGGCTCGAACGGTCGACGCGTCCATGGACGACAATGATGCGTGCAACGGGTGGCTCGTTGACACCCTGCGCACGCATCGTCCGCCTGCCCCGGGGGGAGTCGCCGTGCCCGTCCTGCTGCCGGACCACACGCTGACCTCGCTCGACGAGTACATCGACGACTTCGAGGGCGGCCAGGGCCTCGTTCGGGCGCGGGAGCTCGGACCGCCCGGCATCATCGAGACGATCGAGGCAGCCGGGCTGCGCGGCCGGGGTGGCGCCGGCTTCCCGACCGGTCGCAAGTGGGCATCGATCCGCGCCGGCGGCCTGGAAGTGGGCGACCGGTACGCGGTCGGGAACGGCGCCGAGGGCGAGCCGGGCACGTTCAAGGACCGAACGCTCATGCGTCGCAACCCGTATCAGGTCGTCGAAGGGCTCGCGATCGCGGCCGCGACCGTCGACGCCGTCAGCGCGTACCTGGCCGTGAAGGCTTCGTTCGAGCCCGAGATCGCCGCGCTCACCCGTGCGTTGCAGGAGATGAGCGCGGCCGGACTTGTGGGCGACGTGCCCATCTCACTCGTCACCGGTCCCGAGGAATACCTGTTCGGTGAGGAGAAGGCGCTGCTCGAGGTGATCGAAGGGGAGGATCCGCTGCCCCGCCTCTTCCCGCCGTATATCTACGGACTGTTCACCGCCATGCCGCAGATGGGCTGGTCGGCGGGCATCGATCTGTCCTCGGACGGCGTGGCGGTACCGAGCTCCAACCCCACACTCGTCCAGAACGTGGAGTCGCTCGCCAACGTCGTGCCGATCCTCGGCCACGGCAGCGACTGGTACCGCACCATGGGGACGGCGGAGTCGCCGGGCGTCGCGATCGCCACCGTGGTCGGCGACGTGCAGCACGCGGGTGTGGCCGAGGTCGAGTTGGGCACGCCGCTCGGCGAGGTGATCGAGCGCATCGGCGGCGGCCCAAAGCCCGGGCGGACGATCAAGGCCGTCCTGTCGGGGGTCGCGAGCGGTGTGATCACGGCTCGGAACCTCGACGTGCCGGTGAGCTACGAGGGACTCGCGAAGATCGACAGCGGCCTCGGGTCGCTCGGGTTCATCGTCTACGACGACACCGCCGACATGGTCGCGGTCGCGCACGCCGTGTCGAAGTTCCTCTACGTCGAGTCGTGCGGGCAGTGTCCGGCGTGCAAGTTCGGGACGGGCGAGATCACCGCGTACCTCGACCGCATCGCGACCGACGAAGGAACCGACCGCGACATCGAGGTCATCGGCGCCCGCCTCGACATCGTGACCGACGCCAACCGCTGTTTCCTCGGCGCCCAGGAACAGGCGCTGATCGGCAGCCTGCTGCGCGAGTTCCCCGAGGAGTTCGCCGCCCATCTGGAAGGCGCGCCGCCGGCGCCAGAGGTTCTGGTGCCGAAGCTCGTCGACATCCGTGACGGGGTCGCGACCTACGACGAGCGACAGGCCCGCAAGCGACCGGACTGGACGTACGCCGAGGAATAGCCCCCGGTCACG
>Ga0126383_10003657_pt1 | contig 10234 bp, 5 predicted proteins | sample PanSoiMetPlot_35_FD_96882 | JGI IMG/M metagenome (GOLD analysis project Ga0126383, IMG submission 96882) | Tropical forest soil microbial communities from Panama - MetaG Plot_35 | ecosystem: Environmental > Terrestrial > Soil > Tropical forest > Bulk soil | place: Panama | collected 2016-02-17
ACCGTCCAAACCGACGATAAGTCGTTCTGCGCTCCTGTCTTTTCGTTCGGATGACCGGGCCGGACCAAGCGCTCTCATATCTTTTCGCCGAGGAAAGCTCGAATGATCTTCAGGAGCTGCATCGGACTGTAGGGCTTGCTGACGCAATGGTCGCAACCTGCCGCTCGCGCCTTCTCCTCGTCGCCCTTCATCGCAAACGAGCTCATGGCAACGACAGGTGTCGACCTGAGTGCCGGGTCTGCCTTTATGCGCCGGGTTGCCTCGTAGCCATCGATCACGGGCATATGAATGTCCATCAGTATGAGATCGGGCCGCTCGGATTTAGCCAAGGCGGCACCGGCCTCGCCATCTGCGGCCTCGATGACCGTGTACCCAGTGCCAGAAAGTAGGTCGCGCAGAACGCCGCGCAGGTCTTCCTGGTCCTCAACGACAAGAATGCACTTGCTCATGGCACCCCCTTGCGAAACTCCGCCCGGATGGGGAGCTCCATCTGAAAGGTTGAGCCCTTGCCGAGCGTCGACTCCACCCAAATGCGACCACCGTGCATTTCCACGATCTGCTTCGAGATGGCAAGGCCAAGCCCAGTCCCGCCCTTGGCCTTGGTGCTGGAACTGTCGACCTGATGGAATTGGTCAAAGATGCGGGCAAGGTGGGTTTCCGGGATGCCCGGTCCAGTGTCTGCTACGGTGACCGTGAAGTGGCTGTTGGCAGCCGTGGCGCTGACGCGCACCTCTCCGGCGTCCGTGAACTTGATGGCGTTGCCGACGAGGTTGAGGAGCACCTGGGTCAGGCGCTGCTCGTCGCCAAGGCCAAGGGGTAGAGACTTGGCCACCTCTGTCCTGAGCGCGAGCTTCTTGTTATGAGCAAGCGACTCGGTGGCTGACCGCACGGTCTCGACCACGCTCTCGATGGCGTACTCGGCCATGTTCAGGGTGAACTGACCAGATTCGATCTTGGCGATGTCGAGCAAGGTGTTGATGAGACCGAGGAGGTGTTTGCCGTTGGCGCGGATGCGGGCAAGTGCGTCGAGAGATTTCGGTCCTTGCGGCTCATAGAAGCCTTCCTGTATGAGCTCGGCATAGCCAAGCATCGCGGCGAGTGGCGTCCGGAGCTCGTGGCTCATGTTGGCGACGAACTGCGACTTGTGCTGGCTTGCAATCTCCAGCTCGCGGCTCTTTTGAGCGATCTCTTCGAAGAGGCGAGCATTCTCGAGAGCAATTGCGGATTGATCGGCGAAACTCTGCATGAGGCTGACGACAGCAGGAGGAAATTCACCGGGCTGACGACGCTGGAGGAGAAGCGCACCCATCGGTGTGTCGGCACTGAGAAGGGGAACAATAAGCGCGGCGCGCAGCCCTGCTTCCATGGCCGCATCACGCAAGGGATTGCTGGCCCTCTTGGTCACATCGGCGACCTGCAGCGGTTTCCCATTCGCAATGGCCTCGCCGAGGCCCGTCTGCCCGGCCGCAATGTCGAGCTTGCGCAACCTCGCAATGACGTCTTCTTCGATCCCGGTGGTTTCGCCCAGCTCGAATCTGCCGACCTCCTCACGGAAGTAGAAGATGGCGCCCACATCGGTACCGGAGAGTTCGACAGCACGGTCGACGATGGTCTTGAGCACAACCTTCAGCTCGAGCGTGGAGCTTACGGCCCGGCCGACCTCACGGAGGGCGGTTAGGTCGCGGTTGCGCGCCTGGACTTCATTGAACAGCCGGGTGTTTTCGATAGCGATCACTGCCTGATCGGCAAAGGTTTCGATGAGTGCGATTTGGTTATCGGTGAACGGTAGCACCTCGTGCCGATAGATCAGAATCACACCCAGGAGTGTGCCGGCTTTGAGCATCGGAATTGCAAGCACTGTTCGGTAAAGATCTATCTTGGACCCTCCATAGGTATATTCAGGATCGGTTTGGACATCGATGTTGTGGATCGTCCGTCCCTCAAGTGCTGCACGCCCTGTGTTGCTGTGGCGATCGACTGAAAATGGGTGCCGCTCAAAATACTCTCTCAGCTCCGGTGTGACGTTGTAGCCTGCAGCAAATCGCAGAAGTTTTCCGTCGAAGCGGGAAATGAACCCGCGTGTGGCCCCGCAGAGTTTGACAGCGCTCTCGATCAATTCCTCGAAGACCGGTTCAAGATCGAAGGTCGACCGACCAATCACCTTGAGAAGTTCGCTGGTAGCAGTCTGTTGCTCGAGCGCGACCCGCAGCTCACGGTTGCGTGTCTGCACCTCCTCGAATAGGCGCGCGTTCGCAATTGCGATCACCGCTTGGTCGGCGAAGGTTCGAAGCAACCCCATTTCGGCCTCCGAAAAGCGGCGTTGCTCCTGACGGAAAACGACGATGGCTCCAACTGAACCGCTCTCGCGCAGCATCGGCACAGCAAGTGCTGTGTGATATCCCATTGTTCGCGCAAGTGCCTGGCTCACCTCGAAGCGGCCATCGTTCTGTATGTCCTCACTGTGAATTATAGTGCGGTCGAGCATTGCCGCGTCCCCAATCAGAGCCCTGCCGAGCTCCTGCGGCCAAATGCGATTTGCCGTCTCACTCCATCTCTGGGTCATTCCGTAGTCCGCCACACGGTGCCTCACGCCGGCCTCAAGGCGGATCACACTTCCGTAGTTTGCGCCGCACAGGCGAACCGAGCACTCGGCGATGGCTTCAAACACGGGCTGAACATTGGTGGGGGAGCGACTAATGACGTTCAAGATCTCGCCCGTCTCCGTTTGCTGCTCAAGCGCAGCATGCAGCTCCGCGTTTCGCGCCTGCACCTCCTCGAACAGTCTCGTGTTCTCGATGGCGATGACAGCTTGGTCGGCAAACGTCTTTAAGAGCTCGATCTGTCGGTCTGAAAAGGGCCCTGAGCTCGCACGTGAGACAGAGACGGTTCCGATGGGTCGGCCAAGATGGACCATGGGAACGGCGAGGATTGCACGAGCAGCAATACGACGATAGAGCTCAAGGGTGGCAGGGCTGAAATCTTCAAGTTCGACGTCAGGGACGTGAATAACAGAAATCGTTGCGATCGCACGAGACGTTGGCGAGGCCGTGAGATCTGCAGGCAAGGGGTAGAAATTTGCCGTGATCTCTGCCGTTCCAGGACGCGGATTATGCTGCGCCACAAGGTGGACGAGTGCACCATCGTAGCGTGTCACGATGGCATATTCGCCGCCGCAAAGCCTACTGGCGCTTTGTGCGATGATGTCGAAGACTGGCCGTAGGTTATTAGGTGAGCGGCTGATTACATTGAGGACGTCACCAATTGCCGTCTGGTACTCCAATGATTCTTGAAGGTTGCGGCTGCTTGCCTGCTCGGCCTCGAACAACCTCGTGTTCTCAATGGCGATAACGGCTTGGTCGGCGAAGGTCTCAATCAAAGTGATCTGGCGGTCGGTGAACGGGCGCACCTCGGTGCGGCCGACGATGATGACGCCAAGCACCTCGCCGTCCCGCATCAGGGGCACGCCGAGTTCGCTGCGGACGCCATGTTGAAGGGTCGGAACAAGCGTGTACTCTGGGTCCGCGCGCAAATCGTCGACGTGCACCGTGCGCTTCTCGAGAGCCACACGCCCCGTGAGGGAACCCCGATCTGGCAGCAGCGGGGTTGACTTGATAGCGCTCACCCAGTCCGGGAGGGCGTCATTGGCCGCTACCAGCCGATAGCCGTCCGCTTCTCGCTGCAGCACGAAAGCGTGCTCGGCCTGGCAGAGGCGCTGGGCGATGCGCGCGATCGTATCGAGCACGGGCTTGACGTCGTTGGGTGAGCGGGAGATGACGGATAGCACTTCGCCGGTCGCGGTCTGGTACTCAAGAGACTCACGGAGTTCAGCCGATTTTGATTCTACCTCCTTTATTCGCGTCTGCTCCGCCCTGAAAAGCCGCGTGTTCTCGATGACGATCACGGCCTGATCGGCGAAGGTCTTGAGCAGATCGATCTGGCGGTCGGTAAACGGCCGGGCCTCTGTCCGCCGGATGAAAATCGCGCCAATTGCCTCGCCAGCGCGAATTAGCGGAACAGCCAATATTGTGCGGTGGCCGAGCCGGCGGGCAAGCTCACTCCCTTCAGGGTACTCGTCAGTTTCAGCCTGTAGGTCGGCGGCGTGAAGCGTTTGTCGATCAAGGACGGCACGACCAATTAAAACTCCACGCGTGAGGGGTAACGTGCCTTGTCCAATAGGGCCGGTGGCAGGAATTGCGCCGTGGTGAGCGACGAGGCGCAGATGGTCGCCTGCACGTTGAAGGACACCCGCATCGTACGCGTCGCACAGGCGTGCCGCACTTGCTGCAATCTTCTGGAATACACTGTGGGCGTCACTCGGCGCGTTGGAAATTGCGTGCAGGATCGCGCTGGTGGCAAACTGCTGTTCACGTGCCTCAGCAAGCTCTCGCTTCAGCACTTCAACCGTAGGGCCGGGGTCGCGCTCTGGATCATAGGTCGAGACTTCGGACGGCATGGTCCCTATCCAACCCCCGTGCATGCTCAAACGATGCATCAATCACGCTGGGCAGAATGCCATCCTACGCTAGGCCGTGGTCGTACGAAACGGGTCGCCCGGCCTCGGGGTTGATACGCAAGGCCCTGATCTACAATGACAAACTAACAAAATTTCAATTCACCAACGGCCCACCCGCCGGTAGAGGAACGTCGTTTCCAACCCGAGATGATTTGATTGCACGTGCAGGCACCTGTCGTGGGGTCTAACGCGTTGTGATGATCGCATGTTCGCGGCAATGGAGGGGCTCTTGAACGATTGGATGAATTCTCGGGATCCACTGGGCAGGCGTTGAGGCGCTAGAAGGTCATTGCCCGGCGTCCGTCCGTTCGAGCGCCCTGGCAGGTCGATTGCTGCACATTCTCACGGTCAGTAGGTCTCTCACACCTCTGATCGTGGAGCTGGCCGCAGCGCGCAAACTCATGTATCCGTGGCGCCACTACGTGGTGGGGAACGGTTCGATGGTCTACGACCTCGATATTGTGCACCTCTACACCCAACCGGCCCAAGTTGTTCTGATGCTCAAAGGTGCGACATCCCCGCTTTCACACTTGTCATCGACCCGAAGAGCACTGAAGCACTCGGCCTCACATCCTGCCCGCGCTGCTCGCTCGCGCCGACGAGGAACCTCCGGCCGCACGTGCACGATCCCATCGACGCCACAACGGGCCTCGAACTGCTGCGTCGGAAAGCGGCTTCTCTCACAACGAAAGTGGATCGACAGCTGATGACGCCCACCATGCATTTGCAGGATCTGCTCCGCCAGCGGCATTCTCCCTGCGTCGGTGTCTGCAAGATCGACGATGCGACGGGTTTTTGCCTTGGGTGTGCGCGCACGCGTACCGAGGTTGCGGCGTGGCCTTCCCTTGCGGAATTTGCAAAAGAAGAAGTTTGGACCAAGCTTCCGGAACGCCTGGCAATGCTCTCTGTCCGCGTCAGGCTGCTACCCTGGACGCCAGACGAAATCGCAGCATGGGTCAGTGCGACCATTACGGGGCGCCGAGGTACCTGGGTAACGGGCATGCCTGGCGCGCTCGCGGAATTCCCTTGTCAGGAGGGTAGCCAAGTTTCAGCAGAGCAGAGTGAGAATGTGGTCCTCGGTCGAGCGTCTGACGCGTTCTTTCGCTTGCGCTTACACGAGCGGCTGCGTGCCTTCTCTTTCGCAGAAGACGGCCCCGTGGTACTCGGCCTGCCCAAGGCGCACCTTGACTTGCCGATTGCGAGCACATTCACCGAGCTGGGCAAGGACCGGGACGCCATCGACAGCCTACATGTTGAGTGCACACTGTTCGATCTCGGTCTCGGTCGCCGCTGCAGTCGCTTCTGCATCCGCACCGGTGGCACGCTCGTTGAAAAACTGCAGACGGTCACAGGGCAACCCTGGAGCTCCGCTCTCAAGGAGTTGGGTGCAGCGATTATTGCCGAGAACCCGACACGTGTCGTCGAGTCGAACCTAGCGCGCATCGAGGTGTTCTCGCCCATTCCACAGGCTGACGGCAAATCTCCGACGGGTGCCCATACGCATTTCCTGCCTCAATATTTGCGAGCGGGTCATGAGATCCCGCCGGCACTGGCAATTCCTGACTTTGCTGCGCCGATGGCAATCTTCTATCCGGGAAAACCACCCACCTGAGCTGCAGTGTCTGCGTCGGTCACTCGGCGGCCCAAGTGCGCACACGCATTATATGGATAGACGCGATGCCGAAGGCCGGCATGAGCTCGCTACCGCCACGGAGCAGGCTCGCAGACAGCGGACTAAATCGAAGCGTTCACAGCGAATTGTACGAGCTTCGGATACACAGGCGGCGTCAAGGAATGAGGTGAGACGCCCCTGAGCAACAAGTCGTTTCCAGGCGAGCGTGGTCACCGCGAATGCAGAACGCACCGTGCACGGGACGAAGGTATGCGGCTGTGAGCACTTGCAGCAACTGGGATGGTGATCTGATCTCTTGTGCTTTATCAGTTACGCCATGCTCGTTTTCGGCCGAGAGACTTCTAAGTCATACTCATCCTGTAGATTAAGCCAGCGCACGGAGAATGCAACTTTCGGATCTTCGAGGTGTGCTAGCCTGGAATGGCTTGGCCACGCCATCCGTTGTCGCTGGTCAAGCGACAGATAGACCAGGAGGAGGAGACCACCATGCATTTCCGCTACGCGGCTATTGTCGTCAGCATTACCTTGCCGTTTGCAGGCCCGACCCTCGCTCAGGATACGAGTTGGTGTAAATCCAAGTACGGGCCTAATGACGAGATCGGGGCGGCCAACCTACTAAGCGCCCAAGGCGTGCTCGAGGCTGCCAAGCTCATCAAGACGGGCAAGACCTACGCGCTCGGCGTCGAGACCAACAAGGGCACGCCGGCATACGCACCGCGCACCTGGAACATGATCATTCTGCAGCCCAGCCAAGTCGGCGGGGTGACGCTCGGCAACACTAAGACAAGCTACAACGACGATATCTGGAATGGCTGGGTCGGAATCGGCTCGCAGATCGACGGCCTGGGTCACATCGGTGTCGACAACGTCTACTACAACTGTAACCTTGGCAAGGATTTCGCGGCGGCTGATGGTCTCAAGAAGCTGGGCGTCGAGAAGATACCGCCGATCGTCGCGCGCGGTGTCGTGCTCGATATGGTCGGACTACTCGGCAAGAACCCGCTGCCCGCGGGGACCGCCATCAACAAGAAGGAGATCGACGACGCGCTCGCCAAGCAAGGCGGCCTGCAGATCCGCAAGGGTGACGTCGTGCTTATCCACACCGGCTATCAGCCTGTTGCCACCTCCGATCCCAAGGCGTTTCTGGCAGGCGAACCGGGCCTTGGCAAGGAGGGCGCGGAGTACCTCGTTTCCAAGGAGGTGGTAGCCATTGGCGCCGATCAGTGGGCCCTCGAGGTGATACCATTCGAAAAGGGCTCAGGTGTCTTCGAGATCCATCAGATCCTGCTCCCGCGGAGCGGCGTCTACATCCTCGAAAACATGAACACGCAGCAACTCGTCGACGACAAGGCATGGGAGTTCCTGTTCGTGCTCGGCCAACCCAGAATGACGGGCGGGGTCCAGTCGATCATCAATCCGGTTGCCATTCGGTGAGCGGGTATGGCGCCAGCGGCACGCGAAGGCGTGCCGCATTGGGCTATGGCCCCATTAGCATCCCTCCCGCAGTTGCCATCGTGGTCTGAGCTCATTTCGACCGCAGCAACCAATAAGCGCTTCTACTAAGATCCCGTTGTCTCGTCTCTCGCGAAGTCCCGATCCTGTCTGCCCGCCGCGGACATCGCGAACGGCCATACCATCGTCATGCACAGGGAGCGGCACCGGGGGCTATTCGTTCTTCCAGTTGAAAAGCCTCAACGTGGGATGGGCCGCGCCGAGCCTCCGCTCCAATCGACCCGCAACGTCACGAACATGACGATGGTGAGCACAAGGAAACCGAGAACTGCGCCGGCGAGTAGCGCATAATCTTCAAGCTGAAGGATCAAATAGAGGATGACGTAGGTCGCGGCAAAGACCATGAGCATCACCAGCGCATTGACTACGCTAGTCATCGCCGCGCCGACGTACACGGCAAGCATGGCCCCCGTGGCGATCGAGGCTACAACGTACGCTTGAGTGAAGCCCAAGTGCTCCGCCAGCGACAGTAGCAGCACGTAGAAGAACACCAGGGCGATACCCGTGAACAGATATTGCACGAAATGCACGTGGCGCCCCGAGATGAGCTCTAGACAGAAGACGGCCATGAAGGCCAGTGCCACAAACATGATGCCATACTTCGAAGCGCGATTGACGAGACTATAAAAGTCAACTGGATCGATCATCGTCACACCGAACGAGTAAGGTTGGAGCCGCTCTAGCCCCCCGTCCGTGAGGCTCCAGGCGTCGGGCACGCTGCGCGCGAGGTGAGGAACATTCCAGGTCGCCGTAAAGCCTGCAGTCGTTACTGCGCGGTCGTCGGGAAGGAAGGCGCCGGAGAAGCTTGGATGCGGCCAATTTGAGCTGAGCGACACGCGCGTCTCACGTGCGACCGGCGCGATAGTGAGTGAGACTGAACCGTTAAAGGTGAGGTCGACCGTGAAGGCAAACGCTTGAGGCGGCTGCTCGATGTCGCCCTGGGGCGTGCTCCCCGCGACCGCAAACTTGGCGTGGATCCCGGCCAGGTGGGTGGAAGGGAAACCCACGCTGGGCGCGAAGGCGATCTCGGTGCCGCCGGCGATTTTGAGGGTAGCCGTTTCTTTGAGTCCGGAAACGCCCGACAAGCCGAGCACAAACGTTGCATCGCGCCAGCGCACGTTGACGACGTCTGGCGCGACGTCGCCGATACGTGGGATACCGAAGCGTCCCGACAACTTCAGACGTGCAGCATAGACGGGAACCTCAAAGATCGATCGGCGCAGTGTTTTCGCATCGGCTCGGCCCGCGGCCTCGAGCGCCTCAGGCGTGAACACCGCTCGGCGCTCCTGGATTTGCTCGACGCGCTTGTCCCCCTGAACCGCTTCAATTCGCACTGTGAAGGGAACCACCAAGAATGGTCCGAGGATCTGCTGCTGAGGTCCCCACAGCTGACCGACCTCGCGGCGCACGCCCTGCGCCCGGCTCTCGCGTTCCGAGATTAGCTCGTAGACCAAAAGTAGAGGGACGACGAGCACAATGATCAGCGACAGGATTAGAACGAATTTGAACGCGGGACTTCGCAGAACGCGCCCCGCCGCTTCGATGAAATCCATCGTTGGTCACCTCAGCGCAGCATCAAGTCGCGAGGCTGCTTAGCGTTAGCCAAAGGCGAAGTTGCGGCTTCAGCGAGGGCAAAAGATGTCGACGCTGAGCCTTACAGCAGGCCGCAGCCATTGCGAGGTGCCGCTGACGCGATGCGCGTTCAATGAGCCAGAGGGTTGTCGCGCCGAAACAAAAAGCAAGCGCATCGACAACACATGATGACGAAACCTCCTCCTCGACCCCAAAATGGACGCGGGCGGCTACTATGAACAAATTCTTGAGATAGTGCCCTTCGGTTCTCGGCGACGGTGGGACATCTACCACAGACAGCGCCCCGGCAGAGGTGGATAGATCGACATCCTTTGCGCGGATCTCCGGTATCGGACATCACTCTGACTGAGACTTGCGAACTACCGACCTGGCGTCGCCCGCGGCCGTTGCACCGTGGGCAGGTCTTCTGCCGTAACCCACCATAATGGGGCGTGTGGCCGTCGCCGTGGCATTGGGGGCCGGCTGTGTGTCGGTTAGGCGCCAGGAGTCATGTCCAGCTCTAGTTGCATCGGACACCCATAAATCACTGCGACGCCCGGCTGGTTGAGCATCACACGAGACGCAAGACGTAGGAGGTGGCGCTTCTCGCTGTCGCCGCCAGCGGTGACTGTTGGCACGGCAATCTTGTCGGAGGTCAACTTGGAACATAACACTGTTCGCACGGCAGCTTTTTAGGTCGAAGAAGAGGCGTGCCGAACGCGCCGATTGCAACTTGCTCGTGTGACGAGTTTCGGATGCGCCGTCGCCATCGAGAACACGCGGCTGTTCGAGGCCGAGCAGGCGCGCGCGAGCTTACCGAACGGACAGACGAACAGCCTCACCCAGGTGCTCCTCAACCTCGTTGGCAACGCCATGAAGTTCACCGACACTGGCGAGGTGTGCGTGACCGCCAAGGCGGTCATCGACCACTTCAACGTCACCGTGACCGATACAGGACCAGGCATTCCCGAAGAGCACCAAGCCCGCATCTTCCATCAGGTCGA
>Ga0126383_10003658_pt1 | contig 10234 bp, 12 predicted proteins | sample PanSoiMetPlot_35_FD_96882 | JGI IMG/M metagenome (GOLD analysis project Ga0126383, IMG submission 96882) | Tropical forest soil microbial communities from Panama - MetaG Plot_35 | ecosystem: Environmental > Terrestrial > Soil > Tropical forest > Bulk soil | place: Panama | collected 2016-02-17
AGTCCCTGCCATACTTCGGCGGGTCATTAGCCGCCCCAAGCACGGCTTTTATGTACGACGGACTCGGGATAATGCCTCTCGGTCAGCAGTTGTGGCTGAAGGAGCTGCTGTCTTACCAAACATATCCGCCGTTGCAGGCTCCTGAAACCTACAACCTGACTCAGGTCATTCAGGAGGTCAAACAAATGCACAACAATAACCCGAGCGACTAGCGATTAAGCTCGCTCAAGATCAGCCGCGCTGCTCTCACCTTCACAGCGCGGCTTTTCATTTCCGTCAATTGCCCGGCGTTGTAAGCGGCCCCGGGAATGCGGCGGATAGATGAAAATCTGTGCGATGTCCGCTTTTGGCACAAAGCGGACATCGGGACATGCTCAACGAATGTCCGCTATTGGGGGTAAAGCGGACATGAAGCGGACGTAACGTGTTGTCCACTTTGACTCAAAGCGGCGCAAGAATTCTTAGGAACCTTGGTGATCGTCGTCACAAGCGAAGGCTTGGTTCGGGTTGACGATCGTAATAGCCGTGGCACCGGCGGAGATGACGAAAGCGATAGCGATGAGTACGAGGGCTTTTTTCATGGCCGCATCCTCTCAAAAGGGGCGGTTTGAACTATATCACAGCCACGCGGGCCGCAACACCGGCCGAGCCGGTGCAGTACGTTGAACTTTCACAGGAAGAAGGTACGGGAAGGCTGGGCTACGGGAATTTCAATCCGAAGCTAATGAAAGTGCCGTTGCGATGGTGGTGAAATGAGCAAGTTGCCAAGAGACGAAATTGTTGGCGAGCGGTTTAATGCTGGGCGTGCGATGGCCGATCCTGCAACGTCTTCGCAGCCCTTTCCATGTCTTCGCGTAGCCGGTTTGCTACAGACGGCTCTAGGCCGAATTCGCAAACTATTCCGTTTTGCAGTTTCACCGAAAGAACGATCTTGTTTTTGTCGGAGGCTGGTTCGGCCGTTGCATCTGCCAAGCCCAAGACGGGAGTTATGAAATGGTAGCCCATGGATTGTGTCTGACTTCGTGCAAATAGGACCATTTGAGACATAGCTCCAACTATGGTCTGTAAATCGAAAATGCTGAATTGATATGTCACTACACCATTGTCCGTCGTGAACAGCTTTTGCCGGGTTTTAACTCCAGTCTTCTTCCGCTTCTCGCCTTACTGCCGGCGCTTTCGGATTTTTGACCTTCACCCAATGTGCTGAGCGCCCCAAGCGGTAGGGCGACCCGCAAACTACTCAGGCTGAACCCTTCGGCGGCGTTTGCTGAAGTACATCAAGGCCAAGCTGCTCACGCTTCTTGGCAACATCGGCTGCTAGGGTCTCGGACAGCCCCTTAACTCTTTGGCCGCGCATTGGCTCGGGCATATTGGCTAAGGCAGACGTCAACAATTCCATTGCCGCGGCGGCGAGGATATCAAGGTCGGCCCTGGTTCTTAGTTCGTGCACACCGGCGGCTTTCTGAAGCCGATCAACCAGGGCGGCGACGCGGGGACCAAACTCCTTCAGGAACCTCGTCTCAGCTTCGCTAGTCATCGGACCCTCCAATGTGGCGCCCCAGTCGGCGGGATTAGTGAAACGCGGTTACACTTAGAAAGGCCTCGCAGGGTGCCCCTATTTCATCTGGCCGATTTCCGAGGCCACGCGCGCAAAGAACTTAGTCGCTTCAGTTTGGACAAAATCTTCAGTAATTTTGTCTAAGCTAAAGCTCCCAACAGGTGCTGCTGCTGCTTTTGTTGCTACATTGACCAATACGGTGTCTTTTTGCTTTTCTGGTTGGTAGGTCATGAAGGGTTTTTCACCTCCGCTTTCGCCGGCCTTTACCCGATAGACCGTGAAATGGACGCCTGGATCTTTATCTCCGGCACGCGCTTCACATTGCCATCCAGCCTTTCTCAATACTACCGCGACCTCTTCGAGTGCGGGAAGCACAATAGCAGTTCGTATTCGAGCCCAGTCGGTTTCAAACCTTTCGCGCTCACGCAATCGTTCTTGTTCAGCCTGCTGCCGCTTTTCAAATTCGGCTATAACGCTTTCTAGTGCCGCTTGAATATCCTTCCTCATAACCTTGTTTCTTAATTCCAAGCTTTTTAGCCGTCCAGTAGTCGACAGCGCTCACTATTCGCTAAAAAGGCGGGTTTCGTGTTGGCGTCGAGCTTTCGCTGGCACGCAAACTCTCTTGTCGGCGCGACCGAATTGGTGGAGCGCGTATGTCTGCTTATGGCACCAAACACAATTCCGATTGTTTTCGTAGTTGTGAATGATCCAGTCGGTCAAGGGTTCATTTCAAATCTTGCCCACTCGGGCGGCAACGTCACGGGCTTCTCATTCATCGAGCCTGAAATAGTCGGCAAATGGGTCAATCTACTCGTTGACGTAAAGCCTGACCTGTCGCGGGTCGCGTTGATGTTTAACCCGGATACCGCAGCCTACTATGAGGCTTACCTTCACTCGTTTAAGGCCGCAGCAATCCAGAGTCGAGGTGGATGCAGCGCCGTGCAGAGTGCAGCTGACATCGAGCGGGGCGTGGCTGAATTGGCTCGCGACCAGCACGCGGGTTTGATCGTTGCATCGGATATTTACATGGTTGCTATGCGCGGTGTGATTTTGCAATCAACGGAAAAACACCACGTTCCGCTCATAGCTCCATACAGGCAATTTGCCGTCGAGGGCAGTCTGATGTCCTACGGACCTGATACTGCCGATATTTTTCCGGCGTTCAAGTTCCTATATTGATCGCATTCTCAAAGGTGAATTACCGTGCAATCTGCCAGCACATCGCCCGACAAATTCGAGCTCGTCGTTAATCTCAAAGCCGCAAGAGCTCTCGGTCTTTCGGTACGCCAATCGTTTTTGGAACTGGCCGACGAGGTGATCGAATAACTTGGCCGACTTCCGCTTTTGGCACTAGGCGGACATCCCACTTGCGCGGTCGGATGTCTGCTTTCGGGAGTAAAGCGGACATCGTCTGGCCTTAGCGAAATGTCCGCTTCTGACCCAGCGGACATGCCGAAGGCGTAACAGGTTATGCGGATGCGGCGAGATTTGCAGAGTAGGTGATCTTACCCGACCGGAAGTATTCTTGCGCTGCCGCGATCAGGGCTCGTACGTTCGGCGATCCGCGTCGGCTTGCTTGGAACAATAGATTGACCGGCACCACTGGCGGATCAAACTCCGACAAGACATAGCGCAGCCGACCAGCGCGGACGTGAGCGTCCACCTGATAGCTGAGAGCGCGTACTATTCCCAGACCGTCAAGAGCGGCATCAATCGCAGCTTCAACGCTGTTGGTCAGAAGCCGCGGCTCGCAACGGATCGCCGGGCGACCCGACTGTGTGAATCGCCATTCGCCATTGAGGGCAAAACTATCGAAGGCAATTAGATCGTGCTTGAGCAGGTCCGATACTTGGGTGGGCATGCCCTGTTCGGCGAGATAAGCGGGGCTGGCCACCAGCACGCGACGCACCTCCGCTACCCGGATTGCGTGCAAAGAGCTGTCTGATAGGTCGGCGATGCGCACCGCTACATCGATTCCTTCCTCCACCAGCCGGATGACGCGGTCGACTAATATCAAGTGCACGTCCAATTGCGGATGATCGCGAAGAAGCTTGGTGACAATGGGCAAGATGTGCATGCGGCCGAAGACAACAGGCGCAGTAACGATGAGTTCACCCCTAGGTTCGGCATTCTCGCCACGCAGCGAGTGCTCGGCATCATCGAGTTCATCGAGCGCGATCCGACACCTCTCCAGATAAGCGGCGCCTTCTGGAGTCAATCCTACCGAGCGGGTTGTACGACGTAGCAGGGTTACTCCGAGAGCTACTTCCAGGTCGGCAATCGCACGGCTCGCCGCGGTCGGTGAGATCCGCAGGGTTCGCGCCGCCTCAGCAAAGCTCCGGTGATTGGCAACGGCGACAAAGGTCCTTAGAGCCTGGAAACGATCCATTTATCCCGCGATCCGCAACAATGAAGTGCGAAATATACCAATTATCACGGAAGGAAGACGGAGTCATATCGGGGGCACCGAAGAACAGTCGACTTAAAAAGGGGATACTCCGATGTCGCGTTTACCCGAATCTACGGCCGTTAGCTCCGCTGTCAGCTCCTCTTCAGCCGAGTCGAGTATTACCCGCTATCGCACCACTAATGTCGATGGTCTGAACATTTTCTACCGCGAAGCTGGGGCTTCCAAGTCACCCGCGGTGCTGCTGTTGCACGGCTTTCCGAGCTCTTCTCACATGTATCGGGATCTCATTCCGGCACTTGCAGACCACTACCACGTTGTCGCCCCGGATTTACCAGGCTTCGGCTTCACCGAAGCACCCGAACGAAAACGCTTCAAGTACAGCTTCGAGCATTTGGCGGAGGTGATCGAGCGGTTCACGGAAGCTATCGGCCTCAACCGCTACGCTCTCTATGTCTTCGACTACGGCGCACCAATTGGCTTTTGCTTAGCGGTTCGCCATCCGGAGCGGGTCACCGCTGTGATCTCGCAAAACGGCAACGCCTATCTGCAGGGTTTGAGCGAAGGCTGGAATCCTATCCAGACCTACTGGAAGGAACCGTCACCGGAAAATCGCGCCGCACTGCGCGCCTTCCTCAAGCCCGAAGCGACGCAGTGGCAATACAAGCACGGCGTACCGACAACGGATCGGTTGTCACCGGATTCCTGGACTCTCGATGCCGCGCTCCTTGCTCGACCCGGCAATGACGAGATCCAACTCGATCTGTTCGGCGACTACCAGAGTAACGTCGCGCTCTATCCCAAATTGCAACAGTATCTCCGGACGCAGCGCCCGCCGCTGCTGGCCGTATGGGGCAAGAACGATCCGTTTTTCCTGCCCGCCGGCGCCCAGGCGTTCCGGCAGGATATTCCGGATGCCGAGGTGCATTTGCTCGATGCGGGTCATTTCGCGCTTGAAAGCCAAGGACCGGAGATCGCAATCATTATTCGCAACTTTCTCGCCCGCAAACTGCCGAAACAAGTCCGGTGAATGTGACTCGGTTGGGAAAGGTGTCTGACATGTCCAGAATAATTCTAATCACTGGCGTCAGCTGCGGCTTTGGCCGCACGACCGTTGAAGCCCTAGCTTGTGTCGGTCATAGACACTTCTGATCCATTGCGCCATGCGCTGAAGACTAACGCTTGAGAAAGGACGTTGTGATGGAGGGGCCGTCGAGCGACATTGCATTCACGGCGAGCGTTAAGGCTATGCAAGCGCGGAAAGGATCGCGTGAGGCGTATGCCAAGATGGAGGCGCGCGGCGGCTTCCAAATGAAGCTTACGCCTGATCTCATCGCCTTCCTCGCCGAGGTAGATACTGCATATCTCGCTACAGCCAACGCAGCGGGACAGCCTTACGTCCAGCATCGGGGTGGTCCGAAAGGCTTCATCTGCGCGCTCAACGAAACCACCTTGGGATTCGCGGATTACGCCGGCAATCGTCAATACATTACACTTGGAAATCTGGCTGAGAACGGTCAAGCTTTTCTATTCTTGATGGATTATGCACACCGCCGACGCATCAAAATCTGGGGACGAGCTCGGCTTGTCGAGGCCGATCCAGAATTGATCTCGCGGCTTATGCCTAGGGGTTATCCAGCGCGTGCTGAGCGGGCAATCCTGTTGGAGGTTAAGGCTTGGGACGTGAACTGCCCGCGCCACATCCCTCAGAAGCTCGACGCGGGCGAAGTCGCCGAGGTCTTGGCCAAGGTGCAAAACCGCATCGCAGCTCTGGAAGCCGAAAATGACAAACTACGAGCCGCAGCGTCGAGCTTCTGACGTGTTTGATAGTTCGATATGGGACACCTCAAACCGACGTCCGCTTTCGGGGGTAAAGCGGACTGGTCAGACATTCCGCGATGTCTGCTAATGACCCAAAGCGGACATGAGCGGCTAAGGATCGGTGCCGTGCAAACTAACCCCTGAACCCCATTTCGCCGGTCTCAAATCCCTGCTGTAATCATCGGTGTCGCTGGCGTGGTCCTAAGCCTTGAGGAAGGCGATGCGACGACGCGATTTCATTCAAGGAATTGCCGTTTCTTCTGCGTGGCCGCTCGCGGCGCGTGCGCAGAAGCCGCCAATGCCGGTAATTGGCTTCCTCAGCGGCCGGTCGCCGAGCGGAGGCCGCCTGTGCGGTCGCAGCATTCCATTCGGGCCTCAACGAAAACGGGTACGTCGAGGGTCAAAATGTAGCGATCGTTACCGCTGGGCCGAAGGTCAATACGATCGGTTGCCGGTGTGAGCGAAAGAAGGAATGGCAATTAGTGGCGGAGCGCAGTCACTGCAAAGGCCGGAAATCCTGCATCATGGTCGGAAGAAATTCCGAAACCGTTGGATGAATGTGCATCGCATGTTGCATGACCGTATAGGGTGCCTTGGCGTACATGAGATCGATGAGGCAGTGGATGACCTCGTCGCCTGCAAGTCCCAGCAACGAGGCACCGAGAATCTGTTTGCTGTCCCGGTCGACCAGAACTTTCATGAAGCCTTTGGTCTCGCTTTTCTCATAGGCGCGACTGACGTCTTCCATTGCGATCGTCGAAATCAGCGCGGGCTTACCGGTCTTGCGGACCTCTGCTTCCGTCATGCCTGCACGGCCGAGTGGGGGATCAGTATACAGCGCGTAAGCAGTGATTCTGTCAGACACGCGCCGCTGCTCATTATCCAAGATGTTCCCTGCCACGATCTCGAAATCATTCCACGACGTGTGGGTAAAAGCGCCTCGGCCGTTGCAGTCTCCCATCGCCCAGATACCGGGCACGTTGGTGCGCAACTGATCATCCACTTGAATATAACCGTGCGAGTCGGTCGCGATGCCCGCTTTGTCCAGGCCAAGATCGTCGGTATTCGGCCGCCGACCGATCGCTACCAGCATGTGAGTTCCAACGACTTGTGAAATCTTTCCCCCTGATTCGACTTTCACGGCAATAGCGTTTCCTTGCCTCTCGACACCGATCACCTTGCTGTCGACGCGCACGTCGATGCCTTCCTCCTTAAGGAAGTCGGCCACAGCGCGAGAGACGTCCTCGTCCTCGCGTGCGATTAGGCGCGGTGCCGCCTCGATCACCGTTACCTCGCTACCGAACCGGCGATAGACCTGCGCAAATTCGAGACCGATATAACTTCCGCCCAGGATGATGAGATGCGACGGGAGGAAATCGACGTCCATCATCGAGCTATTGGTGAAGTAGGGAACCTGGTCGAGGCCCGAGATCGGTGGGATTGACGCTCGCCCACCGACATTAATGAAGATGCGATCGGCACCGAGCTCGACTCCGTTCACCGCCACTCTCTTGTCCCCGACAAAGCGGGCATGACCTTCGTAGACGGTGCAGCCTTCCAGAGTTTTGAGCGAGCGCTCGACGCCTTGCCGCGATGCGCCTGCGATAGCGTCCTTACGTGCCTTGACGGCCCGCATGTCGACGCTGACCGGACCACCGATGGTTACGCCGTAATCACGGGCGCGGCGAGCAAGAAAAGCTGCATAGGCACTCGCGACAAGCGTTTTGGTGGGCGTGCATCCGGTGTTGACGCACGTGCCGCCAAAGTACTTTCGTTCAATCACAGCAACCTTCTGACCGACAGCGACGAGACGCCGCGCCAGCGCCGGGCCGGATTGTCCTGTTCCGATTACGATCGCATCATGATTGGGCATGGTCTTTCCTCGGTAAGCTCAAGTCGTCGTTCCGCTGCGATCGCCAGATCAGGCATTGACTCGTGCAAAATGACGCCTTCGATTGGGTCAAATTTTCCTCGCCACGGGGACTGCTTGAGTGCTTGCATTGCGGCCTCATAGCCTGCTTCCCGGCGCATGCGGATTCCGGATGGGCTGAAGTCGATGTCCTTAGTGTGGTTTTCGTTTTTGAGCCGGGGCGCCAATAACCGCACGACATGCATTTGTGTCACGCAGCCGTAACCGGCGAGCTCGCGCACTGCCTCGCTCTTGCGCACATCATCGGGAAGGTAACGGACCAGCTGGCTCACCACGTGGCGCAATCTATGGGTCTGCTGCTGCCGACTGATATGGCTCGCAATACGGCTCGAGTACTGGATATCTTTTTGACGGTGGAGAACTTCCCAGATTGATTGTGGCTCCGGCCCGGTGGGATTCCACAAGTGAACGGCGAAAATGAGTGAGTTACGCCTGGGATTATCGTCAAAGATCACTTCGGTCGGCGTATTTGAGAGGATGCCGCCATCCCAAAAATATTCGTCATCGATACGGATGGCGGGAAAGGCCGGAGGCAGTGCTCCCGACGCCATTATGTGTTCGGTCGTTATTTCGGATACACGGCTGTCGAAATAATGCATCATGCTCGTGCAGACATTCGCAGCACCGACGGTCAGTCGCGGCGATCCTTTCTTAATAATCGAGAAGTCAACCAACTCACCAAGTGTTTGGCGCAGCGCCGTGGTTAAATAGTATCCCGCGCGATCTATCCCAAGCGGGATGTGTGCGCCGCAGAATGCTGGCCAATTGGGCTCGAAAAATCCGGAGATACCACTGACGAGCGTCGACCAGTACGACCACGTGTCAGAAACGCCAGTCCAAGCGGGGATGATTGGCCAGCCGATGCGACGTTCCATCCTGCTCCAGAACTGGTTGAGTCTGGTGAGACGATCCTGAGGCTTATTGCCTGCAATGATGCTGGCGTTGATGGCGCCGATCGAGGTGCCGACGATCCAATCCGGTTCGACTCCTGCCTCGTGTAACGCCTCATAGACACCTACCTGATAGGCACCTAATGCTCCACCGCCTTGCAGAACGAGCACCACTTGTCCATTGGTATTTGAGCGAAATTCCTCGACCGCTTCTTGAACCATCGCTTTAGACGTGCCCATCGCGATCTCCATAGTGCCGTTAATTGTGTGTGCAGACGCCCTGACCGTATTTTCCTATTTTCAGTGCGCCGTCCAACCGCCGTCGACTGGCATTGCGATACCAGTAATTGACGCCGCGGCGTCAGAGGCGAGGAAAACCGATAGCGCGCCAAGCTCTTCGACGGTGGCGAAACGCTTATTAGGCTGCTGCGCGAGCAGTACGTCGCGGATCACCTTCTCACGCGGGATGTTATGCGCCTTCGCTTGCCCATCGATCTGCGCTTCGACCAGCGGCGTATAGACGTAGCCTGGGCAGATAGCATTGCACGTGATGCCTTGTTCGGCAGTTTCCAGCGCTGTGACCTTGGTCAATCCGACAATGCCATGCTTTGCGGCGACATAGGCCGACTTATATGCCAACGCCACTAAACCGTGCGCCGAGGCGATGTTGATGATACGGCCCCACTTGTTGCGAAGCATCGAGGGCAGCGCCAACCGCGTGGTATGGAAAGCCGACGACAGATCGATGGCAATGATTGAGTCCCATTTTTCCGGTGGGAAATCTTGTAATGGGGCTACGTGCTGGATTCCCGCGTTGTTGACCAGAATGTCAAGTCGGCCGGACATTTGCAGCGTCTGTTCGATCATTTCGCGGATCGCTGCCGGTTTTGACATGTCCGCCGGCGAGAACGACACCCGCACCTTAAAGTCGGCAGCGATTTTCGCCTGCACATCGGCGACCTCGTCAGGTTTGCCAAAGCCATTGAGGACGATTTCCGAGCCGGCTGCGGCCAAAGCTCTGGCTATGCCCAGGCCAATTCCACTCGTGGATCCCGTAACCAGCGACACTTTACCGGCAAGTACCTCTCGGGCAGCGATGTTTTCCGGTTTGATGGCAATGTTCATGGCGCGCGCTCCTATTCGGGATGGATGCCGCAGCTCCCGTGGCGCCAATTTGCCGGAGGCAAACCATGCACTGCCAATGCCTATTGGCTAATGATTTGATACAATACGGCTATGGCAATGCATCAGGTCAAATTTTGTTTGTGAAATAGGTTTTTGGGTCACATCCGGCGAAACGCGATTTGTAGGTCATGTCCGGCAAGCGCGAGATGACACTCGACCTCCTCCGCTGGTAGTATCGAGCCGGCGGGATGGTTGCGCGGAGTGCTGGCATGGAAATGCATCAAGTTCGTTATTTTCTTGCCGTCGCGCAGGAATTAAACTTCTCGCGCGCAGCTGAAAAGTGCAACGTTTCGCAGCCCTCACTGTCGCGCGCGATTCAGCAGCTCGAGGGGGAGTTCGGCGGCGCTCTCTTTCACCGTGAACGCCATCTCACGCACCTAACCGACCTCGGCGAGATGGTTCGACCCCACCTCGAAACTGTCTATGAGGCGGCCGTCAAGGCA